>Ga0302188_10000725_pt1 | contig 27170 bp, 52 predicted proteins | sample II_Bog_E2_1_FD_198783 | JGI IMG/M metagenome (GOLD analysis project Ga0302188, IMG submission 198783) | Peat permafrost microbial communities from Stordalen Mire near Abisko, Sweden - II_Bog_E2_1 | ecosystem: Environmental > Terrestrial > Soil > Wetlands > Peat | place: Sweden: Abisko...
ATGAGCATTAAATGGCAAACTAGCTTTAATACCACCTTGAAATTGAATGTTCCTGTACTTGCTAAGGAAACATTCACAAATAGATATGTGATAGGGGGTTTCCGCAATCTTGCGAATGATATCCCGGATCAAATAGTGCTAGAGAGCTTCGAAAGTGGTAAATTGATCGCATTGTCTTCAATCAAAAAATATGCATATATTGAAGCTGAATAAGGAGTAATTCCATGGCGCTATATAATAGAGAATTAACCGCTACTCTGGAAGAGATAAGAGAGGACGGGATGCAAAAATGGACGGTTGCAGATGCCGAACCCCATCTGCAAATCCATTGGCTGACGCCACGTGAATCGGTGAAAGGCGCAGTCATTGGCGACAAGGCTATCTTGGCATACCGCCCCTTTATCGGCAATTCCCGCACGTGGCAAGTGAAAAAGAAAATTAGTTGAATTTCTTATTTGACTTTAAGTCGTCGCCGTGCTATGATTTATAAAATCAGGAGTGCGGCGATGGACTTTCACTTTGCAAATTTTGAGACGGAAGAGGATATTTTTTCCTTCCTTGAAAACCTTCGCTGGAAGGGCAAGCCGCGCTGCACAAAATGCGCCTCATTGCGCGTTTTTAAAAATGAAACCTGCCGAGTCAAGCACACTTGGCATTGCTCGGACTGCGCCCATAACTTCCGGGTGACGGTCGGCACCATCTTTGATAAAAGCAATCTATCGCTTATACTGTGGTTTGAGGCGATTCGCGTCATTGCGGAAACTCCTGCAATATCCTCTATTAAACTCGGAAAATATCTGGATATAACCCAAAAATCCGCATGGTTTATGGGTCATCGAATCCGTGAACTTATGATTACCGGTGATGAAATTTTAAATGGGGTGGTTGAGTCTATCCTGGCTCCTACCCTGCATAACAAGCATGTGGACACGGTTGTTAAAAAGACCGGAGCCAAGGTTTCGCGCGCCAAGAGCGGCAAAGTTAAAGTCGAGCGTGTTAACCCCAACGCGCGCTTTAGACAGGCTCCTACAGGCTCTAAAGTGGCTGCATGGGTGGCTACAGCACAAGAAACTATTGTTGAAGCTCATTATCAAGTGAGTGATAAACATCAGGCGCGTTATTTGACTCAACAAGCGACCAAGCGCAATCGTCGCAAGGTCGGGCAAAAAATTGTTGAACAATTCATGACTGACCCGCTACGTTACAAGGAACTTATAAAATGAAAAATAATGATGTTTATGAATTTGAAGCCCCTAAAGGGGGAAGAATGTTCCGCTACGGGACGGGAATCACTAGGCATGGTGGTAGTGATCGTTGGTGGAGTTATGCGAAGAAACAATGGCTGTCATTGGCAGAGTGTCAGGCAACCAAAGCCATGTTTTCCAGTCATATGCCTTGCTGCCGCACTTTTCGGGCTTTTAAATCTCATATCAGGCGGCACCGCCACGAATTAAAGGGTTGTGAAGTGATTTTTTGCAGCCGCTATCTAGGACATAATATTTCCATTAAATTATAAAACTAATATTAAAAATTCTTCTTGCATCTAACGATAGTTGTGTTAGATTGTGAGTGTGAGAGGGCGACAACAAATGGATTTATTAACGGTGGTGCGCTATTACGGTGATCAAATTCAGGATGACCGGGGCGAGGCTGAAATTTTTCTTCATGGCGTGGATGAAATGCATGAGTTGAATGATGAAGTCTTAAAGTCGGTGTGCAATAAGCCTCCGGGTGAAGATGGTGTTGTGGGTGAAGCTATTGATGTTATGCTGTGTATGGCTGATTTAATCAATAAACATACAAAGAATTCCTTCACCGAAGAACAATTTAATGATTATGTGCATAAGAAATGCCGAAAATGGCTTGATAAAAAACAAGGAACCTATCAGGCTTAAGGGTAATTCTTTTAAAACCATTAATATATAGGAGAAAATAAACTAATGTCACGTGATACATATGCCGCGCAAGGGGTTGCTGTTGCAGTCCGCGCCGAACAATTTTCCGAATCCGCCGCCACTGTTCATGTTAATGAAGCCATGCTCGCCGGGGCAATTGCCGCCGCCTCCATGCTTGTTCCAGTGGCGGATTTCTTTGGCTTGATTGATTACCGAGCAATTGGCGTTTCGCGTAAGGAAATGGAGGGATGGTGGGAATCCTATACCGCTCGCACCATTTCGGATATGGAACGTAAGAAGTCCGATGCGTTGGCGAAGCTGACCGATGAAGAAAAGCGCCTTTTGAATTTGGGTGGTTGAGATGAGTGTCCTGCCATTATTCGAAGTTGTGATGAAAGGTAATGATGATTACCGCATCTATGATAATAAACATCGTTGTTTCATTGTTGATGAGGATGGAAAACCCCATACTTGGAGCGATGGGTGGGAAGCAATCATTACGGCGGATAAAATGTTTATTTCAGCCGTGATTCGTGAAGAAGAAGCGTATGAAAAACAACGGGTTGCTGATAGTTTAGCTAACTTTCTTTAATAGAATTTATGGCATATAGTGTCATAAAAGAACTGTGCGCCGCCTCTAGATAGGATAGGACACGAAAACCATCGTGCCTAATAAGCGGTACTCTGCCCTGCTTTCCTGAATGGTTTAGGGAAAGATAACAGGGACGGCAAGAAAGTGAGTAAATGGGGGCTATGGCTAAAGGTTAAGACCTCAGCTATAGCCCCGTTCCTTTTTTATTTTTTATTAAATTATTAAGTCCATGTTTGCCGCGATTCTCTTTAGTGAGGGCGCGGTTTCTCTGTGCGAGTTGTACCGGTATTTGATGCTCAGTAAAGCAATTAGGGCATAATAATTGAACATTGTCCGGTCTTATGATTTCAGGACTTTGATTTCTATACCAAATTCTTAATAAGTCAGGTCTTTTATCGTAACCGCACTCTTGGCACTTGCCTTCTGTTAATTTTAATAATTCCTTACGGATCGCCCCATATTTCATTTCATTAACTTTAGGTGATCTTTTATTTTGAAATGTAATTTTACATTCTGGCGAACAGAAGAAGCGCCCGTGTTTGACGCGGTTGATTTGGCTTTGCGGGCGAAAGAAATGCTCACCGCACTGGCTGCATTCCAACTCCGTCTGCCTAAAGGTATTACGCATCAGCGGACGGTATGCGATTTGATTATAACTACCAACGCAACTGGTGCTACAGAATTGCGGCTGCTTGCCGTCCTTGTATTTTGTTAAAAGATAATCAAACATCTTTTTGCATTGTTTGCATTGTGCGATGCCTATGCGGTCAACAGCTTTCTTAGGGGGATTAGGATAGTGAATGTGATTTCTCGTTTCTATTAACTTATTTAGAAGAGGTTTCTAAGACAACGCATATTCTAATGAATTACGTTAGCGTCTTCAGGGATAATCACGCCCCTGTTTTATTTCTAATAATACCAAGCCTCTCTGAAGAATATTAATTGCCGCGTTATGGTCCCTATGCAAGGATAAACCACAATGTGGACAATTATGTATTCTTTCAGATAGCTCTTTTTTAACTTTATTTCCACATGAAGAACACTCTTGCGAAGTCCCTCTAGGATTAACTTTTATAACCTTCCCACCGGCTCTTTCAGCCTTGTAGGTTAGCATTTGTATTAAGTTACCCCAAGCAGCGTCTAATATTGATCTGTTGAGTCCCGCTTTCTGAGCAACGTTTGTTCCGGGTTCTTCTTGAGTTCCCCTAAATGACGCGCTCATGTTATTAATTTTTAAATCTTCAACACATATTAATGAGTTTTCTCTAGTAAGTTTAGCACTTATTTGATGAAGATACGTCTTTCTCTTATTTGCTTTCTTTTTATGTAAAGCTAATAATTTATTCTTTACTTTCAGTCTTCTTTTTGAACCCTTTTTACATCTAGATAATGCCCTTTCTATTATTCGCTGTTCTTGCTTGAATTCGTTAGTTACCCTAATATTTTCTATTTGTTCACCAGTTGATAAAGTGACTAATGATTCGATACCCATATCCAGACCGATATAATTTATAATGTTATTACTATAAGATGTTATATTAGTGTCTAATTCAAATCCTATCACCCATTTATTATTTTTCTTTGTTAAAACGGATGAGACAAATCTAGCATCTTCAGGAAATTTTCTTTGAATATTAATTCTTATAGGAGAAATACCATTAAAAATTAAATATTGGTTTTTTAGTCTAACCCCAGAGAATTCAACAAAACCGAACGATTTGAAGCGTTCTTTCGCTTTAAAACGGGGGAATCCGCCTCCGTTTTTAAACAGTTTTATAAAAGCATTATCGACTGCTTTCAATGTCCACCTCGAAAGATTTGTAGGCAAACAAGAATATTCATTATGTGATGATCGTATAATTGTTAAATTCTTCTGTTGGTGTTTTAAATTTATAAAATCCCAATTATCTATTTTAGAATCCGGCTTAAGAGCGCCCCGTTTAGCAGCAAGTCTTTTACCGAATTTATAATTTTCAATACGCTCCTGCAACGCAGCATTATACAACTGACGCTGAAGCTCTAGAATCTCGTCTAGCCTTCGGTATTGCGCCTTGGTTGGTTGCAGTTGTGCTTGGTACGTTAGAAACATTTATAATTTTAAATAGGACAGGGGTAACAGAAAGCCATAGAAATATTTACTTTAGTTGTTGACAAGCTTAGTGATTTATGCGATAAAGGACTCCTAAATGAGTGTTTGACCGTTCCAAAACGGTACGGGTTGTCCTACCCAGACAGGAACTGAAAACCCCCAGTCTTCGGCTGGGGGTTTTTTGTTATCAAAATTAATGCTTGTATATAAAGACCGGTTATGGGATATTGGCATCGGTCACGGAAGCCCGACTACCTAAATGGCTTACTGGTAGACATCGACCAAGATAGATGCTTGAAACCCTCGGTTGTTAACCGAGGGTTTCTTTTTATCAAAAACTAATTTCAAAACTAATAGTTGTATATAAAGAGTATATATGCGATAACCGACTTGTTCGAAGCGACAGGCTAAGAACACAAACGGCAACCCTAATATCTGCCGCGATCCGATTAGGTGTTTTAATGGTGTCGTAAACCATAGCGAAACCAATCTCGCTTAAGGGTTGGATGACATAAGTCTCAAGATGAGACTTCGTAAGGTTAGCAATACGTTAAGGGCTAACAGTAGGCGGATAAACTATAGCGTCCGATAAGGAGGGGCTGTATCTCGTGCAGGATGTCCCTGTTGCGGTGATCGCCCCTCCTACTCATTTTTCTAAATATCACTATGAAATTGAATACACTTATCAGCATCATGAATGAAGATGCGGCGAATGATGTGGCTATGCTACAGGAAGCCAGAGAAATATATCACGGCGTGATCAAAGCAGTGGAAGATTTCATTTCAAATGAAACTATCGCGACAGTTCTTAAAAACAAATATAATCACAACCATCTAATTTATACTGATGATGAAGAAGATAGTGAAGTTCTTATAAACCTTAAAAAGGATATGTTGGAAATTAATTTAAAGGTGCTTATAGAATATTATGGTATTAATGAGGGAGGAAATGGTTTTGCAAATTTCGATCCCGGTTTTTTACATATAGATTTTGGCAAGCATCCGACGATGGGCGGATATTATCAAAAAACCTTTAAATTTATAAAAATGTTTATTGATTTTGATATGGAAAACAATCCGTGGTCTGATAGTTTGGAACGCGCCATCAAATATTATGAAACCGTGTTGATTCATGAGCTTGTTCATCATTTTGACGATATTAGGAGCGATGGTAAAGCACTGAATAATAATAAAGAGTTAACGGGTGATAATAAGTTAGAAATATATTCGAAACCCCAAGAGTTAAACGCTATGTTTATTCAGTTTATAAACGATTTATTGAGGGCGCTTAAAGATGGTGAAATTTGGCACGAAGGAATGGACTTTAATACCTTCTTTAACCGGGCTTTTGTCTATGCGTCACATATGCTGAAAGAGGTTTGCGCAAAAGATAAGAAAATACAACAAATTATTGTAAAGCGCCTTTATAAGATATATGATAATATATTGAAACATAATGATATTACTGGTCAGTCTTATGAGAATGGGCGATATAATTTTACCCCATTTTGAGGATTGACATCTAACGGTAGATTTGTTAGGCTAATGTTCTTATCGTGGAGAACAAGATGAGCTTTTCGAAAGAAATTCTTGTACATCATGGGCGCGAGTGTCCTTATTGTCATGGCATGATGCGTGTCCCTTTTAGAAAAAAGCGGGCGCAAAACACTGACAACTTTCCAACTAGGGACCATGTTATCCCTAAATCAGTTATGCCGGGGATGGGAACGCTAATCGTCTGCCGTAAGTGCAACACGGATAAGAGAAATTACACGCTTCCTGAGTGGTATGAATTGTTGAAAAATCAATGTGACGCGCGAGCAACGATTATTAAGGATTTTATGAAAAAACAATGGTTTAAAAAATTAAACCTGACCGAAAATAAGTGTTGACATCTAACAGTAGATCGGGTAGGGTACATTCACTGAGACGCCAGCTTGATAGGGGATCGACTTACACCAGCTTGAACTGCCCCTTTCAAGCGCTCAGTGTTTAAAGTTCAGGTGGCTTGCAGAGGCATATGGTCTGTGATGATTCTGAATGTGGATTGCTTCTTTGAAGAACTGCATGAATTCATGGTGTAAAGGACCCATGCAACGGAGTTATATCGCGTTGTTCAAGGATTGGCAGTCTACCTCCTACTACGTTATAAACATACCACCGTCTGGACCCTTTAAGTTGGGAAAAAGATAAAGAGACGAAACATCAGGTCCCTATACCAAACTAGCTGCGGTGGGTGGTGACTGGAAACAATCTTTGGGGAATCGCGAACCCGGTGGGGTGTTTATAACAAAGTATTTCCTTTTAAAGTTTGAAAAATCTAAGGGATAAAAATAATGCGCGCTCATTCACAATTTTGTACGTTGGCTGGCGATAGCTACTTCAAAGAACACCGATTTTTGGGTATCTGGTTTTATTGGAGACATACCAGTCAAAAATGGTCCTCAATGATGACTGAAATCAAAAATGAATATGGGTTTCGTTTTGGAGCCATTCATTTTGGTATTTCAAGAATATTCTGTCAATTTCACGATGGCAAAGAACCGACTATCGTGGCGGGGGCACATTAATGGAATATCCTGATTATTATGAAACCTTGTATGGTTGGTGCGATGATGGTTATCAAGTCAGATACATCAAATGGGTCTATGGAGTAGACGAAGAAATAACCCTTTCGCAATTAATAATCCCATGCTTTGTTCCGCCCGATTGATACGGAGTAATAATGGCTTACGCCTGTTGTGATAACGCAAAATGCGACAGTAATGAGGGAAATGGTCTTGCCGCGCCTACGCCCCGTGAAATAATTATGGATGATTGGCGTTGTCCGTGCTGTGGACGTAAACAGGATTTGGTCCACAATGAGCGGAATGAACTTTTGCTTGATTTGCTCGACCGGGTTGAAACCATTGAGAAAAAATTAGGAACATAAGTTAATAACATTTAAGTTTAAAAGGGGGTTGTAAACAACCCCCTTTTATTTTATATTGGTAATACCACCACCACTAACAGAAAGGTTATTAAATGAGTAATAAAATGAGGGTTATTTGGTCCGTGATTGTCCTCGCGGTCTATTATGTTATCAGCGGGTTTGCAAACTTGCTGAATATCGCCGCCCCGATTATGGCGGGACGCCTTGCGGCGCATCAGTTTGATTCGAGCGATGTTTCATATGTCGCTACGACTTATCTTGGTAATATTGTTGCCAATATTGACGGTACAGTAGGGTTTGGATTCGTTATCGTCGCCTTGGTGTTTATTTGGTTTGGGGCGATTAAGAAACTGGTTAGTCGGGCTATCACTCCGGTTCTCTTCTTGATCGCTGCTTTGGGTTTTTATGGAGCCAGTGTCAACCAAAGCAAGGCGTTCTTTGAAACGCAGGAACGCACTGAAGTTTATACGATCCTTCCCAACGAATCGGCGTTTTGGATTCCAGAAGTTGGCGACAATAAGGATAGTCAAGCGAAACTTGACTCGGAGGATTATCTGCGCGCTAATAAAGTCGCCGTGAAGCGATTTGTCATTCCTCACCGCAAGCTTACGAATACGGGCGGATATTGGGGGTGGGATGCGTATGTCCCGGTGGGTCGCTTGATTATCGTGGATCGGACTCCATTTAGCCGCGAATGGGTTGCTTCGAGCAATCGTGGAACGTCCAGTAAAAACGAATCATTCCCGTGTCAGAGTAAAGAGGGCTTGAACGTGGCGGCGGGTGTCGCGATTGGTGCCTCGGTCAGCGAAGATGATTCTCCGAAGTATCTTTATAAAATGGGAGTGGTTGCCCCGGCAGGCGGTCGGTCTGACCAACAAACAATCTTTACGTCTGTATATTATAGCCGCAAGCTTGTTGACGTTATGGACGATGTTGGACGTAAGCAAATTCAGACATTGGTGTGTCATGAAATTTCCGCCCGCCCCCTCGATAAAGTCAATGAAGATGCGAACGTAATTATGGATACCGTCCGTAAAGAAGCACAAGCGTATTTCGCAACGTTTGGAGTCACGATTGATTTCATTGGTTGGGCGGATACCTTCACGTTCGACAATGATGTACAAAAAGCGATTAATGACAAGTATGCCGCCAATGCATTGAAAGACGTGTTGCCGATCCTCGATGCGCTTGCTCAACTCAAGGTGCAGGAAGGTTTGGGTAAGGGTCTTGAAACCAAGGGACCGCCAATTGTCGTAACAACTGAAATGATTAAGACGTTGGTTGGGCTGGCTCATGGTCCCGGCGCACTGACGATGCCAAAATAATAATAAAAAGGGGTGGTAGAAATTTCTACCACCCCTTTTGAATTAAAAAATGAATATTCCCTAAATATTCCTTAGAAACCCATTTCGTAAGGAATATTTAAATGACCGTAACAACCCCCGTGGATTTTATTAATGCTGTAGAAGCCCTTTTGACTTCTTCAAGCGTGTGGATTCAAAATGATGAAGCCGTTACTGCGAGCGGCGCATCAGTAAAGGCAGTAATCAGCACTGCCACTAAGTTTTCTCTTTATGGCGCAATCCGTCGTGTTGCCGATGCTCACCGTACCGATAGCGCACGTGCAAAAAAGGCTCGTATAATTGCAATCAGACAACTCAATAAAGAGATTGGAAAACTTCATTTAAAGTATCGCATTAAAAATTATAATGATCGTCCAACCACTACATACGCCAACATAATAACATTGTTGAACAATGCTAAGACTTCTCTTGGTGGTTAAAATCTAATAAAATTTATAAATTAAAAAGGGGAGCCGGAAGGCTCCCCTTTTTGTTTGACCTTTTTACCATTATGGTGTACTCTATCACTAGAATTTTAACTTGGAGTGAACCCGATGCCCAAACGCAACGCCGCCCTCGCATGTGCGACCACCTTACGCCAGCTAAACGATGGTATTACCATCCGTGAAGCTGCTAAACATTATATTATGTACCCCGAAGACGGGGGTTTGAAAGAACAGGTACGGGCTTTTGAAGATACCCCTAGCACGTTTACTGTTCTTGCCGATGCGTTCAACTTGACGAAAGTAAAAGCAGAATGAATATCAATTTTTTGGGCTACACACCCGAACGGGACGGCGTTGACTTCGCTCAGAACCTAACGCATAAACCGCATGTTGATAGTAAGTTCAACGAGGAAGTGATTCTCCGTGCGGCGAGTATTATGCAAACAACGCGCAATCTTCCCCGTTTCAGTGAAGAGTTGAATGAATGTGGACAGCTTATACCGGTGCTGGATGAAGATGGACAGCTTGTGCCGGTGTTCGTGTCGTTTGCCAACTGTTTAAACGAGATTTGTTATGAGGCTCTTCATGATATTTTCGTTTCAGTTTGTGACGCCAAATGTATGGAAATAACCGTGGCAGAAGTTTATCGGCGGCGCGGGTATTTTTCTCAATCATTAGACCGGATTTGGTTTTATCTGGCTGATATTTGTTTGAACGTGTATTTCGATCAGCTTATTAATATGAATTGTAAAGCGAGGGGATGATGCCCACTGTTGACATTAAAATTGAAAAATTTGATATTATCGTCCAGAAGGTGTTAAATGCGGTCGATAAAGAAAAATATGAACGCATCATAACAGCCTCACCAAACTGCCCTCGCGCAATGCTGCATCGAGCAGCTATGGTTGAAATATTTCACCATATCCTCGAATCACAGTATGCATATTATGCAACGGTATTGCGTAGATATTATCAATACTATGAATATCATAATGATTATCCCAAGGATGCGTTGCCGGTCTTTATTTCTACGGGTTCTCAAGCTTGGACGCAGTATCTGGAAGAAGAATAATGATTAAAACATTTACTATTAATGATATTAATAGCCATAAACATACTAACGTATTGCGTTCGTTGTATGATAATGCATTATTCAATGTTGGCGGCGCTTTCCGCAGGGTATGGTTACGTCATTATCCTTTTAATGAAAAAACTGTTTTATCAGTGCAATATGATGGGATAAATCCTATCGCCGCTGCCCTAGTTCACCATAAGTTTTTTTATGGTTGGGATTACTGTGGATACCCGGATTTGGTGAAAACCTATGGGATGGTGAGCGCATTCGTTAAACCTGAATACCGCAATCAGGGCTTGGCTAAAGCGCTTGTTGATAATACATTAAAAGAAGTTGACTTTGTTCAATGTGGGGCGTTCTATAAATTATCCCCGGCAGTGAAACATCTTTCAAATATAATGCTAATAGGACAAAATAGGAAATAAATGCCATGTTGATTAATACCCCTGTAGACGTTGGTTATGAATTTTGGGTGGCGCGGGCGCGAGAAGAATACAGTGACCTTGAATTTACCGATGATGACGGTAATAGGTGGACTCGCAAAGAAAAAACGTGGGTCCCGTATGTTAGACATAAACGGGTAACCGCTATTGAAATTAGCGTTGGCGAGGATAAAAAAACTAGAATTAAATTTTTAGCCGTCGAAACAAAGCCCTTTGCATGGCAATGTAATGCCGGGTCCGATCAGTTTCTCCCAATGGCAAGCTTATATTCTTTTATGGAAATCCAGTTGTATAAATCGGAAGAGGAAGCTATGCAAGCTGCTAGAAAATTAGCACTTAATAAAATACCTAGAATTAATTATGACCGATTGGAAATGGAGTTGAATAATGCTTGAAGTTATTGTTTGTCACGTCACGGAAGTTATCGACCATCCTGAATCCCCCAACCTCACAATTAATACCGTTGTGACTAAGAATGGATCATTTTGGGTGGTGAGCAACCGTAAGGAATTGCCCAATGGTGACATTGTTGCCCGCTATGATGTTGGAGATATGGTTTATTATATCCCCGAAACAGCGATTGTTCCAGAATATATCCTCAAGCAGGGATATTGGGATGATGTAAAGAATAAAGGCATTCTTGCTGGTTCCAAAGGCAACCGGGTCAAAGGACGTAAGATTGCCAATATTTTGTCAGAAGGGCTTATATTCCCTGTTTCTTCGATAAGTGGCGAAGAAACAGCCACTCAATATTTTGTTCGTAATGAACAGACTGACTCAATTAAAGTGGTGAAATTTGGTGACGATGTTGCTGAGTTTTTAGGCATCACGGAATGGGTGCAATAAAATTAGTTATAGGAGACAAAGATGTTTGTAAAAATTGGTCCATATAGGTCATGGATTGGTCCATACCAAATCGCTGATACCTTAAAAATATTTGGGGTTTCTGAAGATCGCTGTCATACAATCGGTAAGTGGTTGGCTGATACTTGGGTCGGTTCCTTTTGTAATTGGGTTGACAAAAAAAAGAACCGAAAAATTAAAGTAATTATTGATAAGTACGACACTTGGAGTATGGATAGCACCCTCGCCCTCATTATTTTACCAATGTTGCAACAACTCAAAGCAACGATGCATGGCGCTGGTTATGTGGATGATGAAGACGTGCCGGAAGAGCTTAGGTCTACTAATGCGCCACCGAAAGAAAATGAATGGGATATTGATGGTAATCACTTCAAGCGATTTGATTATGTTCTAGATGAGATGATTTTTGCATTTGAAGCAAAGAATTCTAATTGGGAACATCAATTCCATACTGGTAATATTGATATTGAATGGATAGAGAAAGATAATAACCTTTCCGAAATGACCAAGGGAGTTAATGATACTCATCAATTTGATAAAGACGGATTTACTATTTTTCATAACCGAATGGCAAACGGTTTCCGACTATTCGGGAAATATTACGAAAATTTATGGACGTAATTTGCAATTGGTGAAATGCCAGCGAAGCATATTTTTATAATCACCTGTCTTTCCACAATAATTACAGGTGATTATTCTTGTATTCTGCGGTCTTAATTTCATTTTACTAATATGTTCTTCCGATTTTGGAACACCAGTTAAAGCAAGACTTAGTTTTCTACTCATTTCTTTTTTTGTTTCATCTGAAATGTTACTATAATTTTCTCTCTTTCGTCTGGTAGCTACTGCTGCTGTCTGTCTTTTTTTAATATGTTCTTGAGTTTGTTTTCGTCCTAGATTTGTTTGGCGTATAATTTCTTTTGTTTCATCCGAATGAACGAAACCAGATGTTCCTTCACCACCATCTGATATATTTCTTAAAATCCCTGTCTTATTACTCTTACGACCATACCATCTGATATATCTACGTTCCAAGGCTAGAGCGCCAATTTCCGATAAGTTAGATTCCATGATTATTATCCGTCTTTTATCTGTTGGTATTTTTATATTTTCATGATAATTCCATGCTCTATTACCTTTCCCTTTACCGATATAATACGGTGTTAAATCAAATTCCCGCAAATAAGCATAGATATAAAATAAATTTTGTCGCATAGATGTTTCCATGATATTATTTATCAGAATTTATGAGTCGCTTTGGGATTGATATTTTCAGGGTTGACAAATTATGCTGCATGTGCGAAGATACAGTGATAGAAATTATAGAGGACTTAAAAAATGAGCTTGTTGGAAACCCTTAAGAAAGATCAGATGGACGCCCGCCGCGCTAAGGACGGCGTTACCGTGACGCTGCTTTCTACCCTTATTGGCGAAGCGGTTAAAGTTGGTAAGGATGCCGCCAATCGTGACTCCACTGATGATGAAGTTATCAGGACTATCAAAAAGTTTATCAATAATTGCGAGGATACCCGCACTCACTTGGTGGCTTTCAGTGGTGATACGGGTCATTTGGATAGGGAGTTGGCACTATATAACCGCTATGTTCCCAAGCAACTGAGCGAACAGGCTCTTGAAGTCATCATCCTGACTATGAAACAGACTAGCGATACTTTTGATATGAAAAATATCATGGCGGCGCTTAAGTCGCAATATGCCGGGACTTATGATGGCAAGCTGGCGTCTGCTGTCGCTAACCGTATTTTGAAAGGATGAGTTATGAAAAGCCATAGCAAGAAATGTAATGAGATAGCTATATTGGCTATTGAAATTTGGAATAACCGGGTTAAGCGCGACTTAGGACTCCGAATAATTCTGGCTCGCAATGCCAGATTCGTTATTGACCCGACTTATATATGAGTAGCCTCGTTAATTTATAACAGATTTTGCTTGACACCAATACCCTTATCTGGTAATCTTATATCAGATAAGGGTATTTTGATTCGGGAGAGGGTATATGAGCGGGAACGATAAATTAGTCATTACTTTTTTTGACGAAGCGGGTAATGTCAGCGAGCGTCATGAGCATGAAGTTACCGATGATATGATGGCGACCGATGAACAAATAACCGATATGATCAATTTGATGGGTAGCGGCTGTGACGCAAGAACCGCCGCCTTTCTGGCTAAACAAGAGCAACCGAAATGTGCGCGCCACGTGGATCAATGGTAAACGAAAGGTTACTGGTGCATGGGTGTACCATTGGGCTAGTAGCTCGTTTAGCATTGTCCTTGACCAAAAGGATAGGATAACCGGGCGGAACAAAAATGTTCATGTCCAAGGAGGCGACACGCCTGAGTGGGGTAATTGGAAGCTAGTTAGGGAATAGACGACAATGATTGATATCCATGTGGACGGATCGCTATATCACGGTAAAAGCAAGAAAGGCGGTCCTGCGAAGATCGCGGCTTATGGCTTTCTTGTTTATAATGGACTAGAAATGGTTCATTTTGAGAGTGGGGAAATAAATGTACAAAAATGGTGGCTATTAGTTAAACATTTTGAAACGATGGCTGCTGAAAAAGCAGTCAAGTATGTCAAAGCGAATTTCCCCGGTCATCCGTTTCGTGTTTTCACTGATAGTGATACCGCTGTGCGTGATATGAATAAACAACATGGATTCGTGGCGACACGAGTTTCGAGCGAATATTCTGGTTATCTCTTTATTAATAACCTTCGCGCGCATACATTAGCATTAGGCGCTTCCCGTAAGGCGGCGCGAGAGAAAAACGTTGCCCCACCAAGAAACGTGTCCACATTGACATTTGTGGAACGGTTTAAAATGTGGTTGCCAGATTATAGAAGGAAAGCGGTAGTAATAGATGAATAAAGAGGATGATGATATGATTGTTCCGAGAATAACTTGGGACCACGAAGGACGCCCAAGAATAACGGTAAAATATACTGGTATAAATGTTACAGTTATTCCAAAACTAGACACTAAAGCTTATGGGATAAACTCAAACTCTGATACAAGAGTGGGTGAGTGTCATGATAATGAATTGGTGATGTTGGCTTATAGAAACTTTAAGTCTCGTGCTATGCCAACTCTCATTATGAAGGATATTGTAGGGGTTTCCCCTATGTGTGCGCCGCAACCGTCAGTTGCCGAGTTGCGCAGGAGATATGTTGAAAAGGAATGATGATCAATGAATATCGTGTTTCTTGATATGGATGGGGTCTTGTCTACTGCGAGGGCTTTCGCCGCGCAGCAGCATAAGGAATTCCCTGATTGTCAAATTGATCCTATCGCGGTGCAATATATAAACCTTCTGTGTGAATATGCAGAAGCCGAAGTCGTTATTTCCTCGACATGGCGCTTAGGTCGCACGAGAGACGAGTTTATTGCGCTGTTGAACCGCAACGGATTCACTGGCAAGCTGCACGAGGATTGGCGCACAAAGCAACTGCCATCTTCGTTCCGGGGCGATGAAGTGGAAGAATGGTTACACCGGAATCCCGGCGTAAATGTTCATGTTATATTGGATGATGATAGTGATTTTTACGATCATCAACCTTTAGTCAAGACTAATTCGCTTGATGGAATAATGCAGGATGATTTGCGTAAGGCGCTCGAAATCCTGTCCGCTGGTGATATTAACTTGGCTCAAGTGGTGAGCCGCGAATACGGAAAATATCGCACAAAGCTAGAAGATTTGGAACCGTATGAAGCATTAACAAGGCTTGCTAATACGGAGGATAACCAATAATGGCGCTTTATACCGCTTATATCCGATTGTATAAAGACAAACAATTAGTGGGGTATGAAACATACTCCACTAATAAAACTAATGTAACAGATGTTTTTTATGATGTTATTGCGGCGAGAGCGGATGGTTGCCACGGGCGGCTGGAATCTGATTGGAAAATAATCAGTGTTGTGTTATTAGGTGCCGCCTGTTGGGGGAAAAGAGAAACATTCTTTTAATATTTCATCTTTTCTAATTGTTTTTTCTTTTCAAGAATTGCCGTTTTTATGAGCGTTTCCATTGCGAAACGGCATTTTTCTTTATGCTCTGCGGCGGTCCAAGGCTTGCGTGGTTCTTCTCGTAACCACCCATAGTCCGAGGCGATCTTGTCAAGCAAGCCCTGATCTTCATCATTGAGAACAGCGTCAATTCTGATTTTTATATCACCCATTACACGATCCTCCATTTTGATAAATGGTATCATAAATTTATGAATGAGTCAATATAATTTTAATGTGAAATTCGCGCCGCATCCTGAGTTTTAGGAATTTCAATAGCTTCCGCCGCGTAAGCAGCATGGAACAGCGGTCTTGAAAAATTACGCTCTGACTCTACTGTTACAAGCTTCCGTTGAACTAGAACAGCTTGAATATAACCAAGCCAACGACTCAGTTTATCAATAGGGTACGTATCTATATTTTCTAATGCCAAAGCACACATGCCGCGCAAATGTGAGTAATATGTTTCAGGGACGCCCTGAATACCGATATCACTTTTATCTTTAATGATAGTGGCGTAGCGTTCAAACATGATTTTAGTGGCGAGTCTTACTGTTGTCATGCCTCCTATATATCACAAAATCACCGATTGACAAGTCAAAAAAATATGGTATAGTTATTAAAATAGGAGAACGGTTTTGGGAATTTATTATACCAGTTATGCAATTATCGGCGTTAAGGTCGATCTTAAAAAATTTACTGAGGTCGTTAAGGGCACCAGTTGCAATCATTCCGAGCAAGAAGGACACCCGTTTTGTCCCGTTTGTGGAAAGCGCGTCACTAACCATAGTGAAACTCGTTGGACTGATGAGTGGGACGCATTTTCGAATAGAATGGATGAAACTCCGAAGCATTATTATTATATCAGTAATAATGAAGACCATGATTATGGTTATTTTGGATATGGTTCCTCGTCCGATAGGGATGAGGGTGAGACTAAAGCTGAAATCCCCGATATTAGCGAAATAAAGGGCGTCATTGAAAGCATTCTTACGGAGTGGGGGCTTTGGGACGAAAAGACGGAAAAGACTTTTGCCTTCTATTCCATAACCGATGGACGATAAAAAAATGAGCAAGCTCACTATAGCACACTATGAATTAGCGCGCATCATTAGATGGGAAGCCCGCAATTTATCAGGTGTTTATAGTGAGCTTGATTATGAGGTTGACGCGAGTATAAAACACTATCATCGAAATGATGGTTACAGAGTCATTTCGATTACAGCCGATAATAAAAGATTCCTAAAGGAACTGAGTAAAATTATCAGAGATTGGCTTGACAAATCCGCGTTATGTGTTAGAATATTTTTAGATATTAGAAACGCCCGTAAGGAATCCGAGTTCATCTTGGATTTTAGTATATGGAAGTGTATACGGGAATCTGATAAGCTTGAAATTCATACGGAGAACCTGTCGTGAGCATACCCCAAGAATCGATGGAATGGATTGACGCCGTTGGACTTGTCGATAAAGATGAATTCACCGAGGAATATGCGTCGCTGATCGACACAATATGCAAGCGGTATCTTCCTCGCGCCCTTGATATTCTCACCGGACGCCACCGTAATGTGTTCATTTTTAAAAATTATGTGATTAAAATTCCACGTAATATAAATGGACTCGCGGATAATGATTGGGAAGGCTCGATTAGCAATGCCGAAGATGGCGACCCCGAAGATGTACAATTTGCTAGAACCAGAATGGTATATTATAAAGGTATACCGATAGTGTTTATGGAACGGGCTGATTGGGCTACGAGGGATGAAATAGCTGCGCGCCTCGGATATGAGCCTGATTGGACCGGTTCCGTTGATTGTGGACAGGTCGGGTTTAATAAACAAGGTAAGCTCGTTGCCTTTGATTATGGTCTGAGATAAGGAATAGTACCATGAAACTCATTGACGCTCTTAAAGATGTTGTTAGAACAAAAGAAAACAGCACTACCATAGGCATTGAAGAACTTTCAAGCGCCATTAATTTAAATTCATATCCGTTCGATTATGATAAGTTCGAATCCAAACTGATTTGTTATTGGGTTTTTACTTGGTATTGCACGGACACGTGGGTTGGTCTTACCGCCATATATCTTGGCGATGAACTTATGGGCTACACGTACCAATCAGCACGTAAAAACCCCTTGGATATCTACTTTTTGAGTAATGAATCTGCGATTAAAGTCAAAGATTGGTATAAGGAATGTCTCACGGAAGAGGCAGAGCCGGAATACCCCCTCGCTCCCGAAGGTGATCTTGAAGAGGAAATTCCGGCGATGCGGAATGTACACTATTCTGACCAATTATTGAAACATCTTGATAAAAAAGGGTTTCATAATGGGGAGCGAGTGACTCCTATCAAACCGGCGCGGTTAGACAAGTATGTGGATAAACACTATATCGTTAGAGTGGACGCTACCGGGGAAGAGAAAACAATCCCGGTAGCGGAATACAAGTTCCCTATCCATGTCAATTCTCTCATATTGAAGGATTAATAATATGGAAAAAAGAATCGCGACACTAAATGATGAACGCTTGTATAGAGCCGATGCGCGTGGTATTGGGCGTTCTTTTGGAGCGTGTATGGTGTGCGGTGGTCTGCCCGATGCCCTCCGCAATGATTGTGCGTTCTTTGTGCCGTCTCGCGAAACCGGCGAGGCGATTGTGGCAATGTTTAAGTTGGGTGCGCGCCTTGATTACCGCCCATATGAGCCTAACTGGACTCAAGTAAAAATCACGGCGTGTGACACACATAGAAAAAATCTAATCGATTTTGTTGCAGAATCACGCGACACGGAATCGCGTTTGGACGGACCCGGCATAAGTGTTGAAATGGTTAAACGATTTACTTGCTCTTAAATAGAAAGCAGGACTGATAGGGTTATTATTATGAAACTTGTAGTGGTTGGTGTTGGTTATGTAGGGTTGGTCAGCGGCGTATGTTTTGCTGAATGTGGTCATGAAGTCGTCTGTGTTGATAAAGACAAAAAGAAGATCATAAATTTAAATTCTGGTATAGTACCGATTTATGAACCGGGGCTAGAAGAACTGGTTATCAGAAATCGAAGAAATGGACGCCTAACATTTACCACCACATTAGATGCGGTAAAAGATGCCGATGCGGTCTTTATCGCAGTCGGAACGCCGCCCGATCCACATAGCGGTCATGCGGACCTTAGGTATGTGTTTGAAGTTGCAAGCGAATTGACTGGTTATCTAGACAACTCGTTCAAAACCATCGTTATTAAATCAACAGTGCCGGTAGGGACCGGTAAACATGTTGAAGATTTAATTAAGACGACCCGCCCTGATGCCAATATCGCGGTCGTCTCCAATCCTGAATTTTTACGCGAAGGACACGCTATTGAGGATTTTCAATATCCTGATCGCGTAGTGATCGGTACTGATAATAAACATGCTGCACAAATTATGTGTAAAATATACAGCATGTTTGATGGGGTTTTCCCCATAGTATGTGTTAAAAGAGAATCTTCCGAACTTATCAAATATGGCTCTAATTCATTTTTAGCTACTAAAATAGCTTTTATTAATGAAATGGCTGACCTGTGCGAAAAAGTCGGCGCGGACATATTAGAAGTGGCGCACGGCATCGGCTCCGATAGCCGTATTGGCTCCAAATTTTTACAAGCTGGTCCCGGATTCGCCGGATCGTGTTTCCCAAAAGACATACTTTCTCTTGTAACCACCGGTAGAGACAATAATACCCCTATTAGACTGATTGAAACGGTGATCGAAAGTAACGAGTGTAGAAAATTAGCGATGGCTCATAAAATTCAAGATTTAGTGGGAAATCTTGAAGATAAAACAGTATCAATTCTTGGGTTAACATTTAAACCAAACACTGATGATATGCGAGAGGCTTGTAGTTTAACTATTATTCCTGAATTAATTAGAATGGGTGCTAAAGTTAAAGCATATGACCCAATTGGGATGGAAAACGCTAAAAAGTTATTAGAATATGTAGAATTTTGTCCTGATATATATTCATGTATTGACGGAACCGATGTAGTTGCTATATTAACAGAGTGGGACGATTTTTATAAAATGGATTTAAATCATATTATAACCATTATGAAAACTCCACAAATGGTTGATTTAAGAAATATTTTTGATCCGGCGCATATGCGTAGATTAGGATTTAAATATAGCAGTATTGGGAGAGAATAAAAAATAAATTGTTAACACAAGAACGTTTAAAAATAGTATTAAATTATGATCCTGACACCGGGCTGTTTACTAGACGGATAACTTTAAGTAGCCGCGCAAAAGCAGGACAAATATGTAGCGGTATGCATTGCGAGGGATATCTTCGGATTTCCATTGATTACGAAAGGTATTTGGCACATAGATTAGTATGGCTATATGTTTATGGTGAGTGGCCTGAATATATGATAGATCATATAAACGGAAATAGGCAAGATAATAGACTATGTAATCTTAGGGAAGCTACGAACTCACAAAATTTATGTAATCAAGGAAAACCGGCTAATAATACTTCTGGATATAAGGGAGTTTATTATGATAAAGAGCGGGATAAATGGGTATCTGAGATAAAAGTAAGAAAGATGAAGACGTTTCTTGGTCGCTTTGATTCTGCCGAAGCGGCATCCGACGCTTACAACCGTGCAGCAATAAAATTACATGGTGAGTTTACACATTCATCTATTACGGGATAAAGATATGATAGCACTCGTTAAAACCGGGCAAGACAACGGAGTGCCGATGCGAATCATTAATAATGTAATTGATGCAAATATAACCCGGAAACACTCAATGGTTCAGAAGATTCATGATGCCTTGGGTGGCAATGTTCGCAGTAAGGTTATAGCGGTGCTAGGCGTGGCGTTCAAGCCCGATACCGACGATATGAGGGAATCGCCCGCGATTGATATTATCAAGGGTCTACAGGCTTGCGGAGCGCATATAGTGGCATATGATCCCCAAGCAATGGAACAGGCTGAGAAGCTTTTACCCCACGTGCTTTTTGCTGAGGATGCCTATGATTGCGTCCGCAATGTGAACGCGGTAGTTATCATTACCGAGTGGGATGAATTTGCCCGCTTAGACTTAAACCATATTAAGGAATTGATGATAAATCCTGTCATGGTTGATTTGCGCAACATTTATATTCCAGAAGAAGTGAGAGAGATGGGGTTCGAATATACTAGTATAGGACGATAAAAATCCACGCTTGACAACTTAAAAAACTATGGCATAGTTATGGAACCACGGAAGGGAAAATAAAAAATGACGTATGCGGTTGCTACTGTTGCTGTTATGCCTAATCCCCATGATAATATTATTAAACGCATCGAGGCTTCAATTTTTAATCTCTATGATAAGGAGATTAAACTAACTCCTGAAACCAAAATCAGAGAGTTGGAAATATGGGGGTCGTCAACCTACGAATTTGATTCCTTGGATAAACTTGAATGGACGATGGAGCTTGAAGATCATTTCGATATTGATATTCTAGCGAAGGATATCACCCTTCCTGAAACTATTGGCGAACTTGCTGATTTTATCTCGTCAATGGTCGGGGCGCAAACCGAATAACAACGCTTAGGGGTATGTTATGGACTTGCCTTATACGGTAGAATTGATATATTCTCAAGGAATATATTGTTATGCGACTAAATTTCCGTATTATGCACGTAATGTGAATAGGAAGAACGGCGTTGTTGTTTGGCGGATCAGATACAGATACGCCAACACGCCCTATCATCTATGTTTAATGAGATGAGAGATAATAAAATCACATCTTTTAGATTTAGGGGTCCGCAAGAATCATTTACGGTTAAGAGAAAATTAAATGAAATTATGGGATATTAATAGGAGATATCATGACCAATAATTGTTGGACGCCGGTTAGTGAACCCAATGGGTCTTGCCATTATACGCACACGCGGTTAATCACCCCATTGGGTGAACTTTTGATTGATTGGAAATCGTGGAAATCAGATTCGAATTATAGCGTTTATTTTAATGACCGATGGATAACCAGTTGTTATAGTTTGGAAGATGCCAAAGATTTTGCCGAGCGCTATATAATCAATAAAATAAAAGAAGCTGCTGCCTTCTTTGGTTATGAAATTGACGTAACGGGAAGTGAATTGGTATGTTAGAGTTAAGCGCGGGTCTTCCCCGCTGCGGCTGTTATCGTTGCCGACCACCGACCTTCCCACGCCGCTCTTAAGGTAGCGGAACACCTATACGGGATTTGTCAGTCCCTCATTCGCTGACTAGGCGAGTGAAAAGTGATGGGTTTTTCTGTTACCAAGGAAACCCACCGAAACTCTGATCAGATTAAGCCGCGAGGCGAACCTGAGTCATGTCAACATTATCGTTGGCATTTAGAAGTTTAAACAATCGCGATTGCTCACGCGGCGTATATCACCGACTATCTCCGCACAACATTCGATTCCAGTCGATCCAATTCGCCTCCACCATAAACATATCAGCTACCGATTCGACGGTCATCCAGCTTATATGCTGGTGCTCATTCATGCAGCGGGCTACAAGAGCTTACACTGATATGTTTATGGTGGAGGCGGGCGGTTACGAGCCGCCGTCCTGAAAATCTATCTTTGAACCTCAACGATAGTAATGTATTTATAGCGACACTATCGCTAGGTGTCAAGAGTTATTTTTTAGGTAAGGTCAATTCGGCGGCGAGCAGCAATTCCTCGGCATTGTTTAATATACCTATGATAAATTCAATAAGCGCCTTTGCCTGTTCCTGATTTCTATCAGCAATATCAATCTTGATAGGACCGGCTTCAAACCATTCCCAAAACCCATCATCGTTTGGACCAACATCATTGCTATAGCTCCCGACAAGGGGTAACTGCTTTTTAGCGATGTTCCAACGGTCACGAAGAAATTTTATTTTTTCTGGCGTGATGGGCGGTAAAATAGTAACTGGATCATAAGCTGACATGTAAAATTTTCCTTATTGTAATGCCGCGTTGACAAAAGAGGCTGCGGTGTAAAAATGGGTCAGAAATTCCCATCCTCTTTCGTCTTTAAAAAGTTAGAGCCTTTTTGTGTGATCGACAACCGTGTTCTTGGTGCGTGACCCATACAACCAAATGGATGAAAGAACCGAACGAATTGTTTAGTAAACTTTTTCGGTGGTGTTCTCCCAGTATTGGGAATTACAGCATAGCCATTCGCGATGCAGTAAACAACATCAGGATGTTTCGAGCCAATCCCGCCAATATGGTTCACAATCATCGGACCTTTATCAAGTCTACGAAGCAGCCACATTGCCCGGTCTTGTTTCTTGTGTTTGTCTTGCGACATGATTTGCCTACCCCTTTATTGATTTTTATAACTTATCACAAGTTTCTTTTCCTGTCAACATATCATAGTTGACAAAAGACGCGATGGTGCTAATATGCGGCATGAAGGAGCATCGCATGACCGACCCGATGATGAAAATTGAAGTTAAGACCGCCGCCGCTCGCGCACAAATCCTTAAAGAGGAAGAGCAATTTGCTCGTTGGCGCGCTCGTGGCGCAAAAGCCAACGCCAATCGCGAAAAATATTTGGCGAAATCGACCCTATTACATAATAAGCGTGTTAACAAAGTGCGAAATGACGCGCGGTCCCTCCATCTGGCTTATGGCTTCCTCGCCGGTCATGCTTACCGCGATATTGAGCCTATTTCTTATGTGCAGCCTAATTGGGTGCGCGTTCAAGAGTTAGTTCTTGCGTACTGCGATGATGATAAAAAAGAAACCATCATTGATAAGTTTTCCGCGTGGATTGTGGAAGCGGCTGGCGCTGGCGAAATTCTTTCACATGGTGGTGTTATGTCTAAGCGTAATTGGGCGATGCAGCCGCAACCGCGCTCGGTTAAGGGACAGTGGATGACTCGCGCATGGGTTTGCCGTGACTTCAATGGCGATTGGGGCAAGCTTGGTGAGTATCGCGCCTCGCGCCATTGCCAGCGGATGAAAGCGCGAGCGTTTGCAATTTTTGAGGCGCGGGTGAAATGAATATTCAGGAAATTGATAAAAAAATCATTGATTTCATTCAGGACGGATATCTCTATATTTGGGACCGGTTTGGAATCACCCTTGGGCATCTGTTAAGCGTTTATGGCTTAATTTTGTTAAGTTATGACCTTATCCCTTTTACCACCATCCTCGATATCGTCGTTGACGTAGCCCAAATCCTGTATGGTGTTTATAGGAGTAATTTACAAATTAATAAAAATTACGCCGAAATAAACAGCACGGCTGAGTGGTTTCGTGGCTTCGTCGGAACATGTATGAGAATCTTGTGGTGGTTCATTTTCTTTCTATATGTAAGGGCTTGTTACCTCGGCATTGGCGATTTCCATACGATTGCGGGAATTGCCAATTGGATTGTGCTTTATCTTTGGTGCGTGAAGGTCCGCGACCGCGATCCGTCCAATGTCACTAAGCTTAAATTTGCTCACGTGAGGAACTAAATGAACGATAAGAATAACCTACGCCAGAGATTTAGCCGGTTGGTGCTTGGTTTACTACTGATAGTATGGGGCATTATGCTTGTAATATATGTCTGTGACTATTTTTTTAACGGGCTTTAAAGGAGAGATAAATGTTTGATATTGCTTTGGTTTCTGCCGCTGGCTGCGCCTTCGGTTCGTTGTTCACAGTCGGTTGGCTGTGGGCTGGCATAATTTCAATATTCTTGGTTTTTGCATTAATTAGTTCGGCATACGACGATTCCCCTGCGATCTGGCTGTTTGCCCTCGGAATGACGGGCGTCGTTTGGTGGCTTGGTCCAAATCCTTTTACATGGGTATGGACCCATCCCCGCGATGCGATTGAAGTGGTTGTTCAATATCTAGCCATTGGTTTTGTTTATATGACCTTCCGTTGGTGGCGCTTGGTGTTGGACGCCGGTCGTAACATCACCAGCCAAAAAGAATATCTTATGCACAGCTTCAATACAAGTATCTACGCGACTTATGAGGAATATCTGGATTCACGCCATCTAATTCCTCATGTTACTGAACATATTGGTAAACTTGTGCATTGGATGATTTGGTGGTTTTTCTCAGCGCCTTCGTTTGTGTTCCGTGATTTTTTCACACTGTTGGGTGATTTCATTACTACGTTCTTTGGTGGTTTCTTTACCCGGATTCGGGAATGGACCTTCAAGAGCCTCGGCATTGACACTACCCTTGTGCCTGTGAAACCGGAAGTGGTTAAACCCGTGGAGGGGGTGGGTGGCGCGACTTCATTCTAATTTAGAATAAGAGGGGGTGAAAGTCCCCTCTTATTCCCATAAGGGTTATGATATGGATCAGCTACCAAGACTATTATTAAATTTAATGATAAAAATCAACTCTTTATGCATCGCTGGTAATGTTAATCATAAAGAGTTAATTGTACATCATAGAGACTTCAACCGCTTCTACAAGATAGCCAATGTTGAGCAACAGGGCGCGTATCATGAAGAGTGGGTGATATATTTAAATCGAGTGAAAATAAATGAAAAGAAGTTATAAAATTTTGTGCTGGACTTTCAAAACAGGTTATGGCATAAAGACATGGTGAGTAAACATTGGCTAAGAGCCAACCTATGTTTAAATGGGTCGAGGGGGAGCGTTACCCTCATGTTCCATGCTCTAATTCGCCTGAGCTTCTAACTCAGAAACGATGGAGAGACTTACCCCGAACCGCTTCGAAAGAGGCTTCGGTGAAGGCTTGAGGTAGCCTAGACAATCTCACAAAAGAGGGTGGCGAAAGCCGTCCTCTTTTTTATTTTTAATGGTTGACTCTTATGTCGCAATACCCTATTCTGAGCAAGTTATAAGACTTTGCCAAGCGCGGCGTGATAACCGTTTTTGGTTTTGTTGTTCCCCGTTTCAGGCGGGGGTTTATAACACACATTAGCTTAATGGCAAAGCAGTGGTACTAGTAATACTGCTCAAGGATGGGTTCGATTCCCCCATGTGATCAGGCGCTTTACTGCCTAGAGTGTGAAACACAATAATGGGGGCATATTGCCCCCATTATTTTAATTTAATAAGGAAATTGCGATGATTACTTACGCTAATTTACAGAGATTGCTGGCAGAGGGGAAGCTTCAAGCCCGCATTGATAACCGTTGGGTTGGTATCACTCTTGCGCCCGATGCCGCCCTGTCGAAGGACCGGCGCGAAGTGTGGTATCAAACGAGCAATGGCTGGCGTGGACGCACTGAGAAACATTGTTTCAACGCCGAAGGCGTTATGATTAATGAAGATTTTCGCATCAAACCGGGAGTGATCTGTAATGGTCGAACAAGTCAAACGTATGCCGCTTAAAGACGTGCCTGTCGGCATTGTTTTTATAATTCCTGAAAACATCAGCACTACCGAAGTGCGCGAAACCTATTATGTCGTGCGTGAGGGCGAGGCAAGCCGCCCTAAACACAAATGTATTGCGCGGCTGGCGACCATTCAGGGCATTCCGGGGGAATACGCGCGCTATGTGTGTATTCTCCCAAAGCCTTGTGTCGATCCGGGGGAAATACATGAGGCAAATCAGGTATTTACCGACCTTGAGATTGCAAGCGTGGGTGTTCCCTTTCTTGACCGGATTTTGGACTTGACACGTCTCGTTCCATGAGCTAGGGTGGTCATGGTGCTTTGAGATTGGGTACCAAAACGTTCTCCCGGAAAAGGGGTTGTGGGTTCGTCCTGCAACCTCTTTTTTGATTCTCTGTTCACCTAATATTAAATATTAAAGTTGACTCTAGGGATAGAGTTGGCTAATATTATTTTGTTAGGAGCATTATTAATGAAAGACATGGATAATAGTGGTAGAATTCCCTCAGCTTTTAAGCATTATATCTTCATTTTGCAAGACAAAGTGCTGTCGCTCTTTGCTGAAAATGAACATGAAGCGCGTATAAAGTTCTTTGAGACTCATGATGAGTACTCCCCTGATCACATTATAGATGTCATTCATGGGGGAAAGCACATCAAAAGTGCTTGACTTATAGTCTCCTTATAAATAATTTATAGTAAAAGGAGTAATGGTCATGAAACGAAAGAATCCTATCGCAAAAGCGCTGCGAACGCCGCGCTTCAAGTTAAAAGTTATTAAATCTAAAAAAGTGTATGACAGAAAGAGGGAGAAACCAGAAGGTTCTCCCTCTTATTTTTTTTAACTGCTCTTGTAATTTGATTAGGTGTATGGTATAGTCCTTCTTGAGAAGGATTTAAGTAGATGGATTACTCGATAGTTGCTCATGATTTTGTAATAACAGAGATGGTTTCCCACAGGGGGGTTCCCACCAGATGGGAATGGGCTATTTTGGGACGCCGGCATCATTGGGCTATGACCTACGAAGAAGCTCTCAATTCATTACAAAAAATACGGAAATTCGCAACAACGAATAATTTCCCCGATGACGCCGCCGAATGGGCTGCGCGGATAATGCCGAGAGCCGAGAGCCAAACATT
>Ga0302188_10000726_pt1 | contig 27135 bp, 16 predicted proteins | sample II_Bog_E2_1_FD_198783 | JGI IMG/M metagenome (GOLD analysis project Ga0302188, IMG submission 198783) | Peat permafrost microbial communities from Stordalen Mire near Abisko, Sweden - II_Bog_E2_1 | ecosystem: Environmental > Terrestrial > Soil > Wetlands > Peat | place: Sweden: Abisko...
CCTAAATAAATGTATTGATACGGCTGATTCACTTAATATTTACTCTTAATAAAATGGATGAATACATCTGATTCTTTTAATGGTTACACTAAATAAAATGTATTGATACGACTAATTCCCTAAATTGTTACTCTAAATCAATGTATTGATACGGCTGATTCTCTTCATGGCTACGCTGAATAAAATGGATTAATACGGCTAATTTTTTCAATGATTACCCTAAATAAAATGTATGAGCTACTTCTGAATCTCAGTTTTATAACCCTAAATGAGAAAAATGATGCATCTGATTCTTCCAAAAAATACGCTAAATTACAATAGTTTTTACTTCTAATTGTTTCCATCGAAACGCTATATCCAATCTAAATTGATAATGTTAAACAAATTTCTTTTTAGAAAGTAGAATACCACAAGCTTAATTGAAAGTCCGAGTCCCACAAGGAAGAGAACAGAGAAAAGGAGTGCTATCATAGTGATAATTGAAGTTGCCAAGAAAGATAACTGAATGATCCTATTGAGGTTATTTCTTATTTTTGAACTAAGCAATTTATGGGTCTTAATTTTTCTCTAGATTAACTTATAATTTTATCAACAAAAGAGGAAAGTTTATGCCATTTTAAGATGTTCATTCCGATTCTACGATAAGAGGGTTTCCCCCAAATGTAGAGTAGACTCCTCTGACTACATTTAATCATAGGCGCACTCGGATAACTCTTTATGGAATGTTCAAAGATGATCGATGACACGCAAATCCATCAATAAGCAATGATACTTCTCTATAAGGAATAATTAAGCCAGTCAGTTAAATCCTTTTCATTAATAGTTACGCTTCTCCACCAGAATTGCATTTGATCATGTCAGCAAATCACGTTGGTTATGTTATATTCGATGAAGTAGCTCTAGTAGGATCAATTCCTGTTTAAAATCACCTAAACCGATATCAACAGGAAAAGCTATAGACTTCGAGAAGAAAAATATTAATTAAAAAATTGAAGGATTTGCAAGATAAACCGATGCAGTTATTTACATCCTAAACTGATATCGACAAGATGAAGTGGGTGATGATGAAAATATTCATTGATAGGTTTGTAAAATAGTTTAGAGATTGTGAAAGTGCACAATGAGGGAAAAAATCTGGTAATCTCACTATTAAAGTTCGCCTATTGAGACAGAGACAGGCCTATCCTTCTCTAGCGATATCTTGGTCATCATCCTCATCAACAAGTTAATAGGTATATTCTCCTTTTTCTTTCGGTTTTGAGCTTATTGGTCTGGTCTAAACTGACATGTCTATCATTAACCAATAATTTTTTGTTTGCGTTAGCACTCCATCGAATACTTTCCTAAAACAACTCATAAATAGATTGAAGGATATGATTAGGAAGAACCGATCATATCGAGAACAACGTTTTCGGTTTCTATTTTGATTTGAAGAGGTGATTCCGTGGCACAGTTTTTATGAAATGCCTTGATAATAATTGACCTAAATTACCTCATAGAGATAATTCTGCAAATATTAAAGTTTAATTTTTATATTTTGCCTGTAACTAATGTTTTCTATTTGAATTAACAAAAATTTTCCAAGAATAATTATCTGGTTTGCTCTATTGTGAATTTTCAGAAAATTATTTTTGTACTTAGATATGGAAATTAAATTTGCCAAGTACTTTTAACAGTTCTTCTAGTATTATGAGAAGGCTTTATATCCTACTACTACTTCTAAAAATTTCCTCATGCTTATGAATTGTTTTAAAGAAATCATGCCTATCTACTTGATCATTAACTGTTTTCTTCTGCTATCTATTATGCATTAAAGTTAAGTGGGACATAATTCCTATTAGGTTGTTTGATTCCGCTATTCATATAAACAAGATCCAGATGTAACTTAGGAATAATATAGTATTGGAAGTTTGAAATTTGCTAAAATTAATCTTAAACTGGTAATTTGCTTTTCTCTAGAGGTGATCATCTGTGTATTTATTTATAAATTATTTCATTTCTTGCTTGCTTGCCTTCCTCTTCATCCTCATGCAAAGAGAATAATTACCTATTTACCTTTCAGACTGATTATGAAACACTTACCATTTCCATTGCTAAAATCATGATTAATCATCGTACTACTAGCAACTTTGCTTGACTACTCAAATCTAAGTTTCTATTCCCTTCTCAGCTCTCATAACAAACCATCTGTATTTTTGTATGCTCAAATTGTATATTTTTAAATGATAATTATCATCAAGATTATCCATAGCATAAAAACTTGCACAGGGATTTTGATACTGAGCATGTACCGAAAAATACGATAGTCGTCTTTGTCATAAGGAAATTTTATGAATTGGTAGAAGTGACAAAATCAAATAAATCACAGTTGCAAACAAGACCTCTCCATTTATATCCAATTAGATAAAGAAAAGCAGATATATTTTCTGCAAAGTTAGATTCATTGGGAAGCAAATATTTATTTTAAACTTATTTATGAAGTCTTAAGATTTCAATTCTTACAGCTAAAAAGGTCTTTCTACGATAATTTGCTCCCTCATCTAGATGAACTATTATTAACGAATTAAAACCCCACAATTCAAGCCGATATAAAGATGGCTCTTAATTATTAGCTCTTCCAATTCAAAAAACATCAACTGTAAATACTTCCTTTTCCGAGGAAGAAGACTTTCAATTAGCAAAAGCAAAGTAACTATCATAATTAGAAAACCAAGGATGAAATCTAATCATAATACAAATTCTGCTTACGGATTTTATCCTATCAAGGTGGCATTAAATTGGCTAAAATAGTTAGGAACTATGCCAGAGTTTAGAAAGATGAAAATAAATTTTTAAAAGAGTCGGCAAATCAGAAGAAAATCATACTGTCGCTTATTCCGACCCTAACAATGAGCTTTGCTGTCAATGGAGGGTTAAAATGATTCATTATTCAATGCTTTTTATAATTTTTTATATATATATATTGAATATATTATTAGAACATGTTGGGAAAGTATGTTTTATAGTAAATAATAGAGTCAGATTTGAATGCATTGAACTCACAGACAGAAAGTTAGATTTTTTTTAAGATTAAGCAAAAATTAATTGGAATTATCCCTTTTATTTTAATCTGTAATTTCTTATTATTCTCCTTACACGTACTATCTTTTCTAAGTGGATTATGTTGGGTCTCATATATTCAACGTCCTCATATTGATTGAATTGCCAATGATAGCGAGTTGTGTAGAGTCGGAAGAGTCGGAATAGGAGATTATCAAATAGTTTTGCTTGAAAGAAGCATAGCGAAAAGTTTTCAACAACTTTATAGTCAAGATATGACATGATTTGTTGGAGGTTTTTTTTTTGCTCAGAATTATTTGCTGGCTAATAAAATACAGTCTTGCTTATTTTGCAAAACAATCCTGCTTTTTGGCTCTCCTGCAAAGGAGCAGTCATACGAGTTGCTTGCAACTGCATCAATCGAGTAACAGATGGCATTCTGAGAGAGATATGGTCAATATTCAGAAAATGACTGGGAATGATAAACATATTGAGGTTTTCTTTTCAAGCTTAATCAAAATAATTTGTAGCTAATTGCAGAGATTGCAAAAGCAAAATTTAATGTAGCTTGAATGCAAGATCATATGGATTGACGATGCTAAAATTGAGAACAGTGAAAATGATGCGATTGCGGCTGATAATAAAATCAAAGACGTGCAAGTAAATGCAATATGGCAAAAAAGATTTGTGAAGAAAATGACGAAGAAAATGCAACAAAAATAAGTGCAAATTCAACTGTTGCAAATATTGTTCTTTTCTGCAAGAAAAAGCAAAGCACTGAAAAATTTAAAAATTAGAGAAATGATTTGTATATCTTTCTCTTAAACTCAATCAGCTCATTTCAGAAAAATTGAATAATAAGGACAAACACACAATAAGATGAGAAATAGTTACATATTTTTGGATGATATGGTGAAAAGTAATTAAAGAATAGGATAGTGAGAAAAATTTTAATACATAGTAAATAAAGATAAAAATAAATTGTTCAAAGTTATAATCTAATAGCACGGCCGGGATGGGCAGCTGAAAGCCAACTTCAATAAAAAATAAAAATAAAGTGGCAACAGTACGACCAGGATGGTCATCTGAAAGCCAATTCCACTACCAGCAACACTCATTGTCTAAGTCACCGACATAGATCAACCTGACTGACCTTAATAATATATACAAATAATTATTAATCCAGTGAATGCTCAGCAAACGACACTCATTTAATGGACTGATCAGTCTACGACTCACTCAGTGTGGTACTCCATAACTACACTCATTTAGTCTCATCAAATCGTTAATGATATTATATAAGTTATTATTATTTTAATGTTTAGAGTTTATAAGCTCAACGTCTAATTAATAATACCAGAATATTCTTTATGTAAACTCAGTAATTTAATTAAAATATATCCTTTTGTATTATATTTCTTCATCAAACATAGTATCTCTAATGATGTTTTCTTGTAATTCTCGAAAGCTCAATTATGATTGATAAATAATAGCAAAACAATCATGAACATGATTTTATAATATGATAAATTAAATTATGGAAATACGAAATAGTTCATAAATTTGTTGATGTTATTTGCGATTTATTGCTGGTATTTCTTTAGAATAAATTTTATTTTATGATTTTATAATTTTTCTTTCCTTTTTATCAATGACCAATTTTTTTGCGAAATAATTATAGTTTGATATATTCTTGAACCCAAAATATTTTCTATTATTTGCAAGAATAATATACGTTTCAATTTTTGTTGTATAATCCTATAAGTAAGTTAATTCTTTCAACATCAGATTTCAATAGATATTTATATTTTATAACATCTTGTGCTAATTAGAGTTATAATTATCATACCTTTAAGAACATATCTTATTTCCATGTTGGACAAGGTTATTGACATTCTTAAAAAACATTAAGCAGAGAAATCAGCTGTGCTTTAATATAAAGAAATTACAGTTTTTGAGAAGAAACCAGGAAATTAAGAGATTAAAAAGATTCATCGGGAATTTGTTTAAGGATCTATTTAAACTTCCTTCCCCAAAGAAAAAGTGGCTCTAATTTTGGCTGAATGTGAATCGCAGGACTTACCAGTTGACCTTTCTCAAAGCTTGTCTATCGGAGATGCCTTTGGAGATTATGGATAACTTTCCTATGTTCTTCAAGAGGGAAAATTTCATTTGAAACCCACTGTGGGAGAAGTTTTGCTCGTAGATGTTTGGGCAACATGGTGCGGACCCTGCCAAGGACCAATGCAGCATAACCAAACTATGCTTGAAAAAAACAAATAATCCTGGTCTGGAAAAGTGAAGATTGTTGGAGTGAGCGTTGATGAGAACAAGGAAGATATTATTAAAAGAATTTAAACAAAAAAATGGACTGATGTCATTCATTTGACTCTTGGAGGTTGGGATGGTGAACATCCTTTGGTCAAAGACTTTTCAATTTCAGGAATTCCTTTCGTTTGCTTGGTGGATAAATTTGGTAAGATAAACTATGTGGGTCATCCAAGTGGAGTAGAACTCTAAGTTCGTATCAACGAGCTTATTTCTCAAAATTCTGAACCGATTAAATAAAAGACGAGTGCCTAATAATCTCATGCTACTCCAGCTACAAATGAAGATATTCAAAAATTAAAAAATATTTTCTCTGCTGAGGGTTTAAAAAAATGTTTTGAAGGAATTGATTTAGGTGTTGTCAAGTCAAACTATAAGGCTAAATTTAACAAAGGAAATGTTGATGCTTCCATCGATGTAGAGTTTTATATCTATGAGGATCAACAGCAATCAGTTTAACACATAAAAAATGAAATTAATGTGTTAGGATTGCAAAATGTGGCAAAAATTACAAACCATTTTATCAAGTATGTGGACGTTCCACAAATTTAAAATCCTACTTGCTGGGAATGCACAAGTAATATTACCTTTCCCTATTATTGGCTCAAGTGGGAGGATGGAGTAAAGTTCGGTTGCAGAAATTGCGTCGAAGCTAAAAGCATTATTCCAGATCATCACTATAAATATGAGAAGAATAGTGTGCTTCTCAATGGCCCATGGAAGAGAATTGCTTTGAAAGGTCTTGGGTAAAATATTCAACCATAAAAAATCCAAGACATCGAAAGTACACATAGTTTTAGTTGCAACAGCTGTGGAGGAGGCAGTAAAGCCATTGGTGAAGCTCGATACATCTGCCTAGGCTGCCGTAATGATCCTAATCCTCGGGGAGACTACGTAGACGTCTGTTAAGAATGTTTTATTAAGTTGTTTTCTGGAGATGAGGAAATTGTGCAAAATCTGAAATAGGACAACTACAAAAAAGATTTTCCGTTCTTGCGAGTTCTTTACAACTCCAACGGATACTATAAGTATTGATCAATGATGAGGAATCAATTTAAATTTAGACTTTTGAGACATATTAATTTTGAATTTTTACTGAATTTAATTTTATTATTGGGAGTAATTGATATAAAAAGAAGAGTCCTTCTTTGCTGAGAATATTTAATGATTCCGCAGATCATAATTCCATTTTGTATATAAAAATAATTTGGATTGTTTGACCTTTGATTTTTACTCTTCATATAGTCCTTAGTTTATGTAATGAGCTAAAACTAATTGTAACTCTATTCAAAAATAAGTGTATCACTCTAAATTAAAGATGCCCTTTTTTTAAAATAAGATGATTTTTTTCCGTTGATCTGATACTATATAAAAAATTTGTTGCTGAAGATAAAGATATCTCTGAAGAATATTTTACAACAAAATTTACTTTACTTATTGTTTTGCTTTAATTCTCTATGATATTGGATATAATTTTTTTAAGAAGCCTAATAAATAAACTAATAAGGTTTTGATATATCAATTTTTTGTAATAGCATGATATAAATTAAATCAATGCTTTTTTGTTACCATCTTTTCAATATTTTATAAAAAATATAGTTTTCTGATCATAAATTATATACTTCTATGTGAATTATAACTGAAGCCAAATTAATAGTAGCAATGATTAAGTGATAACATTATGAATTAAGATTATTGGATCAACAAAATTCATACAATAATTATTCATAATTAATGCTCATTATATCTTATTGTGATTGATTTTTTCAGAATTTGTATCTTAGATAAAATACATATGAAATATTTCCTTTTAGTATGAGCATAATACAAATTATATATCATTATATCATTATGTTTCCAAAAGTAATGAGTTGCACCATCATTTTAAGCCTGATATTGGTGATAGCAAATGCTGGAATTATTCCAGGCTGTTCCAGTTATGCTTCGAATCTCACTTGCATTGCATGTGACCCCACTTATATTTTGGTCAAGGGACAATGTGATTCAGCAAATCCTCTATGTGCAAGTTATGATCTCTCAACCGGAAATTGTTTGACTTGTATTCCAGGGTATATTCTTAATGGATATAATTGTTTCAATGATACGCCCATTGATCCTTATTGTTCTCAATATAGCGGGTCAGTTTGCCTCTCATGCCTTATTGGATATTATTTTAATGCAAATGGAAAATGTGCTAATACATGTGTGACCTTCAATCTCATGAATGGCTATTGTAATAGCTGCTAACCTGGTTTCGTTTTAAATAATGGAAAATGTCTTTATAGTGGAGGAGGAAGCAGCGCAACGAATCCTTATTGCAAATCTTTCTTGAATGGAGTTTGCACGAACTGCTACTCGGGATATTATATTAATAACGGAATGTGTGTGCTTGCAAACTCTCTTTGCGCCTCGTACGATATTAATACAGGATACTGCTTAACTTGCTACCAAGGCTATTATATCAAAAATACCTAATGCATAATTGTGAATCATGGTGTAAAACTTACGATGTCAACTCTGGAAATTGTTTGAGTTGTTACCAAGGATACAATTTATCTGCCGGAACATGCCTTTTAGCATGAAAGATGATATATTCATCAAATTATTAAACTTATTGTCTACTTGATCATATTAAATAATTTTGGGGATTTAATTAAATAAATACTAACTATAATTTTATATATTATTTACTTCTTATCTTGAATATTTATTTTCCCAAATTGATACTCAAGAGCCCAAAAACTCTTATTTTGGTCATTTGTTATAAATAATAGTTTTTATGGTTTATCGATCCTTCGTAATCAGCATCCAGTCAGTGGAGTTTGTGCATTCCACAGTCATTTTTATTATTACAACAAAGCAGTAATATGTCTTTACAAGGACCATAATCCATCTTTTACGATTTACTATATAATGCAAGTAAGGATTGTTTAATGCTTGAAAATATGGATCCACAAATGAACTTGTTTTCCATTGATTCGGCCAAAAAGCCTTCTATCGTGACAAGTCCTTAAAATGTTTGACCATTCGTTTTTTAATTAATGCTGCCACCACAAAGATCAAATGGCATGAGTAATTCTAATTAGACGAGTTTTATCAAGAGAAATTGATAATTGATAAAAATAATGATTGATATCCTGCTGATTAATATTAGATATTACTTATTGAAAAATTATGGATTAAAAAAATTTATCTAAATTAAAAAAAAGAAGAATATCAAATTAAGAAGATTGATTTTTTTTCTTTTTTTGATCACTAAACTTAAAAAAGTATATATAAAATAAAAAAATGTTGATCGATCCACTTTATTTTTATTTTATCTTCAGAATTGGGAAGGTAAACTGATTTGTTAGTCATTTTTGGAGGTTATAATTTTTATAATTATGATGCGACCGGGCAGTTCGATTACCTCAAGAGTTCTAACACGATAATTTCCAAACCCTGATGTTAATAAATCAAAATTAGCAAATAAGTGAGTTTTACCAACCATCAACTTAATACATGCAAAAATAGTTTTAAAATGTAAGTTTACGTTAGAACAAAAAATAATCCCTTTCAACAACTCCTATTAAAGGAGAAAATAGTATGTGACATAAAAATATTAAGAGATCACTGAATCAAAATAGAATGTAATTATTGAGTCTATATGTTAATCCCAAAGGAAGAAAATTAGGCAGATGGATTCTGCCAAATTGACATGACCAGTGTCTAGCTGTTGTACTCCAAACATGGACGCCGTCAAAACGACTTTCCCTCGTCTTTTTCGCTGATCAAATCTCAGTCAATCGCAGATGCAAAATATGTGTCACTGCACCACATGCAGCAACGTCACTTTCCAGTCCTGCAATACAAGGTTAAAGATTTAGTTAATTTTGCTGTGAAGCTAATAAAGACCAGCTCATTTGCTAAGACTAAAATTTCAGATCAAAGCCTACACAAGATGGTTGCTGTTCTAGCCAAAAGTTATAACCCTGTTGCCTATCATAACTTTTCTCACGCCTTCACTCTGACAATGGTATAATATATCCTTATCCAGCTAAACTATCAATGCTTGGTGAAAGATCATTCTTTAAAAAAGCTATATTCAGAAGAAGAATATTTCTATATAATGATAGCTGGGCTAGCACATGATCTTAATCATAGTAATAAGTGACTAATTTAGATGGAACCAACAACAGTTTCGAGGTCAAAACAGGCAGTGATTTGGCTAAAATATCAGCAAATCAATCAGTACTCTAAAATATGCACGTCAGGACATTATGGAAGATATTGTAGGAAGACACAGATATAAATTTTTTAAAGATATCAACTGACCAAAAGAATGCAAAACATATAATCACGAGACTTATTCTCAACACAGATATGGCTTTGCACATGACTAATCTTTAATTGTTACAAAATTTAAAGAAAAACAATCAATTCAATCCTAAATCAAATGATTAGCAAAAATGGGTAAATTTTTAACTTATTTAGTTTCTGATGGAGCAAATCTTTCATGGGTGTGACATTGGAAACTCATTTCAAGAGTATGATTTGTATATAAGTTGGGCTGCATTGCTAACTCACGAATTTAATTAGCAAGCCAAACTATAAGAAAAGTTAAACTTGAAGGTGACCCAGTGTTTTATCTACAAAGATATAAAAAGTTTATACAAAGATCAAATATGGTTCTTATAAGATATAGTGCTTCCAATGTGGAAGGAAATCAGTTAAATTTGTCCGGCTTTGAGGTATTTTGTGGACAATATCTGCTAAAACAATAAAAAAGTTAAATAATAGCTACGTAAATTAACTTAATGATTCATTTTCCTTATTATCATTCTGATTATCTTAGGTAGCGTTTCATTTTTCATTTGGAATATCATCTTCATTTAAACATAATTTGAATAAGTTATAGGATATTGTGCTGGTTTCCTATCCGTGAATACTTAATTAAACGATTTATATTTAATCTCAATAAAAGCAAGAATCATCGTAATAACTTAGTCTGCTCTTGTAATTTCTTTTAGCCACTGAATCATTTAAACTGCAGACTTATGTTTTCTCTTTTATATAATATGGTATTTTAATTAATTTTGATTATTGAATATTAATAATTTTGAAATGCAAACAATAAATTTAATGGTCGAGGGCATCCATCTCAATCATATTCCTTGCCAAGAGCAGCCACGTAAAAATATCAATAATATTATGAAAAATGGACTTCATATATTTGAATAGCGACTTAAATTAAAGACCTCCAATATTGGCAATAAGCATAAATAAAGCAGCACAATTAAGCGAATTTCAGACAAGCAATTACAATTGAAATAAAAAAACATTTTATTTAGTTTTAGTTCATTACAAAATTAAAAAGTCGCAATTCATAGGGCTGAATTATCGTTACAGCCATCCAATGCCTTTGTTGATACAAAGAAATGTCCATTTGAAGACTAGCAGCTTAGAAAATTTTGCCTATATTAACAAAGATCAAAGAATAAAAATAAAATAAAATCTTAATAAAGCAAACCTAAAAAAACAACTTAGTTCGGAGATAACTTCCTGCCAGTGAAAGTTTTTGATAATATTTCATCACATATGATTAAGCTTTACAGGTTTTATATATTTAATTTAGAAGCCGCATAAATTCTGATCTAAAATAAAGAATCAAAACCGAGAAGTCTCTAAGATAATCAGACAGTTTGAGATCATCCGACATTCTATCTTTTAATTGCTCTTTATATGGGATAAAGAATAATTAACAAACTTGTCAGTATGATGGGTGGGTTGATGATCTTCAAAATGAAACTAATGAGTCAAATTTAGCTTCAATTAGATCTTTACTACTTCATAGAAAGCTCAAATAATCTGCAGATAAGCAAAAAAAGACAACAGTAAAAGCATCAAATCTTTTTAAAAATCAAATTTATCAGACAATTAATCATCGTATTTCATTTTTAATGCAGCTACGGAATAAAGTCAGCATAAGCGCAGAAAATTGATGTCTTTCAATACAAAAATTGATCAGGATATTTCTATGGAGATAAAGAATGACAAATAAAAAGAGTTGCAATTGACTCATACTCTGTATTTGTCGAAACTAAAGAGTAAGAAAAAAGGGGTCGAACAAATTGAAATTTGTAACTGATGATAGAGTTGAAATATTTGAATAGAATTTTACAGTTATTATTTATCCACTATAACTAATGGGTCAAACATCAAACAATCCTTTCAAAGAGGGAGGGCAATTTATTTCAGACTATACCGTTCAAGGAAAAAATATTGACCTTTGCCTTACTTACCTCATTCATAAAAAGACACAAAGAGAGTATCTGCTGCGTGAGATAACTTTTAACGATTTGAGGTAGTTTACCATCGCTTCTGAAAAAATAAAAAACAGGAAAAATATAAGCAATGACCACCTCACCAATCTATAAAGTAAAATTTCTTCGATATAGAAGTGTATGAAGCTAACGAAGATCAAATGTGCTCAAATATACATAAAATTTATGCTCTATGGGAATATCCAACCAAAAGTTTAGCTGATGAGATTAATGACCGAGCTCTACAGAAGAAAAAATTTGATCAAAAATAATTATCTTCAATTCTTGCGTGCTCTATCATGGGTCTTGCCACATTTCAAAAAAATTAAATTAAGCATGAATGTTTAACATCAAAATCAATCATGATGAGCAAGGATGGAAACATAAAAATAGTGGACCCCCTTGCTATTGGAGCTGAAACTAATATCGAAAGCGTACACAACAATCGAAACTTAAAAAATATCTATCTATCTCCCGAACAATGCGAATCCATAGAGTCCCAAAAACCAATTATTAATAAAAACCCCTATAAAAATGATGTTTTTACTCTTGGCATGATTATGATGGAGTGTGGACTTCTTGAGAGAAAGGACGAGTGCTATATGGACGATTGTTCAAGGATTAATTGGCAAAAAATATAAAAAAATCTCAATAGGTTTGGTGATATCTATGGAGAAGACCAGAAAAAATTAGTGGAGCTTATGCTCAAGAGAGATATTAGGGGAAGACCTGACTGGATGGACCTCAATAATTTTGTTGATAGCCAAAATTAGATGAGTAATCTTATGCAAAATGATACTCATGGAGAAGCTTCAGTCCGCAAAACTACAAAAAGATAAACATTTATAACAAGAACTATAGCCAATCAAAATGCACCCAGAAATACTAGCCGCAGCCAGCCAAAAGTCATTTCTCATAATGAAAATTTACATAAATTGTCTAATTAACCCCAAAAATTAGGAAATCCTTTGTTACTACATAATAATTAAGTAAATATGTACCCGTTAACCTAAAATTCAAATGATAGAAATGGTATTTCTCCACAAAATATAAATCATTTTGCTAAATCATTCGAAGAGCCAGCAAAGTATATCAACACAACAGCAAATAGCATCTATAAACAGGCCCCTAATTTTTCAGGAGCAGTCCCTTATCCACTGCATGAACCAAATAGAGTACCTCAGCAAAGCTTTAGTAATATTTCAGCTCCATCAAACATCTATGCACCATTATCATACCAAAATATCACAAATAATCAGAATTCAAATCCTTCGTCATATAATAGCTTTCAATTAATTCAACAGCAAACCGCTGATGAAGCAAGTAGAATAAATTCAGCAAATTACATGCCAATTTATTCAAAAAATAATGTTAATTTCAGTCATCAAATGCCTTTCACTCAAAGACCTGAATATGCATTCGAATCAAATTCAAAATATATTTCTAATAATTAAGAAAGAAAATAATTTGCTTTTCAAAAGTTAGGAACAATTATTCAACCTACGCCAAAAACTGATAATAATGCGTACTCAATTATACAAGGTCTCCCTTCGAGCTTTGAATCCAAATTTCAATTTAGCAATTCATATATTACATCATCTCCTCAAGTTCTCAGTACTTATATCAAGCCAACTGAGTCTTTCAACTATGAAGTTATAAAACAGGAGACGCCTCCATAATCAAAACATTCTGAACATCGCCCAACCCACACCAATGCATTCGATCTTCAATTTACTAAAACACCAGAAATAGTCGATCGCAGTGAACTTGAAATACACCCTCAGTATGTTGAAGAATTCTTTAAGTTGGGGAGTCGATATGAGGGGTATAAACTCAATGGTATGCGTCATGGAAAAGGAAAATTCTATTATCAGGATGGAGGCAGTTACGATGGAGAATGGAAAGAAAATAAAATGAATGGATTTGGTACTCTTTACTATCAATCAAATTTGAAAGCCTACGAAGGACAGTGGATTAACGATTAATTTTATGGTGAGGGTATTCTTTATAACGAGCATCCAATCAAGTTATAGGATAGCTTCGATTATAAAAATTTTGACTAAACTGACGATTATTGGGAACGTTATTAGGGTATTTATTGCATAATATAGGTCATTTTACTGAAGATCTTAAGAATGGAAAAGGAAAGTTCTTTTTTTCCAATGGAGAAATCTTCGAAGGCATCTTCAAAGAAGATATGGTTGAAGGAGAAGGAATTTTTTATTGCCGGAATGGACGCAGGATCCACGGAATATGGACTTAAAATGTTTTGGCCTAATAACTTTGATGGCATCAATGATAATATATTCATCTTATATATTAATGGTCAAATAAATATCTTTGTAATGCATAAATAACTAATTCTAATTTGCTTATCAATTTATTTTTATTGGATAATTTCACTTTGCTATAACATCAATCCACTATCCAAAGAGCCATTTTATTCTAGATTAAATTGCTTTGTATTTAAAAGTCTAGTTATTTTCTTTGTACATCTAAAAATCATTTGATAATGATGCTTCGCAAAATCGACTAATTTTTCCTTTTGTTTTGTAATTCTTTAAACTGTTACCTTAAGGTAATCCAGTTTTACCATTAATCCATTATTATTCAGAGTCAATAATGATGGCACAAAGCTAAAATCCTTATTTATCCCTTGAATGATCTTCATTAGCCCTTTATAATATATTGAGGATGGGCTAATTTGATCTAAACTGCAAAGATATTGCTTTTTCTTTTCCCTCGATAATAATATTAAATATTTGTCTATGAATTAACTCTGGTTTTCGGCCAAGAAGAAGGTGCAATCTTTTTTATAAGTTAATGCTTTTTTTTATATTTTCATCAAATGTAGAAGGGCAATCCATTATTATTCTTGATATGTAAATTGGTTTTACTGCAGAAAACAATTTTTTGCCTTGAATTCCCAGAATATTTGACAATCCTATAAGATCAGAGCATGAAAGCAACGGAGATCTCTTTGACATTGGTAAGTCTATTCTTCCTGGCTTGGTTCTGAGGATGTTTGACTCGTATCTCATATCAGCATAAGACTACTATTGCAAATATTTTAAAGGTTTTGCTCCCGAAAAAGATTGAAGCTCCTTATTTATGCATGCATCCCCACATAAAATTTCCGAAACATACAAGATAATTTCATAGCAATCTTTCATCTGATATTTTTTTTTATGTTAATTCCATTTAAAATACTGGCTTGATTATTTACATAGTTCATTTAGTGCAAATCTTTTGAATCCTTGGATGGCCAACATCTACGCATGCATGTCTAAAATTAGTTATTCTTTATTGTCTTAAGTTATTACAGATTTTGGTAATGATTTTGTTCCACATCCAATAGAAACCACTTTAAATTATTATTTGTTTGTTATGCTTATAGATGATAGAACGATGAATACATCGGAGCAGTATTATTTCTTAAATTTCCTTTTAAATTTGTCTTTAAATTTCAGCCATGTTTACTCTTTTATTTTTCTGTTTAATTCTTAAAAATCTAAATTATGGTTTGGCTTCATTAAGTAATTATACAAATTAACCAAATTGACAAAAATGATAAATATTTTGGCTACAACAAAAAACTTAGCATAAAATCTATATCAAAATATTATTATCTTCAATTTAATTTGGATTGAATATCTAATGTTTAGAATCTTAAATCATGTTAGCACTAAAAGATCAGTCAATTGAAGAGAATATTGAGTTATCTTATAAATAAATACTTGAGCTGAAATCAATTAAATGATCACTCATAATCGAGCATAAATAACTAATTCATTCTAAACGTATAACCTGGATAAAACTGTTAATCACATTCCATGCATTATATTGAGGAAACATTAAATTAATTGAAAAGAATACTAATCGAGATATAGCATGGATTCAAAATAACTAATAAAAAGTTATTCTTCGTGCATGCAAAAGAAACCCATAAGTATTCAAGTGTTAATAAATTTGCCATATAAGATAATGAAAGGGATAGCTATTGTCTGGGTATATCCTGTAAACTGACATCGTGGTTGGATGGGCTTGATAAGGAGTTGAGGACTTGATGAGATTTCTCGTTTACCGGATGCCCGTATCAAGTTTCTGGTAGCTATAGGGCTCTTTGCGTAGGCAGAGGGCTCTAGGGCTTTGAAAAGATCTGTACGCCCTAGACTGGTAACAGAGCAAGGAAAAGGATCTGCCGAAGACAGTGATCGGATAACATCTGCAGGGAAGTCTAGTCTATCGCTTCAAATCAAGTTCAGAACAACCATTTTTTACTACAAGTTTTATTTATACATTCCTAAAAATTATCCATCTATTGTTAGCTTTGATGAAATAGTTGACAATGAAATTTTAGGAAATATGTTAATTGATAGCAGTCAATTTTATCTTTTAAAAATTCATGGTTATCTCTTTAAACGTTCTTTAATACGAATTGGAATTGTATTTATTGACTTTAAATAATTTATAATTGATGAATTAGTAGGAAAAAAGTTAATGTAATGTTTCAATTAAAACACAATCAAAGCATCAAAGATGATTGAAGCTTTTTTCTAGTCTAAAAATATACTGTATAAAATTACTTTCATTGGAATTAAAAATAAGTTAACATTCATTGTGATCTAGCGTTTGAGGAAAAGTAAATTCTACACATTCTACATTCTAACGATCATTATTTGAATAAAAATCAATTTTAGAATCAGAGAGTTCATATGATCTAGATTGGGTGAAGGATATTCGATTAAAATTAAGTTATTTGAAATTAAAGAAAAACTTCTTCTATTCGATTATAATTACTTTATAGCAAAAATTTACTTCCATGGAATAAGGAGCATAAATTATCGCAAAGGTATTAAAAAAGGATAATACCTTTGTTTGCTTTACCGAGAATCAGGTATTTTAATTGTCTAATCGTCATAAATAAGTTGGTATTCCCAAAAAGCAATAGTTTACGAAATAAAAATCCATATTTAACCAATTAGATCCAACCAAAAAGCTTCATCTTAAGATTATCAACACTAAAATTATTAAGAATAACATCAGTAAATTTATAATAAAAGTTTGGGATTATACTAAATGTATTAAAGTTGAAATATAAGGGAAGGAAGAACTTGAAAGATTGTATAAATTAATTGGGTATTATTCTTTTATAATTGGCTTATAGGAAGTGACCATATCGCTTAAAAACATTGGAGAGGGAGCATTCGCATAGGTCTATGAGGTTATCACTAATTATCAAATGAGGTTTGCCATCAAATGTTTTGCAAAAAAAACATTGGAGAATAACTAAAAATTAAAAAAATCTTTTTAAAATTAAATTTTAATCATGAAAACATTAAAGAGCAAATATATAGTATCATTTGATTATGTCTTCGAGACCACACAGAAATTATCCCTGAAATTATAATATTTTGAGAAAACTTTATCAACCATAATATCGCAAAAGAGTATCGTTAAAAAGCAAAAAAATATAATGAAGCAATTATTATTGGCACTTTTGGAACTAAAGAATAAATGTATCATTCATAGAGATCTTAAACCTGACAATATAATGATTAGGAAAACTTAAAAAGGGGAAGAATAATGCGTATTAATTGACTTTGGACTTGCTACTTTTGTCGATAATATACCTTATCTCTATCACAGGTGTGGAACACCAGGCTTTATCGCCCCTTAAATTGCAAATTTAAGTAGTAAAAAGACTAAACAAACTTGTTCTGTAGATATGTTCAGCCTAGGCTGCATTTTCTATCAACTGTAAGATTAACATAACTCAGTTTGAGTGGCCATCACTTATTTTCCGCCAAAAAGGTAAGCTAGCTTTTGGAAAAAAATAGAAAATGCGAATTTGCACTTTCTGCTTTGGACAAACTCTCAGATCAATGTACATGTCTGCTGATTTAGAAAAACATCTGCTTCTTAAAATGATAGATCGATCTCCAAACTCTAGAATTACTCCTTAAGATGCTCTAATTCATCCTTACTTTAAAGAGGATATCGATGATGATGATGAAATTCCTGAATAATAGTGTCAAATCTCTAAAAATTTGCAAACTATGGCCCGTCACATTCAAATTAAAAATATGGAGGATGTTTATTCATCTGCAGGCTCTATATATTAGCAGTCGATCATTTCTTAGGCTTATCGTAGATCTGATAATCGTAAATTCACAGTGAAGGATAGCTGCTTAACATTTGAATTTGGGCCAAAATAAAAAGGATAGATGTAAGAAAAGAGACAAAAAAGAAAAAGAAATCCGACAGTTACAGCAAATAGTGGCAGACAGAGTCGTTTTTCAACAATTAATAAGCTAGATATATCAATACTTTGATTAAATAAAGTAGGCATGAATATAAACCTTAAGCTTATCCAATGGTTCTTGATTATGAATGATTCTAATTTTAGGTGATTGGACTTATTGATTATAACTAATGGAATAGAACAATTTATTTTCTTCTTAATTATTGTAATTCATGCTTAAGAGAACCAAAATTGTTAATATTAGTATCACTTCTCCCAATGATATATCGGCGAATCACTTTCATGAAAAGAGAAATGAATACTCACATAAAATGAGCGATTGTCATAAATAGTAACTCATTCATAATTGCTACGAAGCCATCCGCATAATCGTCCAATCAAAAAATAATCTTCAGGAAATCCTCGAGAAGGAAGGCAGAATGACATAAATATTTCATTAAACAAAAAGTAAACAACAAGCCTATACAATAAGTCTCCCTTTATCCATTGCTGAGTCCGTTCTTAATGTTCTCAAATAATTTTTAACTTTTAAAACGGAATAAAAGCAGTAGCAACTGAAGAGCCAATCATCCAAATGTAAAATAACTTCTGATAAAATAACTAATATAAAATTGCTGATAAATCAGCTAAATAAAGAAAATGGTTTATAGTAGATGGACCAATCAAATGCTGCTGCTTTTCGTATGATTAAAAATTCAAAAATAATCTCATAGAAATTTGAGGCCAAAATTAAGCAACTCTAAACATAGTTATTTCTATTTAAAGAAAAATTGGATTAAAAAAATGCAATCATTTCATAACTAATATCTAAAGAAGTAAGCTTAAAGAATAAGTACAACTCTTAGCTTAACAAAATTATTAGAAATAAAAACATTTCCAATGTCAACTCTAATTTTATAAAAGGGCTGGAGAAAAATAGGAGGGAACACAAACCGTTATTAAACATTATTGGAAGAAATGGATTTTAGAATGAAATCAGCAAATAAATCGAAGATAATGATAGCAAAAATACTAGTCAAGGTGAACCTTTAGATTATATAAGCAAAGATTGCACAATCAATAATTAAAAGAATGATTATGCCTCAATTTAGAAAACTTCTGCCACTGACAATCTTTTTAAAACCACTGATTTCAGTAAGAAAAATACTGAAAGAGGTGCAGATAAAGTGTTGAGTGCATCTTACTCAATACCAAACCTTAAGAAGAACAAGAAGAAGAAAAAATCAGATTCTACTTTTAGATATAAAAATAACAATATTGTGAAATTGAAGGAAGAGTTAAGTGTTCTGATGAAACGAAAGAATATAGCAGTTGATTAACTTAATGAAAACAGCCATAAGATTGAAAGATAATTATAGAAGATAGAGAACGAGATTGCTGAAAAGAAAAAGCTGATTAATGAGGTGCACTTGAACTTAGATGAAAATGTGTAGCATAAACAAACAAACCATGAATTTGAAGCACTTTAAATGGATGGATTTTATCACAATTAAGCCCGTCCATTCAAATAAATTTGATATATTTGATTGAATTTCAAAAAGTATATTTAGCAATCATTATTTTTTACATATTTCATTCCATAATTTTATTAAAATATCTGCTAAAAGACTATTTACGATTCTATTCTCCTGATTTTGAACAATCTTCTTTACTTTGCAAATTTTGCTATCTTTTACTGATTCTGTCGCTAACTTCGAAAATTAAATGCTTTAATACCATTTCCTCATCATTCTTTTACAGCAAATTTTTTATTGAATTGCCCCAAACATTTATTGCTATATTTGGTTATCCATAAGATTAAACATAATGCCACCATCCCCTTGGAATGTACAAGCACTCTCCTTTATTAATTTAGCATCGACTGCAATTCTTTTGATCGATAAATGAAGCGAAATCATCTATTTTTGAATGATTATGATTTAAGTCAAAAACTCCCTTACTTGTATGATACTGTGGAGACGTTATATTTGTTTTTCCAGTAATTTTATTTGGCTACATCAGATAAATAATCTTCTTTCCTTCTATTATGAACAAAAAATTATCATGCCCATCATAATGCCAGCTTGAGATTCGATTTCCTTTGTAATGCCAAAGATTGATTGCTTTAATTGTTTCTTTAGTAATTCCTCTCGTAGTTTAGGTAAAATAGCGAGTGACAAAATCAGGAAGGTGAACTAAATTCTTTTGCAAACCCATTTGTGCAATTGATAATTAAAGTTCTCCTTAATATTCAAGATATTATTAAAGAGGAATTTATTCGTATAGAGTATTACTATGCTAACCATCTTCATAAGGGATAAAAATTTGGGTTGACTTTTTAGATTTGTCGGGCTTTGAAATAACAACTTTGACTTTATTAGGATATTTATAAGTAGGCATGGGGCAATCAATTAATTTCAGAGGAATTAGTTTTGCTAATTGCCTAAACAATTAATTATTTTAATCTGTACATGTTAAATATTTGAGTGAATAAACTATGTCAAATTTCACATTTCCAATAGCTTATATTTTGTTATTTGTCTTCACTGTCCTTGAATTTGTTTTAAGATTAAGCTTATTTTTGCGAAATTATAGTTATTTTTTCTTGATTTTTCTGGTTAATCTTGTGATAAGAAACCGCAAATAGGATATCTTCCTTCTGCGAATCATTTATTATTAATATTGCTTAATAAATATATATCTATGCTACATTAATAAATCATGTATATAAGTGAACATAGATCAGATAGCGCGAAATTTATCCAATATTCTTTGAATTATATCGAGAGAAATCTTTTTAATATTTTTTTGTTTTGATATTTTTAGTAACCCCAACTATATTTTTTAACTTTTCAAATATTGAACACAGCCATAGCTGTCAGCGAAGTAGCAAACATAAAAAATATGTTTCTAATCGTATTACTCTAAACATTCAATTTCTGCCTTAAAATTAATCAATAATTTAATAAGAAAGGCATTATCCTAATCGATCTACATATTTTTTTAATTTTTAATAAGATCTTTACATCCCTTATAGCAAACCAGAATGCTAAATAACTATTCTTCACTATATTCCTATAGTCTTATCCTCCAGGCTAAATTATTGCCAAATATATGCGTTATTAATTGAGTAATGATGTCTTTTTTACTTGTTTATTTGTTGGATAAAAATAAACTAACGATTTAAACAGCATGCTTGAAATTTTAATTTTATTTTTGTTGCTATTATTCGCTGAATTCTATAATAGTCTAAGACTTATCGATTATCTTTTCAATAAGAGCAAAAACAATATTTTAATTAGATTTTGAAATTAGATTTTGATGCTTTTTTGCAGTTAATATATTTTTTAGTAAAATTAAAGATTATGACAGACTGATTCCTTCAATAAGAGCCGGATTTCTAAACAAATGTTATTCATATATGGCCTAAAGCCCTTCAATAAGAGCATAATTCATGGCTTATATTCTTCTTGATTTAAGCTAATCTTAGCTTTTAATGAGCTAATCAAATTAGTAATTGCAGCTTTCAAAATCTGAAAAAGTCATCGATTTATGAAATAATTGTTGAACATCCTGATAATGAAAAAAATGCTTGAGCATGTGAATAAGATGAATAGGATCATAAATTATCTATTTTTATGACTAAATATGACCCTATTTATAGCTTTCGCCTTTTTTATTAGGCTTTAAATTGTAGTGAATGTAAATTTTATCCTCAATTTGTGGATAAACCATCAAAAGTAAAGCAATTAATTCAGAATTCGTATGAGTAGCATTTTCTATTAGAGGTAAGGCGGGTGGAGAAAGAATTGAACGAGGATTGCTTTTGATTTCATTTGCAATAATTCTATAAAATTTGGTGATAAAATTTTAATCTAAGCTGTTAATATTTGATGATAAATGTCGATAAATTGGTTATATTTCCTTGTCTACTACTTTTCCACCCAAATTGATGTACTTGTTCATGATGATAAATTTGCAACGCATGATTTCTGCCATTTACTAATCATACTTGTTCTGATCTGCATTTTAAGGTGGAAATCGATTGGAATATTTTATGATGTAAGCTTTTAATTGATCAATATTGTCAATTTGCATTATTTTTAGACTTAATTGGATTTCTTCTTTACTAAAAAAATCTTGCCCATCTTTTTAGATATCTTACAAATTGTGATTGGTTAATAGTTTTTTAATTTTTTATACTTCCTCTTCTGATACATTTATTTTATTGATTGTTGAGTCATCTTCAGAGGAAGAAAATTCATAAAAAAGACGACTGCGTTGATTGATTATATAAATCGGACAAAAGCTAATTCTTGTGAGAAGGTTCATTGTTCGGAGATACTTTGTGATGTTTGATGCAATCATTAATCTTTGGATTTAATGTAATTAATATTAAATTATTCTGTTCAACAAAGTATATCATTCATTTATATGAATATATTTACAAACAATATTAGGCAAGCAGCATGAATCAGCGACGGCCAAGTTGCAAAGAATCTCCCCAATCAGAGGTAACTGACCCTCCGAATGTTTGAGGTCGTTTTTGTTGTGATTGTAAATTTATCGGAAATGGTAATGGAGATGGTCCATATTGATGAGATATGGAGTTTTTGAGTGAATATATTGGTTGTTTGATTGCAAACATTTCTCGAGATTATTTTGGGTGTTGTAAAGATTGTAATTCCTTTGAAGGTAAATAGTTAAATACTATTTTTGGTTTTGTCATTTTTTATGGAGGCTGAATATTTTTTTTATTCCCATTTTATTGATTATTTTATGAGAAAGAACTATCTTTATTATAGTCGCCACCGTATTTTTTAATGGTTTCAAAAGAAGCTTCACTCACTTCTTAGAAAGGATTTCGATAAGTTATTTTTTATACTTCTTTCACTGTGATATTAGAAGCAAAAGTAGTTGGTAGAGGTCCTTTAGGTTTACCCATTTAAGATATTAATTTCTCAGAATTCTTTGACAACTGAGGAAACGGGTTATTTATTGCTATAATTTGACGCTGATTGTTGGGAAAATAATAGATAATTTCTTTTCGAAGCCAACCTTCAGGTTCATTTGTTATCTCGTAAGAATAAATGCGACTGTTCAGCTGCATACAACTATTGTGGGATTTATTTATCTTTTCGGCTCTGTTACTCTCCTGACTGGGTATATCTACTTCGCTAAACCTGATAGTATTTTCCTCAAAACGTTGTTTCATCGTCTCCTGCTCGTGGGGAGAGTATGTTATTACTTCTGAATTTTTATGCAAATTTTTTGGCATATTAAACACATAATTTTTGGGCTCAATCTACTTTTGGGTTTTGGCTTTGATTGAAGTCATTTGTTGGGTCTGGCAACTATATTTACGATCCTTCAACCTGACCAAATCATCGCCATCTCCATTGATTGCTTCTAAATTTTAGCTCGGGTCACTATTCTATTGATCAGGATGTGTTGATTATCTCTGACTGCTATGTCTTTCTTCGATACGTTAAAGTTATTGATTGTGAATTATACTTGTTCTCATCCTAATGGGCTGAGATGATTCCTCCATCACAACCTTGTTACTAAGAGAATTAATTTATGGATGTGAACTATTTTGTTTTTCTTCTTTCACCTTTTCGTGGTTCACGTGTTAATTGTGAATTATTTGATTCAAATCATGGCATTCAATAATTTCACTAAATGATATCCTCCGGTTTTGTCTACGTTAGAAGTTGCTAAGAAGCTCTGGAGTTAATTCTATGGTTGATCCCTTTATGCCAATTTTTTTATTATCGATAATATCTTGAAAGGAACCTTTGTTTATAATATTTGAGTCCATTTACTTTTCCTATATATGTTATGCACAGCTTTCGACCTCGTTTGTGTCAAAATAATCCGAAAGAACCTTGTTTTTACTAACACTCAGACGGTGGAGGCGCTGACTTTGCAGATGTAGTAAATCTACCTAAGAATTTATATACCTCGATATTGTACCACTTATAAATCTCCACCAAAACTGTTTTTGTGGCTCTTTTTATGATATTTAGCCTCACTATTTTTGAACTGTGGTGTGCTGCCGTCTGACTGTATAAGGGTGGACCTACCGGTTCGACCTCAGCTTGATCCCCTGATCCTTCTGATCCCATGGATTAGTCGTCTACTTTGATTTGGTTGATGTCCTGTTGAAAGTCAATCGTGACTAAAAAATAGTAATCTTGCTATTTGATAATATAAAAGTGATTGTTTGCCCCTAATTTAAAGCATTAACTATTCTTTTCGGATTTCAGAATTTGCATATCAATATGAAATTTATTTGCCAATTGCTAGTAAACACTGGTTGTTTCCTATTTATCTACTGAATTTTTTAGCATTATGATGCATGCCTGCTCAAAGAGAGGTTAGGTTAAGATATACTCTTCTGTTCCAACATTTTCATCTATTTGCTAAAAATAATTCAGACATTTTTCAAGCATTACTTACGATTGATCGATTTCATCGATCTTTGTTGTTGGATCATCGAATATATTGGGTTTATAAAATTGTTATCGAATAAGGGTGTTGAGGTGAGGATAGTTGTTGTGTTACTAAACTCCTATGAGAAGCAAAACATAGAAAAAAATCTTGTACTGAGCATTTTGATCACACCCGACAAACTTGATATCTTTGTCCTACTGGTGAAGCAAAGACTTGACGATGTCGATTGATCCAAAAGAAATCATAGGCTGGTTTTATATGAGTGATTGTAAACTAGAAAGGGATGGTCCCTATAAATTCAACAGTTCTGCCTATAGATAATCAATGTCTTCCTAGTCGAAGGAGTCGCACTCTTGTGCCCCCATAGTCATCATCATTATTTGCTATTCGTTATTTTATTATAGTTATTTTTATTATTGATTCTCCATCCATTTTTATTTTTTCTGCTTTTATCTGCAGATTCAGCAATCAGCAAACAAATTTATCAATATTTAGATATATCCTTGATGTATAATGATCAGGGATTTAGGGAGTTCAATAGAATAAAGGTAAAAATAAAACATGCTTAATTAATAACACTACTGCTATTGATGAAATTGCTGGAAGGACGAGTGAGTTATCTATTATATGATTTAATCATTTGGTTGGCCTTTTCTTTTTGGGCTTCTTGGTGGCAGCCTCTTTTTCCATACGCGCTATTTCCTTCTGTCTTTTAATTTGTTCCGATATCAAAAATTAGTTCCATTCCTCGTCTAATTGCGCCTTTTTTGTTTTTATATTCAATTCAATAGCTTCGCCTCTCAATTTTTTGGTTTGTTGGTTTAGCAGTAGGACTCCCGATATATCTTCCTCTCTTCTCATGCGCTTACGTTAAATAAACTCCATATATCGCTCATCATCGTACTCCTGTTTGTTTTTGATGAGTGAGTCTTGAATGGCTAAGATATCGTCGATGTTCATTTCTGGATTGGCTTCTAGGTCAAGTCTAAGTCAAAAGAGTTGTACTGAATCAGAGTTGAATTCTATTCCATAATTTATCTTAATTTCTTAGAACAATAAGAGTCTAAGCCTGTGTTATTAAGATTTAGGGAAAGCAAAGTGTCATTACTCGCAAGGGCTTACACTAAATTATCGATGCCTGAATTAAAAATAATCGTACCTTTGTAGTTCGGTCTGTCATCTTGACCCTTTATTAGACGATTTCCTTCAAGATCTATAAGCCTAATACAGTCATTCTTTGTGAGCAGTGAAGCGATGTGAATTAGAGTTTAAGGGCCTAAAAAGTTACCCTCTAACTAAAGTCTCTCTAAAAATTAGTTACCAATCAGCTTATCTGCTATTTAAATGCCTTCCACTTCAGTAAGCTTTTTTCGACACATCGTAAGGCCTTTGAGAGAGGAATTATTTTGTACGTTAGAGATGAGAACTTTGATCTGTGCTGGCCGTAGGTCCATTCCTGAAATAGTAAACTCCAAGTTGGTGCTATTCGTGTTGAGATCATTGATCATATGTCCAAAGCGACCTATGATAGATTGAGAATGTACCAGTAAGCGTATTGGATTCATTCTCTTCTTCACGTTTGCGGCGCTCTTCTTACTCCCTGCGTTTTAATTAAAGTCTTTTTTCGTCTTATCTCATTCTCATCAAAGAAGCATTCTTTCTCTCTTCTTCTTCCTTTAATTTTCGTTGTTTTTCTTCAAGAGTGCGTTTCTCCAGATCTTTGAGGGCTTTCTGGCGACGCATTTCTAGAACCCTGTTGGTGTTTGGTTCTATGACGTTATACACCTTTTTTGGTCTTGTCCCTTAGGTCAAATCCATATTTGAAACTTAATATAATATCAACCAATGATCATATCTTATAGAATATGGTTTGATCAATTTGTCAATATAAAAGATGAAAATCAAATTACCCTCTCAACAATTTCACTTCTCTACTTTGTCTTTTAGGAATCTGAGAGCAGCATTATTTTTCTCCTCTGCTATGGCTTTGTCTATTTCTATTTTTGTTATTTTACAGTCGTCAGTTGGCTTGTAGAAGGTATCAGCAGATTTATTCAATATCTTTTTCCAGTCAAAATCCTAAAAAAATGGATGTTTCTTCAACTACTAAAAGCCACTCCCAATTCGATGCTGAGGGCTTCTGCTCAACAGCTTTTAGATAAAAGCCTTACTATATTTGGGACAGTTCCTTGGATACTTAACACTCGAGTTGATAATTTCCTCGTAAATTGTAAATGGATCTTAGGAGTTTTAGCCAAATGGCAATTTGCCACATAAAAGTTCATATGTGATGACTCCGAGAGACCACATATCAACAGGGAAGCTATATCCCTTTCCAGTAATAATTTCTGGAGCCATATAATGAGGAGTCCCAATAATTGTGTTGGTTCTAAATCTTCTTTAAATTTTTAATCTTTTGGCAGTACCCATATCAACAAGAACAAGATAGCCATCAGTACTCATCATTAAATTTTCGGGCTTGAGATCCCTATAAATGATACGATTGTTGTGCATATGTTCCATCATAAGCAAAATTTGACTGGTTATAAATCGAGTGTGCTCCATTGTAAAAGAGACGACTTTGGTGATCACATCAAAAAGATCCTAGCCCTATATAAACTCCATTATAAAGTAAATAAAGTTGGAATCCTTTATCAGCTTGTTAAACCCAACAATAAAAGGAAATTTAGGCACTGTTCTTAGGATTTACTCCTCATTCATAATGTATTGAATAATCTGGGATCTTTAGACATAGCCACGGTCTAA
>Ga0302188_10000727_pt1 | contig 27134 bp, 16 predicted proteins | sample II_Bog_E2_1_FD_198783 | JGI IMG/M metagenome (GOLD analysis project Ga0302188, IMG submission 198783) | Peat permafrost microbial communities from Stordalen Mire near Abisko, Sweden - II_Bog_E2_1 | ecosystem: Environmental > Terrestrial > Soil > Wetlands > Peat | place: Sweden: Abisko...
TCATTGAAATACTTTTAAATATTGAATGTACCAAATTTATTATCTGAATTGCAAAATATCATTTATTATGAAAAATAATAAGGAATTGAGTTTAAAAATACAAGACAAGATTTTTAGAACAGGTTGACACGTTAATTTACATTCATATTGCCTTCTGTACCAACTGAAGAGACCTATTTTTCATTAACAAAGAGCTGCATGATTAATATTTATATTACCCAACATTTTTGAATTTAAACATGACTGAGCTAATAAACTTTCTTATTGCTTCATATAAAACTAAACCATTTTTCATATTTATCATTGACTGGCAACAAATTAGTCAACAATGATAAAGAAACAAGAAAAAAAAATATGATATATTCCTGTAACCGCATCAATTCATAAATTCACTAAAATAAGTCAAAGCATAAAATTCAAAACTACTTTGACTTGCCTGACTCAAATCATTAATAAATGTAGGCAATAATTTTATTGCTCATATTTATCATACAAATTAAAATTTAAACAAAATTTAGCGTTGATAAGGCAAGCTCATTTTAAACATCCATAAAAATGAAAAATCATTTCTAATCATAGATGGAAGAATGAATTTGGTTCATGAAGGGCTTGTTGAGCTAAAAGGGTGTCCCAGTTTGATTGACATGTTAACGTTAAGTCTGACGTGTTTATGGAATCGAGGGATATTTTGATCTTGGACACCATTCTTTTTTTGAACTGAACTTTGGCTTAAGAATCGAAGTGCTTAAATGGCGTTATCTTAAGTTCTGATAAAAAATTGATACTCATGCTAATTTAATTATGTTTATATATAGCAAAACTAGAATTAGCTCCTATATCTATCTTTAATATTTTTAATTCTTTGTTGATATTCTCATTTTGACTATTTTATAAGATATACCGCTCAGAGAAAATGTCCAATTAATCTATTACTAGATTTTATCGTGTATTGAGAATTATAGGCCAAAAAAAATTTATATTGAAAAAGATCAGCTTTGAATTACATAATCATTAAAACTGAATCTTGAATATGATATTTGAGTATAACTAGCAATATATCGACAAATTTAACAGAATACCTAAAAAAGTCCAGCATTATCTTAATGGCTAATAATTCATTTGAATTTTTGAATTCAAAAACTTTTGGTAAATGATAAAATGATTTTTTACAAACTTAGAACTGAAAATTATTGCCTAAAAGGTTCTTATTTTAAATTTTTGTTTGAAGTAACAGTTATTTTAGAATCAAGAATAATTCTCCTTTAGTTATCTCGATTAAGAATATAAAAAATAATATTTTGAAGGGTAATTTTATCTGCAAGTTATTCATCAATACTGCATCCTAATTCAGAATGATTATGTATATGGGGGAAAGTCATTTATAACAATTCGTTTAAGTTTGTGTTTTAAAATCATTAGAAGGATCAACTAAATAATGAAATGACCAAAGGCATAAATAATTTAAAAATGTATTTTCTCAACCCCTTTTAGATTGTCTTCCATGAATTTGGTAAATTAAAATAATTTAGAATAGCCTCCGAGATTATCATTTAATTTATAGCATTGCCATAGAATATAAAGTTATTCCAATATAGAATTTAATGTTTAACAAAAAAATAGAAACCCCCATACTTAACTCCCTACAGCGATCGGCAATTCGTACATAAATGGATTAAAAAGCTATTAATCACGAGGTATTTTTACCGCTATTAAGTTCTTTCTTTTAGTCAGAGAACATAAATATCAGGAAGCATTAGCTTTAGGATTGATGTTCATTAAATATCATCCGGAAAATGCAGCAATATCAAAATTTTGCTATTTTATCGAGCACAATAAAGATGAATGTATTTGTGAAGTAATTCAGTAAATGAAATGGTCGATGACGAAATGAATTACACCGATGGAGAAGAAAGCGATGATGATAATGAAGAGGAAGATAGTGACGATTAAGAGGAGTAATAAGAAGGAAGAAAGTCAGCTATTTCTAAAATTTCTCAAACTTCAGCAGCCAACTCAATAAAATCTTTTCCAAATGTCATCAAATATTCAAATCAAAATGTGGCTAAAATTCCACCAAATCCCATAAAGCCTCAAAAAAGTTAAATAAAACATCAGATCTTAGCAAATTTCCCATCATAAAAATCTTGCAGTTCATCCAACGCTTCAACCATAAAATCAATTTCCAGTCTACCTCGCATTAGTAAAACTTGTTTAAGCAAATAAAATTTGTAGATCTGTAAGGGCCATACATGGTCTCACAACTGTAAAAACCCTGATTGTCCAAACCGCAAAAAATGATGTTTATTGTTGATATAAATCATGAGTGTTTCCATTATCTGGATTGCTTAAGACTCTGCTTATTGCGCAGTATATCGAGGCGAGATTCGTTATTGAAATCTGACTAAAAGATTTTACCCTTGTTAACTTTAATCAATACAGTGCTAATATTACCATTAGGTAGGTAACGTTTGTATTCATGATAAGCTTCTGTGTATATCTCTTCTTTCATAAAGATCGGAAATTTTTATTGCAACCTCATAACTCTGAGCTATTAATATTTCTTGTTATTTCGGTCACGATTAGCATAAACTCTTGGCTTACTGAGTAAGTTTAATTAACTTTTGTCATTTGAAGGTATCATACTTTTCAAAAACTAACCTGGCTGACGTTTTTGCCTCTTTTACGCCACTATCTGATTATCATCGATATCCAGACTTTCGTTTGAATCACCCATACTGCCAGATTTATGATTTAAATCATCTTAGTTTTATGATATGATCAATTGACATCTTAAATTTTTGCGAAATCCCCATTTTCTTTGATTAATCTTTTTGAGGCTCCTAGAATATTTTTTAACAAGAAAGAAAATATTTGGATTATAGTGTTATAAACTAGATAAAATTTCAGGCACTTACAATTTTTACGGAAGATGAGTTAAATGAAATTTGATTTTTAGGGCATGATAACGTTAGAAATCTTCTTCCCCTCCCACGATAAAATCGAGTATATCTTGATGCTACAAGGTATAGCAAACTGCAAAAGACTTTGAAGTCGCCCTCAGTCTGGTTTGCTTACCAGAAAGCATAGCTGCATAGCCATAAACATTTCTATATACTTAATTTGTGTCATTTGCATTTTTTTCCATTATCTTTAAGAATTTTTCAGAAAAAGACCTGTGTTTCCACCTTTTTTATGTCATTATTTCTAAAGTTCCCTTTGCGAGGACGAAGAGCTTCTCTTTGCCAAAGATTTGAAAGAGAGTGTTGTTTGGTGGATAGATGACTTTGATCATGCGTTTTGACATTTCGATCTGTATACGCTTGCCAAAGTTAGACAAAATGAAAAGACTTGTCTTGACAACGTTGATCTGATTTGTCACGCAAATCTACTCCTTAAGTTCATCATTAAGCTTACTTAAAATTCTTTCCTCCTCTTTCAAACTCAACTCATCATTTATTTGCTGATTTTTAACCAATTCTTCTCGCATATCCTATTTTAGGTTTGGAGGCATAGCATTAAATTTGGCTAGCTTCTCAGCATTGGATAGATCACTTTAAAGTGCATCTCTTGGGGATCTAAGTTGAGCAAGATTCACTCCAATCTAGCTGATGGCGTAGCCATTGCTAACTATACCTATCTAGTGATAATCATACCAAAGATTTGTACAAGGAGAATGCACAGAATCTATATCTAATTAGTTGGATGAAAGTCACCATATCCAACAGTGAGCATAGTGGTGCAGGTAAAGTAGAAAGAGTAAATATAATGAAATATCCAACCTTCTTTAATCTGAAATGGAGCAATAGTGAGCCAGTTCATGTTCGGATTGTAGTAAGTACATAGGAATAAAAGTACGGACTATTTTAAGAATATTGTACAAAAATATGAATTAGTATCAGTACATTGCTGCCTAAGTCGAAGAGGTGCATTATGTGTTTGTGCTTTGATCCAATAGCCTTAATTCGAATTTTGCTGTAAATTTTTTCGATTCTTATGTAATTGAAAAAGAAAGTTACGCAATCGAAGGGTAAAAGATACAAAGGAGACCGTATATCCGAAATATTTATGATCAGTAGAACATAGTATATTGTGTTATATATATTACCCACCAAAGATAAGCCATTGTTATCAGATAGTGCTATGTTTAACTGAGATAGCAGGTCCATATTTCTATTAATAACTTTATACAAACTGATACAACTATATAGAAGCGAAAAGGTCTGCTCGATAAGTCCGAGTATAAATAATAATTCACAGTTCTAATATTGAAAGACTCGATAAATAGAAAACAGCCATATTTGAATAATGAAAAAAGGCAGTACTGCAAAATTCATCCAGGGATAAAAGGAGGATAGGTGGTCCATTGAAATTTTGGAAAGTTATGCTCCTTTGTAAGATGTTTACCACTTTTCCAAAAAATTGAACTCAGGGCTGTAAGTAATAGGAAAATTCCTACCTCGATATTTTTTAATAAAAGTACATATTTTCTTGATCGGTTGCTATTGGACTAACTTTGATATGTACTTTTCAGTTTCCTTTCTTTTTTTTTACTAATGAGATTCTGGCTATTTTAAAGAAGGATTTTCAGAATGATCAGGAAGAAGGATTGATTATATGGGTTGCTTACTCAATTTAGAATGAGTAACTAAACGAAAATTCGACTACATTTTCTTAGTTTCTATATATAACAATCAAATATATGGGGACAATCAGCATTCAAATATCCCTTTGTTTTTTCCGAATCGCCAGCTAACTGAATTTATCAATAGATATTCATAATTGTTGTTATATTATTAAGAAGGGCCTATGATTACTATTTTACTCAGTCTAAATTATTAGAAAATTTAAAACAGTGAAATCAACATTAACTTATAAGAAAAATCTGAACTATAGATAGATTTGAAAGGTTACAAATAATTTGAAAATTGATAAATATAGAATCACAGCAGATCAGCATTTCTTCTTCTTGAGTATTTCCTTATTTGCCATTTAAGATAACTGTATTCCTCAATTTCAAAAAATTAAAAGTAATTTATTTATAATTGCTCTCAGTATTTTAATATTTAATAACGATGATTAAAATTATTCTATTGATATGATTATTATCACTAATATGCTTCTTGCTGCTCGTCAAACAAAACTTAAAATTGTTTAAAGGTTAAAATATTATATAAACCGATTAATGGTTAATGCTTCCTTCTATTTATTAAAATTACAGACCTTTGTATCGAATAAAATGGCCAAGAGCTATTTTAAGAATAAATTGGTACAGTTTTTATATTTTAAAACAACAACAGAGTTATTTCGATTATTGATTATTAATCAAGTAAATAACATCAGAATGGAGAAAGTAAAGATGTAAACAGAAGAAATTTCTGAAATAAACAGCTAACGAGGTAAAAAGGAAACCTTAGCAGATTACATTCGTAGCCATCCGAACTTTCAACGTCTTACTGCTGATAAAATAGAGTTGTTTCGTAAATACATTGACGAAAATCCCAAAGGCAAATTTATTAAGCAAACCAAGATGATCGGCAAAAGTTTCATTGACAAATGTTCTCCTTAGTTGCTAAACGAAATAGTCAGCAGAATTATTCGAGAGTTTGGAACTTATCTGCAATAACAAAAACGAGCTGATGATATTAAACTCAAACGAGCCATCGACTTAAATTCGGAGTGGGACAAAAACAGGATGCTCCGTTGGAGGAGTAGCCTCCATGATTTTTATTAAAAGGAAAGAGAACGATCGAGAGATCATCTTTAAAGGAGATGAGTATTTGATATCAAATCACTGAATTTATATGTTAAAGTTGCTCCAAATATCTATCTCTTGAGAATTAATACTTTCAGGATCAATTCACAAAATACATGAGTCAAAAAAATCATTAAAATTGATTAATATTAATTTAGGAAAAGAGTTTGCAAAAAGTAAATTCTTCAAGAAAAAGCTATCGTAATTTTATTATACATAGCAATAAGAAGAATTGATATTACAGTATCATTTTTTAAACATACCGAAAAATTAATTGATGGCTGCCTCTTTAAATTTATCATCACTCAACTTAGTTCTCGTGAAAATTGGTTCTTTTATTTCTTAGAAGTCATCCTATAAATCAGTATCCTATTCCAATTCGGACAACTATTCAGCAACCGCTTCTGAATCAGCTTTATTATCATCATCTTTATTACTCATTGCCTTAGTTACATTAATTTATTTGTCTAAATACTTTTACTATGGGTTTGTCAAGTCAGAATATTAGGAATGCTATGCTTTAACTATCTTTGATCTTTTTTGCACTATCCGAGCAAAGTTCCAAGCTTGTTTTGTGACTAACATCTTAGTAGATAGTATGCCTTTTAAAATGGTTAGCATTGTAATCTTAAAGGACTGTTCAGAATTAAATATAACAAAGATATTGAGTACAAGAAAACATATAATATAACCATATGTCATATAGAAATTCTCTTATTGAAAAATATTAAAATTAATAAACTGAGTGAGACATGGGAGTTATAATTAAGTTATAATCAATGAAGATTTACCAATCATTGTTTCAGTCACCACCACCACCGCCACAACCTCCACCACCTCCTCCACAAGTAGAGCCCCCACCTCCCCCACAAGCAGAGGCCCCGCCTCCTGCATCATGTCCTCCACCTCCACAGGCTGAGTGACCTCCTCCATCATGATGACCTCCTCCACCTCCACAGGCTGAGTGACCTCCTCCACCATGATGATCTCCTCCAGAATGGCCACCTCCATGATCATTGCTATGACCTCCATGATCATGATTGCTATGATTTTAGTTATAACCTCCGTGATTATTATGATGTTCTCCATGTCCTCCATGGTGATTACTTCCATTGTGGCCACTGTGATTACTATGATGCTCATATTAATTTGAGCCTCCATTATTGCCTCCACATATGCTTGGTCCATAATAAATTTGACCATAATTATGATCTGATTCCTAATTCTTAAAACCTATACTATTTGGTTTATTCCTAGGAGGAAGATATTTATTTTTTAGGAGTTAAGTTTACACAGTATATTCTTTCAGTTTTTGCTCCGGAAAGTCATCAGTGTGATTCAAAATTCTTCCGAGAAATTTCAACATTTCCTCTTTATAGAGTTTGTTGTCTTGCATATGCGAGTGCCAAACAAAATCAGCTAGTTTATTAGGAACAATGATTTTATTAGGATCTGCCTTGAAACATACATAAAGAAATTAGACATAATGCTTATAGGCATCTTCATATTTTAGCAATTCAAAAGGAAACTACTGACAAAAAGCATGCTGGCGAAGACATGCTTGTGTTAACCACTGCTTAGTAACAACATTAGTTCCGTAATCCAGGGGATGCAATTTATGAGTTGAGTCCACAGCACATAGATTCATATCATTAGTATCAAAAGTAGTCATATTTGCCAAATATCTGTCAACAGCTGAGTTTAGGTCAAGTGTGATGGTAGAAAACAAGCCAGAAGATTTAATGTACTGAACTATTTAGTAATAGCGATCAAACAACTACTTGATTTTTGGGTTAAACTTAACTGAAAACTAATATTTCCTTTTTGCAGCTGGGTCCAAGCAAGCCCCCATGTTACAAATATATTATGAACTTTATATCTAATGATATTTTATTTAACGATTATGCTTATAATTACTGATATAATTATAATTCTACCTAATTTCAAAATGAGTTAAGAGTCATTAACAAAATATAATTTACTTTTAACTTTTGCTGAACAAATAAACATCAAAATATTCAATCAATACAATAAATTGATGTCATATCATGCTAACTTGAATTTTGAACTGGTATTGTTCCTGCGAGCTTAAATTTTATTTATACTTTCGTAACTGTTTAAACAGTTGTGGTAGGCTTAATAATTTTTATTTCCCCTACAACTGTTCTTATCCTTGGAACTTTGTTTCAGGAGCAATATACTTTTCTATTTTTTTCTATTTCTACTCCATTCTTTTGTACAATATCTTATATTGATGGAGATCATTCTCAGCATTCGTTAAATGTAATTTATCTTTTGCTATTTCTTTATTTTTAATCTTAATTTCTTCCTTTAGCTATTTTATTTATTAGTTATATTTATCTTTAACTTTTTTGATTTCTTTATCTAAGATTTACTGACTAAATTGCGTCTTCGACAATTGAGATATTTCCATTATTTGCTTTTTACTGTTTTACTTTAATCTATCGATTTAATTATCTTTTAAATTTAATTGTGACATTATACTATAACTCATTCGACCTGAATGATAGGTCTATATCTTATCTTATCTTACTATAACTCATTAAAAATAATTAAAAACAATAAAAATCAATTTAATTATTCTTGCTCATTTAAATATAAAAAACAGATTTGTGTCTATTTATTTTATAATTCATAATTTTAACCCAATTTTTATAATCTTTATACATCCTTTTCGAGTTATTTGATTCTGTCTTTAAATTTTTTCTATTGTTCCATTTTATCACGTTTTTAAGTTTATTGCTCATTTAATTTTTTTAATGTAAGTTAGACTAGTTTCTTCTAAAGGATCTCAATTTTGGCAATGTCAGCTGTATGATATTTGTAATTTTTTTCGTATGTCTATTGCCAATAGGTATTTTAATTTAACAATTTTTGGTAATCTTTACAAATTGAAGCCATTTTTTTCTAGAATTATTGAAGCTATATTTGATTTTTTTAAAATTCATTAGTTTTTTCAATTAATTCTTGACTATTGACACTTATTTTTTAGTGTTTTTATATTTAAACTTTACAATTATTTGTAAATACTTCTGCTATTTATTTTTTTAATGACTAATTTTACCGCTTTAGAACCCTCAATTATCGTTATTTTTCCTGAATGATAGCATTTTTTAAATTCAACTATTCCTACAGTTTATGCTGATTCAATTTCTAGCTCTTAATAATGGTGTTCTATTTTTATAGAATATTATTCTTTTGTCGCTAAATATTGAGTAATTTTTCGTATCTTTGACTTTATTAACTCATTTTATTTTCATATTATTTACGAGTAATCTCAATTTAATATAATTGAGTCTTTTCTTTATTGTCCTCTTCATTTAATACTGATGAGATATTGCCACTTGGTCGATTTACTTGATGAACTCCACCCTATGATTACAAAAATGATTGTTATTAATGCTTTTTTGATTTTGATCTTTTAATTACTAATGAACGCTGAAGGAGCAAGTCTTAATCATTTTTCCAAATTTGCTCCGAAAAGCGATAAATTCTTTGAAATCCTTAAGATAATGCCTTTTGCCTCTTTTAATGATACTTGATCATAGTTTTCCTCCAGCTTATAATTTTTTTGATGAGTATCTGCAAATATTAAATTATTTTCTTCCATTTACGCCAATTTCGAAAGGCTCTCTGAATTTTTGTTGCTTTTTCATTTCGTGTTTTCATGTAAGCAAAAGCTTGTCGGTTTAGCTCATCTTAAATTTATTTATTCATATATATTCGTCTCGTTCCTTTAAGAAAGTTACCAGATTTTGCTTTCATTGTGCCAAAAATAACTTATGTTGCTTGTTTGGCAGGCAAACCTTTGGCTGCTTTAAACATCATCTGAAAAGCTGATAAAAACTCTTCATAGGATTTGCGAAAGGGAAATGTTCTTTGCCGAATCTTAATTGTTTATAGAACTCCCAGATATCTGATTTGCGTCAGTAAATACTGTTAATTGATAACATTTTTAGCCTTTTCTTAATTTGGCTTAATGCACCTAACAAAATGATTTGCAGCAGAGCTAAGTTAATTGACTAGGTTTTCAATTTCCAAATTAAACTTTTCAAGTAGGGTCCTTCTTCCCTGATTTACTGTGGTCACCTTAAACAGATTAACACATATTGATTAAATTTATGCATTTACCTTATCATTATTTTTTATCTTAAATCCTATCATATTATAGCTGATTGCACCTGGAGAGTGCTTTATTGTGAATATTTATTTCTTGAATCTATCGATATTCATTTGTCTATTATCAGTAAACTTTCTATTCTATCGAATCCCTCGAATTAGGTTTTACTCGGCAAAACCTGCTCGACTATTGTTAATAATCTATTAAAAGATAGATTTAACAAGTTGAATGATCGGTTGATTAGTTGGAGGAGTAATCCCAATTATTTGATTTTAAAGACCATCTTCTCTCAAAATTTGCATTTCATTTTAGAAGACATATTAGTTATATTCATCTAACAATTTTTAGTTTGTATAGTTAATACAAAGTTGTTCCATGGAGTTCGCCTCAAAATTTTAAAATCCAAATATATCTAACAAATTTATCTCTGAAAAGGGAGGCTACTTGGAATTAGATTGACTATTTGGGTTGAGCACAGATTATATTTTGGCAATTATGAACTAAAAAATAGTACTGTAAATAGATTTGGCTAGAGAATTTCTATTACTGATACACGAATCTTTATCGTAACGGCTGAAGAGAATTTATTTACCTCTGATAATCTTCGAAAATAACAGCATTTTTTCAAGCTATATTAAGCTTATTTCTAATACTCTGCTTATTTCTTTAAGGCATTGTTTGTTCTCAATCTCACATGGAAGATCATCTTTTGATTTTTGGTTTTTATCATTAAATTAGATATTTCCTAATTATAAAATGATCCTTAAGAGCAGCCATATCTTACTTTGCTCTTCAGAAGTGAACCCTATTTATGTCATTGATTATTTTATAGATTAATAATTCTAAGCATCATCCAAATGAGCAGATGTGTAACAACCGCTACCTTTCAGATAGTTATAAGACTACGGCCTCGAGGTACCATATTCATTTCCAGACAATAGGGCGTAAAAAATATGAAAATTTCTTTCCTTCTAGCCAACCAAAACTACTCTGCTTTTTTATAAAAGATATTTTTAAATCCTTGCACCTCTGATAGAATTGCTTTAGTCAAAATAAAATCTGACATATTTCCCAAAACGACTGGAGTTTTAATTTCTTACAGTTTTGCTATTGCCAAATGCTTCGAGGATGGGGTTACAGGCCAATATTTTCCTTTCAATAGAATGATTTCCCTTACTGCTGAGGCTTGTGAGCATTTTCATACAATATTTGGTTGATTAAGTCTTTCCTGCTCCAGACTCTCCAGATATAACAATTGCCTGTTTTTTTTATCCTCTTAATAACCCTTGGAAGGCCTTTCCAGCAATCATATAAATATGGGGAGTTGAAGAAAATTATCCATCTAATATATTATCTCTCATTCTTTTCTCGAGTTAAGGGTTGATCAATGAAGGTAACTCTTGATAAGGATTGACGACAATGAGTGTGGATCCAATATAGGTGAATATTTGATGCTTAAGATATCTGTTCTTGAGATTCTTTACAATGAGTTCCTCGTTAAGATTATCGATGTTGCACATATCCTCATAATTTATTTATTCATCCATTTTGGATATTTAATTATAATCACAAGAGGCAAAAATAATCTTCCCTATTCTGATTTATTCAATAAAGCATTTTAATTTATTAAATTTATAAGTTATTGCCTGAGGAATATTCCCTCTATTAAAAAAATAGTCAATATTATTCTTTCATAAGGATCATGGGCTTTCTCAAGAAATAATAATATCTTAAATACATCGTACATATCTTTCAATATCCTCAAATACGCATAATTATTTCTCCAATTCGACAATTGAAAAAATGTTTGACTTCTTGACTATTAAATTCCATTTTATAAATCGGCTACTGATTTCACAAACTTGAAATTCATTTATTAATTCGGATAAATTTCGGCAATTATCTTTTAAACTGTTTATTCGGCAATTTGTCGTTTAAGATGAAATCTGTCTCAACTCAAGAATAGATTTATTTAATTAATAGGGAGGAGTTTTTTTTTATATCTGAGCGATATTTGAGATGAAAAATATATTTAATTTTTCATAATTTATGAGAAGTGCCCTGATCTCGCATTAATATAATAAAGAGGATCAAAGTACATCAGAAATGCAGTCATTATTTTACAATCAATGACCATTTAAATTCTATTTAAATTTAGCTATGTATCTTTTTATAGTTCATTGTCAATAAACAAATGGTGTTAATTGACAATAATTAATCAATATGACTATCTTACACATTCCTGACATCTCAATACTATTTATTTATGAATTCATTTTTAATAATTTAATAAATTTTGTCTAATTAATCATTAAGTATCAAATTGCCTTTATATTTTATCCTTGTAGATGCAAATGATTTTATTGTTCTTTCTGATAATATATGAATTTCAAAGATTAAATTTCAAAATTTCGTAGCGAAATTTTGATTGCAAATTATGATTCTGCTATCAGTTTGGGCAAATCTATCCTCACAAAGATGTAGTTGTAACTTTTCACTGATCTAGATTTGCTTAGCTTGGCATTATTTAAGATGACAAACTACAAACATCCATCCAAGAGGAGTACTAAAAATGTCTCATAATTAGCAGCATAATTCAAAGCAAAACCATTTTCAGTCAAGATCATAGCATCAAAAAATGGGAAAACAAACAAAAAGAGAGTAAATGGATCAAACCTCAGAAAATGAGTGAGGATTTAACTAAAATAAAAACAGCTAAAAACACTCCCATCTTAGCATAATCATAGTTTTCACCAATTAAGGCCGTATATTAGCAGAGTTTAGTGAACCTTATGGACAAAATATAAAAATAAATAATTATGCCTATTAAAATGCCTGCCTTCTTCAAAGAAAAAAGCTGTCAATATAAAATTGTCACTATCCCTGAAGAGAGTTATGGATAATGCCTGAATTATTTTATTGACAATGAATTTTTTAATACAAGTTATGAAATTTTTAAGTCATAATTTTCCAGAAACCAGCAATAGAATTATTTCAATCTTCACAATACTAGTGAAATAGTTATTGATTGCAAAGATATAGATCCAATGATATTGTTAGAAGCAAAAAGTTAAAATAAATACAATCAATTTCACTGTATCTTCCTCGTCAATTCTAAAAACCAATTTAGCATACTATGATAACTATTTGCATGATTGATATCGATATTCTTTAATTTTAAACGATTTATTTTAAAAATTGTGAATCCATTTTTATTTATTCCTTCCAAAAAGCTAAAGATAATATATTTTCTTTCATAAACAACTTTGAATTTGATTAATATATCTAAAATTCAGGCAATGAATATATATTTTTTGTAAAGTTGCCATATTTTATATCAGAGCAATGCAATTCCTTAAACAACCTATAAAAGCATACAGGTATGCAGTTGGATTGCTGGAGGCAAAAATGGATCAGTGGATGTTAACCTATCCTCTTGCTCTAATTTCGCGAATTACATTTAGATACAATCAGCGATTGCAACATGAGCGTAGCTTCAAACGTAAAAGTCTTTTCGGTAAGGATTAAATTATTCAGTTAAATTATTTTTAGTAGGATATCTAATTTCCAACTGCATGAATATCGAGGTTAGTAACCCGCATTATATCCAACCTAAAATTATCGTTTCGGAATATGAAACTTTGGCCAACTTAGTTGAATTTAATAAGCTTGAACAACTTGGAAGGTAACCTCATCTACTGAAGATGTTTGAGCAAGGAAAAAAGAGAGGACTGACCCAAATCTAATTATTTGAGCTCACGAAGCATCTTGAATAAAATTACGCATCCAAACCTTTTGCTTATCATGTAGATTACTTGCGTTCATTAAAGAGCTGATTATAACTAACTTTCTTTATTTATCAAATTCAATTTTGCTGATGCATTGGCTACTATACAACTTCATTATAAAAACAGTTCTAGAATCTTTATTATCGTTGATGAATAAGAGATAAAGGATCATGACCAGAAAAATGCTATGATGTTGAGAATTTTTGAAAGTAAAATATTTTAATAATATTTGGAATGATTCTAATATTTTATTAACCTCTATCCTTAAACATGCCTATATTGTACCTATTTTAACCATCTACTTTCAAATATTTTTATAATTTTTGCTTTTAAAGGATAACTTTGATTATTCTTGATCGTTTGCTCGATAATAAAATCATTGCTTTTTATCCAGAATTAATATAATTAGTATCAGAAAAATTCCATTTCAACAGTAAGAAAATATTCCTACTTGATATTTGATAATAATTCCTCTATGAGTCTATCTCCAATAGCTCTGGCTTTATTAGTTATCATTACTCTGTAAGAATCCTTTATAATTGATCTAGATCTTCCTCCAATAGCTCGGTATAATGAGTTAGCATTTCAAAAACATCAGCTGATTGACAAGTTTATAGCTCATCTTAAATCAAAAGTCTATAAATACTAAATAGCGTTTTAATCTGCAAAGCAGATTAATACATTCAGACCTGGATGGCTGAGAGAAAGAGTAGGCGCTTAATTCTATGATTAATGTACTTCTGTTGCCATTGGAGCTGGGTTGCCTGTTAGCGATATTATAGTGCTTAACTTCATGTATGAACTTGGTGCGGCGACAGATTTCTGTACATCTATCACCATTTTTACTCCATAACTAAAAGTATTGGGCCGAAACCTTGACTATGGTTATCAATAATATCTTACAAATAACTCAGTACACTTGAAATATGTTTCAAAGGGGGTTATCCTATTTGAAACTTTGGGGCACGCTGGATTCGTTGGAACCCACACAGTGTTAAAAAGATCAACTACACAAAATTCCCATCAATACGCTATATCTTTAAATTAAAGAGTTTCGGGAGGGCTTCATCTGACTCTTGAAGAAATGTTAAATCTAAAATGCTAAACAAGTCCTTATGCGCTGATGAAAACGATTAGATAGAGTAGAGGAGATATGAAATAAGTGGAGAAGTATTTAAGTGAAATTGAAACATGTGCAGCAGTTTATTGGATAGTGATTTCTAATTAAGGAAAAAACTTTGTAATTTAGAAAAATAGAGGGAAGGGAGTTCATTTTGTGAGAGGACCAAGTAGGGAGAAAGGAGTGAATTATATCGTTCAGACTAATCATGATTCAGATGTGCTCGATCCAGACGGGAGAAGCACAATGGCAACTGAAAAAATCCAAAGGAGAATAACGGAAAATAATGAAATTAATTCTTTTAATATTTGGTAAATTCTGACTGAGACTCCAAATTTTAATTAGCTAACTCTAATGACTGGTCTTTTAAATATTGAGACTGGCTAAATCACTTACAAGATTTGGGAGAAGCCTTGATTAATACTTGATGAAATTAAAGATCAATGAAATATTAGCTTCAATAGTGCAAGTGAGTGCAAGTATATTATCTAAATCATAAAATTTAATCTGTAATAAGCATATTTTATATGATAGACTTGAAAAAAGAACATTTCTTTCGTTATTTTTGCAAATAAATAGAATACACTCTCTAAGTTTAAAATGTTTCTTTTAAGAAATTCTTAGAAGAAGTAATAAGCAAAATAAATATTTAAAATTGAATTGAATATCAGAAATTAATTGATCTCAATTGTTAAAATCGTTTCCTAAAAGCTATAAAAATTAACAGAGTTCGTTTGTAGGCCAAAATTGTTATTTAATTGAACTTTTGATCTCTCAATTTGATCAAAAATATCAATTATTGAATTAATGTTGGTTTAATGAATTTAAATTATAAGTGCCAGTATTGATTAGGTTTATATAATTCCTTGCTCCATCTTATTAATTATAAATCCCATGAGAAATCATTCAAAAAATGCGGTTTCCCACTCTAAAAGGCATAAATATAATAGAATTCCGCTCAGGTCAAAAATACGTTTATTTAAACAAGTTTTTTAAAAGGGAATGTTAGTTTCAGAAGTACGATTGGTATTAGCGTAGATAGCTCAGGAACTTAAAATAAACTGTTCGACAGCCAAAACCCTGATTCGACAGTATAAATTATAACAAATTAAGTTCGATTTAAACCAATTCTAAGACGAATCTTAATATCAACAAAAATAAAAAAATCTATAGATTCGCTGCAGTTATAAATAAATTAATTTCAATAGCACCACCATTCAGTCTTCAGTTTGTAAATAATAATTTGCCAGCAAACAGAGGCTTTCTTTAACTCAGAGATATTCAATGGAGAATTAAATAATATAAATAAATTCATCAAACAAAATAGAGATAATTTCGGTCTCTTTTAATCAGCATTGATCTATATCTTCCTAATTCTTCTTCATAAGGGGCATAGCAAGCCACTCATTCATTTCTTTGTAATAGGAAAAACTTGAAACATGCAATGATTAATCACAAAAAATTAGTGATTGCAGAGAGAATTTAGTAGGATATTCTTGTTTAAAATGATGTTTATGAAAACAAAGGCAAAAATAAAGTTAATACATTACTTTTGAGTTTGATCAATAAGAATAGAGTTTGCTTTGTAATTATTGATTTATCAACTCTGAATTCAACATTATAAAAATTACTATGTTTTTTGCATCTATATTTCCTGGAAAATGATCAATCTTCAATATTTAAAGTTACGTAAAGTGTTGGAAATGAGAAAGTTTAGCAGTGAAGTCCTATTCAAGTAAAATATAAATAAACAAATTATCAAAAGCATAATTTATTTGTTAAAATGAGAAACAACATAATCATACATATGCTTGGAATAATTTAAGATTTGAAGCGTTTTAATATTTGATTTCAATCTAATTTATTAACAAGACCATATTTTTAATAGTCTTAACGATTCAGAAATTAGTTTAAACTTTTTTGAAACCAGGATGAGGACAGAAACAGTTACTAGTTATTAATTAGAATAATTCCTAATTAGTTTGATCTATAAATGATTATTTAAACAGATTTGTTTAATATTTATACAATAACTCATGATTTAAATCTAATTTTAATTTCATTGATTCAATCAACACATCGGCTATATATATTCTCTTCATCTATCCATCTAAAATTTAAATATACAAGTATCACATCTCCTTAAAACAGGATTTTTAAGTTATGGATCATTTTTAGTATTTAGCTGAGTAATAGGAATATATGCTTTCTATTAATAAAAAAAATGTGAATATTATTCGAGATTATTTTAAATAGTAAAGTAAAATTATTTTTAATAACCAGATAATCAATCAAACATCTAAACTACTTTTTGTTAATATTTAGGCTTCTGACCATCTTTGCGACTCACAATGAGACCCACCCGAGTTGCAAGACGCTTTTCACTGCTAAGATAATCATGCCACCGTTCATTAAATTCATTTTTTTCAATATACATAATGTTGTTGTACAATTTTGGGTCTTAAAAGTAGAAACGCTAATCATCCATACCTACAGCTACAATATAATGACCACGATCATTGAATTCAGTGTATGATCTGGTGTCGTTGAGAGGTTTGAAGACTTGTAAAAGTACAATTACCGGCTGTCCTTTACTGATTAGATCCTCCAATTCAGATAAAGTCATATTTTATCTCCTGTCAAAAGATAGGACATCTTCAAAGCCATACTTCTTTACAATCTTATTAAATCCATTCTCAAGCATAATCGGGCCTGTTCCAGTCCAAGGAATAGTTCCTGAAAGTTCAGCTATCTCTGATTCTCTAACAGGCAAAGCAAAATATCGAAGAACTGCCTTGAGGCTCGCCGGTCCACAAGTATATCCAGTTGATTGTATGATATCAGGAACATTTATTAACTTTATGATCCGTTTTTCTGAAACTATTTTTAATGAATCTGGTCCTCTCGTGAGATTGGCATGCTAAAATTATGGTAAAGTTGGAGGGAAGACATCTTCACTGTTGACAACAACACAGAAAAGAATAACGATTGCAATTCGCCAGTTTGATGGGCTCATCGATATATTTATATAGCCTATATTGAATTAGTAGTTAAATAGGATTTATTATCGATTTTGGAAATAAATTAGCACATTCTTGAACTATTGAAATCAGGAAGAGTTAAAATTTTGAAAAACGAGTCCAACAAATAACTATATATGATATTTATTAACATTCTTATTTTTTACAGTAGTAAATCATAATATCCATTAATCGAATCAAGGACAGGGTCTAATCAAAGGAGAAATATTCCGTTTCGCTCCATTCTTGAGACTGGCCACGATACCGACTCTTGTCGCCCATCTGCTTTCTGAAATAATATAAGTTTTCCATAGGTTTTCAAATTTGTTTTTGCTCAAATACCCTATGCTCCCTATTTCCCATGGATCTTAAAAGTAATAGTAAATGCTGTCATAACCAATTGCCAAGATATATGACCCGCTGGGTTCTTCCTCTCTGCCCTTGATTAGTGTAATAACAGGAATTTCCAAATCCAAGTAGTTTTCCAATTCATCCAAAGTCATATTTTCCTCAATTTTGAAATCATAAATGTCTTTCATGTCTTCTGCAGTCTAGTTTGCAAGTCTCCGGTTAACTGCTATTAGCAATTTTTAAGGTGAGGTAAAGTTATTGTCATCAAAATCGGAGGAGTCGATAAATTGAAATTCACGGTATGCAATGGGTTGAGCAGGATGTTGATAGTAATTAAAAATAGCCTCTAGTGAGCAGTGTCCAGATGAATAGTTGTAGTATTGAAAGACATCAGGCACGTTGAGGAGATTAAACTAACCAGAAGGGGCTATGACATATTGCTAAGCAGTGGTATGCAAAATTGAGATACAGTCTTTGGCCGAACAGTCATTTTAGGGCCTTATGAAATGAAGAGGATGAAAATGGTAGGCCGATACGCTTATTAGGATTGCTATGAGCAGCGTAAATTGTAGTGTTCTCATTGATAAAAATTTCAGATAATAAATCCTTTCAGAAATTATTTTGTAAAATTTGCATTGGTATTGTTTGAATCTATCATAATTTCAATATCCACAATTATTAGAATTATGAGGTCTTAATAATTTTGCTATAATTTTTATTTACATAAGATGGATAAATCAGACTAAAAGCTCGAGTCACTCTTTCCTTCGACTATAGTTGTTTAGCCCAAATTGAAATGCGACGCACAGCATTTAATGGAAAAACTATGCTTAGATGAGAATTGTAAGTAAGATACTATTTTCTGCCATGAGAAAACATGTGATAAATCTTTTAAAAAGCACAAATATTGTCGTCATGTTGATTTGTCTGCTCTCACAAATCTCCTTTCCACCCAAAAATAAATTCAAAAAGAGTTCTTAATGAGCATATTTACGATTGAAAATAAGTTCATTGAATAATTTAATATTCAAAGAAAAATAATTATCAAAAAAATGGGAACTTTTGATCTGCCAGAGAGTTATTTAAAGATCATTTAACAAATTTATTAAAAAAAAAACTTTACAGGTATTAAAGGAAAATAAGCATTATAGGTTTATCGGACATTGGAAAGGACAATGCAATTATATTCAGCCAAAGGATCAAAAAGTTAATTGGTGAATACGAAAAGGAAGCCAAATAGATAATGGCCACAATGAGTGACCTCAGAGAAAACATATTTTAAAAATTTGTATCCAGATGCAAAATTAACTCCAAAATTATACTCAGAACAGAACCTGATTTCGACGATAAGGTCAAATTTATCACTGAATCATTCGGAAAACCAGTTAAATTTTAGCTTCTTTATAGAGGATCTGAGAACTACTTTAGTGCTGTCAAATTTCATCAAAAATGCGATAATATTGAACACACCTTTACTCTCATCCTTACTGAATTTGGGAAGACCATCGGGGGATATACTCCACTAAAATGGTCAACAGCTGGAGCCTGGACAAATGACACTACAAAAAATTCTTTTCTTCTATCCCTTGATCTCCGACAGAAAATGACATTGATTATTCCTCAATATGCAATTAATTGCAATTCAAACTATGGATCAACATTTGGGGGAGGGGCTGATATCTTTATCGCTGATAAATGCAATCAGAATCAAAGCAGTTACGCTAATTTCCCCCATTCTTATAACTATTCGTCTAAACCATACACTGCTAATCAACAAAGTTATACTGCCTTTAGCGGGGCCACTGCCAACTACAATTTCAGAGTAACTGAGTATGAGGTGTTTAAAGTTGTTTATGAACAATTGTGATAGAACCCTAATTAGATTATCAAGATTATTCTTAAATTTATATTAATGTTTAAGTATAATATAGGATTTCAGGAAGCATGTATTGCTAATATAATAACTTATAATAGAAATAATTTATTACCAATTTTTTTATCGACCTTACTGTTTAGAATAATATTTATAAAATGTATTACTGAGATGAAACTTTGATCCTACTCAAAAATAATTTCCCAATTTTTTTATTATTTAATGTCAATAGAATAATTATAAGTTCTTTGATGTTATGAATAAATAGCAATTATATTATTTTAATTGTCTGGTAATGAAATAAATGATCTCGTTATATTAACTTTTGTTTGCCCAATTCTGAACAATCAGTGAAAAAATAGTTAATAAAGACATTTTAGCCATTAATGAGTCTGAAGCTTTAATCAAATTTTAATCTTAGATTTGACAATCAGTTATTGTTCATTGTTCATGGAGAACGATTGATCTTTTCATAATATTCTCATTTTATATGAAAATTCATTCTCAAGAAATACAAAACACTTATCGTTCTGAGCATCAGCTGTATCTCATTGTTCTAAATATATCTCTTTCCTCCTTTTATGTAGGATATGTGCTCTGTTACTTCAACTCAATAGCCCTTGCTGATACAATGAATATTTTTGATATTACTTTAGATCCGGCTTTCACTCAAGGATTTCTAACATTCTGCATTCCCATTGGAGCTGGCATTGGAGCTTATTTAAGTAAATATCTGTTGAGAAATTCTTCAAGAAGAGGATATATTTTGATCGTAAATTACTTGGTGATTGGATCCACTATTTTATTGCAAATACCGCATTTTATGGTGCTTTTCAGTATGAGACTATTGCAAGGAATATTTTTAGGCCTTTATACATGTATTTGTAATCTTTATATAAAAGAGTTTGTACCTGTTTAGGTGAGTGGAAGGATGGGCTCTGTTCAGCAATTGGTGAAAGCATTTGGTCTCATCTATGCATTCGCTCAAACTTATGTTTTGGATAAGTTTATGTAGCCTTAAATCTATTGGAGAATAGTTTATATAATCCCTTTACTCATAACTCTTTTACAAACTTATAATCTTCACTATAAATACAATTTTGAAACCCCAAAATATTTGCTTTTAATGGGCAGGGACGAAGAAGCTTAGTAACTGATGAATAAAATTTATTTTCCTTAATTTATAGAAAATAGACTGTAGGAATTAAAAAGAGCAATCAGACTGAGTAACAAAAAAAAAGAAATTTAAAAATAACTTCTTACTTAAGACGATCAATTAACAGTGGATACAGAAAAGTAAAAAAATACTTCTCGAAATATCCGTAGTTTGCAAAGTAATTCAATTGCTGTGGTAGCTGCAATTCATCTGTCAATTTTGCAATAAATGTGTGGCATGCAGATTGTGGTTGTATATATTCCTGATTTAACAGCACAAGTATATCCTGATTTGACAAAGTCGATTCCCGTGATAATTCATGTCATGGGTGCTGCCTGTAGCTTTTTGACTATTTACTCTATTAAGTATATGGGTCGGAAGACTTTCCTTCAATTTGGAACTTTTACTTGTGCTTTTCTTCTCCTTATTCTTGGGTACAACTTTCTGAGCAAAGAATAAGGTTAATTTACAGCAGTAAGCGCAATTATAATAATGGTTTCTTTATTCTTGTTTAGAGGAGTAATAGCCTTTACTTTAGGGCCAATAATATGGTTATATATACCTGAAATAGTAGAACAAAACATGGTTTCAGCAACTATTTCCTGCAAATGGTGCTTTGGAGCCTTAATTACTTTAATTTTTCCTATTGTTTGCGAAATGATGAACAACAACCCTGGCGGAGTATTTATGATTTTATCTATATACTGTTTTCTGAGCTTTATTGCCAATTCGTATTTGCTGATTGAAACTAAAGATAAACCATAGTATCAGATTAGAGAAGAGTACGATAAAAAATTAAACTATTTGAAAGGAAAATGATTTACATATTCTGAAGTGATTGTCTAAATCTTAAATAGTATTAAGCTATATTTTTAATGATTGTATATTCAATTATGATTATACATTAGAATGGTCATATGCGAACATAATTAAGAGGATATTATTTAAGAGTAGTTCCAGTTCCTGTAAATTGTTGAATAGTATGTTCAATTAAATAAAATTGCTATTATTGAGTTACAAAAATAATAATTGGTAAGATTGATAAAATTAAAATTATCATTGGGACCAATGTTAATTGAACTCAATAAAGATCGTATGATATTTAATATTGAGCTTTGTATCAGAAAAAAGAGTCACCAATCAAGGCCATTAACTAAAAAGAAATTCAAAGAAAGAAAAGGATAATGAGAAAAAAACAAAGATATCAGCAACAACAGAAAAGATAATTGAAAATTTAGATTGTTGACCCACTTCAAGACGAACTCCAAAAATATCGTTCTAGTCCAGCAATCAAAGCTTATTAAAGTTCTAAAGCAAGCGAAAGTTTGAAGAAATATGTAATTGAACAATAAAAAAAGTAAAAAATAAACAATTTAGTCTAAGATGCCTGCGGGCATAAAAAATAAATAAAAGTGATAGATAACTAAATACAGGTCGATTACCCTCTTTAAGTGTGGAGATGTATCGTCATATGTAAGAGTAAGCTAAAAATTGTAAAGATGCTTATATCCCTCGAATTTAGGAATTTTTCAAAAATCAGACTAGAGACTACTTAGTTCACGAGAGCGTTACGCTGAGGGAAAAATTAAAGATAATGATTAGTAATCTAAATGAAGGCATAAGTAAATTTAAATCGTTGTCACATTAGGATGATTAATCATAAAAAAAGATGGAAAATAAAATGCCTAAAACATGTGGAAGTAACGAAGAGTCCGATTATGAGCTTGACAAGATAATTGATAAAAAATTAATAAAATGCCAGCAATTAACTGATAAGTTATATAGGTAAAAAATAGAGATGAAAGGGAAGTCTGTAGATGAAAATGGAGGCGAGCATAAATCTAACGATATCAGCTATTTTCTACGCAGAGCATAGCAAACAAAAAAAGGTTAGGGTCGGAAAAAAATAAAATTGCATTTTGATAAGAATGACAGCTATCAACTGCAAATCACCTCAACGGGCACTCTGCTATCCTAAATACATCAGCTTTCCGTTAATAAAAACAAAAAGGAAAATGAACTAACTCGTCTGCTGAAAAACTCATATCAAAATAGAGATTCAATTTTAAAATAGAAGCAGTAGTTTTATGAGGCCAGCAATTCTTTTAATGATCTCAGCCCATCCCATCAGTTCGAGTTGAGAAAAGTGATGAATAAGAGACTGAATCATCGTCTTTAAATTGGAAAAGAACAGGTGAATAAATTTGTAAGTTACCTATATCAAATTAAAGGCTACCACATTGTTTTAAATAATACCATATTGAAAATCTTAAAAGAGGTAAGGGAAGCTTTGCGAAAAGGAAGAGTCATGAAAATGGCTGATTTATAGCATATTCTAAAAGACAAAGATATTGCCGATCTCGAAGGGGAACTCAATGAACTCATCATCAAGACTCTCACTGAAATGATGATATGACTTATATTTAATTAATATTTATGAACAGTAAAACAGATAAAGAATTTTACTCATTTTCTCTTTATTTGCCAATATTATTAAACCAGCAAATAGATATAACTGTATAACAAATTTGACTAACACTATTTTATAGCTCACAAATACAGACTTTTCTTTCTCTTTAAATATATCAAATAAGAGTATGAGGATAAATGAATCAATAAGTTTTTGCATGAAGAAGGTGACTTCTCGCCAGAAAAAGCCACCTTAATACTATTTTGGCGGCTGGGGATTTTGTACTAATTTTTGTTTCAAGGTGAAGGTTTTTATCCTTGCACTCCAGACAAATTGTAATATACTGTTGATTTAAGCGATAAAATTATAGGAAGGCTCGTTCATCAAATAGTCTTCCCACATTGATGAGACGATAATTATTTACCAGTTGGTAGAATTACTTTTTTTATAAAGCCTCCAATTCCACATCCATATTACAGTACTCACAAGTGGATTTAATTTGCTCCTTCTTGACGCAATTTACTAATCTCTTCAGGTAGATGTTTTGTTTGGCAAGGTAAAACCAATAGTACATAATAGGCTTGGCTAGATAGTTGAAGCCGCGCTCATTAAAGCAGATAGGTCGGTCTCCATCCGATGCAACTTAATCTAGCTCGCTGTTGTGGTTCTATTTAATTTTTTTGATTCTGCGCTTCTCTTAAATTTGTTTCTTTTTAAAAATGCTTTTGTAGTATTTATATTTGGTTATAAGTTCTGCCCCATTCAACTCTAGATCCTCCCGAGTAAATATTTTATTGAAATTGAAAATGATCCAATCTCGATTGTAATGCAGAAAATAATCTTTTACTCCTTACAACTCAAGATACTAAGAAGTATCGTTCAATTTCAGATATTTCTCAATCTTGAATAGACTTTGACGCATTGTCTCCTCCTCTCGTTTTTCATATAATTTCAGTTTAACAGCCATGAAACTCACTAAGACTGATAAAATTTATCCTGATATCCATACTGTAATATAAATAGGGAGAAGAGCAGGGTCATTATAAAAGATATATCCGGTAAGAATAATTGTGATAGCACCAAGAACTGTTGTGAAGAGGCCAGTAGCCATTAGGCAGATTGTAAAGTAGAGTTGCGAGGAAAAGCAAAATTTTTCGAACTCGCGATAGAAAGGTTGAATGTCTCTACTATGAGCAAATTCGTCATTCATCCAACGAAATTTACTCCTTTTAAACTTAAAGTGATTAAACTTAATGCACTCTTATATTCGGATCCCGGAGTATCGTTTTAAAATCTCTACTGTGAAAAATAAAGAGTATATCTAAAGAGGCATTAGTATCACAATCATTATCAGCGGATATATCATGGATTCCTAGCGAATCATCATCATTTGAGGCAGCAAACTACTTTTTTGTGTTAATATCAATATTAAACTAATAAATGGGTACATCAGGATACTCAGCATTTTGTTGGCCACAAGTGCTGAATAATATAAGGATCGTTCGTATTCCGACTAGTTGAACTTATTGTCAATTGCATTTTTAAAATAATTGTAGAAAAAGCGACCCACACAGCTCGTTTCTGACTTTTTTACTATTTCCACGATCAAATAATCAGAGAAGACCTATATACAAAAATCGAGAAATAGGCTCACGGCAAATTTTGTGAAATAAAGATAGATAAATTGATAGAGCGTAGCATTTCTCGAAATATAATAGGCGGTTGAGACTATCATCATCACATAGAACCCAGAAATATATAAAAGATCCTTTATTAAGAAATTCTTTTGTTGTTCCACGATTACTTTGCTAGAGAAAGGAAATGCTACAATTTGAATAATTGCTATCACAAATGGTTAAAGGTATATAAGGTTGAAAAAAAAAATTAGGTAGAAGCAAGCAATCAGCACAAATGCCAGCAGCAGAATCCTTCGATGACTATTCATATTCTTCTTAATAAATTCAATCTTTTCTTAGAGTTCATGGTCATCTTCACTCAACTGTCTGTCATCCTCCAATACAATTTTCAGTTACTACGAAGAATTAATTTTAAAAGCTTGCTGTATACTTGCACTAAGCAAAAATATTCCAGTGAACATCAAAACTAGCCCATCCCGTCCCTTATTGTTAAGTTCTAGTGCATCCCCAGTAAGAGTATCCCCAAACACTGCACTAATGCTACTAAAATTAGTTTGAGAACTAATTATGTACATAATAATAATAAAAACTCCTCCAGTGATTAATGTATAAAAAAGTCCCTTTGCAGCAGGAATGAGTAGAAGTTTCACTTTTTTCCAAAACTAAATATCCCCCATTTTTCTTTGAATGCAACAGATGAAACAGATTAGAACAAAGCATAATATGAAGGCAAATCCAATATAGAAATAGAAGGGTTGATTGTAAAGATTAAAATTATCCCATTTCGTGAGGTAGTGAACAGTAACAGTAGTTTTGGCTGCTGGGGAAACAATACTAGTGTCATAGGAGCCAATTATGGATGCTGTAACGATTTGAAATTTGTTCGAAGGATGAAAGTTAACATTAAAGTTGATATCAAATGTATTGACTACTATTAAGTCGCTACTTTTTCGTGTATATATCACTGGAATTAGGTTTGAGTAGTATGTTTCCACTAGAGTACTCAGTACTTCTGTATTTTCAGTGTATAGCAAATAATCATTTAGCGATAGCTGGTATGGAAATAGGTAGTATATGATACCTACATATCGCAGTTATTACTTTGCTTGTGGTTAAACCAAAATTATTGATCAACATTTACGACTTACAACTCTTCTACAACACAGTCCATTTAAAGCTACCTGTCTTGACATACCATTCCTTGTTAATCATTCACCGAACAATCATTTGATAAAATCAGATCGTTGAGCATTATGTATGGACTTTCGAAGGAACAGTCGCTGAAAAAAGGAAGCCAGGGCATGAAGGTTATTGTGTTTTGAATGGAGGTCCAGTAAGTGGAGAGATATGGCTATAAATTATACGATATCAGCGAGGGACTATCCTCGTGTACTAGCACGAATATCTGCTGGATATTATAATTGAACATATTGAAAGGAAGCCTGCATGATAACATCTGTACATATATCCACTTGTTATTGTTTTACCTATCACTGCAGTGAATAGACTATTGATCGAAATTTTGCTGATTGTTAGTATTTTTGTCCTTGTATTCACCGAATAATTGCTTAAGATCTCTATATATACAGTTTGGGTTGTTGACTCATAATTCCAAATGTCATAGACTTTATTGTGGATATCGTTGACTAAATTATCAGTGTAAATGCTGGTAAGAGCAGAAGTTTGATCAGAACTAGAGGCTAAATAGGAGATGTTGAGTTGGAATGTTTCATCAGGTGGGATAAGGGTTAGGATAATATTCATTGTAAAGTGATAGTAAGGATCAATAGTAACGTAGGTAGAAAAGACGGTAAAGTTTGTGGTGGATGTAAGGTAAAATAGGTTTAGTACCAATAGAATCAAAATACACATAATGACTAAAAAAT
>Ga0302188_10000728_pt1 | contig 27130 bp, 10 predicted proteins | sample II_Bog_E2_1_FD_198783 | JGI IMG/M metagenome (GOLD analysis project Ga0302188, IMG submission 198783) | Peat permafrost microbial communities from Stordalen Mire near Abisko, Sweden - II_Bog_E2_1 | ecosystem: Environmental > Terrestrial > Soil > Wetlands > Peat | place: Sweden: Abisko...
TACGCTTGAGTATATTTTGATATTACCATAAATAAGCTCAATTAGTATATATTTAATTATGTATTCCTACGATATATCGTCTGTGTTTATGATTGAAAAAATAAAATATAAATAATATAATTAAGAAATAGCAAACTGCTTTTAGCAATTTATTATATCCACCAGTTCAAGTATAAGCCTGATATATATATTTTTCCATTTGACTCTTGTTTTTGGATAAAAAAAAATATGATTAAATTTTTTTTCTTCAACAGTAATGTTAGAATAAATGTATAATGCCTGTTAGTAAAATGAGCTTATTCACAGAACATATTTAAGTGAAATAAAAAAGGAATCATTATTAACTATAAATCTTGATTATAAAGAAATCATAGTAGTCTGCATAAGTATGTTAATTAATATAAATTTGAATTGTTCTAAAAAACAAGCTATTGTATATTTTTATTTGCTAGGGAATTGATTGCTAATGGAAGTTATTAATTTTTGATTTAAATCAAATTACAATCTTATTAATTCAATAATTATAAATACAGCAATGATAAATCACCAATATTCAACTCGCTTAATCTGCATTATTTTCTTAATGATGATTTTTTCTGCTAAAAAATGTACAAAAGGCTAAGTTGATCATCGTTAGGCTTGCATAAAATGCTATCATCTGTCTAATACCGTAACAGATGAGCAATAAGGATAAGGCTTTTGTACTTGTGTTTCAGGATATTAATGGTCAAAAAAGGAAACTGCTTGTCTTAAAATTCATAATCTGCGTATTGTTGAGGAAATTTAATTTAACCCCTAAAGTCTGGAATAATAATTGGAAATTGTTCAGGAACATCCTCGACTGTTAACAATTATATGTGATACAAGCAGAGGTTTCATCTTAAAAAACAACATTTGTGTGAACTGTAAAGACATCCAATACTCGAACGGGTATGCTCAGAGTCAAATTGCTTGTTATTGCAATCTTCCTTTCATGTGGTGGACGTATTTTCAAATGTGTGGCTGTTACAACTAAAATTCAAATACTCTTTATATAAATGCCTCAATTTGCATTCCTTGCTTGGTCATAACAAATTCTAATACAAGTGCTCAATGCCTGGCCTGTAATGGAGGAGGATTCGGATATGGATTATACGGATGTGTGAACTGTTCAAACATTCCTTACGGAACAGGAGCAGTTACTAGCAGTGTTTCTGTGGGTAGTTGTACCTGTTTAAAGGGTTACACTTGGAACTTCTACCTTGGGGCTTGCATATGTGATCGGACTCAGTGGTACTCTATAACAGGTACATCTTGTCAGGCTTGTAGTTCGCTGTCGTCTTCTTTATATGTTGCCTGCATATTATGTGTTTCACCATTTATATTTAACGGATATAGCTGCGTTTTAAACTCTCTGATTGTGAATTATAATACAGGTTTAAATTCATGCCCAACCAATTATGTTAGCAACAAAAATCCAATAACTAACCAAACAATAAGTTGTGTTTGCTCTAGTGTTGCGGGTTATTATACCAATGCTAGTGTTTGCCTTTCCTGTAGCATCCAATCTCTCAACGGAATTAATAGTACATCCTGTATCAGCTGTAGCGTAGCCTAAGGATTTACCCTTACAACTCTCGAATGTATTTATTGTCCTAACGCTCCTTATACGACTGGAATAGCCTCAGCTAGTGGCTGTATTTGTATGAGTAGCTATTATTGGAGTGCAGTTACTAGTAGCTGCCAATGCGATTGGACCTTAGGCTATTACGGTTCTCCAGGCTCATGCATTTATTGCTATTTATTATCAAACACAATTTATCCTGCTACTTCGAAAGGATGTACTTGTGCAAGAGGATATAAATGGAATGGAACTCAATGTATTTGTGATACTACGAATGCAGCCTTTATCTCATCCTCAGGGCAATGCATAGATTGCAACATTATTGCTGGGGCTTTCCCAATAATCGTTTCAGGTAACAGTTGTGTATGCTTGCATGGTCTAATTTGGAATTCGACCCTCCAGCAATGTTCTTGTGACTTTACTCAAAACTTTTGGGTGATAAATGGCGCATGCATTGATTGTGGGGCATTGCCCAATACAAATGGTCAGGCTACATCTTCTGGCTGTCAATGCATGCCAACATTGATTTGGATCAGCAGTAAAAACGCATGTGGCTGTCCATCGGGATATGTCAATATGGGAACTTATTGCGGCAGTTGTTCGCTGATTACTCTGCCAACTGGAGCCACAATTGCTGGTTGTAACGCTTGCAACTATTCTCAAGGCTTTTCGCTTTCTGGAGGAATCTGCTATGCTTGCTCAAAGCAGAAATATTCTACAGCAACTGCTAACTCAGGAGGTTGTATTTGTACCAACTCCACCTATATGGGCTGGATCCCGGCCTATGGTGGTTGCTATTGCGCTTTGTCCGCTAATTATTTCACAGGTATTGTAAACGGAGTCCTTTCCTGTCAGTCTTGCTTAAAAGTTACAGGAGGCTGCTCATCGTGTGGCATTTCAGGACCAACTGTGTCCGGTAATAATTTTTGTACGAACTGCTCATCTCTTCCAAATTCTAATGGAACGGTGATTAATGGTCAATGTGCATGCAATGCTGGATTTATCTTTAATACCAATATCTATCCAAATCAATGTGCTTGCAGTTTTAAAATGAGCGGTTATCTCTCAAATGGCATATGCCAAACTTGTTTGTCCCTCGCATCAACTGGAACAATTACCTCTTTAGGATGCCAAATCTGTAGTAATTCTCAAGGATTCTATTTTATTAATAATGATACATGCATCCTCTGTTCATCACTCCCAAATTCAAATGGCTTAGCAAATGCTGCCGGCTGTGGCTGTAGCACAGGAATATGGGACAATGTCCTCTTTAAATGCAATACAATTACATGCGCCTCAGGCTATGGTTTTAACACTCAGAATCAGGCCTGCATTTGTAATCCAAGCACTTCTATATTATTAGGAACAACGTGCATATCTTGTTCAACAGTAAGTAATAGTACGGGAGCTGTTTTTAATAGTACTGGATGCGTTTGCAATACAAATTATACTTGGTTTGTAAATAGTAGTGGAAATGGAAGCTGTAAATATACTTGCAACTCTATAACGAGTGTCCTGATTGGAAGTTTGTGTCTTGATTGCCAAACAATTCAATTCAGTACAGGACCTTTACTAGGAACGAGCAATTGCACATGCCCTGCTGCTTTGGTCTGGGCCTTTACAATTTCAACAGGGATGGGTGCTTGTATTTGCAGCAATAGTTTGCAAATTCCTTCGAGCATAGGTTCTTCTTGCGTCTGCAATCCTTCTTTTGCAGTTACTTCAAATAATTCCAATATTGCTCCTTGCATTGACTGTAGAACAGTTCTCTACTCCACAAACTCTACTGTTAACGGTACTTGTGGTTGTTTATCCAATTTTGTTTGGAACGTTCTCAGTCAATAATGCCTCTGTCCCACCCCTTACGTAATTAGTGGAGGCCAATGTATCTGCAATTTGACAACAAGTATTTTAATTAATAGTCTATGCTTCAACTGTCTAACTGTTCAGTTCAGCATGGGGCCAGTCTCAGGAACGAGCAATTGTATGTGCAATAGTCCTCTTGTGTGGACCTACACATCATCAACAAACTCAGGAGTCTGCATTTGTAGCGATCCTCTCCAAATCCCTTCAAATAATGGCACTTCTTGCGTTTGCAACCCAACTTATGCAATCACATCAACGTCTGTAACTTGCTTCGATTGCAGGACAGTACAATACTCCACAAACACTACCATTAACAACTCTTGTGGCTGCCAGACTAACTTTGTTTGGAACGGTAATACTCAATCCTGTCAATGCTTGCCTCCAGATGACATTAATGCTGGAGAATGCGTTTGCGATTTAAACATAAGTGTCCTGATTGGAAGTTTGTGTCTTGATTGCCAAACAATTCAATTTAGTTTGGGACCTGATTCTGGAGCAAGCATTTGCCTATGCCCTCCTGCCCTTGTTTGGATATTTTCATTTTAAACTAACTCAGGCGCTTGCGTTTGCTCAAACCCTCTTCAAATACCTTCAAGTGATGGTTCTTCAGCTATATGCAATCCTTCTTTTGCCGTTACTTCAACTAATCCTATTTTTTCTCCTTGCATTGACTGTCGAACAATACAATACTCACTTAATTCTGCACTTAATGGTTCATGTGCATGCTTGCCAAATTTTATTTGGGATACTGTTAGTTAGTCTTGCCTCTGCCTGACTCCCTACATCATAAGCAATTATTCGTGCTTCTGCGATCTTACTATATCAATTTTAATTAATAATACTTGCTTTTTATGTGCAAATGATGTAGACTCTACTGCATCTTCGAATGGGACAGCCTGTATTTGCCAATATCCAATGATGTGGAATGGATTTAACTGTGATAACTGTAACTCAACCTCAGCCATCATATTCCTTCTATCGAACTTATCTTCTTGGCAATGCATAGATTGTGAAAATCCGCTCTCTTACACACTTTCCAGAAATTCTTTGACAAGTTGTAACTGCTTCCCAAATCTGATATGGAACTTATTGGGATACTGTGACTGTGGACCAAACAGCGCAATGATAATTTCAGGAAGTTTTTATACATGTGTTGTTTGTAACTCATCAATATACTCAACTGGTCAATATGACTCTTATTCCTGTGCTTGCCCTATTCCTCTTATTTGGAATTATACAGCTAATACGTGCGACTGCGGTCCATCAGCGGTTGTTGCAAATACAAGTACAGGATATCAATGCGTGGTTTGCACTGGGGCTATTTGGGCTTCTGCCAAATATAATACAACATCCTGCTATTGTTTATCATCTGTTTTGTATTGGTCATATGTAACTTTTCAATGCGTCTGTATTCAAGTTAATAGTGTTGTAATTCTAATTTCAGGAGGAGTTCATACATGCGTAGCATGCAATTCCTCAATTTTTGCAGTAAGCCTAATTGATTTTATTACTTGTAGTTGCCAAAGTTCCTTTGTATGGCTAAATAATTCTGGCTGTATCTGTAGTGATCCTCAAGCAGCCGCTGTTAGTAATGGAACTGGTTCTATATGCGTTAATTGTAATAGTATAGTTTATTCAACCGGTAAGAAAAGTACAACTACCTGTGCTTGCATTAATAATCTCAGCTGGCTGAACGGAACTTGTACTTGTAACTCCACATATGCCCTCCTTCCAAACATCAGCTGTATCAAATGCGGTAGTCTTGTTGGTGCATCAGGTCTATTGAATGCGACTACATGTACTTGTATTTCAGGCTATCTTGCTTGGCTACCCAGTCAAGGAATCTGCGGATGCACCAATAGTAATGCTGTCTTCATTGGGGCCAGTACTTATAAAACTTGTCTCAACTGCAGTAATAGTATCTATGCCGTCAGCCCCAACACTTCTACAACTTGTAACTGTATGAGCTCAAATTTAACTTGGGACAACACGAACAAAATTTGTAACTGCGGTACCAATATGGCCTTCTATATGAGTGGATCCAACTTCATCTGTGTCGATTGCACCAATTCTAGCTACTTTACTCTTAGCCAAAAGAATTCTACTTTCTGCAGCTGTCTAAGCTCTGCCTTAGTCTGGTCAGTGATAACTGGCACATGCCAATGCAGCAATAGTCAAGCTATTATTTTAATTTCTGGAAATTCCTATCTTTGCATGATTTGTAATTCAGCTATTTTTGCGTCTAACCTATCAACTCCTTTAACTTGCAATTGTTTAAGCACAACTCTCACTTGGAATTCTACTTCAGGCTCATGTGGATGTAACTCAACTTCAGTAGTTTATGCCAAAGGCAATTATTTGTGTGTATCCTGCATCAACTCTATTTATGCCATGACCAAATTTAATGCAACTACCTGTAACTGCATCGATCCCAGTTTTATATGGATGGGAAATTTTTGTAACTGCTTAGCAGGGAGCATTATCCGGTTTAACTTTACATGCTTTGCCTGTTCTACTAAAGTAACCATAAGCAACTTCACTTGCAATTGCTCGACCGCAAGTTCTCCAAACTCAATTTGGAATGATATTACTCAGACATGTGTAACTTGTGGAAGTACTGTTGTTCTCAACTCAGTTATTGGCTCCTATGGTGTTGCATGTAAATGTGTTAGTGGTTATTTTTGGGATGCAATGACAAATACCTGCATCGTCAATTGTATTAGTGCTGGATGTACCATGAATTGTGGAAGTATTCCGAATGTTCTCACAGGTTCAGTAGCAGTAGCTGTTAGTTCAATTTCAGTACGAAATATTCCAGGTGGTTTAACTATTTCAGCCTTTTATACCACTGTGGGGTCTAACTATGCAAGTATTTCTTCAATGGCATGCCAATGTAGCCTAGGATATAGCTGGGACAGTTTAAGACTAAGGTGCTATAGTAACTCTATAAATCTGCAATGATTCAAATGTTATTAATCTTTTATCATTCTTTTGTGTGCGTTTATGTTATTGATTGAATTATAGACATATTGAAATTATTTATTCAAATCGATCTTTATCTTTTTCTTCTTAAATTGTACTTGTTAACTAAAAAATAACTCGAAGATCGCTTGCTTGAACATACTGATTTTTTGTTAATAAACTTCCTGTTTATTATTGCTCGCCTAAGAATTATTTATGATTGAATGATTGATATTTTATTTTACCTATTAATATTCAACAAGAAATACTGAAAAAAATCGATAAAATATTGATGGACTTGATTTTAGAGGACTAGTAAGTATGAAATAAAAATGAATCTTATTCACTGTAAATAATTTGTTATTAATCATGGTTGGCTGGAAAATTATTTAGATTACGAAAGTTATCCTAAATAGACAAAGTTTCAATTGATAATTGAAGAGCCTTAAATCGGTTGTTTAATATAGTATTGCTTTCTCATTTATTCTTCTTAATTAAAATTAAATGCTCAATATTTATAAAAAGTATTAATATTTATTAACAAGTATGGATGTAGCGCAAGAACAACTGTCAAATTAATAAAGCCTTTTTTACTATACTCATCACATCTTACGCCAAGCCAAGGCAATCGCAAGGAAAGATGCCATCATTCTGATTGGATCAACTCGATCTGGCAAATCTACTACCTTCAATTGGCTCCTCGACTAAAATTCACTCATAGGTACTGGCGATTAATAGGAAGCCATTTATAATCTAAGCTGGAGGAAACAAGATAAAAGCAATTTTGCTGATATAAAGGATGGTTATAAATCAGTAACTCTAATTCCCAATATTAAAGAAATCAATGCGAACATATGCCTCATTGACTTTCCAGGCTTCAAGGATACTCGAACCTAGAACGAAGTAATGCTAATCAAATTCGCCATCAGCACCTGCTTCAGTTACACTGAAAATGCTATGTTTATTTTGGTGATCACAGAAAAGGGCTTTACTTCGATGGATGGAAACTAATTTATTCGATCGTTTAAAGAGTTTATTTATCTTTTCGATTTCAAGAATATGAATACATAACAAAGATTACGAGTCTATCGATCAGTGGGACTTTTAATAACTTCAGTGTCATTTACCAATTATTAAAGCAAAAAAGCATCCCTTCTCAAGAGAATGAAGGAAAATTTAGAGTATTTGCGCAGACTCAAAGATTCTAATGCTGAAATTAAATAAATATATGAGTATTTATAGTAATTAATTCAAAACTTGATTGAAAATTCAAGAGTATAAATTTTCTAGAAAGCAAAGAACCAATAATCACCCAAAAAATCGCAACTACTAAACAAATTTTTAGGATGCGAATGGAAAATGAATAATCTTCAGAACATAAAGCCGTACTTACAATTTTCATACTAGAGATAGTATAAAACTCTTAAACAGTAACAGAAGTAATCTTTAAAACAATCAATTAATAATAAAGTTAAGTAATATACGACTTTGACATACAACATTTTTTTGTTAATTTAAATTTTCCTTAAGAACTTTACGTTGAAGTAGCCTGATTTCACTAAATGTTTTCAAATTTTATCTAATCTATTCGTGTAAAAACAACATGTATATGGAGATGTACCTTAATTTAAAGGAAATTAAAAATAAATAGGCAATCAAATTTCCCCTATTTAAACAATAGGTGCAATTCAAAAACTTATGAAATGCTATATACAATTTAATGATGAGAGAGACTAGTAAGATTACAAAAGAAGGCATTATTTAGAATATCTTAAATAGTTTTTTGTAAAACAAATGGCATAAATAAGTTTATCCTTTTGCAAAAGCCAAAGACAAAAGATCATTGTTGGGTCTCTAACAAATATTTATGAAGAATTGCTATAATAATTTATATATTTAGCTGAGATGGATTCATAATTTATTTCTACTTGCTAAAATTGTATCAGAGATGGAATATCAATATCAAATTATTTTGTAATAACTTAGAAGTAAGTGATGTAAAATTTTATGAATGAAATCAATAAAAAGCTTGATAAAAAGAATATATATAATGCGGCTGACCTCAAGAAAATAATAATAATGATTGATGACTGCTCAAAATTAATTGATCTTTGCAATATTAAATATGAGCTACTTTTTAAATTGAATAAATGGTTGAGCATAGAAGCAAAAAGCAAAAAAATATATAAGTAGGTTGTTGCAAACTCCTTAAACGAATTTATTTATTTAATAATATGGCAGTTCTGCATTGAAAGCGAGCAAAGATACAATTTGTAAGATTAGATGAAGGATTCATCAATGGTCATATCTAAAATACAATAATAAAGAGAAAATATTTATTCATCCGTATGGCAAGATGCTTTTTAAATTTAAGGCATCGATTTTAAAAAAATTTACTAAATTTATTCTGCACACAACTTTTATAAAGAATAATAAGAAATATTAGATTTTTTAATAAAGAATTAACCTTAGGAATAAGTGAAATGGATGAAGAAAGAAGCATAATTGTTTGATAAAATTGGAGCTAAATTCAAATTATAAAATATATACAAGTAACTCGCAGAAAAAGATCAAATAATAAATGATTAAGCTGAGCTTTAGTGGCTTAGCAACAACCAAACTAAAATATCAGCAGCTCCTAAATAATTTTGGCTGTAAAAAATGAAAGTGGGGAAGCAGATCTAAGCGAAAAGCCAATAATTAGACAACTTTACATCATTTATAGATTAAATGTGGAAATGCATATTTCCAAATCAAGAGCAACTCAACTATCAGATAATATTTTAATCAATATAACAAAAACATAAATAGCAAAGGAAATACGCCATTGTTTAAAATTAATTTAGTTTTGAGACTCCAGCAGAGATTAAGTTTCACCAAGTCGCAACTTTTTCAAAATATTTGATCAGTAAGATTAACCATCGTAAAGTTATTATAGTGATTGGATTCTAAAGTGCTGGCCGAACAACTATATGCTATACCCTTAGAAAAAAGCTCCTAGATGTAAAAACAACAATCAATGGGAAAATATAATATCACTCATCCGAAAAGAACAAAGAAGTTGACAGAATTCACAATCAAGGAAAACCGCAAACTGAGATTCTAAACATTTACAATATTTAAGAGGACTCTCTTCTGATTGACTTCAGCAACATCCATCAAAGCAATCCTGAAAAACTTCTTCTTCACCGTAGCATTCTCCAAAAAATAATAGAAAACTGCAGTTCTTGTAAGTTCTTATTTGTTGTCAAAGAGGAAGACCTTACCAAAAAAAATTGCATATAGTTTGTGAAACTTCTTCGATTTTATTCTCAGCTTTTTCCATCCTTAAGTGAGGAAAATATTCGTTCTTTAGCTTTTATTTTCACTTTTCCTCAAGATAAGGAGAAGGAGAAAAATCCCTAACCAAGAGTAGTATTAAATAAATTAAAAGAAGAATTATAATTAGGCTCAGATAACCAACTTTAAGAGTTATAGTAAAGATATCAAATCACTTGCCAATAGCGAAAGAATTGCTTGTTGTTAATGTCGGAAATATTTGTAAAAGCCAAATACATCACCTACTTCCCTATTTTATAAAATAATAAGAATAAATAGGTCATTAAAGATTTTTCTACAACCCGCAACTGGAAATATATATAAAATCCCGCGATAAAAATGCATAAATCCTTTGCAAAGTAGGGTCTTATGCTAAGAGAAGATAATAAACATTAGTTTTTGAATAAATTGAAATAGCATTTTAGGATAATTGACAAAATATAAAAAATAATAGAGCAATTAATGCACAAAAGAATGGTTGATTTTGTAAAATAAACGGAGACCAATGACGATTCTTAAAAATATTGTGAATTATCTAAATTTTTAACCACTGAGGGTGGAGATTATCTCACAAAAACCTATTTAGAGATTAAAAATAAAAAGTCGATAAAGGCAATAGAATTTCCTAACATGTAATTTTATGAAATTGTACAAACACCTCAACTGATGAGACTGTTGATATTGACTGCAGCAGCAGATATATAATCTGTAATTGATCCTCACTATGAAATCTAATAGTTTTAAGCAATCACAAATAAAATATATCCTTGTTTAGTGCGGATATGCTGCAAAAATGCAGATCAGCTTGCCATTTTTGAAAAAGCATGGATATTTTTTCGAATGAACCTTTAGAAGTTGATAACTATTCAAAAGATAATGACAAATCTAAAATAAATACGTTTAGACTCACGGGAGCACAATAATTTGCAAGACTATAATTGTTAGCTAGCAGGATTAACTAAAGTTCAACATAATTACGCTTTATTTGTTCCAAATATGTTTTTTGAAGCATCCTAACTCTGTATTAAACAGTTCTAATTAAATTTATTTCAGCAATAAATATTCAATAATAATGATAAGAACTCCCTTCTGTTAAAATCCCTAAATATATTTATACATTGTATTTCTCAGAGACTTAAATATATACAAGAATAGGAAATGAATTCTAAAAGAAAATCTGAACAGCAAATTAAAATGCAGGAAGAGATATAAAAATCAAAAAGTATTTGCAAATATTTAAATGAATAGAGTAAGAAAAACAAAAATAATAAAAATCAAATCATACAAAGCTATATTTATCAATATAGAATTGCTGAGATTGAAATATAGATAAATAAAAAAAAATATTAATTTCATTCGTCAATCACATACATCCTTGAAAATATTGCAATTCCACTCTCTTATATAAGCGAATATTTGGCTTTTTAAATATGTAATTTATTAAATTCTAACGTCATTAGGTATAAAATATATGACTAGTTAATGTCCTCAAAATATAAGGATAATATCCCATATGTCAAAGGCCTCATTTATAATTTTATGTCCCATTTTATGCCAATATACCGACAGCATTTTGAAATTGACCAGTATATATTTGCAATTGTTCGATTATATCTCAATTCCGAAGATAATTTGATCCAGACACAATAGATTAAAGTATGGCTAAACTAACTTTATGAAAATTCGTCTCGAGGATTAATGGCCAGTATTTTAACTCCAAATAATTAAAATTTTATCGCTGAAGCAAACGACCTTATAAATAGAATATAAGGAGTTATTTGATAAATTAATGTATAAAATATTTGATATTTATTTAAGTCAACTAATAACATTTAATTAATACAACTATTATTCATCTGTTAAGAAATCAATGAGAAAATCATCACCCAAATTCTTTATCAACGCCATAATATTTTCCTTTGATATCTCCTCGTTTATATTTAACTAAATCAACTCTCTCTTGAGTAGAACAAAATCAGATGGCCATCAAATACTATTATATTTTTACACAGTCAATTGTCAATTATCTAAATTAATGATATTTGGATTTGTAGCACATATGATTCTGTTCATTTAATTATGCTTGGATAAATCTTGACTTCCATTACTCAAAATTTTGATGGTGCTGATTCGTTGAGACAGCAGCTTGAATAAGAAAATCAAATACTCAAGAATTAAATGCTGGAAATAGAGGCAACTCTTGAAATCGTGCCGATGAAAGAAATTGCAATGTATATTGAAGCACATGATCACAAATTCAGACCCCTTCTCAAACAATAAAATACAGAGCTAAAATTAAGTATCCTTTAATAATTCTATCTGATTGTTTCCAGAGGCGAAGAATCAAACAAAAAATGTCAGCACCTAATGGAGTAGATTCACACCATCAGCAACTTAATTAAAAAATTTAACTTGTACGATTACTTCAAAGCTGAAAATGATTAGTACAGCTAATAAAAAGCCAATTCAATAAAGAAATTAATATCTCAGCTGTCATAGGAAATACTTTCTTGGCAGGATATTCAGAACATCAACAAATTTAAAGTTTAGTCAGAATAGACTTGCCAGTGGAGTTATAGTATATTGTTTTTGTAAAAATGCCGATAAGTTATCGTCAATGTTTACTCATCAATGGTGAATTCTATTTATAAAATAACTTAAAATTCAGTTACTATCAATCTATTTTCCTACTTATCCCTTTGGAAAGAACAATAAGGTTTTAGTCTCAACTTTATTCGCTCCATTGAATCCTTTTTCTAAAAATTTATTACTTATCAAGTGAACGACAAGCAGTACTATTTTATCATTTATCGTTACATTATTAGCGACAGTACTTTCGGTATAAAATAACACTCTCATTTAGTCTTTGACTGCAGTTAAGTATCCCTCCACTACTAAACGATAATATAAAGTCTACAGCAATTTGGTTAATTCTTCTATTTTTTAAACAAGGTACTGCCGAATAAGAAGAGTCACTTGATATGTGACTTAAGAAAAAGGATATCAACTATGATAAAGGAATATTTCGAATATCTTATGCCCTATCTTCCGATGGGCATGCGTAAAAAGCTGATAGCGATGCTTTCCACTCAATAGGAAGCCTCTAATCTCACAATTTATGAGTTATTGGTCAACCTTAAACTAACAGGTCAAGATGCTGATTCTCTTGTTGATATAATAAAGCAAATGACTCGAAAAGCTACTGAAGATCCTAAAAGCATCGCTGCGATCCTTAAGTTCATCGAAATGGCTAAATCTGGTAGAAAAAACTTCAACATGATTTTTTTCCTAACCGATCAACTCATTGATGAATTTGAATCGGTATAAGAAGTCAGCCCTGAAGTTGCCGAGCATATAAAAGAACTGCTGTAAATAAGGGAAGAAATTAGAGGAAAGATTCACCAGGGGGAAAACATTGATTAATAATGATATAATTACTGATAGCTATAATAATGTGAAACGCTAATTTTTAAAAGCGAATCGTTTCTTAAAAAGGTCCATATTTGGGCGAAGGCCTTGGTGTCTCTAAGTGCTTCATATCCAAATAAAGATGAAATTCTTTCTTCTTTTGTTTTAACGAACATGTCAAAGCTTTTGATAAAATTTGATTTTTTTGGTAAAAATAGTAAAAATACAGTTTTTATAATATTGTTAAAGTCATTCTTTGGGATAATATCAATTTCTGGCTTTTGTAGAAGACTCGGCATTTTATAAAAAGTTATGTTAATGCGCATATCATTTGATTGAAACCTATAATTGAATTTGATTCTGATATAACCTTACAAAAATACTGATGATACTCCAAAGCAACAAAAATCAAGCTATTCCCTCCACAGAATAGGAGCTTTAGAAGTCTTCGCTGCAAAAAATGGATGGACCTTCTCCAATTGTTGATTAAAACCCTAAAAGTCGACAATGGACTGACGAAGAACATGTGCTCTATATTTTGTTTTTGGAATTAAACCGCGAAAAGATCAAATCCAAACTTATTAGGAGGTATTTCTTATTCGATATAGATCTAATTCTTTCTACAAAGAAATGTCTGATATGGTCAAAACCAAAACTTTAGTTCAATGCCGCAGCCACAATCAAAAATACTAAGAAAAGTACAAATATCCCCATCGAATCATAAGAGAAGAAAAAGAAAGACTCTCTGAGGAGCTTTATGCGGAGATCGAGGTTAGAGTCAAGTCTCAATTATCTGAGCTAAAGGGAGGCAGAATCAACTAAAATGTTGAAGAAGACGAACGCTTAATCAAAAAGCATGATATAAAAGACCAAAAATCTATTGCTTGTCAGACGGATATTCAGAACACTTAAATGGTGATGATGATGTAAAGATGCATATCGCAACCTGTTTTAAAAATGCCCTAGAGTAGTTGGCACAGTTCTAATTGGTGTCAGCAATGGAGCGGTTACCCAATGATGTGGTTTTGTTGAAGAGGATGCTTACGTGCCATCTCTCTTTATTAATATTTTATACATGCTGTTTATAATAATGTCAAAATTGTTTAACTGACTTTAATAGGATATGAAGGACTATCTGTTGATGCTGGGTGAATACACAGGAATACAAAATTATCATCAAAGTATTTATAGTAAATATCAATATTTGTATTTGTTTATGATTTGATCTCTAAATCTCTGCAGATATTATTATTCTTTGGTCCATATCTATGGACAACTCTTCACTTATGTATTGGAAATTTATGAATCATTTTTAGTAGGATTTTATTTAAGTGTATTCAAGGAAGATTGAATTCTTTTTCTTACGCGAAAAAAACACTCTCTAATTTATCATATGTGTACTTGAATTTATTATTGTCAATCTTACGGATGGCGTAGGACAGATGATGTACATCTGCGAACGGGATAAATAATTAGCATGCCACAAACATATCCACCAGTTCATCAACAAGTTTGTATTATTTTTGTAGACCACGTCCATAGAATAGCTCTAAAGTCATTGCAAGGGTTAACGGTCGAAACTTTTTAAAATTTATCATTCTATAGGCTGACTAAGGAAAAGTTTGTACTCCCACCAAGCAATCGACCGCAATCAATAATTTTAAATTATAGAAAGATTATCCAAAATCTTCGAGTTAGACAATACTAAGTGCTTTCTATACAATTTTAATAACTGCTTCTTTGTCTTTGCTGCGGTAATGGTGCATTTGATTGAGAATCGTAACCAATGATACTCTACTGGTAAAGAGTTGGAGGTTGCTTAAAGCATATACTACAAGCTGATTGAATCTTTAGTTGGACTGAGAGGTACGGTAGCAGTCTAGAAATAAAAGCACTGTAAAACGTTCATCGAAAGGGGATGTTAATAGTTTAGAAAAGTATAGATGGAAGAGACTGGGATTAATTATAATGTGATCCTATTCATGCTTGCTTTCTAATAGGCTCGGGAGATGATATCCTCTCTTAAGCTGTAGCAGAAGATTTCTGCTTTGTTGACCAATTAATCTAAGCATAACTATAATTAACTAATAATTGCGATCACAATTATGGATAATCACTTTAGCAGTTATTTTTCCTTTTCCTTCTATAGTTTTTCAATTTATTGATTTCGTTTGTCGAACAAAGTCTTTGCCTCTGTTTCGATGGTTTTAAGTCTGTCTTCAGGAATCAATTTTTTATATTTTTTTAGTTCATCAGCAGTGTTAGATCTTAATCTTTTGAGTTCCTCTTTCCTATCGGCAGTTAATTTCTTGAGTTTTTGCACCAATTTATCTTTTACTTCCTTTCCCTGAGCTAGCTGAGTTAGTAATAGTGATTTTTACTGTCTTTTAATTTAGAGTGAATCGTCCCAAACCTTTAAAGATTTCTAAATTATCTCCAATTGATCGGAATCAAAGGGACTTATCGCACAACTATTGGCTCCTTTTGAGGAAATTTGAGCTAAACTGTTTAATGCCATATGTTCATTGCCTAACTTGATCAATACTTTGTTGAGAGTTGCCACTTATAACCTTCCTGCGCGAATGGTACTAATTTGTTCTTTAAAAGCCACTATAACCGCACTATAACTCTCATCAAATTTATTGAGGTCGATTTCGCTTATGTCTCCGCCAAGTTCCTCCTTGGCTCGAGTTTTTTCCTTTTTCTTTTATATTTTTTGCTCATCCTTCTTGGAGATTTTGGCAAAATCATATCGAATGAGGGGCTGGGTGGGTAATTTGGCTGAGAAGAATGGGCGTAGTGATCTCAAGGTAATATTAGCAAATTTTCTCATTATTGAATGATTTAATCACAAATATCTTAATCCCATTTATATGAAATGTCATATCAATTATTCATGCTATTTATCACAAATCACAAATATTTCGAGAATAAACATCATATCTGATTAAATAAAGCTAGATCGACACCTACGTTACCCTCCATGCTCACCCGAGTGAGGATAAGCTACTTCATTTTGTGGATATCATTCAATTTTACGATGCGTTATCGTTTTAATTTGATTAGCAAGTCCTAAATAGAAAGGATTGTACGTATGATCTATTTGCAAAAATAGTCAAGCTACTCTGAGATGATATCAACAAGCAGAAGTAGCACAGCCAATTGTATATAATTATGTTTCTGTCCATAATAGTGAAATTAGTCACTCCCTCACTGACTGTCCGCAACCAAATAGAATAGTATTGCTTGATTTAATGTTATTCATCAAGTCCACATTCTAAAAAATTGAAACACAAAATGGGAAATTTAAGTTTGGACTGCCACTACATCAGTAATACTTCTGTTTCGCTCTCTGATACTTCAAGAGCCCTCAAGGCCTCTTCAAAGCTGGCACTTCCTAGATAATTATTAACAATTTCTTCGTGGAAAAAACATTGAATGACATGATCTATGAATGTTGCAGAGTTGATATATTTTTGACAGTGTTTCATGACGAAGTTAAGAGTGTTCTGTAGTTGACTCCATGATATTGACATATCTTTTGTTTTCCAGAATTTAAGTTTGTCCCTCCAGTTTAAGGAGGGTTGCTTACTTTTGTAATCGTATTATTTTTTTAAAACACTTGCATAAAGGGAAACTATTTTGTTCCTAATTTATTTCTCATTCGGATCGTTGAACATATATAGATAGACTATATAAATATTCTAATTTAACAGTTTTATAGAATTTTACATTTATTGAACTGGTAGTAAAGTTCTTTACAACTGTTGCATGACTGTTATATCTTTCAGATGGGCCTACTTTTGCTTATAAGCATCCAAAATTAGTTCTTGGATTGCTACCTCCTTTTATATCCTCAGCATATCACGTTTATTGGTGATATAAAAAACATCCTAGCATCCCTTTTTGGAGTCGAGATAATTGGTCATTTGCATTTTTAAGGTGCGAATAATAGCACTTCTTTGAAACAAAGGCACAAACTCATCTTTTAAATTTTTCAATAAAAACTACATATTTTATCTAGGAGTGCTGCATGAAGGAAAGCTTATCTTTGTGGTTGAAAAATCTTGACAAAATTAAGTGAGTTCGGAACTTCTCAATTGTTTCTTCGCTTTTATTAAGTTAAGCAAGTATTTTGGCACATTTTTATGGTAGCGTAGAGTCTCAAATATTTTTTAGACACTCATATGCCTTGTTTCATTTTCAATTTTCAAAGATTTTTATACGTTTTTGCCAATAAATAAGGGAAACATTTGTTTGAAGTTTTCAAATATTTTAATTGGATTGTTACAGCTTGAAATAAGATAGTTGAAGATAAAATCTTAGTAGTAAGTTGGTTCCGTTCCAATAGCATTTTAAAATGTTTTAGGAATAGCAATCTCTATCCTAACAGTCATTAGCAATAATTGCTGCGCTTTATCCATAAACTGTCGAAGTGATTTGGCCCTGATTACATCCTTTTAGTTTTAAGTCGATTTGCTATCAAATGAAAGGTCTGTTTATTTGGCAGTTATTCTTCTCAGACGATGTTTTGTTTACTTAGCTGAGGATATATTAGCACTTGATCGATATTGGAATGAAACAACTTTATCAATAAGATTTTTTAGCGACTAAATTTCTTCTATTAAATAAAAACTTTGCTTGGAAATGGAGGATAAATTTTTCCTCCATATAAATCGCAAGAGTCTGGCAGCGTAATCGAGAATGGAGGTAAAAATATTGTGATGTATAGATTCAATGTTGTTAAATTGATTGAATTTGTTTGGCTTCTATTCTTTTTAGCTCAACTGAAACAAAAGTTAAAGGACAGCAGTCTACATCTTTTTATCTATCACTTCTTTGCTCTGAAGGCTAGCACTACTTGATTTCAGCCTTTATGTTCGGGAAAGATAGGGATCTATAAGCTTAAATTCATAATCTTTGATATAGTCCTCAAAGTGACTGTTTTCCAGTCCCTATTTGACTGCATTATTAGCGTAAGTGACTACTATTTGCAAAAAATCTATATCTTTAACATAAAGTCCTTCTTGATCGCAGAGTAGTTGTACTAACATGAACATCAGTTATTTTCTACTAAACTCAGGCATTATTTTACGAATAATGCTCTATTCATGAATTTCAGCCACTAGAGTGGTCAATAAGATATCAATGGGTCGCATTATGAACAAATATTAAATGTAAGATTCAGTGGAGTGGATGTAAATTTCTGGAAGAATATACATATCTCTAGGAAGTTGATGCAAGGTAATATCATATTTCGAAGCATATTAATTTGATTAAAACTAAGCGGTTACCATCTTCCATTTTTTTGTCAGTAAAGTTTATGAATTACATTTAAAAAAGTTACTCTGAATGGGAGGGCTACCTCCTTCATCATCTTTTATACTACTCCCCCAAACTATCTTGGATGAAAATTAATCCTATTTGTCCTAATTTTTCTTCCAAATGGAATATGTCGTATGTTGATTAACATCTTTCAGCGTCATAACTGTCAAACTGCCTTGGCAAATGCAATGCACAAGCGATATCGGTCTAAAAAAATCAGACTACCTGGTAGTATTTCGGCCACTATATTTGCGTTGATTTTCAGGACCGTTAATATGATGTAAGGAAAGGATCTGAAAACGATTAGTTACTTTCATATAGAGTCTCAATCCACACTCAAGTACGATCAGTAAATTGCTCTCAGGATAGAAGCTTTGCTAAACAGAAAAGATTCTTGCAATTCGACAGTTTGTATTATCATGCTGAGACAGCATCTGTTCCAGTTATGAGCAATACAACTCTACTTCGCTAATTTTGCATCTTTATAATAGTTGGCCATTACTGAAAGTCCAGCAAGTCAAAATTTTAGAGTAACTCAGGCTAGTCTATTCCCTGGGATGAGTATCAACAAGAGAAAATAGCAAATTTCTTTTTTCATCAAAGCAAAGGCCAATATTTTTAGCTTGTCGCCTAAATAAGTTTTTAGCTTCAGTCGATATTATTTTGCTGTAGTGTTTTATTTTTTGAAAAATTCCAATTTTCCTGCTGACGTAGAAATGATTTGTAGTTAAGCCCGTATTCTTGGCATGGTTAATTAACTGATAGTTTTTGCCAGTCAATACTTTTCGAACCCAATTCGTAGGCTATGAAGAAATGTGATTAATTCCTCCCTGCTAATTCAAGTAAAACATGTTCTATCGATTTGCGACCAAATGGTCCATTTTTTTAGATTAAATATTACAAGAGAAATTAAGCATGGTAGTGCGAAGCCATCTGGTTTTTGAGATCAATATCTTTTGGTTGAAAGATTATATTTAAATCATCATTAAAGATAGAGACCAAGGCTGCAGCACTGCAATTAATTTTTTATTATTAAATTCTTTAATCAAGGGGCTTTTCCATTCGAGTTATTTCAGTTCAAATACCGTTGCTTCAAAAATCGTTTCATTGAGGAAACAGTCTTCTAATTTTGTTGAGGTTTGCATGGCAGCGGTAATATCATAAAATAAGACTCTGTTTTATATGCTAAAATAATAGACTCCGCACCTTCCTAGACATCCATGGCTAAAGTTAACCACACTATTGTTCGAATGGCTTGATTACTGGCCATAGAGTTAATACACCTTAGCTGGAAATTAGAAGCGACATCCTTTAGCCATTCTTTGCTTGTTGTGCTTCTCAATATAAAAATGCCCTCGATATGATCGATAGGTATTTCGTTGTGAAAGTTCATCATCATTTTGAATTATCTATGTAATTTTGTTCTCCAGCAGAGTAGTGCTTTCATATTATGAGACGGTAATAGTTATCTTGGTTTCCTATTTCGGGACACTAGCCTTATTTAGAGGAAGCTCCTCCCGAGAGAATGAGGGAGCAATGCTGCCAAATGAACGGACTGTCTTTGAGCTGGGGAGCATTGTTCGGTCCATTGTAGACTTGTTAAAAGCGTCTTGATTGCGCTTCAATTTGAGCGGAGTAGTCATTGGCAATTGGAATTATAATAAAAATTATTTTTATAATTGCGCTTTTTCTTGAATTATCAGCAATCAGTCGATGATATTGCTCATAGTGAATAACTATGTGATTTAAAGAATTTGAATTGTTGATTATGATTCTATCTTTGGAAGACCATTTAATCCCAAGTGCCAATAATGATAAATTGAATCATTTTATATCATCTTAATGTTTTTCGCCAAGATAACTTTATTGTTATTTTAGTATCGTATTTAATTCTTATGAGTTGGAAGGGATACTATGTTCAAAATGATGTCCAATCAGAAATGATTCTTTAAGAACTCAAAATTAGTCCTGTTCCTGATGGATAAATACGAGGTAAAGGCTCAGACTCAGTGGGATAATTTACTATATAGGGCGCCTACACTCCAAATGGGTCGGTGTGCAAGTTTGTTAAACAGTACATTGAGCAACATCAAATATTCTATGAGGGTATTTATGATGCTGCTACTCATTCTGTATCTGGATACTGGGGATTTTATGAAGGACAACAGGAGGACGCATTCAAACTTTATCAATGATATCACATTATCAATCGATCTGTCTAAATACAATTAAAATATTTAAAAACCAACTTATTATTGATATATTTTATAGGATCAATAAGGACCATTCTTCTACTATAAAATCATTCTATTGCAATTTATCTTTTGCATAAAGGGCAGATCTTTTCCTTTGCTAGCCATCCCAGCAAGCATTCACGATGGAAGGCATGCTTGCATGGAGGCAGAACAGTAATCATCTAACCCTTTTCCATTGAACAAAAGCAGAAAGTACACTGGTCTTCAGTACTTGCTTGCAACTATAAGCAGGGCAAGTTCGCAATGACATCTGGATGTAAACCACGGCTAATACTTCCAATTTTTTCCTAAAGTTAGAGAAGCTCTTCATATGTCATTTGATCTGGGTCAATATCGTGATCATACTCGGCTTGAAATCTCATTGATATCAGCAAATTAGATAAATAATCGGCTTCGTTAGTCATCCTGCCCTCCAGAGATTCGCGAGTCTATCGATTTTTCTCTCTAAGATATATGATCTTTTCTTTGAGCATGTTGAGCAGTTTTTAATATTTTTATCTTTCCATTTAAAGGCGACGCTCTTATTCCATTGCTCCCTCTTTCTACTTTTTTAACTTTTAAATTTACTAGCTAATCAATTTCATACTTATTCTAGAGTCTGTTTGTACTCCGCATTTTTGCGTCTGCTTTCATTATAGATTTGTTTCATATCATTGTACGCTTTTGAAGTTAGGATGGCCTCATTAACTGAACAGTCGATCAAAAGTTCTTTCTATTTTTTGGGATCTGAGTTGCAAACTCATTACTAGTGTAGGTCGGAATTTCAGGGTATTTTTCGTATTCGAAATTAGGGGTATATAATTAGCATTCTTAGTAATGTTTATTGGATCCTTTACGCTGCATCTTACGAATGTTGAAGGTCGGGTAATCTACATGAATTGTTTCGTACCTTTCCTTGGCTGCATGTTTTATTGGGCAATCAAAATTTATTATATCCAAATTGAAGTAAGAAATGAATAGTAAAATATACTAGTCTATTCTTTGCGACCAAAATAAAATGGCAATGATTAAAATATTACAATGTTTTGGCTTAAAAATAGTATTAACATAGTTATTGATTTCAAAATGATTAATTCTTAATATTCTTCATCTCTTGTTATTTACTGTCTCTAACTCTTGAAATTAAATGATTAAGGTTAAATATTTATTGATATCTATCAGAAGAGCCCCAATTTTATTATACATTTTATAAATATCACTATTATTCTATTTTTGAAGGGTTTTACTTCGAGATGACCAGTCTTTAAAGCAGTTTGTGCCGAAATCTCGTGTACCAGGTTTAATGTTCCCCTTTGTTGCTGTGATTAAAGTTTTGGTTGATCTGCCAGAGTGGAGATTATTAAATTTTAACAGGGTTCATCGGAGATAAGTCTTAATCTTACAAATTTTATCTTTTGGTTAACTTTGCTTAATTACTGTTTTGAATTTTCTTCATGTAGTAAGATTATAAAATTACTGAAGGCTTGGTTTTAAAAGACTTATATTGATCTTAATCCTCTTCATTAAGATTTTACGATTGACTTTTCGAGTACGGTCTTTTAGAGTTAAATTAGATATTTAGGCTTTCGCTATATTAATTTGATTGGTCCTTATTATTTTGAATTTCTACTCTTGACTCCTCTTCATAGGACTCTTCGTATAAATCACTGTCCTGCAACTATTCGGAATCGAGTTATTGTATCTAGATCATAAAAGATTCTGTGTGATATATGTCTTAATTGATCTTTTAGTTTAAAACATTTGGACTTCCACTACTGTTGGATGGATCACTAAACATTTAGCCACTATTTTCATTTATAGCCCAATATTAATCCTATTTATCTTCGATTTCCATTTTTTATTTCTCATTCATTTCAGGCTCTTACCACTCATCAATAATCAATTAATCTAAGTCTGGCTCGTAGTTGTAATCCTCAAGAGTAACTGCTTTAATACTCAGCTCATTGAATGAATTATATATCTCCGACTAATTGGTCGAATTAAAACCGATGTTGTTAAGATCAGTCAGTTTTGATAAATAATGACTGCCAGTTTTTTAGAGTTACTTTAAACCTTTTTCCAGTCCTTATCCCTATCTTTTAGTAATGTTTTTATTGTCAGCATGCTATATTTTAAACGACTATTTATTTTTCAATTTGGCTGAATTCAACTGATTGCCAATACGAACCTATTTGCCCAAGATCATCCAGTCAAAATTGTTCTGCATTGATATAGCCTCTTCCTCACTTGATCCTTTTTTTGATGTTTAATGATTGTTTGCTATTTATTGAGGAAGTTAAGATTCTTGAGTTTTGACCATGGCTATCCTTTTTTGTGTCGAGATTCCTTATAATATTTTGACCATACCATCAGCTTAACTTTATTCATTATTGGCGATACTATCGTCTTGATTTGTAACAATATCTTTGACTTTATTTACCATAGAGACAGGGATAGCACATTCCCCATCGATAATAACTGCTTCGTAATCATTCTTTTCGCGTTTTTATGAATTTTCAAATTTGATCCTTCTCAGTCTTTCTTTTCCATCTTCCTCCTCCAGATTGATCTTTAAATTCACATCTTTTCGATTGAACTGTTCGTGCAACTATTTCTCCTTCATTATCTTGAGTTCCAATTTGATAAAGTTATCAATGTCGTTGATAATAAACTCTACTTTCCTCATTAGATAATCCTCGTTCTCACTGCATTTTAGAATGCGATGCACAATTTCTATATTGATCAATGAGTACTGTTTGAAAGTTTATTATCCGCCTTGATAAGGCAATACAGAAAGAAAGCTATTTCCTGATCAAAAGATTATCTGACTGGCCTGTTTGTGACCAGTGGCCACAGTTGATCAATCGTCCAGTGCATATCCTGAATCTTCGCAAAGATTTATCTTCTCGTTCTAAATATTCTAATCCATACTTTTTCTAAAAAATGAGGTAAAAATCTGAGCGCTACTTTTTAGCGATATTCTCACGAATGAGCAGATAGGTCCGTATGAGGTGGAGAGAAGTGATTTGTAGCTTATGCTGTTTACTCATCTTCTTTTTCTTTTATTGCTCCGCCAAGATGAGTAGGGATTAAGGAATGGGCAGATCCTACACTACCTATTTCTTTTGCTAAAGGATTAACTATTTCTGTATTTCGCGAAGGTTTTGCTCTTTTTTTAATTAAATTGCTCTCTGTTACTACGCAATGGTTGGTTTTAGTCTGTATTTAGGCGTGGCTGGTCGTGGTTTCTGGAAAAGGTCTCTAAACTATCTTCTTTTCACTCTATTTTTAATTTGATTGCTTGATCTTCCTGGCAGATGTTTGGAAATAAGTTCCCAACTATTCCCGTATTTTACGTAACATCTTTTCAAAATTTGGTCTTCTTCCCATGTCCATGCAAATTGCTTCAGATTTGGATCGAGATGATTGCGATATCTTTACCGAATATGTTTGCCTTTAATTCCAGGAAAGGCTTTACTCAGTTGGTTCCAGCTTAATTTTCCGCCATACATCTTAACCAATTCTAATAATTTTTTATCCTTGTCGTTGTTCCAATATCCCTTCGACGCCTTTAGATCAAAATCTTTGAGTCGACCTTAAAGTTGCATAAATATAACTATTGTATGATAGCCGTTAGACAAAGCAGTTTTAATTGCAATTTGCAATGTGTATTTTTATAAACTGAGTTGCATAGCTCTATTTTGCTCATTAACTATACTCTAACTGACATCCTCAAATATATAAAAAATATATTGAATATATATGAGTGAGGACAATATATATATAGTATATATATATATCAAATATTGTCACAGAGAAAACAAGAATAGCATATTTGCTTAATTTCCAAGCCACTACTATCTTTTCTTAATGTCCATTAAACTTCATGAATTTAAACAATAATTAGTCAAGGTCCATGTCTGCGAAGAGAGAATATATCATAAGAATTAATAATTATTAATTTGAAAATAATTAAATGGAAATATTAAAATTTAGAGCATTTTCCTCCAAAGACCGAGAAGGCTTTGTGCTCTTAAAAAGGGGGTAAATTCCAGAGTTAATGCTGGAAGACATCCTTTTTCAGTTATTTGAACCTCTTTTTCCAAACGTATACTGCCCTTAAATCTACTTCTTCTCGAGCACTGACTAAATTCTAAAGATAGAGGAACTCTTCAAGACAAAGGATTACATCTATGTGCACTTTCTGTAACGAGTATAAAGTTATATTCGAAATGGCAAGGTAAAGTAAAAGCTAAAAATAAGCTCGATTGATGCAATGAGTCGAGGCTTATCTTTTTAAGGAGCAAATTTATATATTTTTAGCGAAAAACAATTCATGATGTACGGTCGAGAGGTGTTTCGCGAATCATTGCAAAAGCGAATTAAGGAGTTAGACCTCAAGGAATAGCAAAAAATCATTAAATATGAGGAATACTTAAAAGAACTTCAACAACTTAAGGACAATTTTGCTATGATAAAACTAAAAGACGAGATCAAGGACACTGTAGATAATTTTAAAGAGAAAGTGGGACAGTTGTAACTTAATTATTCAAGATATTTGAAGATTAAAGGCATACTTGGAGGAATACTTACCAATTCGGGAATTTCAATACAAAATCTACAGGATCTAAAGTGATCATTCATTATCTTTTTCAATAATAAAAGAATTTATTCTAATTCAATTTATTTTTTATTAGAACTAGATCAGATTATATTCTTACTCATCATAGTATTACTATTAAATTTAAAAATATTTAAATGCAGCCCCTATCGCAAAACACTACCATTAAATTGGCCATTGAACACAACATCAGCTCGCTCAAAGTCATATAGGCCCGCTATGATCTCCACCAAACTGTTCTCTCTGTGAAATAGAATATCGAGGCTCGCTTTGGATCGTAAGTGTCTTATCTCAAGTTGCAACTCAAGACTCCAAAGGGTGAACTTATAGCAGAACTTAGCGATGACATGCGTCCCCTTGGATTCTACGGGGCTCAGACTGGCATGGTTTTATATGTTAATGATCTCAATCCAAAGTCAATCCATAAGGAAATATAAAATTACGAGGGATTTGAGAAGTATGTGATGAGCGAAGAGGATTATGATAAACTTCCTTAGAACTTCAGAAAGTGGAAGATGGAACAGATTAAAAAACATCCATAACTTAAATAGACACAAACTGTGGTAAAAACGGAGGAACTTGACCCGGACTATATGCAAGAACTAGCCAATACAATTAAATTGCCCACAAGATGCAAAACAGAAGTCGGAGCTAGGGGTGAAATATGTTTTGTTGGCAAAGTGCCTGACTTAGGGGCTGGTTACTTTGTCGGGGTACGTTTAGATGAACCTTTTGGCACCTCTAACGGAGTGATAAAGGGAGTTAAGTACTTTTAAGCAAATAACAAATATGGTTTATTTTTGCGTCCCAATGCTCTCTAAATTGGCGATTTTCCAGTGTTGGATTTAGACGACTAACTCTGATATGTTTGTCTATTTGGATATTATTACCGGATATTTAATATAGCAATAAATTCTCCTTAATTTGGTTAATTAAGAATGCGTCGTTTTATCTACGGATGCATGATTGGAGGTGCAGCTACCTACTATGGTTTCACAAACTACAAGACAGTTAAACCGAGTCAAGGTCTAGGGAAATAGGAGTAAACACTGATTCATACATACTTGCACCATCATAAATTAGAAAAATTGTTGAAGCAAAGCGTTATGAACGGATACATGCAGCTAAATAGAGCTTTCCTTGACTATGGTATCCGGGAGAAGATGGAAGCTTTTTATTATTATGGTACCTACTTTGAGCAACAGCAGATAAGTGACTCTAACATCACTAGAGCTTATTGTATATTTAGTCCAAAAGAGCAACTTTGTGGGCATCCTAGTATTCAGCATGGAGGGGCGACTGCAACAATTGTTGATCAAAATAGTGGCATCCTTGCTATGCTTTACAGTTATGATCTAGTTGCAACGGGATAACTCAACATAAAGTATAAAAGACCAGTTAAAAAAGGCCAAGTATATGCTTGGAGAGGCGAGGTGGAGAAAAGGTAAGGTCGCAAGATAGATGTTAAATCAACTATTCATTAGCTTTAAACTGGTATCATTTGCGCAGAGATAAATGCAGTGATGGTGACTGTCAATTGGGAACATAAAATGGCTGAGGTATTTCATATGCTATTTAAAAAAAGCAAGGAGGATGAACGGACTGTTAATTGATATATGTATAATCGTGTTGAATATGGTTGTAATTTTGATAATACATTAAAATGGTGAAACTTATCATAACATCAAAGGAGGTATTTTCTACGTATTATCTCCTCTTATGGTTCCTCCACCAGTATCTCCTTCTTTTTCTCCTCCTTCTTAATGATAGATCTTGTCATAATTGGCCTACCCT
>Ga0302188_10000729_pt1 | contig 27063 bp, 15 predicted proteins | sample II_Bog_E2_1_FD_198783 | JGI IMG/M metagenome (GOLD analysis project Ga0302188, IMG submission 198783) | Peat permafrost microbial communities from Stordalen Mire near Abisko, Sweden - II_Bog_E2_1 | ecosystem: Environmental > Terrestrial > Soil > Wetlands > Peat | place: Sweden: Abisko...
TCATCAACGTAGCATCAATGAAGCCACAACAAGGAAATGATTGGAAGATAGTTGCTTATCATGGGACTGAATGGCAAAACCTTGAAAGCATACTAAAATTAGGCCTGCTTCCAGGAACACCATCGGGCTGTTAAACTTTTAATGGAGATGCTTACGGTAAAGGAATCTATTCATCTCCTATCAATCATACGCAAAGACTTACAATCGAGGATCAGTGAAATACGTCAAAGGGAGAAAAGTTCGGCTTGTCTTAGGGCTAAGAATTAGAAATAAACATTCAATCACTAAGACAACAGATCCCAAAATATGGGTGATTAAAAACGAAAAAAATGTCTCAATCCAAGACATTAACTTAACTTTCGACAGCTGATCATTTATAATTTCAATTTAAAAATTATGCTTTACTTTTTTAAAAAATTGTTTCCATCGTTCTTTATTCATTTAAGGGGTTCTTTATATCCCTATAAATTTATTTAAAGTTTAATCGTGATGACTTCAAATGCAGCCTCTCAAGATATATTTTTTAATTTTTCCTTATTGGAGAGAGTTATTTTTATGGTGTGATGTATATTGAATTTAGTTGTCAGATTAAATTAAACATCAAATAAGAAAGAAGAAGAATATTTATCAAATGGAATTATTATTATTTTTGAGATAACAAATTTAGGAATCACCTCTTTTCTAAAGATAAAATTATTATTTTTAATCATTAAGTTTAATATGAGCAGCAATAAATAATGAGAATCAATATTTACTTGTCTACAACGAAGTATACAGTTTGAATATCCAAAATTTAACTCCATATACCATAATTAGAAGAATAAAGTCAAAAAGAATAATTTTTAGTATTTTATATTAACTTATGAATATGTTTAATTTAAAAACTATCAGCTAAGGTCTTCTCAATTAATCTTGGTAACATTAAGAAAGTATTGACCTTATAATATGATTAAGGAAAGCAATCGAAGATCAATCTTCAGATGTCTAATCCCAAGAGTCGTTTTTTATTAGTTTGATGCAGTCAATGATTTAATGCGAAATTCTATTTTTTAAAAAAAATAATCCAAAGTATTGAGAAATATTGATGAGAACTGCAAAATAAAAATTCAGTTTTTTTTTAAATTTAAATTTAATACAATTGAATAGCTTCGAATATGGAATTCCAAATTAGTAATTTTCCACAACATTTTGTTTTTAAAAATAAATTACCTTTATATGATAATCATTACCTTATAATTATCATTCTGAGGTCATTTTAAAAGATCTTTTCTTTTTAGAAGTAACGATCTTTTGTTTTCTATAAATGGTTTAAATTAATTAGATCATTTATAATAGAAAATCATGAACAAACATCAATTAGCGGATTCAATCAATCATTAAGACTCAATCTCCGATATCAGGATGGGTGTTGGTCTCGTTAGACACGATCAGTAAATGATTGCCGTTGAGAAAACAAAAATTAATACAAAAACTATTGTGTTAATTTTTTTGTCTTCCTTTTTTTTAGTCAATATTATCGTTGTGTATGTCTATTGGGAAAATCACCATCAAAAGATCAGTAATTCATATGAAATTTCACAACAGGAGCAGCAAATTTTTAGTATTGCCAAGAATAAAGCTATCGAAGCAGAATTAACACTAACAAAATAAAACATTCATAAATTTGAGGCCAAACTTTAAATCTTCTCAGAAAACTTGAGGAAATCAGAAATGGAAAAAGAAAAAGAATCTTTGATTATAGATATACTTCAATAGAAGATCACTGAGACAGAATCAACAATTAAATCTTTGGCAAAAAAGACCATTTCACTGCCATTAAAATTGCCTTTTATTAATGAAAAAAATTAAAGAATTGAAGATGTTCTTTACACTAACTAATCGCTCAAAGATGCCAGAGTGAAATTTCACTAAGAGAGAATAGCCTTTGTTAACTAGCATAGTAACCTTTCCAGTCTCCATTTGGCAAAACACAACTTAGTTCTCGACGAGACAGCTGCCAAGTTGGCTAAGACTGATTTTAATATTGAATGGGAAAGGCTATAAAAGAAGTTTTAGCTCTCAAAAATCACCACTGAGCTACCCATGTGCATAGTGTCGACTGGCTACAACAATAACGATAAATTTAGAATTGAGTACAGTTTGAACTCTATATTTACTCAAAACTACACCAACTACAAAGCTGTGATCATCAATGATGCCTCTACTGATGGTAGCGATGAAGTCTACCGCAAATATTTTGAGTTTTACCAAATTGACAAAGCCCACTATACTTATATAAAAAACAAAGAAAGGATCACATCATTAGAAAACCTTTACCTTGCCACTATCAACCACTGCAGCAAGGACTCAATTGTAGTCACTCTTGACGCGGATGACGAGTTCAATGGCCGAAATGTTCTCAAAGTTTTTAATTGGGGCTACACAACAAAGAAATCTGGTGTTCTTTACTCAAATTATTATTTCTATCAGCCACCCACTAAAGTAAAGGGTGGCTTTACCAAAGAATACTCTGAGAATGAAAAGAAGAACAATCTCTACCGCGACGTGCCTATGAGATTTAGTCAATTGCGTTCGTTCAGAGCAGAGATTATTTTCAAGATTAATACTGACGATTGGAAAGATGATTAAGGCAAATATTTCACAATAACCGCTGACCTTGCATTGTTCATGCCTTTGATGGAGTTGTCCTGCGGTCGTGTAAACAAAATTGAAGGATAATATCACTATATCTATAACACCAACACTGGATTAAATGACTTTTTCGAACGTCCTCGCCAAGCCGAAGTCGAAAAAAGGATTAGAGCTACTAAAAAATACAAATGCGATTAAGATTTTGAGAACAGAATGAAAAGCTTGCCTTGAAACATGATTTCGAATATTCTTTAATTGGCAATAGCTCGGTTTAAATAATTATTTAAGTACTCTTTACTTTTATGATCCATTGATGCTCTGAAGGCATGAAATATCTATAATAACCAGTAAATATTCATATTGATGACAAAAATCAAACAAATTTGAAGTTTAAATTCAGGAAATGATTTTTTATATTTATTGTATACTCAGTTAGAACAAAACTAGGAGACCACCAAATATCAGTCAATTTGCCATGTAAATATCATTAAATTCAAATTATATGCAAATCATTTCATAGATTTCCTAGGATTGAAATTTTTGCATGGTATACATAGCTCAAACACCCAGATTATATATTTTCTTTGAATTATAAGTGGATCGTCACTCTAGCAAATTTTTAAATCTTAAAAATTCCTGGGAGAAAAACATTTTTATTAGCTAATCTCTTAACACTACAGGCAAATAGCATATTTACATTTGAGGCATGCCTTTCCAAATCGTCCAATTCTATGGCATTGGTTGCATATTTATTCTTTATGAGATTGAAAACCTAATCTATGACGGAAGTCTGGGCGATTACTTCCTAATAGTGAGGGATCATAATGTTTAGATTAATATATGCTTCTATGTGAACGAGTTATAGGTGTGATCATTAATAATGGTTGATTAATAAGATGGTTTGAGTCAAATGCCCGTACTCCTAAGAGATTAGTTCTATTCTCTACAAAAAGATGTTCTTTCTCAAAACTATTAACCGATCCTCTATTTATAATTGAATCTTATTCTTATTGCTTTTGTGGTTATAGCTCATGAGATTATCCTTTAAAGGTAAAAGCCTCTTATTGTATTTTTATCATCCGATCTGCCTTCATTTGTTTTATTTCGTCCGTTTACACTCCGTCAAACATTACAAAGTTTTTTTTGATACTTATAAACTTATTTCAGCAATCATGCATTTAAACATATTATTCTTATAAATTTGAGCGGTAATTTTTAATATCTATTTTTCAAGTATTTAATATTTTTAGATGAATAATCAAGTTTTTTTATACAATATTAAAAAAAATGTATTTAAAGACACAAAAGGCTTCCACCTATATCCCATCAGCAATGAAATCCCAATTTGGAAGAACATAGCAACCGAGGAGAGATCGGCGAAAGAACACCAATAATATCCAACAAACCGGAAATGCTCATTTGATGAATGTACTTGCTGATGTCATGAAAACCATTATGAATGAAAACGGAAAAGTTTCGAGTGGAGATACTAACCTTAGTGTTGGCTATTACAATGCGAACGTTAGAGAAGAGGGAGGACTATCCAACCCTCAAGAAAGCAACTAGTAGCTTACATTGATTTCAAACATCGATAGTATAGAAAAATCAAAATATGGTGAAAGGTACAGATAAAGTCTAGATCCAAGGGATCAAATGCTTACTCACCCATTTCAATTCATTTTGTAAACTCTATCCTCGAAAATTAAAGTATAAAATAAAAAAACTTCATTTATGAAAACCTAGGCCTATCAGAGACTCTGCTAAGACATATAGGAATATATCGTGGATGTAGTGGAAAATGTTATCTCAGTGAGTTTTAATCTGCTAATTGAGGGAAAATTAAAAGAGAATTAAAGTAAAGACTATGCATCAAAGAATTTATTGCTGAATCTTCGCTCACTTTTTAGGGAAATTACGGAAACTCTGACTGAATAGGGCATCATCGATAAAAAATAAAATAAAAAATTGAGATATGTCTTATGTGAATTGATAGACAACACTCTTAGTCAGTCTCTAATTAATCTTGCCTCCTACTACCCACAGGCTCCACCAACAGGCGGCACTCCGAGAATGAGAGAGGCTTTGCTTTCCATTGATAGAAACTATAATTAATAGCTTGACTTCCTCTATACTCAAAATCTCAAATTGCGGAGATAGGATGATGGAAATTATACCGAATATATTATGAAAGTAGTGAACAGAGCCATCGAAGTAACAGGTGAAATTGATCCCAAAGATCCTCTCCAGCAAACGTTATTTGAGAAATTTGTGGCTTTCAGTGAAAATCTGTTTTGGGTGGCTCAGTAAGATTCCTATAATAAAATTATACATGATTTGGGGGAAGATTTTGTCAGCAAGGGAGACCTCGAGACAAATACATAAAAGCATGTTAGTGTTCAAAGATAATTGTCTATGAACCCAATCTATCCTATACACCAAAAGCCAAATCTTTAGAGTATTGAATATCAATCGGTAGATGTAAATTTCAACAAAAAAAAATATGATGAATCGATGAAGCCAGCCCTATAAAAGAAATAAATTATCAATACTAATAACCAAAAGCATATGATTTCAGGTTTTATGCGGAAACCAATTTTTGCGGAGTTTTCTTAAGCAGCATTAATCCCTGAAACTAACAGATAGAAGACAATGGAAGAAATGAAAAAAAAACATGATTTTTAAATCGGACAAAAAATTTCATCCAGTGTTCAACCCTTTAGCAAAAAAGATATCATGGATAAACATTTTTCAGCTAAAAACTCAGAGGTGTTGAGAATACTTACAAAATGGGCTTAAAATTTGGAGAATATTTTCGATAATCCTTAAATCTACACTACAAATAGAGTGTATCCCTTTAAGACCCTGAATCATGAGATAATATACCCAAAAAAGGAATTAAAATAACTTTTATACAAGCAAATCGCTAATCAAAGGTTGAAAAAAGAGAAAATTAAGGAATATTTAATTACCAGAAATAAAGTATTTCAAGGATCGTTTTTGGCTAAAGATAACAGCCAAGACATCTCCAAATTCATAAAAAGATACACTGATACCAGAGTATTGTCATCCAAGATGAATGCTTTACTCATTCAGTTTATGAAAGAGTATGTTTCTTCTCTTATTAATCTTCTGGTAGAGGCAGGACGAGCATCTCTCACTATCTAAGAGGGTCAATATTCGATAGTAAAATAGTATTCTATCAATTTGATAGTTTTCAAGATAGGGGATCTAATGAGATCTAAAATTCATTGCAACGAAGCCACCTTTATTCGGTTATTAAAGACCCTATATATTCTCGAAGAAACAAGTGATAAAGAGAACAAAAAACCTTTATTTTAGTTGGTTCGAATAAAAAATAAACTAGATTCAAGAGATAACAACATTCTTATCAACTATTTGTTCATGGGGAAGATACAGTGTGAATTGCAGATGTCTGTCCAAAAAATGTCAGACAAATAATTTCACTATTATAATTTTTCTCATTTTCTCTATGAGCTCACAAGAGGAAAGTTCGGAATTTTGGCTGAATGCGCAACCATTATATGCCAAAATGATCCCATCATATCTTCTTCCCCATCGCATGCATACTATGAGCCTCAAAGGATAACGAAAAAAAGTAGAAGTGCCAAAAAGCAATAATCTGCAAAATTAATCAAAACAACTGCCCAAGGCGTTATCAAAGGAAGTAACATAATAGAAACCGAAAAGAAGACAGCAAAAAATCTGCCATAGAATCAAAAATAATAAAAAAGCAACTACAAAACCTTTGTCTGCAGAAGATGTGATAATTTGAAATTGTAGGAAAATATGAATTTTATTCAGAGGAACAACGACTAAAAGTAAATATGCAATCAATGCTTAGTTGATAAAGCTCATATAGGAAGTGAGCCTCTTATTCAAGTCAAAAATTTTATCCTACATCACTAATACAAAGCTGAAAGATTGCTCAAAGATGAAAAAATGGCAGAATGGATCATATAAAACTTAAAAAATCTATAGATATAAAAATTAACAAATTATGAGGAATTGCAGTATAGATCGTCAAAATGTTTAATTTTTTCATTGAATCCCAAGAAGAATGAATTGTAATTTAGTCTCTTCAATAGTCAATAATCGCAAAATGTATATTTTATTTGCAGGATAACAAAGGATTTATGGTAAAGAGATGCATTAATAGAGGAAAAAGTTCGCTACTAAGACATTACTCGGAAAATAAAGTAATCCATAAATTTGCCTGAATATACTTATATTGTTCCAATTAATTCATAGAAGGGATGTTTGGATGTTCTTAAAAAGATAAAGGTTATAAAACACGAGTAAATTGTATAAAAGTTGTGCAATTTGGATATGAAATGCCAATAGAAGATTTTAAAAGATTAGATTATAAACATTATACGAAACAAAAACCAGTCTCTGGAATTTAACTCCAATTATAAAAAAATGGAAATAATGAATGAGTTAGTCTAAGAAAATAAGGCTCGATCAAAAGTTAAGTGGATTGAAGAAAGTTTAAGTCATATTCAGTTCATCTTTGCAGAATCTATGAATATCGAAATATTGCCCAATTGGCTTATGCTGTGCCAAAAAATATAACTTCTTAACTTGAGTGATAACAACATCAAAGATATATCAATTATTTAAAACAATATCGCAATTAAGGAACTCATTTTGAAGGGCAATCAAATACAGGAAATTGACTGGAGAAAATTAATAAATTTGGAGAGATTAAATGTGTCGCACAACAATCTCAAAAAATTTACAATGGAAAATTTACCTTAAAGCCTTTTAGAGATTGATTTGGGCGATAATAGGCTATAAAAAATAAATCTTTAAACTCTACCACTGTTTTTGAGAAAAGTAGATGTATTTGGAAATGACTTAAAGATTGCATTATTTAAAAATCTTTCTTTATCCCTTTAATACTTAGACCTCTCCTACAATAAGCTGCAAAATATTGAGTATTACAAGATCTCAACACTCAAAGTTATCTTTTTGAATAGCAACAGTCTAACCTCGTTCAAGATGTGCGATATGCCTTATCTTCAATAGTTTTCAATCAGTGAAAACAAACTCAAAGATTTTTCAATAAAAAATTGTCCATTCCTAAAGTAACTGCACATTGGACGCACTTGCCTCTCTAAACTGGAGGTTATCGATTTTCCTGCTTTAGTTGTTCTAAGCATCCATGAAAATTCACTGCTGAATTGGCTGTAGATAAAGGAATTGCCAATGATTCGATACATCAACATGAATTCTATCATTCCCGAGAGTCTCGCTCACTTCCGAATCGAAAAGCTCAGTCAATAGACTGTTTTTATTCGAGGCAATGCTAAAATCCTATAATTTTTAGGTAGCAAATTCCCTACTGTAAAATTTGAGAAGGAGGACGAAGAAAATGACAACTGCTATAGTTTTGACGAAAGTGATGAATAGTCTATGTCATAGAAATAATGATCATTAAACAAATATTTTCCTAAATTTATCTTATCAATCTATCTTCCATTTAAAAATAAAATTTGCTATCTTCTAGTAATCGATAACTTTCTCTTATCCTGTAATTTGGCAAATTAGATATAAGAATCTGGCCATGTAACATATTTAAGGTGCTGTATAGAACCTCTTTGAAAATTTTATAAGTTTGCTATATGTAAATTTTAAGGGGCAATATTATTACCTTTTTTGAGGATTATATAAAAACGGCATTGTTATAAGACACCAATAAAGAAGCTTGCATCCAAGGAGAGGAAATAGTTAAATACTGTTTGAATTAAAAATTATTTTTTTTAATTTTATTTGCAAGAATTAATTTAGTTATAATTATTTATTAGTCAAGCAAGTGTCTCTTCAGTCTGTATTAATTTTATATTATTAATAGCAATTAAGATTTAAATAAAAACAAACAGTTTATATTTGTTAGAACTGTCCTCAATAACCTTTTTTATTCTAAAGACGAGGCTTATAAAATATTAGATTGAGGTCCAATATTTATGAATATTTTTTTTTTCACTATGTTTTGTATTGTACTACTTCTTCATTACCTTTTCTACTAAATTGGATTTAAACCTTTAGATTATTTATTCAGTAAATTTATAGTCTAGTGAAAGCCCTCTCGCCATGCTGGAGGATTGATTTGAGATTTGTAAAAAAAATTATTTATATACGTCAATGAATTTAAATTTTTGATGATTGATTGTGATCAAGCTTCTCCCGGCAATTAAGAGGCTTAGGTTTCTGCAGGCAATTAGGAGGCATTGCATTCTGTCGGCAATGAGGAGGCACTGCATTCTGTCGGCAATGAGGAGGCACTGCATTCTGTCGGCAATGAGGAGGCACTGCATTCTGTCGGCAATGAGGAAGCACCGCATTCTGTCGGCAATGAGGAGGCACTGTATTCTGTCGGCAATAAGGAGGCACTGCATTCTGTCGGTAATTTTTAAGCATTGATTTCCTTTTTTGTTGGAAACTATGAATCTTTGCTTTTGTGTTTGTAAAGATGGCCTTCTTGTTTTACCACATACACTTGACTCATATAGCTCATCCTTGTTCCCGTTACTTTTTCTACAGAATGAGGAGTTCCATGGGGAATGATCACTCGGGTCCACAATGAATCATCAGGATATATTTCCAATCTTCGCACTCCATCCCATGTCCTTAAGCAGCCACCCTAATAATTGCATTTTGATCTTGGTGGAAGCAAAATTTGGTTTGCAATATGAACATAACCTTCTTTCGGTCTTTCAAAATCAATGTGTTCGCTGAAGTGCCCTCCTTAGTATTTCAAAAGAGCCCAAGTATTTCCGTTATCCTCAGATAGTATTTCGTTGGGGACATTGAAAGTCTATGATAGAGTGGAATTGATCGAGATAAATGGTTATCCACTGACTTAAGCTTTTTGACAATTTCTAACAGATAAATCATAGAATATTTTCTCTTTCCCTTAATTCCTTTTTGCATAAAAACATGGTGTAAATGAGCTATTCAACCTTGGCAAATCAATGTCGAGTGTATGTTTGGAAACTGCTACTTATTGATTGAGGAAAGTCGATACTTTTAAGGTTTGTAAAGATGGAGCAGGCAATGCTTGCAACATAATTGATTAAATGATTGTACATAAACAAATGTTTGTCAATTTATAAAGTATTTGTCGGAAATAAGACTTTTTTATATTTTTTAACAACAAAAAGCCTATATAATATTTAAGACTTTTTTATAATACAAAGCATTTACATAATTTCCCAACAAAAGGAGTGTGAATATAAATGCTTTAAATTTACACAAAATCAACTTATATAGTGGATAAGCGTTTTGATTTCAAACGATATTGGTATGGATGGAAGTCTAATGCTGATATTTCGCCAAATAGCATCAATTAAATGAATTTAACTATGAGATCATCTCACTCGAGATGAGGTGTTTTTCAAATAATCTCTACCGTCCTTAATCGACAATTATTTCCTTTTATTTTATTTTTAGTAATATTTGTTATGTAGAAAAATTGCCATATATTTAATCATATATTAAATCATATTCCGAATGAACCCAAATATAGCAGCCAATATTTAAAAAAATTTCGTAATAAGAATTTTATGAATGGTAGTGATCCTTATATAAAATTATCTTATGATGTTTAATATCTCCATTTTTCTTCAAAGGTACATTTATTTAAAAAATTCAATAACTATTGGAAGAGATGATGATGATAAAATTGTATTCAATAAAATAAATCATCTGATTATTGAAAATATTTTCAAGTTCAAGAGTAAAAGGATTATAAATAATTAAAGTTGGATTAAATAAATATTATTTCGGATATTTACAATTAAAAGCTTAATCCAGATCATTTTTTTAGTGCTAACTTTGAAAAGTCTAAGTAAGTTGAAAAAGCCAAACGCATCACATCGCATCGCATAATATTAAAGATTTATGGAGTAGGAAATCAATGAATTAACTGAATCATCCTCAATTCTACCATAGAACATCCATCATTCTCGACCAAAAGTCTGAGTTAGGGGCAGCCACAATAGCCAGTATTTGAGAGGCAGTGTCACTTCACCCGGAGTCGAACAGCCAGTTCACTTATTACTATCATTCAGCATATATGTCGCCATCCTCTGCCGAATCAACCGGCCCAACTAGCGTCTACTGAAGTAGCTACTCAATCAGCAGATCAATCAGCCCTCACGCTTTTACTTTGGCTTGTTGGTTTGGCTGAAACTGAAATTTCTGCCCAAAATACTTGGCATCAATAACTGCTATATCTTCTAAAACTACTCAGTCAAAAGAGAACATGGCCGGAGACTATTGGAGAGTAGGCATGAGTTGCATTAGAACTCTTCGAAAAGTGAATGCAACTTGGCTTCCAATTTAATTGATTTCAAAAGCGGTATAAGGAAAATGGGGAAAATTGGTTTTCTAAAGATGTTAAATACTTACAAAAAGCAATTTTGAAAGATATTCGTTGTGAGTAAAAGTGGGAAGATTCTTTTCAGTAATGATTAAGTTGAATGTAAATGAGCCCAAATAATAAAATAATTTATATCAAACTGGAACCAGCTCTTCCCATGGACAATAGCCTTTAGAGGCGGGAGATTTGTTAGTGCTAGCATCTTGAGTCCGCATAGCTCGCTTCTTAGCATCGTATGTCTTGCTGTTAAAGTTCATGAGTGCCCAATGTTTATAATGGACTCCATTGACGAGGAGTGCATTAGCATCACCGCTTCTGATTGAGCAAAGGACATTATTCCTTCTAATAAAGCCGAAGGAATCACAAACTTATTGAATCCACTATTTTTGATAGTATCCGCCATTGACAGAATAGGCATTTACCCTAACTCGGTCACTAATTTATTTGATCCACCTTGCTTGTTGATTTCCGCCAAATCCGGAATAGGCCCTTGCACTGCTTGTTCCTAGCGTGGCCCTCTGTTCAAACAACCACCTGCTGATATTATAGAGTCTTCTTATCATTTGTTTTAATTATTATATTGATTGTAATATAATAAGCTCTTATGAACGTTAAAATCGTTTTGCGTCCGATCATTACCGATGTCCTCCTTGACTCTTCAATTTGTTTATTTCATCATCTTTCATCTTACTTACTCATCAATTTAAGTTATCTATCCATGGCTGTAAGCTCGAACAAATAACAAAATATAAGAAGATAATTTCGTGAGGGATATTTATTCATAGAAATACTTGTTAGGAAAGAATATAGTACAATAATAATGCAAATCAATAATAATCATAGACGTGCAATGGGTCTTCCAGCGACTGCAATGCACTATCCGGTAATATAACTAGAATCATCTGACAAAAGAAATTTGGCCACTTTCGCGATATCCTAAGGAAGCCCTAATCTCTTAATTCCCAGATACTTTTTCATCTATTCTTATTTTTATTTAGTTTTCCAATGATAATGAGATAATTGTGTTTTTATGAGGCCTGCAGCAATTGCATTAACTCTAATATTATCATCGAGTAGTTCGTGAGCCAAAGTCTTTGTAATACCTATCAGTGCTGTTTTAGTCACGGCATAGTGAAATAATGGTTTCCATCCAAATTCGTAGGCTATTGAACTTGTGATAATCACAATTGAACTACCAGGTTATTTTTTTAGATGGGGTAGCGCCTCCTTGACCAGTTCAAACACACTATGATAGTTAATATCCCACATCTTCTTAATCCTATCCTCTGGCACCTCAAAAGTTTTCCGAGAGGGATAGTCTACAGCCGCATTGCAGACTAGATAGTTAATCTTTCCATATTTCAATATCGTTTACTTAATTAAGTTTGATCTATCTTCCTTTTTAGAAACATCACAAACAATCCCTATAGCATCTTTGCCTTTTGAAATTAACTCTTTGACAACCGGTTCAATATTGTTCAAATTACTACTGGTAACAACAACCTTGCACCCATTATTGGCTAACTCTTAAACTATTGCCTTCCCGATACCAGCAGAAGAACCAGTAACTATCGCAACTTTTTGATCCATTTCCCTCTCGCACGTGTTGATATAATGATAAATAATTCTATCTTATTTCACTTTGGTTTATGTTGCTAAAAAAAATATATTTTAATTTGAAAATTATAGATAATCAACAATAATATACTTCCTTACATAAGATCATGCAGCATAATCTACCTGAAGTACGTAGTCAGATAATCTATATTGAGTTTTTGTTTTTTTATGATTTACAAGCACGAAAAATGCGATAAATCTAGCATCGCTTGGAAGATCATTCTTTGTTGGCTTATATTCGAACTTGCGGCGTTAAAATTAAGTAGTTGTTGGGGTATAATAATTCGCTTCTTAAAAAATATACCACATTGGATCATCTTTAAGATGGGCCCATTTTCCATGCGGAATAGGCTAACATTTATAGTTTCTTACTCCAACGAATACTGTATAGTGCGTGTTCTCTTTGCAATCAGCCTTGATTTCAAAAATAAATTTCATTTGAGGAGGATAATTAGGGTTGAGAGCAACATCAAAAGTTTTATAAATTACAAGATCGTTGGGAAGAATATATTCTTTATTGCCGAACTTCACTTGCTGTGAATAAAGTTAAATTTTTGCTGGCTGTGCTTTGATATTTTGCTTAAATGTAACACTCACAGGAATCCACTACTGATCGTTTTTTTAATTAACCCTATTTTATTGGAGGGGCAACTCGTTTTTTAAATTGTTCTCAAGATTCTTTATCCGTTTCTTTAGTTTCTACGTTTATCTCTTTAACGCATCGACCTCACTTATTTTCTTTTATTTCAGCACGAAGATCATTTCTTTAATCTTGATCTTATCAGCAACCTGATAATCAAAGCATATCATCAAGTCTTTTGTATCGATGACTTTCAAAATATGTGGCTTGTGAATATTGTATTTTACGTACGCTAAGAGTTATCCGGCGGTTGATAGAAGATCACTTGAAATCACACTGATTTCCTTCATATTGAATTCGCCATGAGCATTTGCAATTCCTTCAACTTCTTCGCAATCGATAATCAAAACCTTTTCTAATTACTTCAGTGTTATTATGTAATCATTAACTATTTTTTATACTATTTAAGGACTATTTTCCATATAAGCTTGGTGATAATAGTGTTATTTTACTGAAATTAAAATTGTAATTTTGTCATCAAGAAAATCTTAAGGTGATTTGATATTTTTTTATTTAAACGATAACTTTTTTTAGATGATTCTATGACTTGGTCCGCTTTTTCTCGTTCTTTGCAATGCCGATAGAAACAAATTAAAAACTTCATTTTAGTCGGAAATTCTGAAACAAAGAGACAGAAAGAAGATAAAAATATGTCCTATCTGATGGGAGCTATTTCTCTATTTCCAATTCATGTGAGAGGAAGCTGCCGAGGTTCTTGTTTGATGATCTTCTACAGGAAGTATTTCTTTACATTTATCTATTTTCATTAATCTTGATCATTCAAAACAATAGCCATGCATTTAGCTAAATTGCGAAATCATAGCTAGAACGATGTTGAGACCCAGCAGACAATACGAGGACTTTGAAAAAATGAAGAATATCAATCGCAATATCTTTTTCGGCAAAATTATCACTTAAAGATTGGAGAGCCACGACCTTCACTTCAGAAGAACAAGAGAAGCATAAAAGTCAGCGCTCAAATATTGATTCTATTGCAAAATTGAAATTTGTGCAGATTAAGAAATCGCAACTTTTGATATTGTCCGAAAAGAATTAAGTGAATATGGTTATCTCAATCATTAACCGGGAATGCTAATTCCGAATCGTATCGGGATGCTGTTCTTTGCCTCCAAAGCGAACCCATTTATACTTTGATTCTTTTGGCAGCTCCTCTGCTCTTTTGGGGTGAATATTTTATAAGTCATTTGACTACAGGCTTCCAATTCATTGGCTGCAAGGCGATTAAATTGGAATTTTTTAGGGGTTTGACCGACCATTTAATTTGGAGATACATCAAAGGTTCAATTTTTATCTTTTCTCGAGCGAAGCGAGAGTTCATTTGTACCCTATTGTAACATTGCCCCTTCACACAGCAACGGACGGACGGACTGAGGTGCTCGCAGAGGGAGGGGATATATTCAATAAAACCTCACAATAGGGGACCATCTTAAACCTCTTTGTAACGTGCTTGATTTACCTTGTTCTCATTTACTGCATCGCCAGCAGATTGTATTCTTTTGTTGCAAATTGTACTAATCCCCGAAATTTTTGCAAACTTTTGCTTTTTTTGTATTTCCCGTTACTGTTTTGTTTTCGATGAGTTTCTTCGTCCTTTGATCTTTCTGTCTTCGAATAGCCATAATGCTTGTTCAAATTCCGAATTGTTTGGTTGTGGTATTAAGACTGCACCTACCCATGGATAAATGATCGCTAAGCAATAATTAAATAATATCAGGAATTGATCATATTTCGGTTGTTTGGGCATGCATTGTGCTAGTTTGCAGTTTGTGGCGTATATTTCAATTATCGGGTGAATTTCAGTGCGATATTCTTCGAGTACTTTTTCAGAAGGGTAGGCTACAATTTTCAGTTTTTGTTGATGATGACCAAGTTATCGTTTCACCGCAATAGCATTTAAATTATTTTCGTATTTTTGCTTTCTCTCAAGCGAAGCGCGAGCAAGTCTGCAAGCTATTGTAAAATTACCCTCAGGAGCCTTTCCGGAGGTCTAGAGGGCCTTGTAAGGGTTGAGAGGAGAAAATATTCAATAGAATCTCATAATAGGTATAAAAGTTCTCTAGTTATATTTAGGAATCTTTAGACGCAACCTGATTTTAAAAGTTTTATATAGATTATCATTTTTGTCCATTCATTATTACAACTCGTAGTTATTTATCTTTAATTTCATACACCTCTTCAAGAGGAGTCAGCAATTCCTAAAGTTTATCCAACTTAGCTCTTCCATTTTGAGCTATGCTTGTAACATCTTCGATTTTGACTATAAATTATTTTGATATTCGAAGGAATAAGCCAGGAGGAAGTCCCAATTGAATAGCTCTTCTTCCACTATTAACTTTATCTCCGTTTGGCAAGTGATCTGGATCCCACTGCAATCGCACTTTTTGAGGAAAGTTTTGAGTTTTCAAGATGGAGTGGTACGCATGAACTAAAATTTATTCAAATCCTTTTTTAGTGATTCTAATAGCTAGTATTCTTTATTGATTGTGCTTTGTAGCCCAACCAGATCGATACATCATCCATAAAAAGTTGGTTTTAACCCAAGTCATTCGAGTTAAACTCAACCCTTTCTCAAGACAGTCTTCATGATGATAATTCTGATGTTTAATAATGGCCTTGGCAATTTCAGGTTTAAAAGCTTGATAAACAACAACTGACTCTTCATCGAATTGAGCTAGGATGCATTCCCCCTTTTTGGGCCATAATTATTGCTGCTTTAAGTAAGGAGCTAAAATTAATGAAGGGTGATCATCTTCCATGCTTTAGACTAATCGATAATTATAAAATCAATTAATTCTTTTTCAATACAATTCAACAAATATTATAATATGGCCTTAACACTCTCTTGCAATTCTGGAGGATTTGTTTCAACATATTGGAAGGAATCGCACAATAAATATTTTTAACTCATAAATATTTTTGAAGATGCATTATATTTGTGCTTTTTGCTCAGATCATGATCGAATTTTACCTACTTCAATTTCAGAGTTTAATAATCCTGGAATTAGCGGCTCGCTTTTTCTTTTTTGCCACAGAACTAAGAAAACAACTATATAAGATTATTTTTACTTGCAGCAATAGTCATCACTGATCCCCAGACGCTGAGTCCAATAGTTAGTCCAACGTTTGAACTCTCAGATTCATTGCTTGAAAGGGCGGCAGTTGTTGGCGTACAAGAAGTGCCTGGATTAGCTAAAGTATATCCAGTCGAGCAGGTGCTGCACCAAACTATCTAGCAAAAAGCATTGCAGGAACAGTTTACACAATTGGCTGGGCAAGGCACACAATTTTGCCCCCAACTATAATTGAGAGCATAGTTTTGTGCACAAGTTGTACATCCTAGCGTAAATACCTCTCCACCAGCCGCAGGATAAAACATACCATATTGACAGACTTAACAACCTGAGGGACATTGCTGGCAAATTCCAATAGTCTATTCATACGAGGCTCCTTGCGAACTTCCTGCAATAACACTGACAAGAGCGCCCACGTTGCAAGCACTGCAGTTTCCCAAACCTTGAGAAGTGATTGTGCAGGCACTATATTAACAGTAGGGACACTATTGAGCAGATGCGAGAACGATCAACAACAATGGGAGGATTATCATTCTTTTATTGTGATTATTAATGTTAATTCGGACGCTCGATGGAGATTTAAAAACTAATTTTTCCCTCGTGATAACTTTGCATTCGCAAATCTTTGCTTAATAACAGTTTATGCTTTTCAATCTTTACGAAGAAGCTATCAAAATAATAAAATTATCATTATATATTTAAACTTTTTCCTGCATAATTCGTTGAAGGTTTAAATGAGCTTACTTTCATAACTCTACTGCGCTAATCACAAAGTTTGTGATGCGGAATAAATTCCAAATTTTAAAAAGAAATTACAGTTGAATATTTGCTATTATCTTTGGTAATAAAATGACATATAGGAATTTACACTTTAAAATTGCAATGATGAAAATCTGCTGGAAAAGAGCAATATCTTTTTTAATTTTCTTGAGGGTGAATAATATTCAGAGGATGACTGTTGCTGTTTTATTATTGTTTTGGATTAATCAATATTTATAAAAATAGTATTTTTAAATTAAAGAGGTATATTGCTTTATATTTCCACAAGACATATAATTCCTAATCTTGGGGGGCAGTAAACTTACAAATAGCCAATCATTCTAATATCAATAGAAGCTGTTTCCATAATGATTAAAAATAATATAAAAAAATTAATTTCTCTTTTCTTTTTTTTAATTATGTTATTTATTATTTATAATCAAGTTAATTTTTGTAGACTTAAATTTATCTAAAGTTGTTATCTTATTTATTTTTTTAAATTTTTGGAAAGTTATTATTTACAATTGCTTCTCCTTTAGTGAGAGTTTATTTATTCTATATTAGAGCATTTAACGGAGGGGACTTTGCAAAAGATCTTCAATCTTCTCAAAAGAGAGGGATATCTTCAATAAAATCTTATAATAATAAATATACACTAACCATCCTTTGAGGACTTGGATTAATCTATTATTTGCTCCAATCTTGTTGACGTTAAATATTGAATGATTTTTTCAATTTGTTTATTCAAAATATCTTAATTTAATTCTTATTTTATTAGTAGCACCATATCAAAGGGCAAATAATGTTGTATTCCATCACTTCAACAAAATATCAAAGTTATCTCTACCATCTCCCTACAGCAGATTAAATCAAAGAAATATAAAACATAGATCAATAAGCAAGGATGTATGGAGCATTCTTTGAATACGAAAAATCTTTCAAATGTGCAAGCTAAGGGCTCAAAAAAGCCTTAAAAACAGTTGGTTAAAATCACGTCTTAACAGCTAACTTTTACGGTTTAATTGGAGCTTACTACACTGAAACTAAAAACTATGATATAGCATTACCAGCAATTTTAAAAGGAGTGTAAATCCGTTAAAAGGTTAAAGCAGATTATTCAGAGATAGCAAAATCTCGTGATTGTCTGGCGAGACTTTATCGATTAAATGGAGAACACGAAAAATCTGAGTAACATTATAAAAAGGTTTTGTAATACGAACTTAAACATCTCAAAGGACAATAACATATTCAAACTGGCATGAGTTATATCAATTTGTCAGGATTGTACTTTGCAAAAAATAAATTTAAACAATGTGTTGATTGCTGCCACAAAGCCATTCAAATTGCAAATCAGTATTTAAATGGAGACATTCAAATTGTAGACGCAGCAAGAAACAACATAAGGCAATGCGCAAATCGATTCTGATTGTATGCTTACCGAATTATAAATAGTTAGAGATAGATTGTTTTTTGCTTCCTAAATCATGATTTTAACTTATTTTCTTAGTCGATCCAACGATTTGAGATTTTATTTACATTCTATTCATACCTTTGTTGGGGAATATATCAATAATACAATGATATAAGACAGATATCAAGGAACTCTCAAAGAGGGATAAAATTAACAAAACAGATGAGCTTTAATTAATTTTTAATTAATTTTTATGGATTTGTAAGAGTTAATTTATTATAAGAGTACAATAAAATAACATGTATCAATAATTACCTTTTCGAGTCGCTTATCCAACTGATAATAACGGTATTTTTGTTGAGGGTTTCCAAACAAAAGACCAGGCTCTCCATGAAGTCGATCGATTTATCCATTTCATGCGTCATCGTTTGCTGTATGATGTAAAAAACAAAAAACACTAATTCTTTGCCTCACAAGCGAAAGGTTCCAGTCGATCGAATGAAAAATAACTGCTGGAAAGAGCTACTAAAGGAGTTAATTATGACCCACAACGCGAAGGAGGACTAAATAACATTCAAGGGCATTAAACCAACATCAACACCAATGCCGATTGGTTTAAAATTCAGAAAGAACTTTAACATTTTTAAAAAACAAATGGAAAGATAGTGTGTGAAGTTTGTTATAAAGCAGACGCCAAATTACTTCTATGCGGGAAATGTAGAAAAGTGCGTTATTGCAGTAAAGAATGCCAACTCAAAAACTGGAGCTTTCACAAGCAGCACTGTGAAATGCTTTCGAAATTACCCGAAGATTCATTTTGGTGATTTGCATTATGTTTAGAGATTGTAATTAGATAATATGGACTTACCACAGTATGGCGAAGAGATTGTCGTTGAAGATCGCTGTACAAAAAAGAAAAAGGACAATTGGCCGTAGATATATAGACTTAATTTTTAGCTATTATATGCTTCAGTTATTTTTCCATTATCGAAATATGTCTAATTTATTTTGAGTTTTAACTCGTCATTCTCTTGATACTCGGAGTAAAAAAGTTAAAAATAGATTCTATCCAATAAATAGTTTTGAACTTATCATTATCAGGTCATTTATTTCCAACATTTTTTATGTAGATGCCTTCCTTTCCCTTTCCAATCGACGTGATTTTTGCCGTTCTTTCTTGCCTAACCGATGGGAACTAATGTTCGTCCACATTCAAAACATTTGTCTTCTATTCTTTTAAATATTTCACGTTTCTCATCTGCTGTTAGATCTGGATTTGGGTTCCATCTGTACTTTCCTCGATAAATTTCGAGATACAATTTGGTAACAAGTTCTTTTATCGTGTTCATTTAAATGATTATAGGCATTTATATTAATTATGAAGACTCCACTAAAAAGTAGCATCAGAATTCATTGGGTTAAAGTTTCTGTAGTAACAAACCTTGAAAAAAATCATTTTAAATGGAGATTAGAAGAAGCCAACATTCAGGAATCAAATACTAAAATCTTAAATGAAACTTTAATACCACTAACTAAACTATTATAATAAATTCTCTTTCATAAAGCTTAAGAGTACAACAATATGCTCAAATTTCAATTAAACGTTCCAGAACAAATCACAAAATAATATGTCATTACGATTAATTATGAATAAGTTAAAATTATGAAAATTCTCGCTGGATTTAATTTTCTTGTTTATAAAGTAAAGTACCTAACCAACGGTAACAATGAGATTGTTTGGCTACAGTAAAATTTTTGGGGAAATGATGGTCCTCATTGGAGCTTCGACGAAAGTTAAATCATTTACAGAACGATTCTTTGTCATAGTTAACATTATTAAAAGTATTAACTATCCATCTAAAATAAAGCTCCTGTTCGTCCAAAAGATTTAGAACTTCATTTAAAGGGATTGAAAAATCGATGGGAAGGTTATAAGGAGAGGAAAAAGATTGCAATTCTAAGACAAAAACAAAATCAAAGAACTTATTTATAAGAAATCAAAAAGAGAGTACTAAATTCAGATGAACCATGTGGGATTTGTCTGTTAGAAATTAAAAAATAGGCCCATCAAAAATGTGAAAGAATTAAACAATTGACATGTGGACATGTTTTTCACTTTGGATGCATTCTTCAATGGTGTAAACAAAAAAATTAGTGTCCATTTTGTAAACATAAAGGAACTGAAAAAGGAATTATTCAAGCATAACGACAACTGCATTAGCCTTGATCTTATTTATTATTTTATAAATAGTATTTCCTTAATAATAATAATAATAATAATTTTTCTTTAGATGTGGATTTAATAATCCTGTATTCAATATATATTTTTAAACTTTCAAATATTTCTATAAAGGAGAACTAATTAAATTTTATATTCATGTCGACAGAGATCAATCTTGCCTAATTCTGATGCAAAAAGTCGTCTATCTTTCTTTTGGAGTTTTCTAAGTTGTCCATTTCAGATTATAGGATTTCGATAAGTAAGTCGAGCATTAGTTGTAACTATCAACAAAAATTTTGCCATTGTACTGTCCGTTAGCTATTTTTTTAGTTAATTGAATTCGAATCATCTCTCCTCCAGATGTATTATTTCCAAACACTGACACTTTCTGATCTCGATTATCTCGTACCATATACATATACGTTTTTGGATCAGATTCATTTGTAATTCTGCAGGTGAATTCAGATAGCTCATCTTTTCCTTATTGAAATTTTTTCAAAGGAGTCACAGCTTAAAAGATAAGTTTTTGAGAGGAGTCATTCTAATTCTTTTGATGAAAAGTATATCCTTTAATAAAATTGAAAAGGTAAGGATTTCGACATCCGAAGCCAAGTCTATAGTTTTTATCTAAAGTCTCGATGTATCCAGTAAAAGGGCCATATGATTGCTTGGTACCTTTAGGCTAAAATTAAAATTGAAGATTTCTATACCCATCAGATTGTATTTGTCTTATATAAGTCAAATGATCGAATTCCAAACTATAATTAAATTCATTTTATATCTTAAATAGATATCCAGGCACTTCTCCAATTGAAACAATTTTATGATTTAAGTTAACTGCTGCCAAAATAAGGGAGAATATCTTTCCATTATGAAAAGGAATATAATTATACCAGAAAAACATGACCTTGATTTTATCAAATTCCACTTTATCTTTGCCTTAACCGAAATCGTGGTCATGAGATCCTGATTTATTTTTTAAATTTTCATAATAGCCAGTCCATCTATTAGCTTTTTTATTGAACCTTATCTATCTAATTCTAGAATCCAAATTAGCATCTATTATATTGCTATATTCCTTTAGCTTACATCCAAGATAAGCCGGCTATTATTTGCTTTCATCCATCAACTTTTGAATGTTGGCATCAATCTGTGAATCTTTATTTGTCCATATTTTTGAATCAAAGAGGCCATCGATGGGAGTTTTAGTAAGCGGGCATCTAAATAATTCATCAAAAATCTCAATCAAATAAAAATCTTATGACAAGAGTGAATCTTGATTGAAAAATTAGAGGACACACTCTTTAGAGGAATTATAGATCTGAACTTTATCGTAAACAAGTTTTATTCTTGTTTTTAGTTGGGAAATCATTATTCTTTTAATTTACTTATGCCTCTTTATGAGAACATCCATTAATCGTTATACATCTTGGGGAAAAGTGAGGACTTCTATTTGTATAACTATTTTTGCCAGTTTATAATAAAGAGCGCAAACTTACAAATTCACTTAAAATGGCTTCTCTGTGAATCCTGGATTTATTATTTGTTTGTAAATATTCTTCAGTTTGGAACCTAATTCAATGCAATAGTTTATTCTAGCTTTAATGTCCTGGCAATACAACTACAATTTTTTGACACTATCAAAACATCTCAGATAAGCGTCCATATAAGATTAAATTTCTTAAATCTTGTCAGCTTCGATAACTTACCTTAGTTTACTTTCAATTGTCTTTTACTTTTTAGTATCATTACAAATAACATAAATAATGCCTGCAATAGCAATAGCAATTCCAATTCCAGGTATTAGTGCGGGGAAAGAAGCTAATAATACCTTTCCAAATTATTTTATCTCATCCTTATATTTCCTCCAAATAAATTTACCGGCAAGAGAGGCTCCCTTCTTTACTAAAGGCCATGAGAGAACGAATCTTTAGACTTGGTACACGGAGATAAGGGAGCTTTAGCATAAAATATGCTTGGCTACAACAGCATAATGCTGCCGATATCTGTCAATTGCAGTGTACTATTCCATACGATGTAAAATAATAATATTGCCGTGTACTATTCCATACGATGTAAAATAATAATATTGCCGTATAAAAAAGAAAAAAAGAAACGGACTAAAACCCTGTCAATTTAATCGCTAATTCCATGAAAAAATATTGAAATGATAGTTTATATGTTGCAAGGTTCTATCTTAATATTGTTACTATGATACCCAAACTAAATTTGCTAGAAGATAAAGATTAGCAATTTTAAACAAATAAAATTTCGTTAATTCGCAAAATAAATATAAAAATAGACTGAAGATTAATAAAATGGAAAATCATTATTTTCGGTATTCATGTCGAAGTAAATTTATGATAGAGATATAATTTCATTAATATTATATATTGAAGAATTATTACTTCATTCATATTATTTAAGTATGTCTATCACAGGATAAAAAGCGTGCCTCATTTTTACAGAAGGATTGCCTGTGGGCAAATTCTTCAATTTCCGGAAATTATCTATTTGCTATTTAAATGGGAGTGAAATGGTATCCATGTATCAAGATAAAAATCATTTGTTTATTGCAAGATCTTTCGTGGAACCGCAAAAGGATGGTTCTGTTCGCGAATCTGAAAAAAGAATCTTGGATTTTGGAATTTATGATGAGCTTCGTGTTTATCCAGAGCCTCAAATTGCTAAGTTAGGAAACAGTTCAGATGATTACAAAACATACTACTATCACTCACTCTCTAACTTTTTTAAGGTATCTTAAAAGAGTGGCGAAGAACACTTTTTCATTACTTATGACTTTAAATAAAATAAGTGGCTTGGTAAGTGGGGTCTGCCAAAATTGAATTGGAAACTTTGGATCAAATAAGAAGGATCATTAACATGTTCGAATAAATGGAAAATGATGATAAATAAATGAGACAGATTATGTGTTGAAAATAATAATAATTTTTTAAGCCAAATGAAAATGTTCTCCTTATTTTATTACTCATTCCAAAATTCATCAGTGAATACTGAATATATCTTAGTAAATAGATCAGATAATAACAGGGACAGAAAATGATATTAACAAGAAAAACCTGAAGCGCCTCAACAGAACGGATATAATTCTTAGAAGATTTCCACGAAGTGAGTTCCCATTTACATTGCAAGGTTCTATATTCAGACCTTTTTGGGGATTAAATCAAAGATACAATGCTATAGGATATAAATAAACTCTCAAAGAGGAATAATTCTTAAATTAAAAACACTTAAATTAAAATCTGTATTTTTATTTTATTTTTGAAATATCTAAATTATTGTATTTAAGATTAAAAGCACATGTCCACAAATGCCCTCAAAGTTCTCATTGTTTTCCTCACAGTTCTTTTCACCCTCAATGCTCTCGAAATTGAAACCACTTAAAGATCATATTCGCTGAGTTGCGACACAACTGTAACTGCAACAATCTATAATGTTGTCAACCTATGTATCGGGCAAACAGATCTCATAAGCGGAATTTGTCAATGCATTTCTTCAAACTTGATGAATGGATATTATCCAAATACAAACTGGGAAACAGTTGGCTCTCAAGATGGCAGTGATTTTTATTTAAACAAGTATGCAATTGATGATTGCGTTGTTACTTTTAAGAAAGGGAACATTAACTACCAAGTCTGGAAAAGTAAGTGATTTGAAGCAATCTTATTTTAAATGATATCTTTAAAGTATGAAGCATATGAAGCATCTCAATTAATTGAATTATGTTTTTGTAAATTCAGATTCAAAAACGGGAGACTGCGGAAAATATCTAATAAATATAATTTATCCAACACGAATAATTTTCATCCAATATTTTCTCAAATTAATAGTTATTTTTTTCCCCATGAAGTCAGTTCCTATTAGAAATGTAATGTTCTATATTCATATCCTTTCTTAGTGGATTATATCAATAATACAATGTAATAAGATCGATATAAAGAAACTATCTTTCAGGGATGATAAACACAGAAATAGCTCTAATAATTAAATTCTTTAACATTTCTTCTCTAACCAACAAGAGTTAAACCTATTATAATTCTCTGCCAAGAAAGGAAAAGATCTGAAAACAAATGGGTAGCAAAATTGCTAAAATAGCTGCTAAATAATTATACCCTTTAGTAAAATAAAAACTTTTTCCTGTCTTTGATTCAAATCTCAGCAAACACTATGCCAATCTACTCAAGGAAAAAGTACGTTTTTTATTTAATAATATCGAGCGCGAAAAACTTCCTTGTGGATTTACCCTTGACATTCCTACCGGTGCTGCAATTGGATAATATAAGAAACAAATTAATTTTTTTACTTTTCTCATCCATTGTCGAATTAGAGTGTATGTTTGGAATGAAAAGAGTCAGCAGGGACCAGAGTATTTACAGGCAAGAGTCACTTTTGAAACAAAGTTCATGGGCAATGACTGGATTACTGCTGTTGCTGGGCAAGTTGAAATAAGAAGTTCCGTTTTCTGATAAATAGCATATTTTTTTTTATTATAGAAATTCATTGATGATAAAAAAAACTCCGATTGCGAATAAGTATCTTAAGATGACCTTACTGAAACAAAGTTTATCCTCTTCAACAATAGTTATCTATTGGAGCTGAGAATTCAATCTTGAGAAGTAAAAAATGCTTTTTTTAATGTATTTAAAAATATCAAAATTTGGGATAAAAACAACTGAAAAAGAAAGAAAAGAAAAGTTTATTTAATATTATTTGACTTAAAAATATTTTTAAAATTAGCGAACGGATCGATATCATAAATGCCATTAAGTTTAAAAAATTAATTTCAAATATTATGTATCCCACGAGGGAGTTCCTATTTACATTGTTAGGTTTTATATTCATACCCTTTTTTGGATTATATCAATAATACAATGTTTTTAGATAGATATCCACAAACTATTCCATGGATAAACTAAGTAAAACAGTGGCATTTAAACGGGATCTGTCAAAGCAGTCAATCAATATTAGTCAAACTGGACCTAAGAAGAGAGGCAAATGTTATTAACTTTTTTATTAAGTACTATTTTGCAAGAAATCAATTACAAAAAAGATATTAAATTAATTATTATATTTTTGAAAATAAAGTTACCGCATTTGCTCTTATTTAGTGTATTTGATAATTAATAGCTTGAGAATATGAATTGTAAATTTTATGCAAGATCAAATTCGCCTGCCTGTTGTTGGGCAATATGCTCCAGTCACGATATTTCCTCCATACTATGAGACCATGTGAACACCTCCACAAGCATTGCATTTCCATGGAACGTTAGTCATAGTATTTCCTATATCTGCAGCCATTTTTGGAGTTAATACACCTATTGTTGTCCCCATTCAAGAATTAATTATAATTGGTTTTACAAATACTTTTTATCAATCCTGAAATTATAATATAATAATAAGTCTTAAATAAGTTTAATAAGGAAGCATGTCCAACAAATTCTAAACTTCAGGAAAGGAACAATACAGATGGCAATTATAAATTCCATAAATTTGATGTCTTCTTTTGTTTGTGTTTAACGAAAATATTTCGAAAGTGGGTTCCTATTTGCATTGCAAGGTTCTATATTCATACCCCTTTTTTGGGATGATATCAAAAATTCAATGCTATAAGATAGATATCAAGGAGCTCTCAAAGAGGGATAAAACCAGAACAATAGGCCATTCAAAAAAATATATATTTTTAGAGTACAATATGATCAAAGACAGCGCTCCTGATTATTTTTTCGCTACAGCTCCCGGATCTCTAACTTCTTCTGGCTATTCAACGGAAAAGTTGTAACTCCAAACAAATTTATTCTGGATAACCGAAAATAAACACATTATGTTTAACCTTCTTGTTATATTTTTATAGCTAACAAATCGATTTATTCTGTAGTAACAGGCTATTTGAAGGGGCCCAATGGTCTTTATCAGTCAAACTGTCAAAATATATTCGACACAATCAATGTTTCAATTTACAAATCGGAATAAGGTAAAATGGGTTTTGAAGTTGATAACAAAAATGTGGATTGGCATGCCAGTGATTTGAGAGTCGATCGCGTGAAAGGTGGAAGCACATATACTCTCAATGAAAATAGAAACAATTAAATTAGGAAGTCGATATTGAAAAAGAGCTGATAGTTTATTCAAATTGCATGTTTTTAAATAATTATCAAATAAGAATAGCCCATTTAAATTAGAATGTTAATAATATACCTTCAACCAGAGACATCAGATCAAAAGATAAATTGAGAGGAAGTTCAATGCAAAAATAAAAAACAGAATTAA
>Ga0302188_10000741_pt1 | contig 26793 bp, 19 predicted proteins | sample II_Bog_E2_1_FD_198783 | JGI IMG/M metagenome (GOLD analysis project Ga0302188, IMG submission 198783) | Peat permafrost microbial communities from Stordalen Mire near Abisko, Sweden - II_Bog_E2_1 | ecosystem: Environmental > Terrestrial > Soil > Wetlands > Peat | place: Sweden: Abisko...
TTGATTCCTTATCAATAGGTACAATTTATGGCATTCATATTGTCAAAGCATAAGTCAACAATATTGACTCGGCTTTCATTTTCTGTTTTATCATTCAACTTATAGTATATATGGAACACCATAAAAATAAATCATCATAATTTAAAGATACTCATTTTGCTATCGCTTTTGCAAGTCACAAAAGCGTATTTTTGACCGGTTTATTGCATAAATTAGCAATTCTGTATTTATTATTTCATAGATAAGATGCTATGCACTATTTCTCCAGTTTTACGAGCATCCAACAAAATAACATTGTTTCCTCGGCACATATAGTACAAACTATTTTTATTTTAGTGATTCTGCACTTTATTTACGGACAAATTCTAGTTGTCATTCAGATTCATTGCAATTGTTTGAGATCGATGGTCCATCAAGTAAGCGTTACATCCGCCGTAGGCACATAGCTTGCCATTTATTTTTGTAAGGTTTGTGATATTTGAAGGTAGTGAGCAGTTATAATATGACGATTCGCAGCCCCAGTCAGTCAACTCTGTTTGCATGAGTCTGTTTCTTTGATTTTAGCCGTCATATTATGATTTGTGGAGAGTTACAAAACTATCTTTAAAATCAACAATTTATGCAAATGAATATCCATTCTTTTCCTACTTTATCAGTGTTTAAGAGTTCAGGCTACTTTTTAGCAACTGATGCGAAGATATTTAAATTTCCTCTTTGCTGGAAATTGATGTTAAGGATTAAGGATTATTTGGACAATCTTCTGCTTATTAGATTAGTTGCTTTGCTTTTTAGTTCCACAAATTTATTGATCCTTGCTAATCTATATTCAGATAAGAACCATTCAGCTGGATCGTCTTACTAGCTATTTTTCTAGTGCTTTTCAGGAGGGGTCGAACTGAAGCCAGCCAGTTTTCCTCTCCATTCATAAACCACAACTCATGTTCGCTCTGCATCACTAACTCTGTAGGCATGAGAGTATTCAAATAGAGTGGTGTGCTATTATTTTAAATTTCAATGAGATCTTTGATGGATTTAGGGTGGTGTGTTTCTACCCAATGTTCAACAGGGGAGTATAAAAACAGTTAATTGTTGACTTTTCCCATCTGAGGAGGATATATTTTGTTGACTTCTCTTAATTTGGTTGGCTTTACCTGATCAATCATAGCAATGTACTTTAAATTTATTAGCTCTATTTGGAGTTAATAGAAATTAAGAGTAAGCTCTACAATAAAAATAATAAATATATTCGACCCTATAAAAAGAGTCAGTTTACGAGGGATACTTTATTTGCCGATTATTTAAGTTTTAGTTATTTCATCTCTATAATTTAGCAATAATAGACACTCTAATTTCCATGACAGTAGATCGATATTCGCACTGTTTCACCAAAAGCCAATTGTAGCATATAATTGATGGATACCTAGGGTTACGGCCCTACTATATAATCCTCATTAAAATTCTGAAGAAATACACTCAGAAGTACGAACAACTTCCAGACATGCATAATAAAGATAAACCTCATCCAATAAGAATATACTCAAAAGATTCCCTCTGTACCAAGAATATCTTGGATGATTTCTGCGATCTTGAGTCGACAAAGTCAATCCATGAAGGACTGAAGTTGTGCGAGCTACGTTCCACTTATAACAGCACCTCTATGCGGTTTTTCTATCTATATCCCTTGGAAACGATGGTTGATCTCTTAACAAGCCAATAATTTTATGCAGAAGTACCAAAAGACATCATTGTTAACAACTTACTCACAACCACTAATATCTAGATCATCATTTAAACCTTAACTATTGTCAGCGAAGACATGAGTAGAAAGATCAAGGCCACTCTTGCTGGTAAGCAAAATAAACTTCATAAAAATATACAGAGTCAGAAGGCAATAGGACCAGGTATTAATTGCCAAAAAGACACTGTTCGAGGAGTAGAATTGCCGACTGTTATCGAGGAAATAGAGGAGCATGGAGTTATAATACAGAGTGCAGTCGACATTGGCGATGAGATAATTGAAGAATAATCCTTCAAACAAAGTGCCATTAACATAGAAGTCATTTAACTTTAACCCAGCGAAAAGAATATAAAAGAATCAATTATATCTAAAAGTCAAGGCGAGCCAATATTGGATTAAAGGATGACTAAAACCCAAAAGTCAACTAGTCAGAAATATATGGGTATAGAGCGGGATTGCTACTAAACTAACTGCAATTACTGCCAAAACTACCTTTTTTACTTAAACGAAATCACAAATTATAACTTGAGTTAATAATCTTTAAACTCTCTCTCCAAGGAATCTTTAAGATGCTTAAGACTTATTTCACAAACAATTGTTCATTTCACTCTCTACTTAATCTAAGCAAACCAAGTGTAGATTCCCAACGATATTCACGTCATTAATCGAGTACTCAACTCTATCGGGATTGTTATTACTGAGGACATTTTCGCTTCAGAACTTAACCCCAAAACAAAAACCAAGAGAAAGGTAGAATCTCTACTAACAAATCCTAAAAATTTAATTGAAGAGTTGCAACCATACTTCTGGACAGTGGACTTAAAAAATAAAAATGATGCATACTATTCTATCGAGGAACTATTTCGCATGGTAGTTTACTGCCCGACAACAGAGGAAGTAGCTCAACAGTTGCGTAACTATCAAACTGAGATATTTTAAAAGTAGAAAAGCTTGATAAGGTCGACAGAAAAGGATGAAAAAGCAAAGGTTTTACTCAAACAATAATGTTCAAATATGAGATTGTACTAACAATAACGATTGCAGATTATGACCAATTCAGTTAACTTCAAACCGATATATAAACAACTACAGTTCGAAGAAGAAAAAATTGTACTTCCTCAAACCAATCCACGCAGTTACAACGGATACCGTCCTTCAACCAGTAGTAGTGGTGTAGTCAGAAGGAGTGGTTATCTCAATACTTGCTCTCCATTTAGCATCACTACAAAAGGACCAATCAAAGCAGGTAGTCCTTTTTGCAAGGAAAAGAAAAGTGTTATGTCGGAACTAGCACATACTCTGTCGAAGATGAACAACAACAAAGGTAAGCCAATCAATAAAATGGAATAAATTTCCAATAAAACCACAGACAAAAAAATAAAAAAGGTGAGTACAAAGAAAGACAGATGGCATCAATCAAGAGTTGATACCATGTTTTTCAACGAAAACTAATTGCAAACTATGTCAGCCACTCTCAAAAAGAATGTTATTAACAATCAAATCTTTTCCAAAGGCAAACTTTTACAAACCGATCAATCCTCTGATTTTATTAGGGTCAACGCAACATAACCTAACGAAGAAGTCGAACTTTCCGATCCACAGTTTAGAAGAATGATGTGCAACGCTTATTTCAGAAACAAAAACACTAATAACGGCGAAAATTTCGCATTAATTGCACCCAACCCCAACAGTTCTTATTGCCCTTCTTTTAGTGTAGCAAACAACTCTGCTGTCTAAAAATCAAATCTAAAAAAAAACAATCCTTATAGTAACTCTTTAAACCAGTTGATGGGTCGTAAACAGTAGTTAGAGCAAATTTAGTGTATGGAAAAGAAAGAAAAAGAGGCTTTTAACAAACAACTGCTCAATGGACAATCAGTCAAAGGTATCCTCCATATAATTTAGATTAAATTTATGAGGAGATGCGCATGGGAGCAGCAAAAGTCTACTAAAATTTAAACAGTGCCAAAGGAAGCAGTGAGAGTCACCTCCATAGCTTGTGTGGTAATTTTAGTATAACACAGATAACTTCCTGCTCACCGAACCTGCAAAATACGAGGATAGTGATACGAAATGGCCTTACAAGCATAGGAATAAGCAAACAAGCGTGATAATCTAAAACCGTGTCAAATTCAATCAATCTGGCTTAATCCGCAATTAAAAATACAGTAAGAGCATAAAGAATGAATTAATCAACCACCGCAATTCTTATCTCCTTGCCACAGAAAAATAAAATAAGAACAAATTTCATAAGAATCCAATTCACAAGGGCAAAAATAGCTGCCTTATTACTGAAGGCAACGTTAAAGAGATGTATCAGCAAGAACTAAAACGAGTCTTATAAAGCGGTTGAAAATATCATTTATCTATTTTAATATTTGATGCAGTCGTTAATTCATTGATGCAACCCTACAATTTGCTATATTATAAATGGGCATCTTTATAAAAGCTCTGTAAAAACAGCATTAGCCGAAGAGAGGCCACGAGTTTTTTGCATGCAACTCCCTCACAAAACTACGTGAGTACTACTCACTATTTAAAAATATTTCTTAGACCTATTCAATCGATACAGAGGAGTTTCTATAGCTATTTGGAGACAAACATGAAGAGGTATTTTAGCTGTTGGACACTGATCGCAATCTACTTATTGATGGATTGGAATTATTTGCGGGTTTAATCTTACTATCATACAATATACAGTTTTCAAATAAGGTCACCTTCTTATTCGAACTGTTTGACTTCAATGATCTTAAGAGTTTGTCTCGTACTGATCTAGAGTTTCTTTTTCTATCTTGTTATAATGCAGTTGTCAAGGTCTTTGGACTCAAGCCTGCACAGAATGATAACTTTATTTAGGAATTCGTTCGAGAGGAATTCCCTTCTGATGAGCGGGTAAACATAAGTGAAATGCACAAATGGGCTTGTAGATCATAAATAGTCTCCCATTTTTTCAAGCTCATCGGCTAGCCTCTGCAGAAAGAGCGGAGTATTTCATAGCTTGAAAAAATTTATTTGAGACTCATCCCTTAAGATGGCCAATACGGATTCGTTGATTCTCACCAATAACTGGAGCAGGAACGATTCATGTTGGAGAGTCAAAAGATTTTCAAAAGCTCAGAGGAAATGTAAAAATAGGCACCACATTGTTTCGATATAACTCCATAAATGAAGTGGGTTTACGGTATCAGATTTCGAGACGTCAAACAATTTATAGAGTATGTTAGTATCTCTTCAGAAGAGCTTCTTCTCTATTTTGTGGGAAAAGTGGCCATCATATACAATATTAAATCTCAAAGACAAAAACATTATACTGGACACACTCAGCAACTTATATGCATCGCAGTCGATGGCACTCTCTGTGCTACTGGTGAATATGGACCAAATCCTGAAATACGAATTTGGGATTTTAGAACTTTAGAAACAATACAGATTTTAAGAGGAGCTCATGTCAACGGAGTTCATCTTGTCAAATTCATTCCCGGCGGATTGTTAGTGAGCTGTGGATGTCAGGAAGAAAGCCCTGTTATCATATTTGATATCGAGACAGGTTAGGCTCTCTTTAGCACATACTGCTGCTCACCTGCAGTTTAAATCTCATTATTGTGCAATTTCACTAACCGCCCAGCCCAGGAATTCATTATTGCCAGTCTCTATTCAATCTATCATTTTAAGTGTATCGTACCGTAGGATAATTCAGAGAGGATATGTATGAAGGTAAATCGCATGCAAGAGGAGAGTCATCAACCAAGCTCTCCAATAACAACATGCTGTTTCTTTATGATAAACCAGCATTATCGCCATTTGTCAGAATACGATTAACACTCGTAAAAATAGGTGATGACAGGACATTAAAATGGAGCAGTGTATGTATGGAATTTGGCCAAGGGCGAAAGAGAATACAGCTTCAGCCAAGAAATGAATGCAGTGGTAAGACTGCTGCCTACTCATAATCATCTATTGGTAGTCACCAACTCCAGTTTTCTAGCCTATTATAATATTAATTTGCAAGATCGGTAGCGCATCCGCAGTATTGATGTCACCCAAGTTGATTAATAACTGCGGAGTTATGATATAAACGAATGTTTGATCTGTGGCAAGGAGCAACTTCTATTGGTGACGAAGAGAGCAGACATATTCTTTTTGCTCGAGCATGAACCCGAGCAATTGCCCTCTCTTACTCATTTTGCACATAGAAAGTATCATACTCGTTTAGTCAATCAGATTTTATTAGTGGAAGGGCGTATTAGCGAGCATCGACTGGTTAGTCATGAGAAAGAACAAATTTTATACGTCGCCATTGAACATGCTATATTTGCAATTGACCTATAAACTCACAGATATATAAAAGAGTGGAATATTGGCTAAAGAGTCGTTAGTTTTGATGCAGCTTTTATCAAAGGCGTAGGCTTGTTCGTTGTGGCCGCCACTTAGGAAAACCGACTCTACTCCTTTACCAATACCACCTAAAACATCAGCCGTTAGAATTTAGAAGCATCTGTTATATCAGTATTAATACATCACGAAGACAGCCCAACTATATTAGTATTAGTATCCACCAAAAATACTATTGTAAAATATGGTATTGCACGAGGCAACTTTGCTAACGGAAACCCTTATTCTTTTCCTGGATTTTCAGTCACTCTCAGTCAGTTTTAAGGAAATAAGATTCTTCTTTCAGGAGAAGACAATTCATTAAAAGCATTATTAGTAAAGCAGATGCATGCGCAGAATCTAAGCGAAGTGGACTATAAAACATCCTCTCCTATTCTCAAGATTCACTTTCATATTCCCTTTGGGAATGATAAGTTAAGATTGCCAGTTCTGATTGGATTACGTTCCAAAGTGTTAGTGGCTGCACGAAGAGATGGCCAAATCTACTTATGGAGTGGCTTTTAAGAGTTAGCAAATCATACACCTCTCATCCTGTCAGCTCATATATCTTCAATTAGTGATTTAATTATTACAGACGATCAAAGACATCTCATTTCAAGCGGAAGTAGCGACGGTATGATTATTCAATGGCATCTTCGCTATTTTTTATAGCCTGGAAGTGCTGTAACAGCTGCACGTTTGCGTGAAGACAAAATTGAATGTATTTCTGATGAATTAGCGATGAGGAGAATAGATTTTTGCAAATTTGAGAATAATTTATTAGGGGAGTTGTATGATCAGCACCTGCAGGTGAAGGGAATTAATAGCTAAACAATTCGTAAACTTTTTAAAAGCAATTTTAACGATTGGAAACTGGAAAATGCAATGGAAAGGACATAGGAGCCTCCCATTCATCTGAAACTGGATTTTGCCTTCGGAATAGAGACTTTTCATAAGAACAACACAGTGATTGCTCTTTCTGAGCCCAAGCGATTTCTCTACTTTATTTCAAAGCTGTTAGTGATATACAATCCGGCCTTAAACACTCAAGCCTTCTATAGAGGTCATAAATTTAGAGTTACCTGCTTAGTTCTGCTTGATAAAAATGAGAGAGTAGCTAGTGGGGAGGCTGCCTATCGCCCCACCATTCATATCTGGAATACTAATACTTTGGAAACTGAGAGAATTATCTCTACTGGTCACCGCTGGGGAATTGTTGAGCTAGCTGCTAAAGAGAATACTCTGGTATCATGGGGACTGCGATATATTCGATAATAGGGAGAATAGGGCAAGGAGTAGCCTTCTTGCCAGCACAACATTTATTCATACCAAGTAACTGATTATCGAAGTGGATATCTAATGGCTCAACGAGAAGACAAAGATTTGGTGCACTCCTTGGCGATCGACCCTCGTCATCCTAACCGATTTGCCAGTTGTAACGATGGTCGAGTGGTCTTTTGGTAAGTGCGATCTAATACCATTTTGAGAAGAAAGGTCTGTTGGTTGAACGGAGACACACCTACATGCTGCTCCTATTATTTTTTGGGGAATGGAGATGCCGATATATTGGTAGGTACTCGTGCGGGTTCACTTGGTATTGTTTCTCGTTCAGAACATTGGAGCACATTTTTTAAGGATGATAAGGATGGTCATCAAATAAACTGCCTGCTGGTGGTGCCTCACGAACAAGAAATACTTATTGTGGTAGCATCGTAGGGGAATTATTTGAGGATATGGAACCAAAAGTTTGAAGAACGATTTTTGGAAGATATGAGTAAAATTGATCTCACCTAAGATGGGTCGAAAAGGGTGTGGGAAGGTAAGGGAGAAAAATTATAAAAAAATTGTTCCATTCAATCTTTGAGTGAAGTTGAAACAAAAGGAGGAGAATTCCGCATACTGCTTGGCACCAGAAATGGCTAAGTATTAGAGTTAGTTTAAAGCAAAGAGTATAACCGATATTCAAGTAAAGAAATAAACTTTAAGGCAGTCTTATTTCTACGCTTTAACATGGCGCAAACACAGGCTAAAGGGAGGAATAAAGTCTTCACAGCCCATCACCCTCGCTATTAAATTCTTGCTTCAATAGGTATGGATTAGCAGCTTCTCTTTTGGGACTGTTAACGCCGTCGACTTCTGCATAGTGCTTATCTTGGCTTAGATCGTTAAAAATCTTACCCCACTGCTCTCAAGTTTAGTCACACTGGAGATTATCTGATGGTGGGCTACTCAGATGGGTTATTAGTCTTTTTGGATTCTAAAATATCGAAATCGATGCAAGGAAAAGCTGATGAGAAGTACAGCCCACCTTCCTTAAATATGATTAAAAAAGAAAAAGAGAAATCATAAGAGGGACATGCAGTTTTAAATATGTAATTATCGGAAAATGGTGATTTTTTAGCAGTGAGCTATCACAGACTCGCAGGGGATCGCAGCCACGCGTGCATTAAAATATTCGCAAGCCGTCTCAAAGACAAACCCCGAAATTACGCACGTTTTTAAAATTAAAAAATATTCTAACACTATTCAACCGTTCCATGCCCTCATACTGAAAAAGCCTACAGGGGAGAGGATGGAGTTATGCATGGATTTGCTGCTTATTCCATGGCCTTTGCTGAAAGCGAAAACAAACACTACTTTCTCATCTATTTTCAACTATTGGACGAAAATCAGAACAGATTAGCCATTAATAGCGAAGGAGATGAAGAGCGCAACTATAAGGTATGGGACGTCAGTAGCTCAACAGTCATTGCAAATTCGGCTCTTATTGAGTCTATCAGGTGGAAAAAATTCTACATTCACAATGCCATTGAAGCCCACTACATCTTACATCAGCCTCACCTTACTCCTCTCCAACCGACTGACACTCCACCATCCAATAACAACCTTCTCTTACCTGAGTTCACTAGCATGGTTCTTCTTGAGCAGCACTTAGTGGCTGTATCTTTGAACGGAGACCTGCATTTGATGAAATTATCTGCATTGTAGGGACAGGATAACGGATTGGTAAGTAAAACAATCCCTGGTCATAGTTGTAAAATAAATCAAATCGAAAGCAATCATGACCGGACGGTATTGTATACCTCTGGTGAAAGCGATGAGTGCATTCTTAAATGGGTTGTTGAAGAAAGTCCTTCCCTGATAATCGGGGAAGGCTTTTAAGAAAATGAAAAGGATTTATTTGGAGAAGTACTTGATGAGGGATAGATGAAATTGCAACTGGAATTGTGGGGAAGTAAGTTTAGGATTGGTAATAGATTAGTTAGAAACTTAAATTTTATTGATCCATTAAAGATAGCAGATATACTGGGAAGAAGAGCATAGCAGGTTCGCAATAACCTCAAATGTGATCATTTTGGTAGGGTTATTTTCAGCTCCGGTCATGCCGTAGTAATAGTGGATTCAAACCATCCCAATAAAGAGTTCATCTATGTAAAAGACGACCCTAACCACATTTTGCAGGAAATTACTGCTCTTGAAGTCAGTCACGATGGACAATTCTTATTCACGTGCCATGCAGGGACAAGAGTAGGGGTGATGCAGTGGCAACTTAGCTCTAAAATCCTTCAAAGAAGACTTCAATTTGCAGAGATTACCTACGTATTGATGGTCGCAGTATCCGAAGATATGAGTCGATTAATATTGTATGGTCTAACTGCAGAAGCAAGCGGACAGGTTCTTTTCGTAGATTTGGACAACAGTCAGCTGTTGGCAGTTTGCAGCTATAGTCACAAACAACCATGGCACGTAAAGGCTCTAGCATTTGTGCCTCATAGTCACGATCGGTTTGTTAGCTGCGGCATTTAGCATACAAAATACTGGCAGTTCATGGGTGGGCAACTTATATACAGTAATTTGCCAGGAGCAGATAGTTCTCGGATAAATACTTGCCTTGCCTTCCTCGGAGAGGAGCTTGTGACTGGTAATGACCACGGGGAGTTGGTTGTTTGGCGGGGCGAGCCTATTTTACGCCAGGAGCATCAAAATATGATTACTTGCTTAGCCGTACATGCCAATGGCACAGAGTGGTTTCTTACCACAGGTAGTCTTCCAAGTGATGATTGTGATTTTCAAATTGTGCTATGGAGCTACCTTAACTCCGAGTTGTCTATCCTTCATAAAGTGAATTTAACCATTTAAGCCCCTGCTGCTTCTCTATTCTCTGGTCGGCTTAATACAGCTAATAATCAGCGCGATCTTGAAGTTCAAAGTCTATTTATGAATACAAAAAATGTATTGATTGGTACCAGCAGAGGCGATGTATACGAATACAACTATGAATGGGCAGTTAAAAAGACTAAACCAGGATAGCGGTTAGTAAGGCAGATGCTTGTATATGAAGATGGACAACGAACGAAAGCCATGTTCTTTACTGCTAGTGAGTAGTAACTCATATAAATAAGTGAAATGGGGCTGCTTAGAGTATGGGGTCTACCTCACACAACTCTTTATTGGTCTTATAATTTTAACTTATAAGCCATCAATATGATTTACAGCGAAAAATGTGAGCTTATTATAATTGCATTTAAGGGAGAACTACGATTTTTTAAGTGGATAATTGGATAGGGAAAACAGTCAATGGTTTAAATCTAATAAAACTACAGGCAATTTTTCTATATTACTCACCTCATTTTGAGTCACAACCAAAAATTTGTCGCTTTGGGTATTTAAAGAAATTCAGACAAGGTAAATCTTATCTAACTCTACGAGATATCCCAAAAATAGTTTACTTTCAAACTCAGGCTTAATCTTGACAGTCCAATTCTTTTTGTAGATTTCAATAAACTTACTTCTGATAAAGCCTTTATGCTTGTCAGTACTCGTGATCGCATTGAGCTTTTTGATCTTATTCATGGTGCGTCTGCTCCTGAGGATTTAGTCAAACGAATCGATTGGATGGGAGATGGACTTATGCTTAGCGAGCGTACTGAGGTTATTAGAGCTATTCATTAAGAATAAATGCACTTTGGCTAAATCAAAACAATACTATAGGTAGACGGGTTTTTAGTGTTGGATAGTTCAGGAGGGGTGCACTGGTATAAAGATAATCGGCTGTGGGCTACTTGCTCTCTTAATATAAGTAGCATTGATTGTTATAGTTTGAGTCCATCAATGAAATGGTTAGCTGTGGGTTCCAAAATTGACCGTAATGTAGTGATTCTCTAATTGCTTCAGTCTAAGTCGAGGTGATCTCATTAAAATATTAGTATCAGAATCTAAATAATTAAATTCTTTATTTTTTTAAAGCCTTAATTATCTGGATTCAAATTACAATGAATAATAAATTTGATAAAGGTTACAGTGATAAAGATCAGAGGGAGTAGAAAAGCATATAAGCACATTTTGTGAGTCCCTTATAACCCCATAAACTCTAAAGCATGTAGTCCTATGTTTAAGTGATCTCGTCATCATTGAAGATATACCACTTAGTACTAATCTTAATATAGCTCAGATAGTGGCCATAATTCTCACCTGTACCAAGGTGCACCACGACACCCACCAACTTATAGACTCCCTCCTTCTGTTAATTATCATAGTTAGTGCCAAACTTTAGTTTAAATGGAAAAGGCACTTGCCAATTAAGCTTTACTAATCCCTTCCTCGCTTCGTCATAGTTGAATCTACGCAATTGAATCGATAGAAAATTAGGTAGCGTCTTGATAAGAGACCACTTTAAAGCCTACACCAGTTTTCCACATTTATCACACTTAAACATGTTCTTTCCCGTAAATCTTTCGGCTTTGCTGTAATTACTAATGCAGTAATTAAGGGAAACGTTTGGTTCTGGTAGCGAAAAGCTCATATCCACTTCATCCTCTTCTCGTTATGTTACTATTTAAGTGAGCTTATACCTGTTTGGCAAACTTGGCATTGAGTCCGAGTGACCTGCTTGTAGTAAAACTCCTCCTCTAATGGAGTTATCATTTTTTTATTTTTCGCCTTAATCTGATCGTTAATGCTATTCATAATCCATATATAAAACTCATGGCAGTCTTGATGTCGCTCACGTTCGAAGATAGCTGACTCAGCCTCAACGAATTTCATTAATTTGCTCGTCGACACGGACTAATATTTTTTTCGTTTGCGCATGCTTTCTAGCAATTCCTTGAGATGAAACAAAACACCTGAGGGATAACTGCGTAGGTAAAGATATACTTGGATTTCTCCACTAGCGAGGAGAATACTGGATGATGAAAAAGCACTTGGAGAATACAGTTGGCATAGCAGAGGGTTAGTGGTTTCTTAGTAAAGGCAAATCTACGTTTTCGAAGCCCACCAGGAGTTGATTTTCTTCGCTGATGTGCTCACGGTTCTCAGGATTGTTTCCCATTATAATATCAAAGTATTGAAACACATTGATGAAGTAATCAATACATGACAGTCTAAAAATATTAATACTTTGATAACACTATTGAATCTATTGTAACAATTCCGAAATATACTTGGGCTTATTGAAAGTTGTATCTTCTTCACACAGTGAAATGATTTAAGAGATTCGCATTTGAGGAAGTTGATTGTTAATCAGGTAGAATGTTTGGTGGAATAAAGTATGTTTGACTGATCATCTATAAAAAATGCACTCAATGCAGTATATACCTTTCGCGCCTTATTGCTAGCAGTCACCATTATCGATTTAATGCAGATCAATGAACTGACTATCCCGGTTAACTCCAGACGAGTCACATATGAAATAGGTGAGGATGGACGCCTTGTCTTACTGGCGAACGAGCCTTAGAAGAGAGAAAACATTCTTTCGAGTCTGTTCGGGAAGTGGGAAGGCTGCAAGATAGAGCTAGGTCAGTTGAACTCTATTCAACTTACCAGGAACAATCGATTTCAGGACATGCTTAAGGATAACCCCTTCGTCTCAATTCAGACGCCTCCGCCAAGACCGCCAGAATTAAAGAGACGATTAAAGTGCAATTGCAAGAAATCAAAATGTTTGAAACTCTATTGCGAATGCTTCAGCAACTAACTGTTTTGTAGCAAGGACTGTGAATGTCTCAATTGTGCTAATGCATAGCTTAATGCCAAACGTTTAGAACAACTCCGTGAAGATATGAGCATAAAGCGCACTCCTGAAGGTAAGGGCTGCCGATGCAATAAATCCAACTGTCAGAAAAAATATTGTGACTGCTTCAATCGTGGAGTACACTGTGGACAAAACTGTTCTTGTGAAAACTGTGAAAATGGAGCGAAAAATGAACACTCTCACGAAATTCAATGATTTTGCAATCTTTTACTTAATTACACTTCGGAAGATCAGAAGGTCCAAATGTTTAAAATTATCTGTTAATATAGTTTAGTTTAGCAAACATAGGAAGATATTGTACAAATAGTATCATATTTCATATATATAACATAAATTGATTTTTTTTCAGAACTGGAAATATTTTTATTTTGCTCTTGGTCAAGGCCTTCCTCTCATATCTTCATGATTTAAACCTATAACTATTTTTGAATCTTTTCATAATTATTTGAGTGATAGGTAGGGTTATGTTCAGATTGACAACCAAATTACTGCAGCCCTTCGCCGCTGTTCCAACCAAACAAAAATTCTTCTTCCTCTTTGGAGCTCCAGGTGTTGGCAAGGGTACCTACGCTAAGCTGCTTCGCAAGGATTTGGGATATAATCATGTATCCACTGGGGATGAGATCAGAAAAATACTTAAAGGCACTGTTGCCAGCAGCTTTGACAAGAATCTTATTGAGACAATCAGGGGCATCGTGAAGTCTGGAGGTTTAGTTAGTGACTAAATTGTTGCTAAGATTATCTCTGAGAAAGTTAAGGAGCCTGAATCAGCTAAAGGAGTGATTTTGGATGGCTTCCCCAGAACACAGGGCCAGCTTGACAAATATCTATAGTTGTTCCCTATTCATGGGGTTCTTAACATTACTCTAAGAGCTGACATTCTTTTAGAAAAGCTTATGGGCAGAAGGACTTGCCTGAACTGCGGCACTGGCTTTAACATCTGCGATATTCAGAAGTATTTTTAAAATAACTTAGAGATGGTTACTCAATGGACCCTTTGCTACCAAAAAAAGAAGGCATCTGTGATGCTTGTGGGCACTAGTTGGTCATTAGGGAGGACGATACTTAGAAAGTGATCCGCTCACGTATGGAGGAATATGAGGCCAAAACCAGACCACTTCTACTGGTATTCGAGAAGATGGGAGTGTTGATTAATTGCGAGGCGAAAAAAGGAGTAAAGGACTATCCCTAAATCAAAAAAATCGTATAAGCCAAAATTGCTCTTTCATGATTGATCCTAAAGTAAATAAACCAATAATTAGCTTAATTATTGCATAATGCTGTATTTACTACGATTGTAACAGAAGTTAGATTTATAAATATCTAAATAAATTATATGTAAATCTAAAATGAAATTTTAATTATGGGAGGAAAATTCGTATTTTGATAAAATTAAAAGTCAAATTTAAGCTAACCTTATTTTATAACGATTAAAATTTGAATTATGAGTTTGATGATTAAAGAAAAAATATTTCACTCTCTCCCAAAAAGCACACAACCAACTCTAACCTCCAGTGCCAAATGTCCAAAGACTTCAAATACTAAAAAATATGAAAAAGAAGAAGGATGTCCTGAAATGACGGAATTTATGACTCGCCTTAACTACAAAAATCTTTACATTCATAATATAAACATCGACTACGGCAGACTTGAAAAACCCAGTCATTTTTATTAAAAGGAGGCGAGAGATTAAAAGATGTAATAAAATAGCAATAGGCTGCTTTTGAAAGAAGAAGTAGATATGGAAACAAAAAGAGTTGTTGGTATTTCCGCCCTCAATATGGAAAATACTGTTCAGAAACAAAAAACTGAGAAGAAAAAGATATAAAACTATGATTAAGCTGAACAGATTCATAAAAACCGGTCTTTAACTTTACCTCATGCAAAATCAAAGATACGACTTATAGAGGTTAAGGCTTATTAATTACTAAACAAGCAAAAATCAAATTGCAAGAAACAGCATAGCAGGATCATAAAGATAATGGTGGCAGGGGGTAAGACTCAGACACGAGTAATAAACTATCCTGATAACAACTAGTACCTTAAGCTCTGTGGATTGAAACGATGATGATGTTTTTAATACTCCTATTATTATTTTACTATTTTATTCTATCACTTTCGTTTCTTCTATAATCTAAAAATAAATGCGATCACTAAAGAAAAATAAAACTGTTAAAAGCGGAACCATCTCCATTTGTCAACCTCCCAAACGCAAACATCTGTCCACTACTAATTCCATTGGATTGGATAAGGCCAAGTTTATAGCTCTTGACTTTATCTAAAGTTTGCTTACACGAGTATAGGAAGAAGGTAAATTCAACGAACGCTACATTCGAAAAGTTAATATCATTTTAACCAATTTCTTTGAGACAGATGATAAGTATTTTCAAACTGAAGAAGCGATACACCACGAACCCTCTTGTCATGCTGAATAAGAACCTCAATCAGATCAACCTATGATCATCAGCACATTAAATAAATAATTAAACCACAAAAGAACAGCTAGAAAAACAACCAATTGCAGCGAATTTAAAGAGTCACTGAAAAGCATTAAAAAAGGCAATGTTATGGAGCACGACAAAAGGGATAAGTAGATGGTAATTTAGAAATTAAAAAAAGATTATTTAGCCATTCTTAATTCTCAATACCTGTCCGAGAGTAAGCCACTTGGAGAAACCAGAAAATATTTTCAAGATACAGATGAGCCAGAAATCACAGTTTTAAGAAATCATCTTAGCAAAAATCATGCTTTTCTGACAAGCAAACTCAGCAAATCTTCATTAATAGTCGAATCTAAGAAATATAAGAACTTAATCAGCAATTTTAATCCTGCTAGCTCGATGAATACAAGTCAAATATAGAATGTGATTAATCAATCTGATAGCTATAATTCTCTTGGGAGTCGTAATCGAAATATTGGTTCTCTTGATGAAAGCATTCTGATAAAATAAACAAATCTTAACTAAATCGTCAATATCTGGAAACCTTTGAAATCTATTAATGAAAAGTCCATAGTTACGGAAGAATTATAAAAAGTGCATAGTATAGGGGAGTAAAATATGAAAGGAGGAAATGCACGTGATAGATTACGGTTATAAGTAAATCAATCTCTTTCCTCCCTCAGCAAAGTCAAGATAAAATAAGTTTCTTCTAGATAAGGTAAAAACCGTGATAAAAACTGTCAGTCAGTGAGTTTTCTGCCGAAAATAGGTCGCACATGAATGATCAACTGATTGATATCATTAATTATGATATATTTTCGGTGCTTTAATAATCACATAATCATGAAATAATCTAATATCTTTAATGAAATCATTGACCTGAGAGTCTATATTTCCTGAGCATGATATCAGTTGGTTTTAGAGCAGATTTGTTTAAACTGTTTGGTAACTTCCATTTTAACTTTTGAAATTCAATTTCTTGGTTGATTTTAGACCAGTCCCAATAGTTATATTTATCAGTAGCTAGCAATGACATTTGATTCATGCTGCGATGACCTGTTCTCTATTATTCTCCACATTCAAAATTATTTTGCTCCAATTCTAGGAATAAATCTATGTTATCAATTGCCAGGTTTTTGGCATGTTATAAGCAATTTCGAGCAAAATTGTAATACGCCTTATCTTTAAACGCTTTCGTTAACTCTGATAGCCAAGCCAAAGCCTCCTCCTTCTGTTCCTTATGAAGGTTTGCAGATTTGAGAATATGATTTTCGACAAGTCGCATGACTTCATTGTTGAGGAAAAGATAAAAATATAATACAATTGCATCTTTTCCTAAATCCTGTCTTTCTAATAATTTAGCCAGCTTGGCTATAATTCTCAATTTGGTCTTGCAATCTTCTTTGTCATTATAAATATTTAAAAGATTTTCGATGGAAGTATTGATCTGTTTTCGTTCATGAGGTTCTATTTTTAAAACAGTTTCGATATGAATTTCTTTTTTCTTATTGCTGATCAACTCATGCATCTTATTTGCTTCTTATTTAGACTGAAAATTCTCCTCAACATGTTTTTCAATGAGAGTTAAAATTTTTATTAATTCATTTTCCAGTTTAGCATAATCCTTAATTTGAGGGGAATCCAACATTACAGGAATGTTCATTTCAATAAATTATTTCTATATTTTACTGAATAATTTTAATTGATGCCCCTCAATTCTTGTAAACATACCCATTTATATAATTCTTATTCTTATGTCTGCCTTCTCAGTTTCCATGCTATTTTATTATAGGATATTGTTGCCAAATTAATTCTTTTAATTTTTAAAGATATTCCATATAAAGAAAAACTATTAGAATCTTCTCTCCACAAAAACACAAAAATTTATTATTTTTTTCTGCAGATGATTACAATGAGCTTATTAGAAGATTTTTTTAGAGAGAAGCATTATTTGGGAGTAATAAATATGAAGGTGATTGCTGCACTTTTGTTGTGTGAATAAATCTGCATTCACCGACAACTTTTGTTATTTTATAAAATAAAGAAATTAAATTATAGTGCTTTCCACTAAAATATTATCATCGTCCATATTGAAGGATAACGTACGATTTTCTTTCTTTTTTATTGTTTGAGCTGACAAAAAATTACTTATCATCGTTTAAAATTTAAGATAATTTTTTTATTTATTCTGCATTGAGCTTTCTACTAATAAAGCAATCAGCTTTTCAATCATAGAGGCGCTCTCATTTATAATTTATTTAATTTTGACTAAAAAACTGAAGAGTAATTTGTGAAAAACTTATATTTTTAATTTATTCTATCCTCCCCCTTCTACTTCTAGAATATTAAAATTTTAAAAGTCTTATGGATTTAAGGCGATGAAGTCTTCCTCTTTGCAATTATTGCAAATATCTTTCATTTTGTGATTTAAATTCCGATACTGGGACATTTTATGAACTTGTTAACCATTGGGGCCTCTCTTATATTTTGGCTTTTATATTGTATATATATCGGCATCCGTGAGAAGCATAAAATACTCTTTAAATATTATATTTTTAGAATTTTGCACAGTATCTCTAAAAAATTTTTTAATAATTTTTTAATCATGAGCATGATGAAGCTTATTTATAATTATCTTAAAATTTTTATTGCATTTTGGAAACATCTTAATGAAAGCCTCCATCATTCTAAATTAGATCTCACTTATTTCATATTTTCCATTTTTTAGTTCAATGTTTAGCACAATCAAAAATCTCACCTTCTTTAGGTTTGAAGCCATCGTCTTTATGTAATGAAAATTTATGAGCTATCTAAGACGAGAATTGTCTGCATGGCCAGGCATGTCAATAATGGCATAAATATTTTAGTGAGGATTAGATGGGAAAAAATTGGGTGTCTCTGTAACGGACGTGTTACAGTGTTTAACATATTCTGAATATGGAAGTTAATCTGGTTTAATAAACACCTCCTGTCCAATTGCATATTAAATTGACATTGCTGCTCCAGCCCCTGCACATGCCAATGTTGTTTTTCCAGATCTAGTATTTCCAATGATGATAACACCTTTGTCCCCTTTGGGTAGATCCTCAGCGAGCTGATGACGCTAAGCGAAGCATTAGTATGTTTCTGTAAGTTAGTTGGTCGTCATACCTTAAATTAATAAAATCAACTTATCAATCTTGTCAATAAATAGGTCTTATTTATTGGTCGTTGTAAAAAGTATAATCGTTAAGATTGAAAGAATGAATAATATAACTTCATTAAAATAATAGTTTTCATTATTGCCAAATTAAATGTCCAACAACAAACATTTATTTCTTCATTCTACATAAAACCCAATTTTATAACTTATAAATTTATCTCCTTTTTTATTCATTTTCTATTTGAAATTCTTTAGCTCCAGAGATAAATATTCATTTTTTTATAGGGATGGAGTTACTGCTTCAGACGACTTTTTTCTCCATTTTACAGAATCTTAACAATTTCGTATTTACAGTTAAATATCAAACACTTAACTGATTAATTTATCATTTATATAGATGGAGTCAATATATTAGGAAAAAAGTCTATAGAAAGAGACAATGAAGGTTAGTGTAAGTGAAATTTCACATAAAATACCACAATATCATCCTCAATGATTAATTCTCAGTTTACAATTAATAAATGCTGTATTAATTATGATAGCATAAATTAATATATTGCAAGAAGTTAAATCGATATCAAGTTTACTGTAATTTCATTGTCCTCATCTGCTTAATGAATGGAAATTTTACAAAAATGATTAATTAATAGAAATTGATAATCATCAATTTTAACCATTTATTAATCAATGCTCATCCTTAAAAGGAGCAAAAACACTATTCTCGTACATTTACAAAAGCTTCATTTCCTTCACTTATTTAATGATTAGATCAGACAACTTAGCTCTCCATTTTTGTGCTTCCTTACGATCGATTTTCAAAAACAAAATTTACTCTTTTGCAATTTTTGAATTTATATTCACCTGAAGAGTACTTTGCTATTCCATCACCAAATTTAATACTCTACTCTGTAATATTGGTAAAGTATCGCAGATGGACGAATTAGGGACTGGATAAGCGACAAATACAGTTAATGCTTCAATATCCAGTATTTTTCCTAATATCCTTGGTATATGGCATTTGATCAACTTCAATCCAATCTCATTTGCTTTTGCTTTCATTTTATGACTAAAGTTTTACCATTGCTCTGTTGACATTTTTTTTAAAGTAAAATTTATTTTGTTAAATTTTTTAGGCGTAAAGTCGTAAACATCAAACCAATTGTTATTCCATGAATTTGTTTTGGTCTCTTCCATCTGCTTTGGTAGTTAAGCATAGCTAAACTATGGATAACAGCTAAACTATATATCGTAGCTGCTCTCAATGATGGGTTGGCTTTCACAAAAGATAGAAAAATGACTGTTGTTGCAATCTCTTACTCTGAACTGTTGAGTTGTGCCAATAACAGTAAGGTGATGAGAATCCCGTACGAAAATGCTTGACTCACATGCTCCAATGTAGATATTACAAAATTTGCATTCATCGATATAGACGCATGCTGATGAATCGAACAGAAATATATTGCACTCCTAGCAGTCTGAAATTTGGAATTGCTGCATTTGTAGCTAACCTGGTTTTTTTATTTTTTCCTCGAACCATCCATTTTCAAAAAGAAAATCAGCTCTGTTCAATTTTTTTTTAGCGAACATGGCCGTGATATTATTATTATTAGATTGATAGTCGATAAAATTTAAAGCTTGAGTTTATTTATCATTAACTAATTCAGTTAAACTTTAAATTCATTAAGAATTATTACCTCAATATTAACTTTATGAATTGAACAAAATAGGCAGATTTAAGTGGGGCATTTTTAGGTAGCGATAAAAATAATTAGATGAGGAACTTACATATACGTATCTTATTGTTGTTTTATGGTTGATATATCAACTAATCCTCTCTACTACGCGGCAGCAGGCGGAATTCTTTTAGGAGTTGCCACATCTCTCAACTATTGCTTGAGAGGTAAAGTTACTGGCATGAGCGGAATGGTTTTTGGTATTGTATCGTGCAATAAAGGTTTTTATTCATCTATTTTAGAAGAAATTCCTTAAAAGATCAGCGTCATCGGAGGCATGCTCCTAGCTTCTGGCGTATTTTTTGATATTTTCAAATATGAGACCTATAACAACTTTACCCCATATGGGCCTGCTGATTAAATCACAGCCTCTACTTCATATGTTGGTTATGCATTGGCTGGGTTACTGGTAGGTTTTGGAACAAAGCTTGGCAATGGATGCACGAGCGGACATGGCTTATGCGGAATACCTAGATTCAGCATCCGCTCAATTGTTGCAGTGTGTATTTTTCTTTTTACAGCAATAGCCATTGCAACTTTAGGTAGTTATTAAACTTTAGGCATATTTTCTGACCAAACCCTTAATCCTCAGTTAAATTATGATCACTAAATATCTGCAAATGTATTCATAATAATCGGAGTCTTTTTGCCAATACTAGGTGGAATTATCAAGACTAAATTGAAAAGTAATAAACTAAATAATAGTTAAATTGCTCAAGATCAAGGGCTGACTTTTATAGTTGGCTTAATTTTTGGGTGCGGATTGCTTTTGTCTGGAATGGTAAGGAGAGTAAATATAATAACTTTTTTAAGTCTTCATTCTGGTTGGAATCCTTCATTATTACTAGTGCTTGGTTTTGGAGTTGGAGTTAACCTAGTAACCTTCAATTATATGATTAAAGTCAAGTAAATATAGTTTAACTTAGGAAATTATCTTTTTTGGGACATTCTTTGTTTAATCCTAAAAATGCAACGATTGACTGGAAACTAATTATTGGAGCTTTTTGCTTCGGACTCGGATGGGGGATTGGAGGACTTTGCCCAGGGCCAGCAATAATGCAGTTCTCAATATTTACTTTGCAAATTCAAGTGGTGTGGTTTGGATGTTTAATCTTGGGAATGCATCTGGCTAACTTATTATAAAAACTTACCAAAATAAAAGATAAAAAATCTTCCGACCACAAAATATTGCAGGACAACTCTTTAGATGTTACAAAAGAGATTATCAGTCCCTAACAATTAAGGCCCTTATAAATACAAAGCAATTCATTCAAAGTGGATAATGAGAAAAATGAACTGACTCGTCATCTAAACTGATTATTATCTTTATTTAGTGCAAATCTGACAAAAGAACCATATTTATAATGGAATAATCGTTGTTTAAATATTTTAACAGTTGGCTTTAGATCAATAATCATTTTTAAATTCGAGCTGGTAAATCTCATATCCTTCAATATCAACTTACCTATCGTTTTCGCCCAACCACTCCTAAATCTTAAATCTATAAGTTTAGTAATATGCGTTGGCAATTCCAAAATTACTAAAGATCTTAAGTTACAGTGATTTTAGTCTTATTTATGAGTTTCCGAAGATTATGTAAAAATCGTCATAGGTTATAGCTCGCTTTCCTTAGATTAACTCGAATATTTTTTAGTTCCACAGTGATAGCAAAAGTCCATATCCTCGTTTAATTCCGTTGGGAGTGAAAGCTTCTTGACTGTAGCCAGCGATTATTTTGCCATAAATGGTCCTCACAATGACAACAATTTGTTTATGTTAATCCAGATATTTATGAACGTTAACTTTGTTGTATGTATCATATTTATAGATAAGTCTGGTTCTCTTAAGTTCGCCCCTTCTCGCCTAAAGTTGCTTGATAAGGAACTTGCGCTCTCTTGCACTCATTTAATCAAAGATATCTCCTGAATTAAAAAAGTGTTCAATGTATCTTTATCTTTCTTGGATGAGATTGATTGATTTGGGGAACTATTTTTATCTCTCCTGCATTATTAGCTTTAGTTATCGTATTTATTAATCTTTCTCAACTAAAAGTAAATTGAATTTCTATAGATTTTCTGCCAAAAGGTTTTACTCGGATATCTTATCCTTCAGTATGTCTTCGCATCTGTTTGTGATATTATTGACTAAATTTTGTTGTTGATAGTTTTCATTTTGTAAGATAGTAATTCTTTCCTCTAAATCTTTAATTTTTTGATTCCATTATAACTTTTTCTAAATAATTTCTTTTGATTGACTTATGCTTCTTTTAATTTCACAATATTGCTGGATAGAAGATGTATTGGCTCCGTTATCTATCTTACTCTATTGTTCTAATATTTGCATTTATTTTTTGTTTTATAATAGTTCATTCATTTACACTCTTAATTGAATATGCTCTTATTTCAGCTATTTATATTTAACTTCAATTTCATTTTTGTATTTTTATAGATTACTTAAATTTTTGCTTAAATTGTATTTTTCAGATCTGAATTTTTCTTCAATTTTAATTAATTTCTAACTGCCCTCATTTTTAATTTTTAATATTTATCTTTCTCTCTAAGTTATCTTTGCTTTGAGGATCTCAATTTATTGTGCAACTGTTATTTTTTTTAATTGTATTGGCTCCTAAATGTATAATGCAGACTACTATTGATTGCTGAATTCTTTCCTCTAAATTTTATGGTTTCTTGTTTCATAGGAATTCTGTGTTTCGTAATCATTCTATTCTATTCCTATCTTTGAATTTAGTTCGCTTATTTTTATCCTTTGCTTTTGTAGACGATTTCTATTTTCTGAGATCTATTTTTTTTCTTGCTCAAGATCCTGACGGAGGTTCTTAATAATAGCATCTGTTTTGTTTTTTCCTTCCTCAAATACCTTAATTTAATTCTTTAACTTGATGATTCTAGCGTTTAATGGCTAAATTTCTTTATTTAATTCCGCATTTCTATATAATAAGGATTAATATTTTTGTTATAAAATTTTAATTTGTTATTTTAATTATTTGATAGTTTCATCGTATTCTTATTGCTTATTTTATAAAGGAAGATCTTAAAGATCTTCTGATACAAAAATTGCAGATTTATTTGGATTAAAATTCTTAATTCTTTCTAACGAAATTAATTTTTTTTAAAGTCTTTCTATTTTTGTTTGTAATAATATTGCATTTTCAGAGATAATATTACATTTTTATTAATTTTATTGTTATTGATTAAAGCTTACTCCCTCTTATATTGTTAGCATATCAAGCATTTGAAGATTAATCTAATGCAATGCTAATTTGATATTGATTTCCTTTTGTTTGAGTTATTCATTGTAATATTGAAGAGATTAGTTAATGACAAATATATTTTCAATAGCATCATAAATATGTTATAATATTTTAATATTTATCTGTTATATTGGAATTTTAATTTATTATTCATTAAATTATGTTTAAATACCTTTTGACTTTATCAATGATCGTATTTTTCTTATTATACAATTTAATTACACATCTTAATTTATTTTTATTAGCATTTTTTTATTAAAATAACGACCTAACCATTAAAACTTTTTAAAAATTTTCCCTGATGTTCCAAGTTTTTTAGGCTAAAGGGAAGTTTAATATTATTTATCGTATCTGCTTATTCGATCTTTATTTTGAATTATTGAATTCAATTCTAAAACTTGTTCGTTTAATCTTGTATTTTATTGTTTTAAGGCGTATTATTTTGCTTAGAGTCTTTCAACTAAGTGCTGATTCTATTAACAAATCCATGTATATTTCTTACTTTAATTTTATACACTGCGTTCATCGAGAATATTTAGCAATATGTTTTTAAACTCTTCCTCAATTTTTTATTTAGTTGAGAGATAATTTATTATAATATCTTCGAATTAATAAAAAATAGAACTTTTTATACTTATCTCCGATATTTCAATTACCAAGTATTGATTTTTATTGATTAATGATTTCAAAGTATTATATTCCTACAAATCCCGTATAATACCGTCCATATCTTTATTAGCTAATATTTTTGCTTCAGCATATTGTTTTTTATTTAGAAGATTTATTATACGATTTAAATCACTATGTTATCTCATGTATGATGAAACATCTTGCATTTTATTTTATTTTATTTTTGGTTGATTCATATTTTTTTCCTCAAAGGAATCCATTCCTGGTCCACATCTTCTTATTCCAAGTGAAAGAGAGTTAAGTTTCTTTTTCAATTTTTAATGATCTCTAATAAACTAAAGTACATCATAGGCAGCTTAGCAATAATAATAGGGTATTTATTTTACAAAGATTTCACATTTTGCACTGCTTTGATAAGAAACTACTTTAATAAACTGGTGTAGAGTAATTATAACTTGATTTAAATATTCAATATCTCTTTACTGCTTGGCATCTAACATGTATTTTGATTAAATAAGTAATATTATTGGATCATTAAAAAATTGGAGTATTACTTTTTACATTCATATAATTAAATCAATTTGTTGAATTCTTTAATAAACACTATTTTTGCGATTATTATTAATTGGCTTGAGAAGTAGGTCTTTAACATGCATGCCCAATAATATTTAATTTTTTTAGCTTTCTCAATCTTTGGATTTGGATTTCTTCTCTTCTTTTCTTAACTTCTTAGTTTTTTTTTTATTATTAGCCTAGTTACTTCAATACTTCTCCAAGAGCTTATTTTTACTCACCACGCATTCTTCTATCAAATACTTGTTGCACTTTCTCTCTTTCTTAAACATCACCCCTTAATTCTCCCAGAACTTACCTTTCCCAAGCCAGTCTTTCTCTCTGATCTCTTTCTTAGGTTCCCTCTGCTCCAATTTTGTCTCTCTGTCTCTGCAGGTCATCTAATTTTCCAGAATAAAATTGTTCTCTTTCCACTTGATATTATCCTTCGTCTTCATTTTGATCCTTCTTGGAAGAAAAATCAACCAAAAGTTTGTCAACATTTTGTTTTGAGGACTCCAAATGCCCATAAACCTTTTCTTTCTTTTGAAGTTGTATGGCTCCTTCTCTAAGTTTTATTGTGGTAGTAGCTATGGCTGCTTCATCTCTACGATTTCTTTCTTCCACCCCCTGATTTTTCTGAGGATGCCTCCTAACTTAATACATTTGCCTTTTTTGATGCCCACTCTCTGCAGCTTCTTTTGATTTTTCTTTTTAATTGATCATAACTGCTTTGAGAGCGACCATGCTCCCTTCATCTTTAATTTATATAGCCTTGCTCTTTTTAGGCATTAAAGCGGATTAGGTTAACCAGCCAAGACTCATCTAAACTGTATAACTATTATAAACTATGGAGAGAGAAAACAAAAACAGTCGATCAATATTTGCATTGGCAGGAGAATCTTCCATCAGCAATCCCTCTATCAAAATTCAACAAAGTCGAACTACAAAACAGATAGTCGCAATTGAACCACAAACAAAGATAATTAATAACTCGAAAGTGTTTGACCCTAAATTGATTATTAAAAAATTAGGACTGGGGCGGCTGCGTAAAATGCAAGCTCTAGTTAGAGGCTTTATCGTCAGAAGAACGATATATCCTCGTGAACTCAAGGATTATTTGATAGCACAGTCATTATTAGATTTAATCATAGCCAATATAGTCTATCGAGAGGGAAGTTCAATCATTGTGGAGAGTATAACTTTGGGAAAATATGATCAAGACATGGGAGGTGAGGATAGACTTATAGAGTAATATCTTTATAGTAGAGTTATTCGAAGAGTTATTGAAAAAGAATTTGAGCCCGTAGCTCGCCAAGCCATTTATTAAACTGCTATGTTTGCGAGTCGCCCCAACATAACTTACGGTCTCAATATGCGAGATCCTCTTGAGCTCATTCTTTTTCAAAAGCTCAGTTAATCTATTACTGCCTTTGCAAAATAAGTCGCTGAAGAAACTCTGGTGTAGGAAGCAATTTATCGAAGAGAGTTGGAAGTTGTAAATCAATTGATGGCAAACATGGGTGTTATGAGGTAACTTTATAAAGAAGTTGCTTCAGAATGCCTTTTAGAGGGAGTAAGCGAATTTGTGATGGAGAACATGATTAATAGAATTGCAAGCGAAGGAGCATTAGTAATTGCTTAAAGCTGTTACGGTGATGCCATCGCTAAAGAGGAAGATCAATTTATTTCGGAATTAGCCGAGCAGGCAGAAGAATGGCTTTTGCAGGAGGCAATTATCAAAGTGCTTCTGGAAGAAGGAAATAAAGCTTGAAATAATATATTTATATTAGGAGAGTGTAATATTTAAAAACAACTCTACATTACATTTATTTTTTTGTGATTGTGAAAAGTCAAGTTTTTCAATAATTGCGTATATTTG
>Ga0302188_10000742_pt1 | contig 26765 bp, 29 predicted proteins | sample II_Bog_E2_1_FD_198783 | JGI IMG/M metagenome (GOLD analysis project Ga0302188, IMG submission 198783) | Peat permafrost microbial communities from Stordalen Mire near Abisko, Sweden - II_Bog_E2_1 | ecosystem: Environmental > Terrestrial > Soil > Wetlands > Peat | place: Sweden: Abisko...
CCCAACCCCAACCCCTTCTTAAATTATAGTGATAGTATTTAAAAATCAAATATCAAATAGAGTAGTCCAGCCGGATACTGCAAATATGGATTCGATGAGTTGAAGTTTGGAAAGTAATTCAAAATATTGAGGTCTCTGCTGATTTTATTCTCGGTGGAGAAGAGTAAAATTATATATATATCTTTTTTCATATAAATCTCTTTTAATTTGCATTCTTTTGTGTTGGCGTGATATAAAACTACCAGCCAATTATATAACGGCAATCAACTATTAATTTAATTTTAAAATTCCTGTATTTTTGCATTAACTCTAATTTTGAGTTGAAAAGATTTCATAAATCAGAATTTTAGCAATATTAAAAATGTTATTCTTATTTGATTTATAAATTTTATTAAACACTCTTTATCATCAATTATATTTTAACTCCTGTACTATTTATGACAATATTTTTTATTAGAATTAACAAATTGTTATGAATCCTTCATCTCAAAGCAAATAGTTCAGCAATATTTTTCCTACATTAGAGGTTGTTCTTGGTAAGATAGATCGGAGAACTAAAGTTACAGAAGACCTACTTGAAAAATTTCCTTTTAATGCTATAGGATGGATTGTATCTAAATAAAAGTTCTCCAACAATGAGGGCTAAAAAGGGACAAAAGGAACTGCATTCCTCATTTAAAGCAACCTTGCTCTCACGTCATGTCATAATTTTTTTGTTTGTGACAAAGATACTTTTAGACTTAAAGAGTATGTCCCCATATCCTTTACTCTTATGTAACCAGGTCCAAGTAAATTCGTCCCAAAATCTAGTCCCATAGACACATTAATCCCAAATTAAAATTTCAAAATAATTATGGATAAAATTTCAATTTTGAGAAATTTGCTTAGCAAGGAAAAAGATTAAACATTTAAGAAAGAATACATTCATAAGATACAGATTTTAAATTAAGAGGCGACTCAAAATGATTTTGCCCTGCTTAAACTGACCGAAACGTTTAATAAATAACCATATTTTAAGTTATTTCAAGGTTTAAAATCATAGATCCCGATAACAGTTACTGGATACATTCATGTCTATGGTAATGAGTTCTGTCTTCTTACTCATTCAAATTCTTATGATTCTATAAGTAAAGGACATATTTATTACGATATTGATACAACGTAAGGACAAAGTGGGTCACCAGTTTATATTCAAGAAGACAGATGTAGAGTGGTGGCAATTCATAGAGCTTATGATCCCAAAAAGAAGAGGAATTTTGCAACTTTAATAACAGATTAAATAATTAATACGGTGAATTTATGGATTCAATAAATTTCAATACCTATAAAAGTTGGAGAATAAATTGAACTCACTAATAAGGGAAATGTATTACTAGATGAGGGTTTTTTTGATAAAGCCTTATAGAATTATAGTCAGGTCAAAATTATTTATTAAAAAATGGGAAAGAAGTAAATATAATATGCAAATATAAGTTGCAATATTGGATGGATATTTTATAATCAAGGAGACTGTTTTACAGCTCTCAAGTACTACCAATAAGCTTTAAATATCTACTAAAAAATATAAAACTAATCCATTGATTGTGCTAATATCCTATACAACATTGGTTTGATATATACAAATCAGTGTAATCTAAAATAAGCCCTCTAATATTACTCCGCAGCACTTTATATGTATAAAAAGCAAAACATATAAAGATCAATTGGATTGGCAAAAGTTTTATTCAATATTGGCTAAGTTCATTATATTTAAAAAAGATTCAAATAAGCTTTTGAATACTCCAAAAAAGCAAGTATTGCCTACAAATAAGCGAGAGGATAATCAATTAACTGCGCAAATCTGATGTGTAATATAGGTTTGACTTATATAACTTAGAATAAATATAAATAAGCTCTTGAAATTGGCAACACTCTAATAAATATTGGTTCGACAAGTTATCATCGAGGTCAGTTCAAATAAGCCCTTGAATACTAGATTAAAGCCTTAAAAATTAATGAAAAAATAGAAAAAACTTAAATTGAATGTGCAAATATTCTTGGAAATATTGGTTGGATATGCTATAATCTTGCAAAATACGATTAATCCCTATAATTTTACAACAAAGCTCTAAGAATCTTTGTAAATGCAAAAGAAGGCTCCATTCATTGTGCTAATATAATGTACAACATTGGCTTAGTATATTAGATACAGAACAAATTCGAGTAAGCCTTTGATAAAGTGGACTCAACAATAAAAATTTATAAGAAACAAAAAGATTATTTGGCAAAACTTTAAAAACCTTTTCAATCCTCCAAAAAATCAAGAATTTTATATTTTCAAGTGGAAGCAGAAAAGGAAGAAGTATTATGGGCTCGAAATTTTATTTGTAAAAGTTGTTGGGACGAAACTTGTTCCAATTAAAATGTATTTAAATATTTTAATAAGTTATGGATTATCTATTAATTTATAGGAAAATAATCCTTTGCTTGGGCTACCGCTTTTTATAAATTTGGAAAATCCTTTTAAATTATTAATAATTTTAAATTAGCTTTCAAATTTTACAACAGAGCACTGAAGATCCACTAGACAGTTGGAAGGTAATTATATTGTTGGACAAAGACTCTTAAAAGCATTTTTAATTTGTATAATAAAAAAGAACTTAACTACTACTAACCTCTGTAAAACTTCAGTAGCTCTTTAAGTATCTACTAAAATGTAATAAATCGGTCATAATTATGTATTGACTCCGCATAAATTTTTACCAATATTGGTCGGCTGTTTAACAGTCTAAATAAAAACTAGTAAGCATAAAAATATTTTAAAAAGGCACTGAATAATTATGAAATTAGAAACAATCCTTAGTAATTAAGTTAAAACTACAAAGATATTTGCATTACCAATACATAACATGGTATTGGGAATGAAAAACAAGGAAAAAATAAGTAAGCCCTTAAAAACTATAATTATGCACTTAATATTTATTAAATTAGAAACTATTCTTCTTAATTAGATAAAAAAGATAATATTTTCTATCATATTGGGATTATAAATGAAAAACAAGGCAATAATGAGTAAGCCATTTAAAACTATAATCGATCACTGAATACTTATGAAATTAGAAACAATCCTCAATAATTAAGTTTAAAAGCTAAAGTTTTCTATCATATTGGGACTGTAAATGCAAAACAAGGCAAAAACCAATAAGCCCTTGCAAATTATAATCGAGCACTTAGAATATATGGAAAATAAGGAAAATAAGACAGCATTTTCAGATTTATAGGATGGATATATGAGAATTCAAATTAACTCAAATAAGATTTTTTTTGAATGCTTCATCTAAGCACTGAAAATTTACGAAAAATAAGATAAAGAGTCGATTGAATACGGTAATATTCTCTTCTGCATTGGATATAAATATTTAATGGAAGGAAGCATTAAAAAATCTATTGAATACAACAGCAAAGCATTGAGTATTTGCGAAAAACAAGGGTATAAGGCAATTTAAAGCGCCAATATTCTCTACAATATTGGAACAAAATATTATAAGATTAAATAATTTAAATACGCTCTAGAAATCTACAACAAAGCATTGAATATTTTCTAAAAAAATGAAAATGTATAAATAAATTACTTTCGCACTCTTTTCAATGCTGGTTATATTGGTATAATCGAGAGCCAGTTTGACTAGGCCTTAAACTACTATAACAAAGCGCTAAATATATATTAAAAAATAAAAATAAAATAATTAATTAATTATCCTAATACTCTACAGAATATTGGTGTTGTGTATCAAAATCTCGGTCAATATTAAAAAGCAAACTAGTTTTTTACTAATTCTCGAAAAATTAAAGATTCTCTAAAATGATTGAGATTTGATAATCATTACTAAATTTTTTTAATATTTTAATCAATAATTTTTGTTTTTGTTTTTAATAATATAATTAATTTGTTTGTAAGTTTCTTTAATCATTTTACTTTATCGAAAATGTACATCCTTAAATAATCATCTATTATAGTATTTACTTCGTCAAATTTACCAAATACGATTGACTAATGGGCATAAGCTACGCCCTACAAAGGTAATCATTTTTTACAACTTATAAGACTGCATACATATCATCAGATGATTGCTTCGAATCAAGTTGCAAATTATTTTACGTTAGCATTAGAGTCAACTCTAATAAACTCTCCTAAAAATAAATCGATAAACGAGCTCTTCGAATATGTATATCATCCATGTTATTGAATTCATAGTGATAGTAGTTAAAAATCAAATATCAAGCGGAGCCTCATTCTCAATAACAATAATCTCAGGTCTGAGTACTTTTCTCATTTTTTATTTCATTATCTATTTTTGAAAACACTCTTACTGAGATTTTAAAGGTTTTAACTTTAGCATCAACTCCTGGTGCTTCTTTTTGGTAACAATCACACTTTCCTGCCGAGTGTGACCAGACATGTATGAACTCTTTTGAACGGCTTTTTCGTTCTCTTTACTTTCTAAAAACAGGCTACTTCGAGTATTTCTGCTATTGCGAACTTCATGCTTAAACAGAGAAGATTTTCGACTGTTTTTCATCTTTGTTTTTTAGTTTGTCTCTCCTGAGTTGAAATGTATCATGCTCGAGCGTGCTGGATCTTTATAATATCCAGAGAAATTGTTATAATCGTTTGGATTCACTGTCAAAACTATGGTTTGGTCGCTGTCATCGAGTTTGGGCATTGTTGGTTCACTCTATCGAATAGGATCTATTTTTGTTTCATGAAGATCTCTCATTGACGTCAGATTACGTCCTGCTTCGCTTGTTGTCTTTTCGTATTATTTGTTATTTCCCTCCTGATGCATGGTGTCTCTACGTGAGAGGTGTGATCGTACTCCCTTCTTCTCGCTGGAAAGTCGATGATTTTCGAGGCATGGAAGATCTAGATCGCTGATTATGTCCCATTGTTGTTATTTTACATCTTCAATTACTTAATTAATGGTGGATTCGCTTGATATCTCACTGATTTCTGAAGCTGGCTCGCTACGACAATATTTATCATAGAGCTATTGTGCACTAGGACGATTTTACTCTTTCTTTTGAAGCATATCCTGAATAGCATTGAGTAGAAGAGGTGGTAATATAGTGGGATACGAGGGTTATTGATAGGATATGACTTGTCCTAATCGAATAATGTTACTCGCCTGAAAAGGCAACTCCAGTATGGTAAGATAGTAAATAGTAACTCCAAGACTCCAAATATCTGCTTTGAAGGAGTATTTGTCATATTTGATGATTTCAGGTGGTAGATAATAAGGAGTACCAATCCTTGTGTAGTTGTCTTCATTCAGTTGTACCAACTTAGCGGCTCCTAAATCACCAATCTGAATCAGAATACTCTTACCTTGACTTCCAAATTGTTATTGATGAATATATTAGAAGGTTTAATGTCTCTATGGATAATCTGTTTTCCATGCATAAATATAAGTCCTTCTAGAATCTGTCTGAGAATTTTCCAAATTTAAGGATATGTAAACTCTTTTCCCTCCTTTTTACGACCTTTTATTGTCTGCTTTATACTCGATTTACTTGATAGAGATCTTTGTCCTTGTTATACTACATGATGATATAGATTGAGGTTTTGTCTTGGTAAGCTTCAATGAATTTTATGATGTTTTTATGATCAATTGCCTTGAGAAGGTTAATCTATCGAAGTATCCCTGCTTTAGACTCCTGAGTGAAAGTGGAAGTACTTGTATGAGACGGTATTCTATTTTTTTCATAGCAAATTATTGCTGAGTGGCTACATTGACAACTTTGTAGCAAATTGCCGATGCCCCTCGACCAAGTTCTTCAAGAATCTGATAATTGGCGTTGAATTCAGCAAAGGGTTTAAGTTATGACAACTCCATTCTTTCCTTCTATAATATTATGAAGATAGAAATGGGTGAACTAAATTATGGAGAAAACTTTTGATGAAATATCAGCAATAGTAAACTAATATTTTGTGAGGCTTATCCTCTTTTTTGATTATGCAAATATATGATTTTAAGAATATGTCAAATTAGCTATTCTAATTTTAACAGACATCTATGAACGAACTATAAATTATGGAGAAAAATCTTGCGAAGATGATGAGGGAACATCAGTCAATGCCCTACCTTGAACCCAATGAGCCCGTTGATCCTTTTCAGAAGAGACAGTTTGGTAAGAAAATGCGGAAGTCCGCTGTCACTATGGTCAATGATCACGCTCGCAATTCATCTCTTCCTCATTTGTAAAGTCATAATCAAAAGGGAGGTTTTGCTCAAATGAAAGTTGATAAAAATATGGATGAGCCCTGCCAACAGGATGAGGAAGATGAGGAGGTTCAGTATTATAAAGGAGAGGTGGAGTCCTTAATTGCAAGATTAAAACTGACTCTGCAACGAGTGGAAGACAACTATAAATACAGAATCACGAACATTTGTAGAGAGAACGCAGGAAGAGAAAGACAAAGCCTCGTTGAAAATTTGTTAGGCAGTCTAGAAGGTTCCATTTAATTTATAGTGCATGACTGCTTGAACATAAGTCAATAATCTGCCAAACCCATCAGCATTCCCAACCCTCGCCATGACCCCTGTAATAAATAGAACCAAAACAGCCAGTGCAATATCACTATCTCTTCAGTTGAATCCAAGCCAATTCGCACCTCAAATCGTCCCCCGACCAAATCCATATATGAGTCTGTCCTTGAAGAGCGAGGAATGCGTCGTAGTAAACGCAGGGCCACTTGATTATTTTTTGCACCATCCACTTATTATTAGATTACATTAAATTTGAATTATGAAATTCGCAGAAGGCAGCGAGAGGGATATCGAAAGTAAGAAACTGTTTTTGCACTTCGTGGGCATTGTTGACCAACTCATACAGGGAAAGCAGGGCTCATTATCTTATCAACTTGCCTATGACACTGTCTACAAAATTACCAAACAGCAGAAGCAGACAGAGCTGCTCGCACTGCTTGATTAGAAATTAGGTGAGTATCTCAAGAGGCTAATAGACCAAATTAGCCTAAAGGAAGGACTGAAGGCTTTGCGAGAAGTGCTGAGAATAGTGAGTGAGACAAGCTGTCGAATGGCTGAAATTTGCCTTTTCCTCGACGTTAATTACTGCCAGAAAGAACTGAACTGCCCCCTTCGTAAGAGACTTAGCCAAACAATTTTTAAGATTATTTCTATTGAGCCAAAAGTGCTCGATATCGTTGCTGCCGGGGTATTTTAAGCTCGAAGAATTGACTCCACTGAGTGTGCTACCCTTCTTAAATCTATTTCTGATATTGACTAGAAGGAGGAATTCTTCGAAAAACATCTGTTAGCTTCTTTTCTACCCCGTGTGCACGTTCACTATCAGGCTGAAGCGCAAAAATCATGGTCAAAATTGCCAATTGAGGAGTATCTGTGTTGGTGCAAGCGTGAATTATAAGAGGAACGTGGATTCATCACAAAGCATTTTGTTCATAAAAGAGGACAGTAGGGAGTGGAAGCCGTGCTGGGGGTAATATATGCTGAGTGCGTACTAGCCTATAAGTAAAAAATTTATCAGACAGATGAGAAAAAATTATTTGAAGAGTTAAGCCTACCAATGTTGGAGCTGTTGAAATGGGGACGCAACAAGTAAGTTGAGGGGCACATTCAGTGGTTTATGGCTGCCATAGAACGCAGATTAAATTTGCTGCCTCTAGGGGACAACGGTGATTTCCTAAAGGTGTTTTGTGAACTCTATGAGAGGGTGGGAGCTTTGCTGCAAAACACCCAAAATAAGTTTGACATCAACTACCGCTCTATCTTCACTTTCTAAGAATGGATTAATAACGAGAAGTTCAACATACCACTTAGACTTAATCTTTTTATTGACCAACGGCTACGTTAGGGAGCGCTGAGCTTCCATAAATAGGCTATCCTGGTCTTCAAGCTCGTCAAAGAAAAAAATCTCTTTGAAAATCTTTATAGACGCATGCTGCTAACTAGGCTGGTACAAAATTATTTAACTTACCGCCTTGAGGATGAGCTTAAACTTGTATAGGCTATGGAAGCTTAGTGCGGAGAGGAATGGACCAAAAAAATCAAATCCATCTGTGATCTTTTCACTAAAAATAGGGAGGCTTTGCTGAAACATAGAGCTAAGCAAGCGCCATTTAAAGATGATGATAATATATTGCTCGGTGGATTATGGCCAGTCATCGTCGAGGAAGACAATTGGCCTTTTTAGCACAGACAAGAGAAGGTCAGTCTGCATGCACAGCTGCTGCAATTCACTCCTGCTTTCTAAACTTATTATCTCCCCCAAAACAAGAATCATCGTTTGTTATGGAGCTCGAAAGCGGGGCTGGTCACCTTAAGCATCAAATTTAAAAGAAGCTGTCGCACTTTTATTGTGTCAGTAGACATGGCCAATCTTCTGTTAAATCTATAGAAGGGAGTGACTCCTCTCGCTTCTTACCTTTGCTAAAGCGGATATAAAATCGATGATATCGAGGCAGGACTACAACTTCTTATCGACTCCAAGCTTGTGCTGTCGACCCCTAAGGGCAGCGATTATATTCTCTAGCTTAATAAGTAATACTAGGCAGGACCAATAATCGATCTAGTGCGCGGTAAAGGTAACTCAAAGGTGGAGGTGAGAGCTATGGAGGAACTTAAAGCAGATAGAAAGCTCATGGTAGAGGCAATTATTGTAAAAATAATGAAGAATGAGAAAGTTGCTAAGCGAAGTGAACTCGTACCGAAAACAGCGCCCCTTCTCGCGCAACGCGGCTTTAACTTTAACGCTGATTTTGTGGAAAAATCCATTGACCGTCTACTGGATAAGTAATTTTTGCGAGATTTGTAAGATGGTTCTTTAGGTTACATTGCTTGATGGTAGATTGCATTTAATGTCTATTTAATATGATAGTAGTCAATAAGCTTAGAATGTCTTGCTTATGAAATAAAGGACAGTTGTATTAATCATTAGCCATAATAATTATTTCGACTGTCTACGAGAAAATGCTGTCAAAAGGCGAGAGTGGCACTAAGTTAGCTGTCAGTGTGCGAGTAAGGTAGGAGCTGGAGTTGCCCAAGGTACTCCCGGCTATAAATAGTACAGATTAGCAAGACTTTTCCTTTGGAACAAAACCTTCCCCTAAGCGAAAAGTACGAATGGTTGGTCAAAGACAAAGACTACGCTTCACTATCAATTGCGGACATAGAGCAGGAATATCAGCAACTCAGGAAACAGTTGCTGCTAATCAATGAAGAAGCAGCCAGAAACGTAGAGAAGATAAATATGAAACCTCTCAAAAAGTCGAGAATTGAACAACCTGATAAAATAAGCGAAATTCGAGACAAGGAAATAGAGAATAACCTCGCCATTATTGCAAGGCTCAAATATGAGCATGAGCAATTGCAAAAGCGAGCTGCATCAATCGAAACCACAGGCAAAGACTAGCTTGACACTTCCATTGCCGATACCAAAGACCAGATTCTTAAGCTTAGAATTAAAAATAAGCAATTGAAACTCAAGAGCAAATAAATTGGCGATAATATCTAAAACGGAGATAAGGTGTTCAATGAGATTCAGATGCTGGAAATGTAGAGGGAAATGGCTGAAAGAAAAAAGATCAAATTGTTGGAGAGGTAAAATGAAGTAAAAACTAACTATGAGAAAGTCACTAAACATTTACAATAAATTAGTGGAAACAGTCAACAAGCTGAGGAGTTTATTGTAGAGCAGTTGGAGTCGAGTAGACAGACTGAGGAAGAAAAGAAATTATAAAGTACATACAGACAAAAGAATTATCAACTTTAAATTGTCAAAAAGAACGGTTAGAGCACAAAAAATTCAAAACAGCAAAAGTATCATATTCTCCTGAAACAACTGGAGACAATGGTCAACAAGGTTTATGATGATGATCAGCGGATCAATGACAGCGAGGAGGCCAATCTCAATCAGAAGAAGCAGATTGTTTAACTTTAGGAGAAACTGCAGGAGGCATTACATAGGGCAGAAATGTAGAGAAAAACTTAGAAGCAAAGTGCAACAAACCCAGTGTTTTACACATAAGTGGAAGAAAAAGAGGGCAATGATAGCTTGAATGAGGATGCAGTGGTAAATATAAAGAAAAAGATGGCTCTGCCAATTAAAAATAGCCCGTCTCCCACCAGATTGAATAAAAAAACCAGTTAATTCTCTGCAAATGCCATCAAGATGGAACAAAATGAAGGAGAGAAAAGACAGTACAGTGGTCGGAGTAATCCCAAAGAGCAAATTCAAATGACACATAACAAAACATATGCTAAGATGGGTTCGGCATTGCAAGAACCAGGCACTACTTTTAAAATGAGCACCGAATCGGCAGTTAAGAAAACTATATAGATAAATAATGGAGATCTAAGCTATTCTTCCCTTCCCAAAAACATCCGTTCAGTCAAAGTCAATAATCAGATATAAAAATAAATTCCAAAAACATTGCCTAAGATATCCAACTTGATTAGCAATGTTCAACTAGGCGTATAAATGAAACAAAAAAGTGCCGTTAGTGAGTATAGCGTCCGAAAAGACATTAAGAACACTACTAGCACGAAAAAAGACGGAAAGCATGAGTCTTCTGATGGCGGGAAGCAGTTAGCAAGACAGTAGATTATCGAAGAGATCGTGGATATCTCTCAATAAAATAATGAATTCTAAAACAAGAAATAGTAGCATTAATAGTTGATCTCTGAGCAATTACCATCAATACATCATTAAGACATATCCAAAACTATCAGTCAGGATTTATAGATCAACAAGAAGAAAGAAGCAGCACGCAGATATGAATTAGAAGAACAGGATGAAGACCTCAGTGCTTTTCACAAATCGATAACAATTGAAAAGCAGAACATCGCCTCGGGAAAGATAAAGATTGACATTCCCCTAATTGACATCGAAAAGAACATACGCAAGAGCGAATAGTTGTCCAAGATAAAAAGAATTAACCACAATCTAAATTCTGCTGTGATCAAAGAAGATGAGGAACTACCCAACTGATTTACCCTTTATCACTAAACCTATAATAACAATAACTTCATCGGACCAATCATAACTAATATGAATGATATATGTTTCCTCAAGAAAGGTAAACAATAATTGCAAGAGGATGCCAATAATAGTTTAAACTAATCACCATCATTTGCCACGCTAGAGTTTTATCATCAACTTGTGACAACTTTGACGTCCACTATTCTCAGTCAGCAGCAGGTTTATGTCCTCCTCTGTTTGCCGTGATAGGTATAGCCCACTTATTTAAGGCCCACACTGAGGGAGTTTTAACTTCTGTAGTAGCTCTCCTTCTTCGTTGAGCAGAGCAAGTGAACCTTCCTCAGTGAGACTTTTAAACTCGAAGAGAGCAGCTATGATTAGTTTATTGTGAGTGGTCGTTAGGGCAGTCGGCCCGAATCTCCCATTAAACTGATGAAACATACTAAATCCTATGACTGATACCTCATGTAGTAGATTCCCTATTTTGACTCATAGAACCGAAGGATCCTATTTTTGCCGGTCTCTGACACATAGATTATCCGCTAATCCTGACTGAAAGCCAAGCCTGTAGGTGAGCTGAGGCATCTAAGTGCCACTGATCTGATGCTCTGTTGCTGCATGTCGATTACAAAGAGGCTACCGTTGCTGGTACCACTCACATTTTCTGCAAAAGCTCCGCAATCAGTGAAGAAGATATTCCCTGAGGTATTTGATACTATGAGTGAGTGCGGACCCAATAATGGTGAACCCTCATATTAGTTAACTAGTTCGGTCTACGCAGAATCACTAGCATTGAGACTGATCACAGACTGCCTGAGTAGATCGGTGAGATAGTAGCAATTTTTAGTATGATCATAGCTGACGCATCGAATCTGTCCGTTGACCTTCGAGAATAGTTTAAGCTGTCCTTCAACATACTTGATGATTTCTCCATTAAAAGAGCAGAAGACAAGTGAATCTTCTGTCTAGAAGGGAGAGAAAAGAGGCGAGTTAACTTCCAGCAGTTTTTCGGAACTGGTGAGTGAGAAGAACATCAAGTTATAAGTTATATATTCTAAATTAACTATGTGATGGTTAGAGTCAATCATTCACAGCCGACCGCTGAATGCTTTGAGTCCCTTCACTAAAGATTCGCAGCTCTACAAATATTACAGCCTATGATCGTATTTTTGCACCTCCAGTTTTACAATTTGCTACAATTGATTTTTCCAAAGATAATCTCGCCTCGATGCTTCTGTTTTAAGTTATTTTAGAAGCTGTTTACTCGCACTGTGAGAAAAAATCACAGCATCATTAAGCTTCTTTTCGGCCAGACGATCAAAGATATTTGTTTTGTTGCTGGTATAGTTGGCTTCGATGAACTCATCGTCCTCGTACTCCTCCTGCCATTTGCCAATACCTCGTCTCGGTAAACTTAAAAAGTATAGAATGAGTTATTCAGTGTCAACATCTTGGCAGTATCCCTTTTTTTTCATTTTGTCGTGGATGGCTGTCCAATCTTACTCGTGCTTCTCTACCAGTTCAAGCAGATAGTCGGTTTCTTGGAGAGTCCAGGTTTTCTTGGTTTGGTTATCTATCAATCTGGTTATCATCGCTTTGACTTCTTCTTTCTTATCACTCTCATCCTCCTCCTCAACATGACTGCGTTCTTCCTCCACCTGTCCATTTTCTCTCGGTTCTCCATCTTCTGCTTCCTCATCTCCCTCTCTTCTACGCTTCTCTCTTTTTCTTCTCTTGTTGCGTTTCTTGCGCCCTGGTTCCATCCTATCATTGACTGATATCTTCTTGAAATCATAATGCGTGAGCAGAAGTGGAAAGTTGCCTTAACAATAACACCGAACGCAAAGAATATACTCGTATTCCTTTTGAGAGAGGGGAGGATTTTTGGAATTAACATTTTTCATAATGTTGGCGATTTCTTTGGGATCGAGACTTCGGTGATGCTAAAACCACACAATTCCGCAATGAATCCTACAGTAGTCACAGTAAGGCCTAATTTCACAAGTCAAACGTTTTAGTAGTTAATTCTGATCCTATTATGCTGGTTGAACTCCTCTTATCTCCATATTTAGTTCATGCTTTAGCAGTTATTTCTTCCCATCTACTCTCTGTTTGAAAATATGGAGGCGGTTGTTTGTTTCCAGGTTAAAGTTATAGTTGTTGCTGTTGATGACTCCGATGTTGCTGAGGAACAGATGCAGTTTCATGAGCCAAAATGCGTCGCAGCAGAGATATTTCCGGATGTAGCTTGCTGACATATATTTGTTATCTTTGTTATCAAAGGCGTACCTTCTGCAAATTCTGAAATATACAACTTGACAATGAAATTTCTATGTTTACGGTAAAGCTTTATCCAAGTCTACAACTACTCTCTCTCCTCAGCCTATTCGGTGGAAATGCTATGTTTTTCACTAAGCCAGCTCAACACTTCCTTCTCTTCAATTTAATGTATTTTATTAAGGTCGAACCACTGTGCAAATACTTTACAGTATTCGGGGGTGTCGGTTGGTTTTTCCTCTTCTGCTGTTTCTGCATATCAGTGTAATTACATCCATCCTCACTAATTTTCTACCCAGACTTAAGGAAAATTAAATTGATTTCTAGGTTAGGAGGAAATTACTTTTATATACGGGTCTCGATTACTTAACTGTCTGAGAGTGCGATAAATGGGTGGTATTCACTGTTGAAGGAGCATAGATTTGAACTTGACTAGGCACTGCCCCCTCTGATTTGTTTAACAGCTCAGTACCCTCCACTATGGAGAATCCATTAGCCGTCTATACGATGTTTATAATGAATGAACTCCGCTTAGCTCTCGACTGGCGCTCAGTGTTCATTTTATATAATTATACGCATATTAAAGATTCATATATTTTTAGTGAGGAAGCAATTTTAAGTGCTGATATGTTGAGTTAGTGGAGTCTCAGCCATATATTAGCAAATACTTTTGTTTTTCTAATTTAAAATAACATTCACTATCATTCTAAAAAGCTGAGGAGATAAGCCTACGAAGGCTTGATGACTTTACGCAGTTCAGCATGAATTTTTCTCTTCTGATCAAAAGATAAGTTGACGTATTTTTGCTGGTTCATTCGTGCACTAAGCCAATTAGCCTACAACTCCATGATTCGCTTGCCCAAACTACAATTAAACTGTTTCTACTTGACTAACACTCTGTTTTCTATCTATTACCAATCGATTCTGCTGTCCTCGCTGATAGTTAACATTTATTCGACTAGGTTTTTTATTGATGGACTAATCTCTTTGGGAAACCATAATGGGCGACTAAGTATATTAAAAAGCAGTTCCTCTTCATTTCTTCCGTACCAAGGTCTTCTGGAGAAGAGAAGCTCATATAAAATCACTCCTAATGACCAAACGTCACATTTTCGAGAATAATTAACTTTTTGAATGACCTGAGGAGCCATATAAGCCATAGTTCCCACATGAGTCGTTAGCAAGCGCTAGTTCTCACGATCAACTATCCTTGCTATTCCAAAATCAGCTATTTTAACAACTCCATTATTGATCAAGATGTTCGCAGGTTTCAAGTCCCGATGCACTATCTTCCTTCGGATCAGTTCTTTGTAGCCTTTGATAATTTGCCTTAGAATTTGAATTGCTTCTTCTTAAGTGCAGTATTTATTATTGTGGACATTACGGCAGATGAATTTATCAAGATCAGACTCGCATCTCTCCATTACAATACACAGATCATCGTCTTCAAGGATTATTTCGTGTAGTTAGACGATGTTGGGATGTCTAAGTCGAGCAAGAAAACGAATCTAGTTGATAATGGACTCTGATTGACAGTTGTTTCTTGAATCAAGGAACTTACACCTCTTGATGGCGTATATACCACTTGCAAAAACTTAACCAAAACTACCCCATCCAAGTCTTTCTCCCAGTTGATACTTACCTCCAACAATATCGTTCATATTATATTTTCCTAGCCCAAACAAGTATATATAAGGGAAAACTGTCTGTGATTACTAATAATAGTAATGCTCATTATTATGATAGTGATAATTATGGTAGGGGTCAATATAACCGATCATTCAGTACTAAAAATACCCTTTTTCTATAAGCGTAGATTTCTCTTCTTAAGCTTGAATCCATGCAAAAGTTTCCATCTTTTACGAGCTGATATCAACTTCAGTCGACTGATATCTGTAGTTTCTGGGTTTTAATCATCGAGGTCGATGTGTCTAAGTACTCGTTTCACCTTCTGATGACTAGCTGGGGTTTCATCTTCTAGCTTATGCTCGATCAACTTCATTTTTTCTTGGTAGGCTGCCTTCAAACATTCAGGCACCAGATACTATGGTACATACTCCGAAATAGTAACCTTTCCGTGATCTACTTTCTTTCTAATATCGTTGATAGACTTAACAAGCACATCTTTTTCCTTAGTGTTGGTGCTAAATTATTCTTGAAGTTCTGGCGTTTTCAACAATTTTTTTTTGAAATCAAGTTGCTGATAAAGATCGACCTTATGAGTATTGAGGGTTGCCCAAACATCATTGATTCTATACCTAAATCCATCAAGTTCCTTTTTACTGATGGGAATTTCCTTAATGACTGCATTCTCGAAGTTATTATTTTCATAGGCTATCAAATCGTGAAGACGGTTGATCTCTGCCTCAGTATTTTATAAAAAGGTCATTAAAAATGGTTTTAGCTGGAAATGCCGAAATAGTAAAGCAAAGTCCTGTTCTACTAGTTCAAGACCTAGTGTGATAATGGAGGTCATATTGACTAATTAGAATGTTTTACGCTTGTATGACTTTTTTGCATTGCTTTTGAAGAGATTACTGCTGAGATCTTGGAGGATTTGTTTTGTGGCAATTAAGATGTTAGTAGTTCCATTCATCCATACTGATAGGACATAGAATTTTAGATTAATTGGATTTTAGTGGTTGTATACTCCAACGCCTGAGACTCGACAGCGTTACAAAAACAAGGAGTATCTATATACTTCCCTTAGATCTTCAACCAGCACCAGTATTTTTGGGTTAACCAATCCGAACTTAAGAGTCACGTACAGACTGATGGGTAAAGTAAGTTTATCACCTACAGTATAGAAATGTGTAATCTGTTCTTCCAACTTCTCCTTCTCTTGAACAATGGGTGGCTCATAGTCAATTTTATAGACTTTCTTCATCCATTTGTCCTTAAAGGTATCAATTTAGTTATTGCGAGAAATGCAACTCAGTTTGTAACTCACTTTTTCACTATTTAAACTACCAGCCAACAGTTATAAGGCTTCTCCATAGCCAAATCCAAAGAGATAATCAGCCTAAGGGATAATAATGCCGACAATGCGATCCTTTTCCTTTTTCCAAAGATTGTTGACCTGCAGGGGACTACCTATTATAATATGCTTATCGCTGACTTCGCCTAGTTCTCCCATAAAAAGATTGATAATGGGTAATTGCGAAAAAGAAGCTGCTAAATGATGCAGCTGTTGCGAGAGGTTCTTTGAGTGACTGAGCAACACAAGCAATCCTTACTCTTAATTGATGAATTTGCGAAGAGCATAAATCACTAAAGCTATGATTTTGCCCGACTAGGGAGGCGCCGAGATGATGAGATTGTCCATATCATTTTCGATGGCAAACAGTTGCTATTGAAAATCAGTAGGTGTAGCAATTTTAAGTTTATTTAACCCCTTCAAGATGGAAGGGTAATCTTGGAAGTATTAATTTATTGATTTCTACTCCTCCATTGCGTTGTTGATTGGTTTTTATAATAAATGATCAGATTATAATATTGGCATTATTATCACCTTATAATTTCAACTATCCATTATATGGATTAGTTGCCAATTAAATATTTTTCTTGATAGCAAATTGCCTGATGATCTTATTGATGAATTGAAAATAAGGAAATTATGATCAATTTTGCTTTTGGGTCTGAAGGATTCAGCATTAGGAATATCGGTAGTTGAGATGCATTGCCTTTGAGTATTTTATGGCGCGTTATAGTTCATATTTGAGATATTCGGCCTCCATTTAATTTGTTGCTTCCAGTTGTAGGTTGCGTGAAGGAGTGACTATGACAATGCAACAACTGATGTCGCAAATCCTGCTTGCCTTGAGATAAAATTAGGAGCCTTATTTGACCACTTTAGTGATGGAATTAAGTTCCACTCTCTTTTAATCTTCCTTGTCCAAAGACTTCCAGCACAACGAACGACTATCCTCAGAAAGATAAATGAATTTATGATGTGGCTAATCTATGCGTTCTGAGTGTTTGGATACCAAATATCCATGGCGGAGGTTGGTTAAAATCTCATTTATTTACTCACATTCCGAACTTTACTAACTTTTCCTTTTAGATAAAGAGGGACTTGTCTCAGCATAATTGAGTTATTAGTGCACTTTCCTCAGAGTAAGGCTGAGTAACTCACGGATCTTTGTGACTCTATCATCAGTTTTGGTATGTCTTTTGGTTAATAAACAAATTTTAGGATTTGTTAAGAACATGGGTGCTAAAGCCAAATTCAAAATAGATTAATAATAATTAAGCTTCTTTGTAACAACAAAAATAAATGTTAGATCAACGACGACGACGCTTTACATTCAAATCCATCCGTATTTTGCGGGTTATGTCGTTAACTATGGAATCCGTACGATTTTTTTGATCAGTCACAGAGTAAGTAGTGGTATTGCGGAAATTATATGGTTTTGGTGGAATTGGGTTTAAATTATAGGGAATTATTTTCCTGGAAAGGTCAGTCTTCGGAGTAGGAGGGGTAGGAACAGTATTTCTTAATTTTTGTTGTCTTTGTTGATATGTTTCCATAATTGTTAATTGTCTTCTCCCCTTTGAGTGCAGGCTATTTTCAGCTTCGGGATAATAAGGCTCATTTTTAACTGTGTATTTAGATCGTTTTGGTTTGGAGTATTCAATTTAGTCCTCGTCATCACTGTCAATGACATATTTATTCTTTTTTCTTCTTGTTGGCTGAATTTCTTCAACGCTTGAGCTTGCTGAGGATTACTATTGAGCATGAACACTGGTATTATTATTATTCAGATTGGCTCTCATCTGTGCCTTGATATCATTCTTCCTAGTTGTATTAAGAATGTTAACATTTAGGGGAGTGATGAATCTTGTTTCTAAAGACGAATAAATTGATTTGGTAACTTCGTAGATATTGTCAAGGGAAATTTGCGAACTAAGATATATATTAACGAGAAGCAGTCTTGTTGGCAAAGCTTCTGGGGCTCGCAAAATGATCTTATTCTCACGGTTTTTCAGTAAAACGGAATAATTATGAATTAAATCTATTTTATTAAATTATATCTCCACTTTTCTTAAGGTTTTAAGGAGAATGTTTTAAAAACGACTGCGAAGTATCCTTTCTGTTAACATATCTAACTATTCTCCATTGATTTCACTATGATTATGGTTTAATTATTCGAGTACAACTCTTAAGCGTTTGTGAGTGAGATATAGTTGACACATCTCTTTCTCGATTTCTAAGTTCCACACTGTTTTATTTGACGAACTTATCACAACATTTTCGATAGAATCACATTTTTATTTATAATCTTTGATTTAAATCATCAGAAATCTATAAAAACTGGTCATTTATTTCTAACTCACTTCAGATGGCATATTAAAAGATTTTTTCATCAAATTACACCAAATTGTTAGCTGTTACTCTGTTAAATATTGCTTGGCGTTGAATAATAGTCGGTATAATATCCTCAAATCTTGCTCTTCCAGTCTAATTATATATTTATAAGCATCGAAGATACTTTGCTCTAGTTTTCTATAAGTGGTTTTAAATAAAATGGCCAATTTCGTTAAAAAATCTTGGCCAATGAGAAATAATTTCTAAGTGACCTGTACTCCTAATTTTAAATATTATTATTTTATTCCTTGTTCGCAAAAATATGTAACAATGGCCCTGTACTCCTCTAATGTTTTTGCCATTTGCTCGTGATTATGATAAAATTGATCACTAAAATCAATTCCATACAATGGTTAATTGTCGATCAGTTTGTAATCTAAAGGTAGATCGTCTTCTTTAATTAATTATGCTTTATGTTGATGGTTATTAACTTTGTGGTGAGTTTAGCTTATGAATTGTTAAAAGGTGAGAGTTGAAGGCAAGTCTGCTTTTATTTTTGCAATAATATGTTATATTCTACTACTATCTTTTAAATTTGATTGTGCCGCTGATGTCTAAATGATTTATTACTAACTTTAAAACCATTTATTATCCACTTATTGGCTAAGATTTAGAATTTATTCCACTATTTTTTAGAAGGGCTCATTCACTTAAGCATTTCCTTCACTAACTTAAATGTTATCTTCTGCATTGCTTGTTTAATTTTCGAAAAGTAGTCTCTTCTCGAAGTTAAATAAAAGCCGATCAATTACTTAATCTTCATTGATATTACTAATTTCCAGTTCAATACCATCCAGGATATTTTAATTATCAATCTACCCTTTTTCTGTTTCCATTTAATTAATTGAACCACCATTTTTATCAGGCCTAATTTATATGTATATCACATGGCCATTTGTATAATAAATCAAGAAATGCCCTTTTCAATCCATCAATCTCATTTTTATTCATCAATCAACCAATATACCAGCTGATACAAATGATTCATTGAGTCAATTATGACTGAACAGATCCAAAGCGAAATTAAAATGGAGTATCAATATCAATAACCTTCATAGGTAGGTCAACCAAATAAGACAGCATCCATTACAAGTAAATAGCTAATGATTAACCCCAAGCTAAGAAGTGTTATCGAATAAACCATCCAAAAGTCTGCAGTCAAATGTTAGATTATTAACCTTCATAAAAAAGTCTTCCTATCCAAATAATCTGAAGCTTATAAACTAAAAATTGAAAACATGAAAGGAACACTTCAATAGCTCTATCCTGACATACCAGTCAGGTCAATCATTATACAACTCTATAAATTTGTTCTGAAAAAATACGAAGTCGGGCCAAGAGATAAGAATTTAAGAGCACTAGAAGTACCACAACTGTATGAACGGCCTCATAAAGATAGAAAAATGATGATAAGGAGGAAGGGTAATAGCGACGTAAATTGGTCCTATGATTATCTTGAAAAACATAAAATGCCGCCTTTCTTTGTTAGGAATTGGCTAGCCTACCACCCTGTCAACTCACCTTTTTTTGATAGCGTTATTATTACACTGCCAGAAACACACTCTGATGAGTACTGGCGGTTTCAAGAACGTCGTATGATGGCAGATGCATTCACAAGTGTTGGCTATGGAGTTAATGTATACCGTAACTGGCTTAATGATCCAAAATGTATGTCTAAGGATCGTTACAAATCGACCATATCCACCGTTGTTAAAAACTCTATCCGCTCAATTGAAGAGTTTTTGGCATAAAAAGCCCATAAGGCTATTACTCCACTCCGTATTTTGACTCCTCGTTTCATCCCCAATCCACTTTTAAACGTTCGGAGATATTTTCAACCGGAATTAACTGCAACTTTCCTTCGTTGTGTGCGTCTAAACTACTGTTTGTAGACTGAACCTGCTCTGTAGTAAGATGTTTTCACATTCTATTAGCAATATGCTCAGATAATGCTGCAATAATTTGCTAAAAAACCAGATTTTAGCTCACAGGATGATGATAAGATACATGTTAAGGTGAGCATCTAGTAGCGAGAGGTATGGAATGAAGAGTTAGACAGATACGTTATTGCGAGGTATGTATAAGGCTGCCCGATCGCAGCCATCAAGCGATAATTGGAGCAAAACTACCCTCCTGACGTATGTTCTCGATGTTTCGATCGGATGAAGCTTCGTTATCGCATGTTTAAGATTTTTCGAGCTTCTATTCGCAAGATGAACCAGTTAATGATGGATTTAGGCGTATCTCACGATGACATTATCGGCACCGAGGCGGAGATAAAAAAATTGATGCGATCACCTCCAGGATATACTCTAAGGATGAAGCTATGTCATCTCTATCTAAATGAACAACAGTCCAACGAGTTTGTGCTACAGTTTCATCAAGATTTGATAAACTACAGACATGGAATATACGAAGAAGTGCGAGATGAGAGAAGCAGTCAAATTGCTTGGAATCAGCGAGCTAATTGGGAATACTTTATGGACGAAGAAGGTGAAGCATACACTGAGGATAATAATTATGAAGAGTATTACAATGGAGAAGACTACCTCGAAGAGGATTTTCATGAAAATAGTCTTACAAAAATGGAGGAGTCTGATAGCCTATATTTGGAAGGATAATGATAATTAAAAAATATAATCGCTTATGTATTGTAGAGAGAATTTTCATAACAAAATGTATTGCTAGTTGCAATAAACATGGATTTGCTTACTCATAAATTTAGCATTGAATCTTCTATTTTTCAATTGAATAATTAATAAAATTCATTTTCAATCATCTTCATTGCTACATGGACTGTCACGCGATGTTTTGGTGATCAATTGATGTATTCTAAAATGATGTTTCTTTTCGTTTTCCATAACTTTTGAGGAGGTCTCTTTAAATTAAACATGAATTTTAGACAACTCTTCTTACCCGTTTTTAATCATAATCTCTTGGTGTTTTGGAATTTGAATTGAAAACTCATCATGAAGTCCTTTTATTTATTAGTATTATATCCTGATAAAGTTATACCAAATCTAAAATTTTAAGATATCGTTTTCTCAATTTTTCGTTTTTTTAATATTAATATGTTGAGTATTTTTCACTGCATATTATTTTATTTGCCTGTTACGAGCAATAGTCATTACTCTTCTTTATTCTTCAGCCTTTTAAACTTCTTTTGCTGATCATTTACATATAAAAATAAATATATGATAAAATTAAATCCAATAATGCAATAAATGAATGAATTCATTAATTCTACTTCAATGTGAAAGTATTTTAATTAAGCTAATTAAGCATTTAATTAAATATATCAGACAAAATTTTAAGCTTTTGCCCCAAAGACTCTGTGCCAGTGTAAATTAATTGGAAATCACAAATTATCACAACAACAAAAAGCAGTAAATAAGTAAATACAACATTTTGGAAGTGTAAGTTTGTATAATATTTGTAATGCCAAATTATTGACTTCTGTTTTTAATATTCGATAATCGAATAAAAATAAACATTAATTTCAAGGCTTGCGACTGATGTACTCTTGAAAATCGTCGAAGAAGTGGTTTATTTTACTCTCATGCGAATCCTCGATCAGTTTGATGAGGTGATTGGTTTCAAGGGCGTGTGAGATATCAGTCTTTAATTTCATGACTTCACGTATTTTAAGCCGTAGCTTTAATTATTTATTTCCCATGGGCTTTCTATCGTCTATTTCAAAACTGCTTCTTTTAATTTTGTCTGTCAGCTTTTTTCTGAGCTGCTTCGTCACATCTGGAAATCCGTTCAACTTCCATTTATTCCAGCTGGTTGCTGGCTTGGAGGTGTTCAGTCTTTTGAATTTGTTGTTATCAATCTAATTGTATTTTTCTGCGGAATATAGACGCTTCTTAGATCTTTCGAAGTTATTTGGGTTCAAGGAGAATCTTGGTTGAAGATAGACTGTGGGTTCGCATGTTCTCACGAGGTAGGGGATAAGCCCAGTTGATTTTAAAAGCGAAGGGGTTTTACGCTGATAATTTGGCATGGATAATGTTCTTTTTCTATTAATATTACCTTGAATCGAAGAATACGCAATATTTATTCGAATTGACTAAATCTCTAAGCCATTTAATCAAAAACAATTTTAAAAATTATTCCGATTATCTTTTGGTGACTCTTTGTTGTGTTTAATCTGCTTTTTATTTCATAAAAAACAATTTATCCGAAGATCAAATAATATTTATGATCGTGATCACTGAAAAACTATAACCGATTAGCTTCACCACTGGACTCAGAAATGCTTCTGCCTCCAAAATAACACAGTTTAATCAGACCCTTCTCATGAAAAATTCAAAACTACAGATAAACTGCAATGCTAATACTAAACCAGGAGAAGACCATCTACCATCGCGTGGACTTGATAGCTGGCGTCTTAACAACAATTTAAAGGAAGTAAATCTGAAATTATGCAGTTGAGCTAAACTCGTCAACTGGGGTTTCACAAAATAAATAATGGCATTGATCACCCCCGTAATAAGTCGAACAGTCCCTACATTATTCATAAAGCGCGCACTCAGGACATAAACAGTCTCCATAAAATATATGGAATTAAACCAGCTCGAGATCCCTTTAAGGATGTCTTTAGCTCTATTAGCAAAAATGGAACGATTGACCAACGATCTGCAAGGGCCTGCTTCAAAGATCAATCACAGTATGTCTCAACTCTCGAAAAATTCATTAAAAAACGCGATAAAACGATATCTGAAAAACTATCACAGGGAATACGAAAAAATCTTAAAATAGATATTCATAAAAATTTTGACACTCTCCCGACCGCTCTCCTTGATGCTCATCAGCCCAATCCTGAGGTTGCGCATGCTCAAACTTTCAGAAAGCATAAATTTGATTTTTCGACTGCAGTCTTGAAGTAAAAGCAAAAAATGACCAGTATCATTCATAACAATGAGGAGAGTGTCATCAGTGATGATGAATTTACATAAATGGAGAATTAGAGTGCTTATAAATCGGAGAGAAAGACTGTTCCTTAGAAATTGGTGTCTTTTGATATCAGGAAGAAGGTGTACCACAAAACTATAGAATCCATTAATCGCACTTTTTTGAACCAGACAGAAGGATATATTTCTCATACTTATCGGAACAAAGTGGCATAGCAGTCCCAAATTGAAGGTAGCAGCTTCCCTATTTAGTATTTGTAGAGTCAATCAACCCCCCAGACCCGACTGGTTCAATGAAAAAAAGCAGTTGCTAAAAATAATGTGAATGGCAATATGACTTTCAATACTAATAGTCGCCAAAAAAGATCATATATCAGCATTCCATTAAAGAATGAATGATTGATTTTTACTGAGTTTTTATTCATTATTTTATAAGTGAATCTTACAATATATTTATAACTTTTCAGCTATTATTCATCACTTTCAACAATTTGGACTCTTTCCAAATTCCTTATATTACTTTACCTTCGCAGTTGTAGAATTTTCCAAGACCTTGAATGCGATCATTATGGAAGTCACCCTCAAAATATTCCCCATTAGATAACATTATCTTGCCTCGACCTTACTTGGTATCTTTGGATAGATTTCCTTCATAAAACGACCAGTAATCTTATAAAAGGTCGAAGTTCGTATAATCAAAAGGTCCACTGAGCTTGGCTGGATTGTCGTTATACACTTTACCAGCACCATTAAACTCATCCTCAGTCCAATTCCCTTCATATGCCAATTTTCCACCGAAATAATAAAGTTTGCCATAGCCATCCATCTTATTGTTCCTCCAATGCCCCTCATAATATCCTCCATCTTGATAATAAAATTTTCCCGTTCCATTCCTCATCCCGTTACTCTTATACCCTTCATAATGACTGCCAGCTTCGTAATTTTCAGAGACATACTCGATATCCCTTGGATCCTCTGATTTTGGCGAACGTTAAGCCGAATCTTCCTCTCTTGCTTACACTATGGTCGAGTTATGCTTAAATTTATTTGTTGGACGTTTGGGAGTTTGGGAGTTCTTTTCTATGTTTGCTTTCGGAGGAACGAGTGTATTTTTTTGTTTTTATGCACTGACTAGCTTTTTCTAGATGACCTTTGCGAGAGCAATATCTTATTTCTTTAGTTCTATTTGATTTGCTTGTATTTTATCGTTGGAAGGAGACTGCATTTGAATATTTAAATTGCTATTTTTAGAAAGTTCGCTCAAACGTTTGCTATCTTTATTTTAATAATAGTAAATAGCGTTGTAGGGAGGGTCTATCTTTGAAATAGAGGTTGGATTAATGTTTGATGAACTTGTTGCCTGTTTTAAAGGTGTTGATGATAATCGCTGGTTTTGATCATTGAAGGATATTTTGACTGGGGAGGGGCCGCCTACCGAAACACCTCTTTTGGGAGGTTCTTCAACTCGAGTAGTAGTGAAAGTTGCAGGAGGAGAGTTCTTGCGTGGGGGTTGAGAATTAACTCTTTAAATGGTGTATAGTTGCTGTTGATTCGGCGGAAGGAGTTAATGATTACTTGAAGAAGGCATTAAATTGGTTTGATTCTTTTACTGAATTTTTAATTCCCTATCTGTGCTTACTGGAGTGTTGATGGGACTAAGAAAGTGTTCTTCCCCATTCTATACTCCCCACATTTAATAAATCTTCTTTCTTTCACTCGGGTTTACATTCAGTAAGCACTCAACTCCTCGCCTTAGTTTCTCATCCTTGAACTTTTTGACCCGAGATCGCACTTCCTCTAAGTTAACATCCTTCTTTTTGGAGTATATGCTCTCGACAAATTCCAAATAATATATTTCCAAGCCAATGACTCCTACACTAAACAGATTGGAACTAAATTCATCGTAAGTATTCAGCTTCGAGCCATAGGCTGTGCTCAATTTTTCGGGAGAAGGATAACTCATTAACAAATGAGAGGAAGTATCTACATTGATAGAGGAGCTATTTGAAACAAGCCAAGGATCTTTGAGAGTCATTTTTCTCGTCCTTTCATCAACAGATATGCTGTCTAAGTTGAGCCGTTCGAAATTGCGATGAAATCTTTGGCTGTATTCCCTGAGCCCGCAAAGATAGGTTTGCAAGATATGCAGGATTTCTTGTTCTTTAAAGCTTCCCTGTTGAACTTTTCTCTTAGCCAACTCTTGCTTGAGAGTTACATTATTCCTCCCTTGAAATATAAGATAGAAGTTCTATTCGTCAGAGCAGTAGCCTGTTTTATCAATTCGATAGTTGTTTTTCAGTTGTGAAATTGATTGACATCTCGTCTTGCCGTATTATTAGATGAGCTGAGCAATATAATCGGCCTAAGTGTGCGTGTTGGTAATTATTTTGTGGAGAATGCATGGCTGGTTAGAACGTTTATGAAAGAGATAGGGATGCTATTCGATTAGATATTACCCACTGAGGGATTTCATAATTTTTTAGTCGTCGGACGCACTGTTACCCATGTTTATTATTTATCTATAAATTAAAGGGCATATCTTATCTTTGTTGAATAATTTACAAATACTATTATCGAGAGGCTATTTTAATCAGGCATGAATTGTTAAATGAATGAAAGGTGAGGTGAATGGCCTAATTAAATTGCATTTTTTATCGATAGGGATCACAAGTTGTTAAATTTCAAACAATTATTTAATATAGCATCATCTATCACTAATGGGAGGTCACCAAAATATGCAGTTAAAATTAATGGGAAGACTTTACCCTCAAACACCGGAAGGCCTTCGCACTCAAGATGGAGCCCAGTGAAGTAGCCGGCAAAGCATAAAATCATATTTTTAATTATACCGAAAGGAATACAATTATTCTCAAATATTTCTGGCTCCAATGATGTTTGATTAAAACGCATTGATATTGTTGTGAAGTGGAATAGAAATAGAAATGATCAATGCGTCGTCGATTTTTACAATGGTGTAGACTGATTTTATTGGCACTTAATCGCAATGATCATCTGTGATATGGCTTTAGCAATGACCGAATTTAACGAATTTAATGAGGATATTTTTGTGTTAATTAAATATTTTTGATGTAATTTAAATAAATAAAGGAAAAATACATTTGCGATTATCTAATGGAAAAAACAAAATTACAGACTTAAAACGATTGATCGTATGAATCATTAAATCATGAAATTATCGCACATTT
>Ga0302188_10000748_pt1 | contig 26721 bp, 9 predicted proteins | sample II_Bog_E2_1_FD_198783 | JGI IMG/M metagenome (GOLD analysis project Ga0302188, IMG submission 198783) | Peat permafrost microbial communities from Stordalen Mire near Abisko, Sweden - II_Bog_E2_1 | ecosystem: Environmental > Terrestrial > Soil > Wetlands > Peat | place: Sweden: Abisko, Stordalen...
ACTTCCGCACCCCCAACCCCAACCCCAACCCCCTAAAGCCATTAAATGGATTCACTGAAGGAATGCATAAATTCAATAATAGTCAAAAAGAATTACATTTTTAAAAAGGATAACATTTATGTTATTAGAATAAATCATTATTTATTTATGTGAGATAATTTAAATTGCTATTAAGGTGCTTTAATTTTAATTTGCATCCACTGTTTTTATAATATTAACATAAATGATAAAGGAATCAATTGCTTCAGGAGTCGAAGGCCCAGTGGACGCACTCGATAAAACAAGTAAAAACCCTTATTCACTTTCCGACAAATTGAAAGGGATCACTCCCACTAATTTGTCACTTCCTTAACTTTCCATCATATATTCAGATCCCTTCGACAAACTTATCATGAACGACCAGCTCACTTATCTCCCGAACCTCTATCTTCGCCAGTTCAAACTAATAGAAGACCTCATTCACCTCCGACAAGATTTTCCAGAACAAAAGGTATTGCTTCCCAGAAATAATACGAATTGGGACAACCTCCTTGACGAAATGAAACAAAAAAGTAAAGTAATGGCTGAGGTAGTTCTTCCTCTACAAAGATGAAAAAATACAAAATTGCATAAAAATTTCATGTCGTCCGGCAGGCCCGCCTTGAAGTACAAAGACAGCAGCTCCGGAAATAGTAGCAGTATCACTATCATCGCATCCTGAGCAGTTTTTTAGCTGAAACAGTGATTGATAACTTTCACCAACAGCAAAATCAGGCAATAGAAGAGGAGAAAGTTGAGGATAAAGAAGTAATCCAAAAATTCAATCCAATTAAAAAGAAGCAGGACGGCATTTTTGTGGACGATGATGAGGTGGAAAACTCCTCCTACATGCCTGAAAACGATTTGCTTGACGATCTTCTAAACTAAAACATAGTACGGAGTGTTGTATGCAGATGGAGAAAAAAATAGAAGAGGAGCAAGTTTAAGATTTAGTGCAGATTTAGCCTATTTCGACTTATGCACAGAAAAAATATAACAGAGAGAAAGAGGAAATTGATCTAGAGCCTCAATTCGCCATTAGTCGGAAGGGCTGCCTGAGAAGAATCAACGAGAATGTCAGGAAAAGACTGAAAATAAAGGAAGAATAGGAGTAACAACCGGGTCGAAGCTTGAGCAGTGCAACTGTATTCTTGAGTAATTGGCTCAGCTTATAGACTGAGCCAAAATGTTCAAATATAATTGAGCCGCCTAACGATATCGAGTGGCTCTTCTCAAGCGAGAAGCAAAGGAAGAAGAGGGATGATGACAGTTTTTAATTACGATGGAGTGCAGAGGAATTATAAAAGATGGATAAACGCAATGAAAAGTTTAATATCCGCAAAGGCAAAGTCGATAACAACATTTTGGTTCTTTCCATGAATGAGGAAGAGGAGGAGTATCGTAAGCTCTTCTAGAAAAATATTGCATGTTAAAAGACATTTCCACCTACTTTGCGTAATATTTAACCGTTTAATGTTCCTTCCCCCAAACGCTATTACAACTAGTTTCATGACAAAGACTATGAGCTCTTCATAATGAAATATAACAAACGAAAAATACTGAAAGAGTTTTCGGAGAAGGCCAGTCTGTAAGTACTCCTTTATTTAGAATATTTCCATAAAATTACTCACACGACTAATTGGAATAAAATTAATCAATTAACACTGGCAAGATATTTGTGCATCCTCCTCAAAAGGTTTTAGACAGGATTATTTACAAAATTTCGGACTACAAACTGACAGTTTCAGTGCGAAATTAATTAAAAATGCCGAATTTGGATCTCGATCGGATGATTCTAATGACCTTCCTGATTAAAAAATATTTGTCATAGTTCGGCAATGCATGGAAAAGCATCACTCAGTTTATCTCAATGAGCGAATACTTCTCCAATATCTTTGTTACACAGGAATTGGTGCAGGAAGTTTATCAGCTCATATCAAAATATTAAAACGAGGACAATCGATTGGTTGAACTTGAGCTATGGGATAAAAAAATATTGCCGTATAATTACTATGGATCACATAGCTATGTGGAGTTCAATGAAAGTATGTATAACACCAATTACAATCCAGTGTCTGAGGTTAAGAAAATTGAGGTTGAAGAGGATACTTCCGAATAGAACTAAAATTTTGATTTTGACCGATATTAAGAAAGTATTGATGAAGATGTGAGAGGTCCCAAAGCGGAATATTCATCTTTAAAGGATTAATTTTAGTCATTCTCAAAGAATATCAACAAAAATGTGTCCAAGATGCATTTGAACGCCGAGAATAGACATAAGGAAGAATAGCACAAAAAGCTCAAAAATATTTTAACAAAATTTATACCTAACGATAAAATCAATCCTATTGATCTGGAGGAAGAAAATGGCTTAGAAAATGATAGAATTCAAGTTAACAATCAACTCAGCGAGAGTTTGAAGGGAGAAATTAAGATTGGAACTCCTTTCAGAAAGAAAAAAAGTATTTTTTTGCATATGCAGATATAAATGAAAGAAATAACGAACTTGTTAAAATTTTGCAGGCATTGCGAAATAAAAACGTAACCGCGAGCAGTGCCTCACTCCCCAAAAAACCTTAGGAAATGGCCAAGCCGTTAAATCAAATAAACCCTGTCAAAGCGCCTATTGCTCCAAGCATGCCTCCGAAGCAGATAGAGAATCAAGATATTAAGTAATAATATAGTTACTTTAGAAAACAAATTCAAAAATCACCATAAAAGCCTGATAAAAAATTAGGAGCGCCATCTAAAAAAGATAAAGATCGCAAGAGCAAAGATCAATAGGAAAAGAAATGATGTCTATTGATGAATGAATCAACGATTTATTATTTTCAAACCATTTTATCCTTTAAGAGTCATTCAGTAGCCTTTCTCAAGTATAGATCAGATATATTCAATGAATATTAATGAAAATGTATAGGCGATAGTTATAATATCATTTTTATTGTACAATTCAAGGATATGCAGGAGAATAATCAAGAGACCTAGAACAAAAATACTGGCCGCTGGTCGAAAGAGGAGCATCAAAGGTTTATGTACGGTAACTATTTAGTTTATGTAGCGATGATGCAGTATGGAAAAGATTGGAAAAAGGTTGAATAGTTTGTTAAAACAAGGACCGGCTCTCAAGTAAGATCACACGCACAGAAATTTTTTAATAAACTGCAGAAGACCGGAAAGGAAGGCGCAGACCCACACAACAGGCACCTACAGGCATAATTTTCTGAAACTGAATTTGATCACTCACGTGAGATAAATAATGATGGAACTCCTTGCACTCCCATTGAATTGGTTTCGCTAATAAAAAGACAATAGAAAGAATAGGGTATTTATTGTTCTAGGTAGGGGGGAAGATAAATCTTGGAAATTTTAAAAGAACTTTAGATGATCATCATAATAACGAGTAAAAAGAGATAAATAACATACCTCAGAGTTTACAACGGGCGAAATCATATAAGAGTATGAGCAACATTCTCAGTGCCTATTAAGAGGTGAAGGATGACAAGGAGGAGATGAAAAATTAGGATGAAAGTTTCTTCATTTTATTGACGTATTTCATCAGTTATTCAGTAAAAAATATAAAAGGTATTTTAATAAGATGGATGACTTCGATAAACTAATTGATTTGCATCAGCCAGTCAAGGAAGTCATTTAACAGGCTGAAAGAGTCTGTAGAAAACGATCGTTCACTCTTCCAGAAGGCAATTAGCTTTCAGGCGACTAGCTTGAATAAAAAATTGAAGAGATAAAGAAAAAGATTAAGACTGAGTCTAATTAAAAAGGCCTATTAAAAATTACTGACAAAAGATAGATTTAGCCTGTGATCATAAAAGCAGAAATAAAAGAAAGTTAAAAAAGTTCAAATACTACAGCAAAAGATGCTAAACTGTCAACCATTCCAGAACATGCCAGGTAAGAAGATGAATTAGGGTCGAATAGACTTCTAACAAACCCTCTCAAAGATGAAAAATCCTAGCTAGTGAAAAACTGATCTATTTTTACCTCACACTTACAAATTTATTTAATGTTACCCAATTAAACAATATAACGACAGATCATCGAAGTATGCAAGTCTCAAAGTCCTCCATTAGAGTTTTAGGTTCCTTGTCCAAACACTCTTCGCCTTTAATGCGATTCCACGATTTCAACCAAAATTATATCTGTTCCAAATTGATGAAATTGTCCTTACTCATTGATAGTTTGCGACAAATTGAATTGATCTTATTCTCTTGGATGTTCTTGGCCTTTCTCAAGCAAATTCTCATCTCATTGAAAGTAATCACATTTTCACTTTGAATTTCATAGTAGGATTTAGATTCTCCCTTTCTTTTGATGAGTTTAATCAGCTTTTTAATTTGATTTTTGGTTAGTTTGGGGAAGTTTTCCTGCTTAAAGTTTTATAACTATTGGATAAACTCAATCTATTTGATTAGCAGTAAGACCAATAGACAGATGATTTCCTCATTAACTCCTTCCTCAATTGGAATTCCACTGTATTTCTTTAATCCTACAGTTGAAATGTATTTTAGGGGCTAAATGCAAGAGGGATAAATATAGTTGAGGAATCCCACGAAATCTATCTTTTCCTTATACCCATAGAGTCCAAAAACTATTTTAACCTCGTCTTCATTTTTTGTGAACCTGTTTTCCTCCAGAAGCAGCATGATATGTCTGCGGGTGATGTATCCCTCTCCCCGAGAAACATAGTTAAAAAGAGCTAACGGATGAAAATCAGTCCGAGTTGTGATGGCTTATCTGTAGGCTTGCAGCACATTTTCTTGTTGTTCCAAAACCATAAAATAGTTGCAGATATGATTAAAGATTTCGTTTTATTTAAACTCCACTCTTCTATTGGCGTTCTCAAATTGCATTAACGACTAATAATTAGTTATAATAAACGAATCCTAACTGATTTAAGGTAATTTATTTTAGTGATCAGATGTATGATAATTCTGTTCATGCGTTTTTTATAAACGGATGCAATTACTCTTGATCTTTTTGGAATTTTGAATCAAGAATATGAATATTATAGAATTATCAAATTTATTCAGATTAAACTTATTGGATGAGCACTTTCCCCTTAAAAGAAAGTAGGAAAAGGACAATGTCCACTGCCATTTTTAAATCCAATTTACCAGATGTTATAAGATCCAACAGACTCAATTTATCAAAAGGAAATCGTTAAACCAGTAAAAAATAGTCAACTCAAAATAGTACAATCATATTAAGCCGTAAAAAGACACTCAGCAGACGAATGGAAACAGAAATAATAAGTCGATCGAGAATATAACCAGTTTAGCAGCATAAACCTTTATTAAATGGTCGATATGCCTATAAAGCATTGGAAGAAGAGATGGAAAGAGTGTCTTAACTTTTCTAAAATATTAAAAATTTAAGGTATAGTCATGGCGTAGTCTCTTTGGATGAAGTAAATAGTGATGAAAACAACTGTGAATTTGACGAAATCCCTTATCACTCGGAATTGCATCAAATGAACCAATAAATATCGCACCTTAAAAAATAAATCGAAAATAGAATGGGCAAAATATTTAAAATATCAAGACTTTGTCCCAGAATACGATCTCTGATTGAACATTTATTAGAGAAATACTCAGTGGAAATGCTTCAATCGAATTAAAAATATTCAAAGATAGCAGCCATGAAGGCGCAGACCAGATTGATCGCATCAACTACGGAAAGGTACAATCGAATAATAAAGTATTGATTACTATCGTCTATTGTTAATAATATATAGATATGAAAGAAAGTTCTTTGAATATCATGAATCGTCAGCAAAGAATTCGGGCAGAGACTGTTTTTACTTCGGATCCTATTGTCTCGGAGAACCAAATTATTAGTTGTCTACTTAGAAGGGGGGTTCTTCGACATCAGGGACGTCTATTTTAATAATGCTCCTTATACTAACTGGGCGTTGAATTGTTTGTTACTCCTGTTTAGTCGATGATGAAGATTATCTTAGGCTTTTCGTGCCTTCAGTTTTATCACGAGTGACTTAATTGTTGGTCTTCTCTGCCTTACGATTTGCTTTGTTTCCTTCATCTCTTGCTTTGGTCTCCTCCTTATTGGACTATCTTCTCTCCTGTGTGTTTTCTTTCTAGCTGCTATTGCTCTTTTTTATTCCTTTTTAAACTTCTTTCTTATCAATCGTTTATTTATCGATCTATTTGCTTAGTTTTACAACAGGCTTGATTTCGACGCCATTTCCCCTGCTTCCACGGATTGGTGGCCCTTCAATCTCATAATGCCCCTTCGAAATATCTTTCTCATTATCTAAATTTTCAATGCATTATGCCTTACCTTATCGACAAGGCTATCTGCTCTCTTCCTCAATTTAAAAATTCAAATGATTACTTTGCGCTACACCCATCCAAAACTGTCTTTCCTTCTCGATGATATTGATTTCCTCCCTTGCTATCTGTTGCACCATCTTATAATACGATTTAATCCTCTCCTCTTTGAAACTCTTGATCTACACAGTGCCAATTAGCAGCGAAATGTACCAACATACTTTAATGTAAACCTCCAACTCCTTACGGTATTTCTCCAATGATTTTTCGTGGTTTTTGACCTCCGTCTCAATGGACACGCTGATCACCTTCTAAAAGAAGCTCTTTTTTCCATTTTTTAGCTCGGATATTTTGATTTCGTGATCCTTTATCTTACCCTACAACCGTGCCTTCTCTTTCATATAGTCCTACCTTTCCCGTATTATTTATTGAAATCCTAAAATCTCCCTCTTTTCTCTTTTCAACTCCTAGAACAGTATTTTTAAGGGCACCTCCTTCAAAGTTTCCATTAGCTCATCCTTTCGCTGTCCATGCTCCTCCGCTGAAAATATCGCTATCGCAGACTTATCCTCCCCCTCATAGTAATAACTCAAAAATTTAGTCTAGTAACTCGACAATACCTGCACTAAGAATTTAGAATATTTTCTCTGGTATTTGGCCTGCGTATCATGCAACTCCTCAGATTTGTTACGCAACTCTTGCAGCTTGACTAACAGAGTAGTTAAATATTTCGAAAAGGAATCGATACCATCGGCAAGCTTTGCCTCATCTTCTGTCGATAAATTCTTGAAAAGGTTGTCATAGCGGTATACCAACTCCTGTGGCTAGACTTTCCACAACCCAGAAAGAACCTTATCGAAATCTGAGACGCTGTTTCTCAGAAAGATTTGCATTTCCTTGATTATTTTTATGCATACGTCGCTGTCCCAGAGAAACTTCTTTTTTGAGACCTAAACCAAGAACTTTTATAGATATTTGCTTCGGGTCTCCAGAAACTCTTCATCACTATGTGTCAGTTTAATTTTGGAAGGAAGGGAGGGGATGTAACAACCAGGCCATCGTTTGATAAGCAGAGTACGAATGAGATCGAAATCGGAGTAGCGACGGTGAATGTCTATGGAACCTTGAATAAATAGAACACTACCTTTCGCATCCTATCCCTTGACAGAGTAGAGGTAATATTGTTTGGCACCTCCATACTGTTTCTTGACTTCAGGATCGCTAACTGTGATGGTGACCTGGGTAGCAATAGACGTACACTGCTTTTGGAATCTGATTATTGCATGATTATAATTTAAATTGGAGTGATTTGAAGAGATAGCTTATATTATGGAAACAACTTATTTATTGAAAATGATCAGTATAATTATTGAAAGTATCATATGTCGCAAATATTGTAAATTTTAAGGAGAATTTTTAAAAAATTAATGTTTATTCAACAAAATAGACGAAATTTATCACATTCATCGGATAAACTATCTTCGAGACATATTATTGATTATTCATCCCTCTCAAAATACATGATATAAGATAACCTTATTAATTCGAATTCTTTTCATTGATTTTTATTCTTACTTGCAAGTGTAAATCTATTCTAATCTTATAAACAAAAATAAAGGAGCTTGTGGTCATATATAAACCTTGATTTTTAAAATAACAAATATTTTCAGAATTGAAAAAAAATATATTAAGATTTTGTCACTGATCTTCTGACAATATTGACGGAATACAGCAGATTAGTCCTCTTCTAAATTTAAAATTGTCCTTTATCGTAAAAGTAAATAAGTTTTTGTACAATTAATGATCAGCTTTAAAAGATTCACTCAATAATAAGCAAAAATGAGCAATAGTATAAGTAAAGATAAGTAAATCATTCTTGATGAGCAATATAACTTTCCTTGATCGCTCGCCCAAAACTATGGAGTAGATCTAGTTGAAGAAACTCATTTCGAATATCAGGACTACAATGGACACTCTATTTTAAATTCTAATGCGACTCATCAATGATGAGACGCTTTACATAGCTTTTCCACTGTCTAGCTTCGGCCTCTTTTTATGAATCTAGAAAGTTTTGGCTCGATAATGAAGCATTTGTATGAAGTTGATGAGTATTTTCTTCTCTGAGTATTAGTCCTCCGAAATCATAATTGGTGTTATCAAATAGAACAGTTTTATGAAGTGTCTTTGCAACAGAAAGCTCCTCCAATAATGAAGATCCTTACGGTTTCATAAAAATATTCTTCTTTGAAGGAAACAGACCATTTTTATTAAGTTTAGGAGCTTCTTGAAAGGGAGGGACATCATTTACCTTTTTCTCGACAATGCTCTTTGTAGTTTAGGTGGAGTTTTCGTTTGATTCCTTCATTAGGTTGACTTGAAGATTATTAGGATGAGATTATGACCTATTTAGAGTCTTTGAAGTTCCGATTTGTGGCTGACTTTTAGAATGTGTGAGAGATTTTATAAAAGAAGGTGTTGGTCTAGTTTTCCCCAATTTTTAAGGAACATAATAATAGCAAATAACATTGCTGCTTAACTTAAATTTCATCTGTTTGCTTAGTTTTTGTCTTTATAACTTAGTAGTTTCAGCTTAAGCTGGGAATTTTATCGATTTGATAGTTGATTAATTGATTTGGAATTTGTTACTGATGAGCTATTTAGGCATGAACTATTGAGGTTTGTAGCTGAAATTGATGCGAATAGGAGTTGTTTTGTTGTTGTTCGGAGATAGGGGACACTGCACTTGAGGCATCGAGTCAGGTTAAGAGATGATATTGGGTAGAGTCAATCTTCGGTTTTTAGGTCTATCTTGAAATTAACTTTCCAGTGGACAATTTGCATTGAAACAAACATTTTTATCTTACCCAGTATTCATTTTCACTACCTTTTCAGTCACATAATTTTGCTATCCATGTCGAGGCAAGTTATAGAAGAAAAATTGAGGTTTGGTTGATTGTTCTTCGAGGCCAACTAGAGCCGCGTTTCTCAATTGCTGACCATTATAGCTTGAAGGAATGCTGGGAGTCATTGAGTTAAAGTTGGATTCCATTGGATTCATGCTTCAAATATTAAATTGTTCTCAATTATATTTTATACGACTTTCCCTCCCGATATTCAGAAGGATGAATTTTATTTTGGCTGACAAGCCCATGGGAGATCAAAAAAGACGTTAATCAAAGGAATTATCAAGGATTATTGTTTGAACTTGATGTTGAATCATAGTATAATGAATTACAGCAATAGTCTTCAATTAAATTCAGCGTAAATAAATTTGAGGAGAATCATGATTAAAATATTGATTTATGCGATATTTTTTGATTTTGCGCACTTAATCGATGACTTTGTATGGATTTTATTGTGTTTGGTGTTCGCTTTTTGAGGGAATTAAAATGTATTTTGCTTATTAAAGTGGATGATTTTTATACATCTTTGGAAGCTTCTGGGCAGCTAAATTTAAAATTGCTCATTAAAGAATATCTGTTCTAATTTGCATTCTCTCCATCTTTTCCATGCTATTTTTATTGTGCCTATTTTATTCTTATTTTTTTGTATTTCTGCAACGCTAAGCACATTGATTTAATGGGTTCCTTTCTCTGATAACCCATTTGCGGAAAGAAAAAGGGATGTTTCATTTTTTGCAAGTTTAGTCTATCCTTCATTTGCTTGAAAGGTTGAGAAATTGATAATTTATTCTTATTGATAAATTATTGACCCTCTGTTTTTGATCTCCTCGATAATATTGGTGGTTCATAACTTTCGTAAGGATTTATTTTAGGCAACTTGTAAACACCTTTGGAGTTTTCTTTCAATCTATTCTTTAAAATTATAATCTTTTTGAGATTACTAGGCTCGGTTTTGTGTACGAGCCTCCTTTCATAACGAGCAGAGGCATTGTGATTCATATAGGACCAGGGTTAGATTTCCTACTAAAGATGGCTGATATTCCTTATATGCTCAGATTGAAGACGCTGGCGAGTATTGAGTTTGTATTAATGATAAAATGATTATGATGTTTGCATATATTATTTGTCACTCTTTATAATAATAAAGAATTAAAGTCAGTTGTAAATAATAAACCTAACTTTAGATATTCGAACTGCTCTTTAAACATCTTTCAATAAATAGATATCTTTCCTCAGACGCTAATTATCAGCATTGGAAGTGAATATTACATGAAACGCAAAAGAGCGTCGCTTTAGCAAACGCTAAATTTATAAGCAACCATCGTAACTACAATTTTGCATCACTGTTTTAGTTCATAGAACATGCCCAAATCATTATAATTCATCCTTTAATCTCAATCAGTTCGCAACAAACTTTAAAAAAATTATATACGATAAAAACTGGGAAATAAAAATGCGATTAAAGAGATTTTGATTATTAATAAATTGTTGGCAGTCCCTGACTTTATTGAAGTTGAGCCTTTTTGGGGAAATACTGACTTCAATTAAGTTGTGGCTTAAATTTGTGAGTCGCATATCAACCCAAATCTTTAATAATTTATTCTTGTCTTGGGCAAGATATCTATGAATTCATTTAGTAAAATACCTTCTTTCCTATCGGACAATTGCAGATTTCTCATAAGTCTGGAATTATCGCACACATGTCTCGGGGATGATTCAGTTAGATTTATTGTCAAAGCTAAGTGGCAGTACATTGCTTACTTTTCATTTGCTGATAACAATATTCTTTTTGAGGGAGTTAAATAATTGCGAAAATGCGAATGGAAGTTTATAAAATTGGTCATCCTAATGAATAATCCGTTGAAAATTATGGGAGTTAAATAATTAATAAAATTTAATTGGAGAAAAGTCCTCCATTAAGATAACAATATTCAATATTATTATTTTCCGAATGCTTTGAAATCTTCCTTACTTTGATACTACTCCTTATTTTACTTTATTTTCAGACCATTAAAGTTTCTTTAATTCTACTTCAACAGCATTGAGTTTGATCGCAAATTGGTCTATTGATAAATTTTCTCTTTATCTCCTATATTTCTTTGTACATAAGTCCAAATAGCCTAAAACTCCGTTTTACCTTTCTCTCTTCTATTTTTTCTATCTGAATACAGCACTCCTTTCGATATATCCTTGAGTTTGAAAGATAGTCAAGCGAATATCTTTTTATCTGGAATATATAGGAATAATATCTCGTTCACACTAAAATACAGTCCTACTTTTTAATTCAATTGAACTTTTGAATTTACTTCTTTATCTTCCGGTTGCCCTTCCATTACATGATTTTACTGGCGTTGGAAGCTATTAATCATTGTTTCTGTAAGCAAGTTTAATATTGGATAATAATGATATTGCTCCTTTTCTTCGAGCTGCTGCTCCTTTGCATGATTTATAAAAGTGAATTCATCCTAATAATAAATACTATCAGAATTTAATTTAATTTAATTTAAGTTATTTAATCCATGAAAAACTTAGATGATACTCGCAAATTGGAATGGCAACTAAGATAAATGTTAGATGTCCTCGAATACGAAAGAGAGAATACTCATGAATAGGGAAGAAGAGGAATTCAACAGAAATCCGATTGGTTCAGTCTTTCTGAAGACATCATTCGAGGATTATTCAAATGGAGAACCAGTATTTGTCATGAAGTTGGTAAATGTATGTTAAAAAAATATCAAAAAGACAAAAGTAAACATATTCAGAATGTTATCGGAGAGTCATTAGATAATATAAAGAGGGAATAACTCCCGGTTAATACAGGATAAGCGATAAAACGTAAATAACACTAAGGCAAATAACCGTAAAAGCGGAGTAAGAATAAAAAAAGACAACCTTTATTCTGTATTTGCAGAGTAACTTCATAGTAAAAAAAACATTTACCCATGATGGACTGCACAAAATGCTAAGAGTGGTTCCATTTCGTATGTATAGGTTTTATAGGTACTAAACAACAGGCCTAAAATCTTGAATTTCTGTGTGTCAAATGCCTTCGCAAGGAAACAGGCAATATGGAGAATCTATTTAACAAATATCGCAAATTATTTAGTGAAGATTCGCTAATTCTTAAGGCAATTCCTATGACCCTGAATACGAAGAACGAAAAAGGCGCATCACAAAGAAGGTAAAACCCAAAAGGTATGGAAAGTCTACAGAGCAATGAAGATGGCATTGATAGTTCGTGATCATTCATTCATTCAATTTAATAAAGCTATTATTATTAACTCCAATATACTCCTAAATTGGAAAGAATTCTGACTTCGTTCGCTATGTGATGAAAATCAAGAAGACTTTGATTAAAAAAGAAACACGAATCAAACTTATAAAATATAAACTAATAATTGGTTCATTCTGATATTGTTAACAATTCAAAGTTTGCGAATATCATGCCTTTGGAAAGAGCTTTACCTCTTCTTCACGAAGCTTGTAGAGTTTAGCATAGTATTACTCTTCCGACGGTTACTGAATCTTTAGTTTTGTGTCGAGTGTCTCCAAAAAGACTAGTCGCAATTGGCTGAATTTCTAATTGTTAAATTTTAATTTTCGATATTTCCGAATTCTCGAGAAGTTAGGTTCTCGTGTGTTTTGAGGCCGTCTCTCCATTTGACACTGATATTCTAATGATTATCGTTCTAATTGGATTCTGTAAACTTTCGTTTCGATTTCATCTCCATATACATCTTAATCTTTTGCTAATCTTTGACACTTTGCTTGTTGGCCTTGTTAAAATCTTAAAATTTGATATCCTTCATGTTTTTAATCTGAAGGAAGGATAGATTGTTCTTTTGATAATTGTTATTGTACTCATCATTCAAGTCATTTAAGTTTATCTCCATCTGAGGAGGCAAAATATTTTTCGAATTGTAACTGGGAATGGCTTGACTTTTTCCCTACAAGTATCCAATAATGGCTTATTTTTCACTCACTAATTTACTTAAATGAGCTATTTTATTGTTTAATAACTGCTGCTTCAGTTCATACCGTTTTAGGTAACGCAAAAGCTGATCTACGTTAATTTTAAGTTAGTTATTTTATGATTGAAGATTGTAATTGCCACTTTCCAATTCTTCAATTGCAGCTTCAGCCTGCTTTAGCTTTTTCTCGATCTCTCTACACCTCTCGTTAGATTTTTCCTCGAAGCGTTGTTTGTCGGCTTATAAGTTAATCAAAACATTTCTCAGTTTATCCTGAAGATGCTCAAAAACATTTAATTATTCTATGGTCTAATCCTCCTCAGTGGAGAATTCTTTAAAAGGAGTACTTTATTCGTTGGGCATCGCGTAGTATGACGAGCGGTTCATATACAAAATCGGTTAGTTACTATTAATATATTATTATTAGTATATACAAATAAATTTGTAATTAAGTCAAAACAATTTGAATAGTTGATCTCATATCAACATAAAGGCATTTTAATAAGGACATTAAGTAGGAAAATTATAAATATTAAAATATTACAAAATAATATGGCCTCTTTCTTTTATTGAAATTATTGATTGGCTAGTAAAATTTCGATAACAAGTTTGCTTACTCAAAAGAGTTAGGTTTGAGTTATTTGAGGTCTTCGGATGATGCTAAGTACAAAAGTTTGGTTAAATACTATTCTCACAAATTTAATAATCGATAGAATTCCATAATTTCTTCCATGCTAACCGACCTTAAGATAGAAAAACCAAAATAAACTCATCGCTACTAAACAGTGCCCACCTAAAACTAGTCATCCACCAAGCAAGTTTTCTAATTCAACAAAATATTTTACGATACATTCGCTTTCCGCGACCGTATCACCAATCACCAATTCAAGTACAAATAAGCAAGACAATGTTGTGAGACTCCGTCAAATGACTTTGATAATTGGACAGCAAATGACAATCACAAGTAGAAATCATTAAAGAATATAGTGAATGAGTACAAATTCACAAAAAAGTTTGAACTGGAGTGCCTGCGAAACAAATACTTCAAGAGTTGCAAGACATAGAATGCATAGAATGATAGCAAATAGTTGTAACATAGATTAATCCAATTAAAAACTAAATAGCACTCAATCGATAAGAATACAATTTATGAATTAAACAAACAGTAATTAAATCGAGTTTTATCCCAAAACGCTCAAGTTTCACAGTAGATCATTAAGATCAATAAATTAGGCACAAAAGCTCATAACTTCCATATGGTAAAAAGTAGGAACCATATCAACAAGTGGGATAAGATTTAGAATGTGACCGCCAACGACAAAGATATTACTATTGAGCAAGCAGATATTTAGAATCGCATTAATGACAAAATCATTAATCACATGAAATATGAACTTAAATCAAATGGAGAATATCTACTTAATATGTCCATCGATAAGAAACGCAGACATCTCATTAAGAGTCAATTTTCACAATCGAAAAAGTTTAAAATTCGCTAATATCCAAAAGGTGTGCACACGGATATCTCCTCTTTTACTTTTAATAACGTTCAGCCAGAAGAATTGAGCGAAGGAGGGTTCAAACATTCACATAAAAAGAGCCCGACTGAATAGGACATGAGTTTTATTAACTTGGTCAAATAGGGATTTATCCATGAAGTCGAATTATAGCTTAGCAATTACCCTAACGTGTTTATGGTTAGGGATTAAAACAAAAATAATATATTTCATATAGCGATAAAAGAGGGAAATCAAGAAATGGTTAAAATTCTGTTCAAAATAATACATCCACGCAACTGCTACTCCCTTTTATTAGGCAGAAATAATGTAAATTTATTATAAATCAGCTCAAACGAACCCCACGATAAAAGGCAGCGATGCTGTGTGAGCATTAGATATGTCATTTCATCGATGACTTCCTTTAAAAATACCAGGCTTATGTCAAATGATGTCAACTCTTTAATAATTATATCTCTCTTCTCCATTTATTACAAAGTTAATTAATACTTATAAAAGAATAGTTCGGGGAAATGTTGAACGATGTTGTCATTTAGTACTTCGAACGCTTTAACAAGTAACTGTGTACCAATGCAGCCTCATGACGGAATCGGTTTACGCTTCAAAAGGCATCGATGACTATAATCGCATGAAAAAATATTGTGACTATCTCGACTACACCAGCGAAACTCTCTTCAGAGACAAGACTAAAAGTCAAACTGGACTGAGAAATATTGGAAATAGTAAGTAATCATTAATTCAGCTTGCTATCTAAATGTCATTCTACAATTACTTTTTCATATCAATTATCTCAGAGAAAAAATATGCTGTTCCGATCATCAAAAATCAGCGTATCTCTTTTAGTCATTCAGACTTATCATGCAGTTACGATCCCTTTTTGGAGAAATGGCTGTTGGTAAATTTTTGTTTGCGGACCCCACTGACCTCTTCGAATACTTAAAAGTAAGTAATCCTGATATTTTTGTTGCGGGAGTGCAGAACGATTTCCATGAGATATTCACTTTGCTGATAGATAAAATAAGTGAAAGCTACAAATAAATTTCAATTGAGGAGTCTCGATTTATCAATAAGCTACTTTTTGGTAAACTTTTAACTAAAATTGATTTCGTTGAGGTATTTTGTTTTTAATCAAGGGGAAAGCCAGCAATGTAACGACTTTTAACATTATTAATCTCGAGGTTGCAGAAGGATCCTTTGAAAAAGGCTTTGACAAATGGAAAAACTATAAAATTAATGATTATTTAACTCCAAAGGTAAAGTATAATTATATTCAGGGTCATACTGTTGAAGCAACGGCTGAGAACGTCTTCCTTGAGACTCCAGCCCTGATGGCCTTTTTTATTAACAGAGTCAGCTACAAAAATAACAGTCTTTAAAAGGATAACAGAGTGTTTGAGTTCTAGTCAAGTATCTTAGTCAATAAATCTCAACAATCCGAAAAAACAAAAATTATCAAGGCGAAAACCAATTAGTTAGAGGCAGAGCTTAAATAAGAGAAGGCAACTTTGACTATTTGGCTGTAAAAGATCAAAAATCAAAAAGCCCATATATAGGAAACAATAAAATACCTTAAGTAAAAATAAACGCCTCTACTATCCGCTCCAAACGTATCTCCAAACGTTATTATATAGGTTGAGAATTAGATGGATGAAAAACATATTGCTTTTACTATTAAATACCTGTAGCAATAGATTTAGCTGATTTGTCGTAAAATCAACGATGTTGAGAAGGATATTAAAGTTATTGAAGCCAAATTAATAAAGCTCGAGGAGTAAGGAAATTACGAGTCCTATGTGCTTTGGGCTCTGATGATTCACGAAGGGAAAACGGCTGGTTATGGGCATTACAAAGTATGCATACATTTAGGAGGAGATATATGGAACGAATACAATGATAAAACAGTCACTTCCATTTCTAAGGATAGAATTCAGGCTTATAAAGAGAAGGGATAAATTTGCTGCCTGTTTTATCGCAGGCCCACCCTTATTTGTGATGGCAGCCGCATTCCTATTCCTCATGCTCTAAAGAATATGGTAAATCAATAGTAAAAATAAATTAAAAAATAAATTGACAAAGCAAGGCTACTTCAAAGTCTCTACCAATAAACATAATCTTCCAACATTATCTTAGATTATTAAGTTCGACTATAAAGCAATTAAAAGTGCCAATACTTCTTTAAAGCTGTTCATTATGCTTTGAATGAGAAGTATCCATTCGAAACATGCAAAGGAATCATCATATTTGAAATCATCAATTCAGACGCCTATAAAAATGCGTTAGCGAATAAATTCGTAAGTGAAGACTCCGACCTTAATTTCACTCGACTTACCTTTGGAATTCCCCAATAATATTTCAATGCCTCTCAAATTTTAAAAGATTTTTTAAACAAATAAGCCTCGCTTCATTCAGTGGCGGCTGCCTATGAATAGATTTCAAATAAAAAGGTTAAGTTCAACAAAAAGACTATCAAGGAGAAATATGAGCAAATGATATAAGTCATTATACTCAAAGGGATCTATTACCTCAAATTCTTTGCTGACCATTACTGTGCTGAGGTTGAACACCATTTCAATAAACTCAATAAGGGGGTTGATGATATTTTAGCAAATTTGAATCAAGCTTCCGAATTTGTTCTGGTCAGTATCACTATCAAGTCTTCGATCAAACCAGTTGTAAATGCAGGCAATAAATTGAAGATAACTCCAAAGGGCATCGCGATAGATGACTATGGACAGTATTTTTCCTAAAACTTTAAATTTTGGATTGCCCAAAGGCAGAACCTATCGAAACTTGACGAATCTAACTTTGATAAGTCAGCTCCGATCGTTAGTCAACTTCGAGAATGATTATTCAAATGATTGATAATTAAAACTGCAGTTGTAGTAAAAACTTTGATAAATAAAAAAGCACACAAATATTTGAAGTGTATTGGTGCATCATTATCATATTTTCATTAAATGGTTTAACTGACATTTTGACAGATTATCTTTCCCAAATATCTGGGACTCGATTCGCAATTTTAAACTATATCTTTTAAATTAAACTAAATTAATTAATTTAATAATACTGTAAATTTTAAAGGTTAACTTCGAAATTCTCTCAATATAAATTTTTGTTAGTTGTAATGCAGGTCGTAAATGTTGTGAAGGAAATTTAAATCCTAATATTTTTAGTCTGACCTAACTTTTTCCCGTTTATAAAATCATTAAATATTGTGTTGAGATCATAACAAGTAAATGCTTAGTTCTGAAGCCATTCATAGATTAGAAATTATTCAACCTATTTCAGTCAAATTATAACATCTTGCCTTTTGTCAGTCCGAAGCCCTCTGGAAAAAGCATAAACTCCATATGAATTTTTGTGGAATTGAATTTGGCAAAAAATATGCCTATACCAAGATAGGCCGTACACTAGGTTTATAAACTACCCGTTACTTATCAGTATCAAGAGGATTCCTCTTTTATTTCGACGTATTGCTAATTTTAGTTAGGAAGCTTTAAGTAGAGACTACCTAGGCTATTGTGATCTTTAAAATGTCTATCTGGAGTGGTTTCTTTTAAAATAGAATAGGTATCTGCTGCTGATCTCCAATGGATTGGACACATCACTTTTTTATTTCGATTCATCAACATTTTGGAATTAACAGAAAGAAGACTTGTTTCAGTTTGTCATACAACTAAACTTTTATAATGAGTATTATATATTGCAGTAATTGGGAGAAGGCAGCTTTTCAAAAGTAAAATCTCTTTAATTTAGGTGTTTCTTGTCAGAAATAAATAAACTGGCAATGAGTATGCAGCTAAAATGATTTAGAAGTCAGATAAACAAAAATCACTAAACTACCAGTTCATCAAAGATTAGAAAAAAATTCTTAAACTTCTGAAGAACAACCGATACATCTGTTAATTCAAAGAATTTTACTAACAAAATTAGAATTTTATACTTTTGATGGAACTAGTCCCTGGCAGAGATCTGATGACAATATTAAAAATTAAATAAAAATTTAGTGAGCAACAGATAAAGCAATTGCTTATCAATATTTTAAGTGGCTTGAAAGAATGCCACTCTCAGCATGTGATTCACCGAGATATCAAACCTCAAAACATAATTGTGGATGTGTCGGACAACATGAATATAAAAATTATCGATTTTGGACTGTCACTTCATTACAATAAATCTATTGCAATAAAGCATCGAAAATGTGGAACAATGGGGTACATGGCTCCATAAATATTTGACTGTTTTTCTGTGATTAATGAAAAGAGTGATGTGTTCAGCTTCGGAATCCTGGCTCACCTGGTCCTGTTTGGATTTAATCCTTTAAAGGGAAAATCGCATTATCAGACAATATTTAATAACTAATAATACAGGTTAAACTTAAAAGCAAACTAGATAATTCGACAATATGGATAAAGTTGCTGGCATTTTATTAAGAGATTGCTGGAGCGTAGTCCCAACGATCGTTTTAGTGTGTAATAAGCGCTGAACTGCAAATATCTTTGCTGTACTAGTGATAAATAATAATCATAATACAGTTTTTCGACAATAGAGGAACAATAGATGCCAATCATTTGGTAAAACTGATATATTTGTAATTGCTCTAACAAATATTAAAATATCATCTGGAAGGACTAAAAAGACTGATTCTTTTTGTTTTGACGCGAACATCTCTGACAGGCTTTTATGTGTATTAAGTTTTATAAGTCTACCCCTTATTTGTTTTAGATGCACTTTTCAATTTTATTGATTCTCTAATCGATTTACAGCATATCTATTTTTATTCTTTTTCTGTTGACTTCGATTGACTCCTCTGGATTTTTCTAAATGTATCTCTCAGTCTTTCCATTTTTTCCTCCTTTTCTTCCAGTTGTTTCAAAAGCAATCTTTTTTGAAGACTCAGTTAGCTTTTGCATTTTTATATGATCTATGTTGGCATATTCTTTGAGTATGAACTGATATCAATATTTATGACTGGAATATTGCTAGGTTTAATTCTGAATGGCGATCTTCTCTCATTATTTCCGAATAATTCCTTCGATTTTGACTGTGACTTTCGAATAAAGGGTTTCGATAATTTTTTCTTAAATGGATTGCTTTCATTCTAATCTTTGAGGTTAATCAGTTGAATTTTGCGTGATTGCATATCTAAGTATGAGCGTTGATATTATAATTTAACAGTAAAATTATTCAATAACCCTAACAATAAATTATTATGAGATACAATTAGGTTAGCAGGATCATTGATTTTTCTTTTTCTATTCGATTGCCGGTTGCTTTACCATGACAGGCCTGTCGTATTTCTTATTGCACGTATACTTTGGCATTTTGGTTTTAACATAGTTAGCGATACTCCATTGAAGAGTGGAGTCGACCAATCTATCGTTGAATCCCGTACCATACACATATAAATAGAAATAATCATCTATGTATTCAATATTACCGCATGACATTTCCAACATTGGTAGGCAAATGACCTCATCATAGGTCGATTTGAACCATTCTCCATTTATATCCTTCAAGTCTCTCTCTTTTATTTATAAATAAAGATCGATTCGGAATGAACGCAAGTGCGATATCTTTTGAGGGACGTCCCTGTAAAGATTATTCTCTTTTTATTCGTCAGTGTATACTTTGGACCATCCATCTTTTACAAAATTATCATAGACCCAATATTCAAGAGAGATTGAATAGGCCACAGCTGGCTTTTTGCTTTGATAAATAGCGTTAAACACCTTAAATACCTTCCTTCCAACAAGTTCGTCATCGCCATCAACAAAGTATCCAATTTAATTGCGTTTGCAATGCTTGGTAATGGCCATATGAATATTAGGAACTGCGGTCATTTGTTTTTTATTTGTAATCAGCACGACTTTATCTTCATATTTTGTATTTCTTTTCATGAAGTGCTTAATTAGAGCAGTAGTGTTATCACTTGAAGCATCGTCCACTATCACAACTCGATAGTTATCGTAATCTTGGTTGAAAATCGATTGCAGGTTGAATTCGTATCTAAAATTTTTAGCGTTGTTAAAGGAAGGGACAACAATGCAAAAGGGCAACTCGGATGTATATCGACTCATTTGATAGATTGCCTCTAGTCTATCTTCTTCCTTCTTAAGCTATTCCTCTATCATCCGTTTTTATAGAGTATCGATGAATGGAGTTTTGATATTAAACCGTTCTAAAATCCAAGGATTTCTTCGTTTTTCAGGTTTGAAGTACTACCCTTTGGCAATTTAATCGAATTTTGCAATTTTAGTTTGTCTAACTATTTCCTTAGCATTATTTTACAAAAAGTCTAGTAGCACTGTTTGCTCCTAAATTTTATCCTAAAGTAGATCTACTCTTTCGTATATGCTCATCTGTTCTTTATTGGTGGTTTATTTATTGTCCAAATCATTCTTTTTCCTCTTCTCTGTTTGCTTGAGTAGCTTCTCTAGGATTTTAACTCGCTTGTTCAACTTACTAAACAATTAAATTTTTAGTTAGAGGTCTTCGTTTTTTTGATCGCCCATCTTTTTTTCAATGGTGGCGAAGTCAATCGAAATTGATTTTATCTTCTCTCGGGTTTAGTTGAAGAGCAATTCATATGTGCTACTGCTACTCTATATGCTTAGCAGCTTCACGCCAAGGAGAATCATCAAAATTACAGCGCAGGCAAAAGCAATTGATAGAATCTTAGCCATGCTCTTTTAATCGGGAGACTCTTTGTCGTTGGTGCCTGGTTGAACGCTCCAGAAACGCATTTGTATATCAATTATTTATTAAATTTAAATGATATTTGGCAGGATTTGAATATTCAGAATGCAAAATCAATTTCAATCTGATTCATCATTAACTGTATACTTGCATTATATTAACTAATAATAGAACTTTGGTAAACGATTTCAAAATCAGGCATAAAATAAAAGTAATGCCAAAGGTAATGAGCGTTATAAAATAATAAAATAGAGTTATGCCATTTCGAGTGTATAAGTTGAAGTAATTATCCATTACCTTTTTCTTTATAATTGAATTCTAACAAATTTAGAGAGAGTTAAATGCATGTAAAATGATAGCCTATTTGCAAAACACATCCATTCCTATATGATTTAATCTCTGGCATATAATTCCATAGCCACTATGGATATAAAGTATCAAAGCAGATTAGATGAGTGATATCTGATAGATAATTAAATTTATCCTGCAGTGAGCTCTAATAATATGAAATGAATGATGAAGCAGACTGGACTTATTGGATTTGAGGAATAGATCTTTATTGATTTAAATAGAATTAGTTCATGAAGAAAGTGAATATTTTTCAACTGCTGAAGCAGGAAGAATCTATTGCTCTTTGTGATTTATTTAACATTATATACTACAGGCTATTCTTATTAAGATTAAATAATATATATGTCACTTATTCAAAATTGCAAGAACAATAATTCCGAACCCATTCACTCCCTTAAAAAAATAAAAATTCCTATCATCAGCCTTCAGAAAGACAAAAAAGTTTTGAAACCGAGTAAAACAAGGAAATAGTTTCAATGCATAAAAAAAGAAATACGTTAATGCAATAAACCTCAAAGTTTAGATTTGGAGAATATTATGTCCTGTGGGGGAATAAAGCTCAACTCAAGATTAAATAGAACTCAAGACAAAAAGAAAAGGAGTGGACTCGTTAAGACTGCCACTATAAGCAGCAAGCATAAAAATAATCAAGCAGCATTGAGCTTTTAGAAACTCCGATCGCCTCCTTCTTTATCTCTAACTGAAAATTAAATAATTTTGTCCAATCCAGAATAATCACAGCTCTTCAGCGAATTTTCCTTGATTGATCGTAAAGACATTCTAATTAGAAAATAAAATAGGTTTTTAAAAAAAGGAAATTTATTTGGTTTTAACTTGCGCTAGAAATGTTTTGTGAGTCTTTATAAATGTGAAAATAGCAATCCATATATTGTAACTCACAATAATATTCTTTATTCCGAAGAGTATTGCATCTTTCAATAGAATGGAGAGAAATATTACATCACAGATATGTATTAAGACTATAGTATTAGAAATTTAATGATGGAGTTTGGATTGTTACCTTAAATAACTGCTAAACTATACCTTAGGCAATTGATATAAGGAGTCAATTAATTGCACCGGTTAAATCTTGCACATAATAGGATTAACTTGGACAATGTGTTGCATGATAAAATGGGAAAAGTATTAATTAATTATTTTAAATCGTCAACTAAGCCGCTTTAATAATTTTAAAAATCACGATACTTTTATTACTTTCCTCCTTAAATGCTTCTTTCTAGCAATTATTATAATAGCTTTAAGAATGATGTTTGGGCTATTGGATGTATCACTCTACAGTTATTTTCATCAAAATCAATTAAGTTGAGCAAGTATCATCCCTACAATAAAGATCTTACAGGTAAGGATCAAACATAAGAAATCATTACTTTATAGCAAATTCAAAAGCTAATCTCGGAAAAGTATGAGATTGGCAGTATAAATATTGATGCTGATGCAGGCAATGAGATTTAAACTTCAGTTATTGAATTTATTTCTCTTTGTTTTTCAATTAAAGTGGAAAATAGATCTTCTCTTGATGAACTTTTGATGCATCCCTTTCTTTGGAAATGATTATGAATTTAATGTGTAATTTGATGAAATATAGAAAGAATAATAATTTATAATAATCAATTATAATTCTAACTTATTTGTACATATGTTTATTAATCTTATCTTTCCAGAAATAATTTATTTTTTTGCAGATGATAAATTTACAGATATTGATGGATAATCACCACCATTTTAGGCTAAATAATAATAACTCAAACATAACTTTAATCTTATCAACTCAAAAATATTTTCGATATATTTCAATTTGAATTGAACAGACAATGCAAAATGAAAAACAAATTTTCTGTAAAATAACTTTGCGCCATTCGATTCATCACATTTTTCAATGGTTTTTGCTGTTTAACTTAAAATATATTTTCTTGAAGAATATGATCTATGCTCTTCATTCGTTACGCTTTGTATATACTTATGCTAAGCTTCGAATTTTAAATTTAACTATTTTTATCCAGTTAGAAATTAACGAAAATGAACCAGAACCACTCTCCTAATTTGGTGGATTTGGGGAACTATACGCTTTGCAATCAAATGGTTCTAGGAAAAGGAGCAACTGGTATTGTATACAAGGGTACTATTATAATTACCTAGGATATAGAAATTCAAGTATGACCCCAGTCGCCATCAAAGCCATCGATCTTGCAACCATCACTGATGATGCAACTCGATCTCTATTAGAAAATTAAAAAAATGCACTGAAGACGATAGAAGGCCAACATGTCCTTAAACTTTTAGACATTATAGAAATTCATAATTTTTGCTATATTGTTACCGAACTAATCTAAGGCATCACTTTGAAAGAGTATCTCCTGTAAAAAGGTCAACTTAGTGAGGAAGAAGCAGTGGGAATTTTCAAAAAAATATTAATCGGCTGCAACTCAATCATCCAAAACTGTATTATCCATCGAGACTTGAAACCGGCCAATATTCTAATTTCAAAAGACCAAAATCCCACAATCATAGATTTTGGTTTTTGCTAAATCATAAGAGCTAAAAAAGTGATTCGAGCATTCAACGTAGGTTCTCCTTCCTACATGTCCCCTGAAGCCTATCTTCGAACGCTCTACAGTGAAAAAAGTGATAGCTGGTCTTTAGGCGTGATTCTGTACGAGATGATTCATGGAAAAACCCTAGATGATGGCATAAATATCAAATAATTCTTTTAGATCGTTAAAAACGATAGCAGTTACGTTCCTCAAAACATACAAACTGGATTAAATTCCAATGTACGATAAATTTTGTAAAAATCTTTGAAATTCAAAACAGAAGAAAGAATGAGTATTTCTGGAATGAAGTATTTAACTGATGTTTATCTGATCAATAAAAAGAAAGATGTCAATCGAGAGAATACAAATAGCAGCAACTATCCTCCCACGAGCCTCGTTAAATTTAATTCAACTCAGCATCCGCCTTTGCCTAAAAGCGTACATACTCTTCAAAATATATCGAATTAGTGCCACTCTTCTGAAAAGCAGAATTCTGAAGGATTTATCAGTTTTGCATAATTTTCCAAGCCTGTAAGTTAATCTGGAGGATCTTTCGGTCATCGCTTGAATAAATCAAGTGAAATGAGAGTAAGTAGCACGAGCAAAAATTCTTCGAGCAACTGTAAACACATAGAGATCAAAGTTAATTAAAATACATAAAGTAGGGCTGCCAAGCAACATCCCAATTCTTTTTATGAGGTCAAGAAAGAACTTAATTATGGAGTTCCCGTTTAATCTTTTTCAAATAGGCAGACATAAAGAAGGATAAAAGGGCCACCAGTATTTAGACAAGTTACTGTGAGGTATTTATGAATATCATGAGTATGATAGTTCATCAATTTGTATGTAAAAATATCCCAATTGATTAGAATACAATTCACAGATAATTATTTTTACTGATATATACGAAAAGAATATTTCTTATCTTAAAATTGTATATGAATTTTTCCGATTTATCTTTATCTTCTTATAATGAATTTTAATTTGAAGATGATCAAAGACTAAAGCGAAGAGAATTGTTCATATTTGGAGTTTGTAAAATTGAGAAGAGAAGCTCTTGATGAGTTGGAGTAACATCAATTAACTATGATCGAATCTGAAGTAGAATACTTGAAATAAGAAACTAGATATTTGAAGGCAAAATTTAAGAAGATGCTCAAGTCAATGGAGCAAATCATATATACTCCCCATTATACCAAGACTAATATAATCAAAGATATTACTTGATTTATTTCTGTTCATGATATTAAAAAGAAAAGCTTATTAATATATCTAATATATTATGGTTTGCAATATTCTTTCATCACTGATACCAAACATTGATGAACAAAAGAATATACTTAACAATATTATCCTTCTGAGAGAGGATTATTATTTATTTTATGCATTTGAATATTGATGTACTCCGCAAAATAGTTTAAAGATAAACCTTGCAATGCAAATAACAAATCCCGCAATAGGAGGAATAAAGAAAAATATGATAATTGGCTCGTAAAATAGAATCACAATTTAGTCACAGTCAATTCCAAGTAGGCCCAGTTTGCACGCGTCACGTCTTTGTCTTCAAAAGTCAAGGAAGTACCATCTTCCTCGTGTATGTATTCTTTTTATATTTATTTGTCTTATCCTTAAACTTGTCCAACAATTTTCATTTTTGCTTTATACAACGTCATGTTCTAAACATTAATGATCTTTTAAGAACACATTGGACATTTACAAATTTTTGTTTCTTTATTCATGTTAAAAGTGCCGAAATTTTTTACTGCAAGAACTTTCTTTTTAAAAGCTTTACATTCAACATTCATGCATATGCCTTCTAATGTTAATCCTTGGCAAACCTTTCGCCAATCAGGAGCAGTATCTGCAAATTTTTAAACTAAAGGCTTATCCATGCTGTTAAAAACTGTCGGTAAGCAATTGCCTCCGACTAATCTCAAAAGTAATTCTAATGTAGACTATTTTCTTATTCCATATTATCGAAGTGAATATTTATCCTGCAAATCGGATCCACCAAAAATTAAGCGTTGCTTCCCAACTGGAGATTATATTTTCTTTTCCAACATTATTTTTACCTCTAAAATAGTTGTTGAGGATGTAACTTTAAGAGTTTTTGTTTTTCCGTTGGTGGTTTTAATGAAGATTTGATAGTCACTTTGTGGTAATGAAATAGAGGCCTTTTTTGAATATTTTGGACTGTTGAGGGAATAAGATTTTCCAGTAAAAGGAGTAAATGACCTTTTCATCTACTGTACTTACTTATAATATACTATAATAAATTAAGTCTAGAATTAAATTAAATAACAAAATGAAGTTTAATTATTTTTTCTATTTATTAGTCCTCTTTGACAGGTTTTTCATATATATGGTATATAACTTAATTGATCATAATATTACTAAATTGA
>Ga0302188_10000749_pt1 | contig 26662 bp, 42 predicted proteins | sample II_Bog_E2_1_FD_198783 | JGI IMG/M metagenome (GOLD analysis project Ga0302188, IMG submission 198783) | Peat permafrost microbial communities from Stordalen Mire near Abisko, Sweden - II_Bog_E2_1 | ecosystem: Environmental > Terrestrial > Soil > Wetlands > Peat | place: Sweden: Abisko...
AACAGGCAGCAAAGGCGACTTCGGCTATACAGTTGATCCTCTGTTTTCAGGTAATAAATTCATGGTGGTTGCTGGATCACTCAATCTTTACGGAAACGCCCCCTCTTCAGTCATTACCTGTCTAACCCAAACTTCATTCTCAGGCAGTTCCCTCCTTTACGTGAACAGCAACGCCGGCTGGCTAGTGGGCGATACACTTGTCCTTGGCCCCTCCTTCTCCACTTACTCTGAGTATGAGTCAGTTACTATTACTGCCATCAATGTAAACGGATCAGTCTCAGTGACGCCTAACCTCAGCTATACCCACTACGGTGCCAGTGGCATCACAATCAGTGTTGCTGCAGGTAGTCTCGACGCTCGAACTCGAGTTGGTCATGTCAATCGTAACATTAAATTCCTTTCCGGCACTGATAGCAACTATGGCTACACAGTGATGGTCTATGGATACATGGATGGCAAAAACCATCTCTTGGGAGCTGCCAACCTCAACGGTGTAGAGTTCGTTAACGGAGGTCAGCTCGATTCTCTAAATGCACCCCTGATGTTCCAAAACGTGAACACTAATGTTAGCACAATTACCAGTTCTTCTTTCTTGAACTGTCAAGCCAACTGCATCTACGCTTTGAATGCCAAAAACATCACCATTACCAACAACGTGCTCTATCAAGCATGGGTTTTCGGATTAGAGGTCAGTCAAATTAAAAGCTTTAAATTCAACAACAATTTGATCATTGGAGTTACTGAAAGACCTACCCTATCTCCAGGAGGCGAACTAGTTGCCTGCATATCAGCCATTGAATACGCTAATCCTTACACTGACTACATTTCTATTCAAAACAACTACTGCCAAGGCTCACAGGCTCATGGATATGCCTTCTCTCACAACTTATGTGGAGAGGAGAGTGTTAACCCCTATGCCTTTAATACTATTGGATCTGCTAGCATCGGTTTTATCTTCCAAGTTGCTTCAGGCAGTTCATGCCAGTCCTTCTCCAATGCTATTGCCTACGCCACTACCATTGGAACGATCAACGGTCCACCCTCAGTCAAAAGTCTCAATTTCTCCAACTTCGTGATGGCTGACAACGGCCGGGGTGCTACTCTGAAGATTGGAGCGAGTTAGGGCGGCTACAACCACACTGCTTTCATGTACAACTCATACATCACTGCAGTTTCAAGGCCCACCTGCTCATACTGCTACGGTAATACCGCAACTCAATGCTCTAACTCAGTCGGTTTAAGAATGTTCACTGCTTCAGCGAATGGCTAAGTTCTGCCTGGTAAATTTGGGCCTGGCTTTGATGTTGTCTGCAAGTAGGAAGTCTATGATAATAGGGCCTATCTCTTCAACGTTATTTTCGACCATTTCCAGGCAAATTATACAGGAGTAATCCAAGGACTCTGCAGCAGCAATTACGCTCTACATCAACACTCAGGAGCCATGGATTCGACAGCTGACCATAATCTCTATAATTGTAATTGCACAAACTGCGACACCTCCAGTTATGTCTTATGTGATAATCCCAATCAAGCCTTTTTAGGTTGGGTCGGAGGCTGCGGCGATATTGTCTGTACGGGAGTGAGGAACTATCTGGTCCATGACTTCACAGGAGGATTCCTCGGTTTTAAAGGCGTTGTTATCCCAAACCCCACCATCGGAGCTAACTAACCACAATGCACCTACAATCCCAACATGAACGGATACATCTGCACCCGCGAAGATTTCGCCACCCTTGAGTATCAAAATATCTACACTGATTTTAACACGCGGATTATGTGGCCCGTTAATCTAACCTATGACAGCAGCAACTATACCACTGTAACCAATGGATTCAGGGAATGGTCTTGGATTGGCCTTCAACCTCAAAATCAAAGGTTTGGCCGCTTCGTTTCGGTAGTTAAATTGCAGTCTGTATACAACATGACCTTCAATTCCGAGGCTCCTCTTCAACTTCAACTTAAACTTAGATAAAGAAGCGTTGCAGGTAACAGCAGCAACTACATCATCGTGAAGCTCTTCTACCCCGTGCCTAACATGATCCAAGTGCAAGCTAACGGAGTGACCATCAATCCTATTTTGCAGACAGACTACTCAGGCAATTCAGGAGTAGCCACCGCTCTCAACACTTCTTTATGCGGCAGCAATATCTACTTCTATACCAACTACACAGTCAATTTCGTAATAACCTAAGACCCCAATTGTATGATTGTGATCTCTCTGACTGAAACTCTGCAGCTCACCACCCACTTCTCCATGAGCATTAATGATTTCTTCTCGGATAACAGTCACATCACAACCTTCATTAATAACTTAGCTGCCCTTCTCAATATCACCGATACATCTAGAATTAAAGTGATCGGAGTGTACAGCGGCTCTACTACAATAGTAACAGCTACTACTCCCCCAACTGTATCTAGCCCCGGCGATACATCATTAGCAACTGCTTCAGCCACTGTAACAGCTTCTATTGCCAGCGGCGCAGCATTGGCAGCTTTCCCTCTTCTGGGCCCAGTCACGAGTATATCATCCGTTTACATCCCTCCTCCCGGCACATCTACCTCAACAGGCTCTAGTTCATCAAGTTCTCTTAACATTGGCCTGATAATCGGTGTCAGTGTTGCAGGCTTCATCCTGCTGGTGGGCATTTTCATCACAATGATTTACTGCATTCGTAAACGCGCCAAAGTGGTTGAATAAATCCGCAACAGTTAGTAATAGTTTCAGCAGTAGAAAGAGAAGGCCATTGAGGAGAACAGCAGCGATATGCACGTGCCCCACTACTCGAACTTCAAAATAAACCACGACAAGGAACTGAAAGTCTAAAATTATAGTGGAATCTAAGAATGAGCAATGATAGTATATCAAACATCATACATTATCAATTGGAAGATATAATCTGAGTCAGTTTAATAGCCAATTAAAACTATTGGGTAATGAATAAGCAGGAATTTGAATTGTTTCGTATGATAATATAATTGCTAGATATGAAAGTTATTGCTTTACTATTATTGATAGTTCTAGCGATGGCAGATAACTGTGGAGGCAATTGTCCCTCGGGCAAGTGTCCAAACTGCCCCTGTGGCACTACTAAATACCTCATTGACATTGCCACCTGGTGCGCCAAATACAATGGTTGGAACCAAGTATGCTGTAAATGTATCGTCTCGCATTCCAGTGGAGGTAATGCCTATGCCCTCAACTACAACACGAATAATTCTCTCGATGTAGGAGTCTGGCAAATAAATAGCTCCCTCTGGAGTATTTGCAGTAATGGGCATGCTCCATGCGATGCGACTTCTAACTTGAACTGCGCCATCGAGATGTATCTAATGGGAGGTAACTCATTCAAAATGTGGGCTATGCATACTGCCTGCGGCTGCTGATTATACCCACAAATTTATAATTGTTCTGATACTTTAACTGCAATATATTGGACTCTATGATCATTGTCTCGATTCGGGCGCCATTTGGGCCTCTTACAACTTGGGCATGACAGTCTTGTAGCATAGGTAGAGAAGTCCTCCTATGACGATCATCATACCTGGTCCACTGAACAAAAAGGCAGTTAGTTTAAATCCAGGCTCCTCAAACAGATAGGTCATGCGTTCGATGGGTTTTAGGGAAATTGGTTCGAAGGTGCGTTCCATGATGACTTTGGAGTATGGATGCACCAAATGATATGAAACTTCCCCTGTGGGACGAGAGGTTATCATGAGCAGAGGATACGCATAGTTGTTAGATACAACTTCAATTAAATGGCTACCTGCTGGAAGAGGAGGTCTGTATATTAGTAGTGTTACAGTGTGAAGGTGTTGTGGTGAGAGGGGTAGACATACCTCGTGTTAAAGTTGATGGCGAGTCTGAGAGTGTTGAGGTCTACCTGCTGCGCAGTCTCGTAGGGAAGTTAATTGCTGATAACTTTGATTTCAATAGTCATAACGCTTACTAGCCCGAGCAGGGCAACTACTATGGCCATCATTCCTTTCATATGCTTATTATTTATTATCAACTTGATGAAAGAAGAACGTGAGGAGAAGATAGAGATCACTGTGGAAGAATTAGCCTACCGAAAGATAGTATACCACCTGTTAAGGTACCCTGCCTCTAAAGTTACGGGTAGTTATCAAGAGATGTAGGCGTGCTCGTCGGCAATGATAGGAGTAAGGTCAGCAATGCATACCCTCTGTTTCACACTCCACTAGTTAATCCTACCTTTAGCGTTGCACTGGACCTTATCGAGTCCAATCTCATCGAGGGGGAGACTATCGTAGGTTTTTACTAATTTGTGGAGGGTAGCTAACCAAAAATAAATAGCTTGATATAAGCCAATCCCTTGCTTAAAGATATGCTCACGATGAGGGTAATAATGCACTAAATCAGGTATGGGTGGACCTTGACAGAAATGTTCAACTGGCCTCAGCTAAATTCAATTTTAATCACCCCGATTGGTCTAAGCTCTCCTTGGGTCTAAAACGCGGTGACTACCGTTTCCTAGTGGACATGGATGCGCATTTCTAGGAGATTGAGTTGGACTTCAGGAACAGCTATTTAAACTGATGGATTATGTGCTATAGTTTAATTTTATTATATCATATGGATAGCTAGATTTGGGGTAAGAAGCATAGATGCTGTGAGACACATCTAAGACCGCTACTGGAAAGAATCGAGTAATTGGAGGGAAAAATATTGAACGAAGTCGAGAGAAGGGAGAAGGAGTATAATGAACTGCTGCATATGCTACTAACTGTCAAGAGACAAAAGACGAATGATGCGGGAGTGCCCTTTCATGAGACCATAACTGATACCATCACTAAAACTCCATCTAAAGTAACAGTACCTGATAAAATGATCTTAAATATACTGGGAAATAGTAAATTTAAGGGCAGAAGAAGCAGTGCTAATGCCAAACTTAGAGTGACTGACATTCATTAAAAAGTCAAGCCGGCAACTGTTGTAGGGTAAACTCAGAAAACAAACTTAGATTTAGTCATTTAAACTTTGTAAAAAAGAATAGTAGGGACTGAAAGTACACAGCGACGTTTTGACGAAGATCTATCGAAGGGGAAATAGTTGAACGAGTACCTCATGGGGCAGTTATTGATCATATACGAAAAGATTAATCAGTTGTAAGGGGATAAAACGTATAAACAGAGAGAAATCGCAACCGAGGAGACCATCACCTCCATCATAGTCGACTCGCATGTTCAGTCGCAGCTGAAACTGGCGAGAGAACAAACAATAGAGGCAAAAATGCAAAAAATTGAGGAGATGATGAAGTAAAAACAAGTTCAAATGGAAGGGGCAACTGCGCAACTGGCCGACCACGAGGCAGTGATCTCCGAGCTAATTGGGTTGACGCATACCCTGAGTAATAAAATAGTCGAAATACCTCTATTTCTCAGCAGTTCTTCTGAATTGCCGATGCATTCAAATGGCAGTTAGCAATGATATATATCGATCATCCTTACTTCAAGTCATCTCATCCTCCGATAACACTATAAGAATTGCCGTGATTTGCTTAACTACACCACTGTCTTTTATAGGTTGTCGTAATAGTCACCCAGGAGACCCTAGCGACCACCCATCAAGCCCATCCTCTCCCCACTGATGATTGTCCCTCTATCGACTGGCTATTTCTCTTCAAAATTCGAAGTATGCAGTTATTCCTATTGATTCTTGCCCATGCCTACATGTTTGGGTGGTGTTTTAGAATTTAATTTGATGACTATCCTTTTGTTGTTATTTTAGGTGTCGTTCATTTTTATAATGAGATAGTCATGAATCGCAAAGAGAAAGGTAGCCGCCAAAAGGAGGAAATATTCCACGAAGACTCATCATCCGGAGAAGAAGAAGAGGAGGAGGAAGAAGTCAAACAAGACCAGACAGAAAATCAAATACTCTACTCGGAAGAGGAGGAAGAGGGGGAGATCGTGTCCGGTTTAGAGGAAGGCGAAATTGGATCCAAGTCAGAGGATGAGGAAGATGAAGATGAGGAAGAAGATGAAATGCCAGCCAACAGCGAGCAAAGAGATGCCTATGACAGTAGCGAGGAGGATGCAGCCCGCATGTAGACGTAGAAACGTAAAAGATAGTTGCAGTGGAAACAGCGCGAGGAGGAGTAGTAAAAACTGGCAGGTTTTTCGCAGTAAGAACTGTTGAAGAAAGCCTTCGAAGATATAGAGAAGACCAATAAGAGGGCAATGCTGCTGCGAAAGAAGGTAGATCGGTCCTAATTTAGAACGATAAGAGGATGGAGGACTTGTAAAAGATGAGGATGACGCAGCAACCTTATCTGGTAACTACCAATACGCCCTACCGCGGTTCCACCAACGAATATCCACTGATAACGGCCGATCGTAGTGGCCGCTCTGTACTGCACCCCAACTACTCTCTGCGAGTGAGTGAGATGCGTTTGGGAGATTTCATAAATAAAAACATCAAGGAATAGAGCACAGCGAACTACCTGAACGAGGTAGTGAAGTTCTAAAACTATGCGTATCAGCAGAGAAAGAAGCGCCGACAGCACATCGAGTGATAAGTATTTAGTTGATGATATGCCGTCCTCAAACTTATGAGCAAATTACTCATTAGAATATATAAAAATTGATTTCAGCGAAATGGTTATGTATCCTTATAAGCAATGGCAAAATATGCAAATGGCAGGAAGGCATATAATGATAATCATTTGGGGGGTTCGGGCTTGTTAAGGGCAGATACTTTTGATGCCTCTTAGGGCGTTTATTACTTGCTCGGAGGACTGGTTTGAGGAGTGGATTCTGGCTTACGCTTCCGGTTTCCGAAACTTCCCAAATTGATGACTTTAGCCTCTTCTGGCACTGGTTTAAACTCACTCATTTTTCGTTCCTCCTCGACCTTTTGTTTCTCAGCTTCATAGCTTTCACGCTGTCCAATCTGGTCGTGCGTGTCTTCAATGCGATCAAGCAGGCAGGTGATGACTTCCTTGATCTCCTTCACAGTTTAGGAATCCTGTGGCTTAGAAAGGTAGGCAAAACGATCAACCTTATAATGTTAACTTGTGGGCAGTTCGAAATCCACGATGTCGTATTCTTGTTTGATTGCAAGGTGGTTCACTAAGATACTGACAGCTTTCACATACTCCGCCAACGCTAAAATTTAGCATCCAGCAGCGTTCTAGTACATCAGACAGTTGCCGATGAGGTAGTGGATCTATGCGATCAGACGATTGGTATCAAACCCATCCCGATCCTTCTCCTGTTCTACGACCTTCTTATATTAGGCTATGCACTTTTGGTACTCCTCATCAAGCATGTAGATGTCTCCGAGTCTGGTGCGTGAGCGGCGCAGCCCATTCAGCACATCCTCAATATTAGCTTATGAACTCGAGCCTGCACGGATTTTCTCCAGCTCCCCTTCGTATATACGAATGGCAAACTACAAATTGCAATAGCAGATCTACTTGTCATCTATATCTTCTTCTTCGGGTTAATTCTGAGCCTTGTTCTCCTGCTGGATAGCCTATTCCTCAATCACTGGGTCAGTATTGCCATTTTGCTGTTGCTGTCCTCCCTGCTCCTGTCCCTGCTCGTTTTAGCTATCCTCGTAATCCTACGGTATGTTCTCTAATTCCTCAGCCTCGTCCCCCTCCTCAACCTCTGCGGGCACTGCCCCTGAGTTAAATATGTCCATATTCTTCTCAATGCGCTCGAGCATAAAGTGCCCATATTCATAGTAAAATTGCGCCATCTGATAGCCCATCTCTCCGAAGGCATCCTTTGCCTTGACCATCACCTCATAGAACTCCTCATCAGCCTTCTCAGGCGGTGCCTGCTTGGCCAAACTCAGCAAAGCTTTAAGTCCATCCAAAGAATCGCTCATCCTTAACGAATTCAAAAATAATTATCCCGCAATATCCCTCGATTAATACCACAGTACAATTACTATGGATCAACTTATATCTCTTTTTTAATTAGAAATCGCAAAGTAGTTGACGAATCAGTACGAATCAATTCTGCTACTCACCCTAGAGCAGGGGATCAGGAAGAGTCCTACGGGCCGCGTATTGAGTATTGCCTAGATACTAGTAGCTTTTCTCAGCAGCGAGGCCGTCGTAATTGTACCAGCTAAGCAACATACCCGCAAATATATCTTTGAGCTTCACCAATCCCAACAATCTCTTCCCCTCGCCGTATACTAACGCAAAGTTGACTCTTTGCACAAGCATAGCATTGATGGCCTAAAATAGAGTAACGGTGTGGCTGACCAGGGCGAGGTTCTCCTAAATGACTTCGCTCCTGCTATCCGCAATGGTGTTCTGCCCGTCAGTATTAAAATATAGCAGTTTCTTGATGTTCATATACCCGATGATGTTGTCCGCATTCCCTTCGCTGATGAGTATTTTCGAGAAGACGAACTTGCTCAGTTTATAGAGTAGTTTCTGCGTGATGGGGGATTGCACGTTCAGGGTAAAGATGTTGTGGCGCTTCACCATCAGACAGGTCACGCTACGTTCGCGCAATTTCAACAACTTCTATAGCAGTTACATCTACTATTGCCGGTAGCCGTAGTAGAGGAGGTTGTGAAGGTCTAGAATCGAGGCTGCGTTTTCACGACTGATGGTTACTGACACCCCGTGTTTCTTGGGACCAGTTATTAGTCGTTTAATGAGCTTATTCAGCGGGATGATTCGATTTAAACAGAGTGTCACTCTGATTATTCCTTCGTAGTGAGCAGCTTTTTCTTCGTAACTCCTCGGAGGTAGATACATCCGCGGAAGGAGATAGACTTCTCCAATAACCAGCAATATGGCGATAGCAAAGGCAGTGCCTCCTGCCCACCCGTACCCCAAAATGATAGGCACAGATACTACCATCAGATACTGGATGAAGTACAACATTGTGAGAAGCAGGTAATAAATCTGGAAGAGGGAGATGAGCGCTCTCCCCTTCCGCTCCTGCATTGAATTTCCCGATTATATCCACACCTCCACTCGACTGCGCTCCACAGATGAAAAAATTATCAGGAGATAGTTTGCGAATCCACCAATCAGACACAGCATCATGGATGCCAACACCACCAGCAGACGAAGCTAGACCGAGTGAGAGGATTTTTCGAAATCAGGAGGCTCCTACCAACTCGCTTACATTATTGACATTACTAATATTACATTTAACAATAACTACAGTCGAATATCAGCGCTAGCAATGCTGTCGCTCACTATGTCGTTCCAAACTTCGCAGCAGACGTTCCTCCACTCTTTCTCCTGGGATAATGCGATTGTTGTGTCGATTATAGGTGGCCACCAACTACGGAGTGAAGGTACATTCGCTCAGCCGATGCACTTCGATCTCCATCCTCTTCCTTTCAATCAGTTAGTTTTTCTACTTTTGCCATACCTCCTTCTCGGCCAAATACTCTTCAAAATGTCTGAGTTTGGGAGGGCCATTAACTACTGGTTTGAACGGTATCTTTTTAATTAATTCTGCCTCCTACCGACTCTTTTGGATGCGCTTCATTTCCAGTCTGCGCTCCTTCTACTTCTGTATATCAATACAACGCTAGTAGATGGGTAACTTTTTTTAGCGACTTCCCCTGAGGATATCGGGCACATCCTTTAGTTTCATGACCTCGGACTGGTCCTACTTCTCCCTTTCCTTGATGAGCCACCGGCTGTGCTTCTCCCACCTCTCCTACGCTCTCATCAAAAAATCATGAAAGGATGGTGATAGTTCTTCCTGCGAATAGTTTTTATATATTTTCTGGGGCTGGTGTCTGCGATCGGTGAGGTGATGCTGTAGCTTGTGTTTGTTAGCCTTGTTCTCCTTTTTCTTGATACGCTGGTACTACTACTCCTTGGCGATAGTGGAGGAGGGGTTATATACGGGTTCGTACTTGCGATTGAAGACCTCATTGATCAATTCCTCAGTCTACTCCTCGATGGCAAATCCCGACCCTGAGTTATTGAAGAGATCCTCTTCATCCTCTTGGTTCTATGACAATGATAGGATGTTCATTTTATTTATATTTTTATTCACAGCAATTTGAATTATGAGCGAGAAGAAGTCCAAGAGTAAGTCCAAGAGCAAGAGCAAGGAACCTGCTGATAAGCCACCCAAGGATAAAGTCAAGAAGGAGAAGGAGAAAGACGATACCAAATCCAAGAAATCAGAGAAAGTCAGCAAGGGGGAAAAGGGAGATAAACCGGTCAAGAAAAAGAAAGAACAGAAGGAGGAACAAGCACCGTCCAATAAGGAGCTGGACCTCTCGCAAGATAACTTCTCGGATTTCTTAAAGAATCCTTTTAGCTTCCCGCCCACTGTGACATCCGACGATGCGTAGATATGCACTAACTCAGTCTCTGCCCGCATCACAAGGAACCCACCACATTATTCTGCGAGATATGCGAACAAACAGGCTGCGAGAGTTGTCTGGTATACGGTCCGCACAACAATCAGATGCATCGAGTCACCCGCCTCGATTAGGCCTTTCAAGCCCGCTATCTCTTTCTTAATGAGATAGTCTGCGGTCCACTGCTGTAAAAGAGAGACCAACTCCATAAATATCTGGAATAATTGACACAGTTAGGCGATGAACTCCGTTACGTCAAGAATGGAGTCGAAAAGATGACCAAGGTGGAGTTCAGCGAAATGCTGGAAAGACTTAAATCAAGCGCTGGTGGAAAGTTTGCCATTCTGCATCATTAAATGGCTGATTTGCAACGAGACCTCGAAGCTATCAATGCTTTGGGAAACTAGTTCTTCGAACTCACTAACCTAAATCCCATAGCCCCGAACTCCTCTGAACCAGCACCCAAAGCAATCGTGCCCTTTCTGTTACGCTCACGTTATCTGCAATAATAGGCCTAAAATTTGATCGCAAAACCAATCAAAACAAGCGTTGAAGTCTATCCTTACGACCTACCTCGATAACTCACTGAACGTAAGATAATACTGGAGCGTAACAAGGGTTGGGTATAATTGTTAAAAGTCAAAGACGAGGCCGTTTGGACGCTTACTCAGGAGAAAAAAAACCTAAGAGGTAAACTAATCGAAGCGCTGAATGAATAAGCCCGCTCCTAAATCGCGGAATGGGGCAAGTACTTTTTGCATGATGCTTAGACTGAAAGAAAAGATCCAAGCCGAGCTGCATTCCTACTAGCTGCAATGTTGCCAATGCGGGTGCAAGGCCGCATCCTAAACAGTAAACTAATAATGCCCCAAGGGAAGTTTTCACGTTTTTCGCCACAGCTGATGATGTTACTCTTAATTTCTAATAACTATTCACGTATTGATATCACTCCTGTGTGTTTTGCACAACTTTATAATCTTCCTTGCCGTAACGGGTGATCTGGAGAATTATTATCACGTCCACCGTTAACTGCACCACACCGCACATCACGAATTGATAAGGTTGGTTCTGAATGGGCAAATGGGTACCTAGAAGATGAAGTAGAGAGTTTTTGAAAAATCACCCAAAAACCACATTCCGATCATCGTGTAACTGAGACCTTTCACGCTTTTGGTGGACCAGTTGGAGTGCATTTGGGGGAAGCCCAGAGTTGCCTCTATTGTCATCGACACGAAACCAACGACATCTCCAAACACGCTGATGTTGAGCAGTTGAAAAATGAGAGTAAGGACTGTCATGGAAGCTGTCAGTCCCAAAAGAAACGAAACTAAGTAAAGATATTAGTACTGTACTGTTCGAAGGCTGGCCATTTCCAGAATTGTTTGAGATAGGACGAAGATGGTGATTGGCTTGGGTGATCTACCATTTCAACACATTCTTTGAGAAGCATAAGCTGAGTTGATCTGAGGGTACCTGTATGATGATAATAAAGATGGATTGGAAGAGGAGGTTTATGGCAAATCCAGTGGTTAGCCAGAAGAAGACGCGGAGGATGTTGGAGATTAGCAGGATAGCGCAGACAAGAATGGAGAACGATCCTAAAGATTTTTATTTGCGGATGAGATCCAATTGAGCATAATATGCGTAGACTGGCATGATTGCGACTGCTGAATGAGTAAGGCCGTACCTGCGTCGAATAATAGCATGGTAATGAGATTGAATTTATAATCGAATCATAGGAATAATTTAATCTCAGTACAATGATAAGTAATGATTTAAATGCAAAGGAATTGCTCAAGGACAAAGCTGATTCGATTGAGTAGCCAACAGCTCGATCTGCCACTTTGATTATTTTTTGTTTCCACTTAAAAGGAGGAAATTCTCCTGATGCTTTGAGTGAGATTAAGCCTTGATTCCATTAAGTGTATCTTTTGTCTTAATATTATTACACCAGAAGTAGTAAAATTGGCATTAAAATCATAACAAATCGATGAGCATAACTAAATGGGTACAACTTTGCATCATGCTCGTCACTCTCCAGAAGGTTTGCTCTCAGAACTGCACAGCCCCCTGCACGGACTGCTCCTCCAATGGGTTTTGTTTGCACTGTGAGAATGATGTCTATTATTATCCTGCAGGTGCTTCATGCCACATGTAACCTTGGTTTATTATTGTAATTGTTCTTGCATCGATTGCAAGCTTCGTAATCCTTGTGTTTTTGATAGTTTACATCGTAAAAAAATGCAGAAACCCAGGATCAAATCAAAATTAACCAATTTCAAATAATGCACCACCTCCATCAACAAACGACATGACCAACTTTGCTATTTCCAATCCTGATCGCAATAAGGAGTGGATCTATCCGATAGAGGAGTTCAAGTACTGGAAAGGCTGCTCAATCTGTTCTAAAAGTCGATGCAATGCTCAACTCAGCTGTAAGCATGCATTTCATTTAAAGTGTCTTCTGATCTGGATTAACAACGTGTGGAGTTGTCCAAAATGCAAAGGAGCTGTTCTTGATATCCGCATCTTCTGCACAAGTTGCTTTAAACAATATCAGAATGCCCGCATTGAAGTGGATAACCATTAGGAGCTACCACTGGGCGCCAAATGTGACTCCTGTAAATCCGCAGGCTATTGATGATCCGTAAGTAAAATAAAAGCCCAAGAGAAATAAATTTCCCGATGATAGATAGAGAAATATTATACTCAGCAATATTTATATATATTATTTGATTTGCCATTTCATATAAATAAAAATAAAGCAAAATCATCCTAATCGAGATGCACATGTTATCGACTGAAAATACTGTCTGTTGGCAGGGCAAGTTTTATTAAATCAAGGGATGTGATATTTATAATTCGATGGTGATGGATACTCTTTTGGAAATTTAGTGTATCTTTGTCGATATATAGTCTGTACACTGATAAACATTCATAAATTTATCAAACGAATATAAAATGCAAGTTAGTCAGATTTTTAGGCTTTGGGGTGTGCTACTGCTCATAGAGTTCTGCTCCACCCAATTCTGCGGTTCTGGTTGTGCATCATGCTACGGCTCGCAATGTACAAGCTGTATGTCTGGCTATGTTCTTGACAATGGTTCGTGTTCTTATTCCACTGCCGTTGCCACTTATCAAATAATAATAGGCGTTGTGGGTGCAATAGTTGCAGTTATTGTCATTGGATGTGTTATTAGGTCATGTTGTAAAAGGTGCAGAAATACAAATACAGATCCACTGGCAGATGCAAATATGCGGAGAATTTCAACTCAAACAGTAACTGGATACAATCCATATCAAGCGAACCCTCAGCCAATGCAACAGTCAGCCACTAATCTTGGTAGTGTAAATGCAAAAATATAGTGTATGAGCATACCTCCTTATGAAGAGTTTGCTGCCTCTGCTCTTTGCACTTGTTGTTTTGGAAGATAGTGCAATGTCCAAACCAAATGTAGACACTTATTTCACAGCAAATGCCTGACAATTCACCTTCAAAATCAATCAATCTGCCCTCAATGTCCAAGCCTCCTGAGTGAGGTTCGCCTATTCTGTTCAGCCTGTCACAAGCAATACCAAAACCTAAATGTAGGCATGCGATATTCTCTACCAGAGAGTTTTATTTGCAATTCATGCTTGTTAAAATGATCTTCAAGATGTAATTATATTTGAGATTATGATTTAAATTGTCAGTCATTCTTTGTTATATCGAGAATGTTTATGGATGGATACAATCACCTAAACAGCGTGGCGTTGAAGACGGGCTTGCCTTCCACAACATCACCTTCCTTAGTGTTCAGCCAGTAGGACTCTGCGAGATGTTGACTGGCAGGGTCGCGAGGGTCTAGTTTGGTGAAGGTGAAATAGTCATAGCTGGGGTGCTCCTTCCATTCTTCAGGGATTTCAGTGCCTCTCCAGAGCCAAATTCCGTCAATCTCATAATCTCCCTCAACTCCATAAACTCCAAGGACAGCGAAGGTATATTTTCTGAAGTGATCGATGTTTCTCAAATATCCGTTTTTAAGGTTGTTAGTGAGGTAGTCTACCTTGCCCTCGCCCTCATAGCGAATGTAGTGAACTTTCCAAAGAGACCAACCCTCGTGATCAAACTTAGTCCAAGTCTCCTTCAACACAGCGAGTTTGTTCTCTGAGTTGAGAAGTTCACGTTTCCAATCATCGATGTTGAAAGGGGATTTGGGTAAGAGGTCCAATGGGTTCTTCTTCTTTTCTTGTGGGAAGACAGGCTCATCAGCTTATTCATCAGATTATTTCTTCTTCTTCTTATCTTTCTTAGGCTACTCAGCCTTTTTGGGCTCTTACTTTTTCTTCTATTCTTTCTTCTTGGGCTCGGCTTTCTTCTTGTCTTCTTTCTTTTCCTCCTTCTTTTCGCCCTTGTGTTCCTCTTTCTTTTCACCCTTGTGCTCTCCCTTGTGCTCCTACTTTTTAGCGGGTTTAGCCTCTTTTTTGACCTCCTCCTTCTTGGGCTCCTCCTTTTTCTCAGTCACGAACTCAGGTAGCAGCTCTTTGGTGCACAACCAAGGTTTTCCGAAGAAATCAGCAACTTCCTTGAACTCAAAGAGTCTCTCATACCACTGCACAACATTAGTAATGGTTGATCTCGCTTTCTCATCGAAGATAAGTCTCAGCACAAGTCTCACTCCTCCAATCAGAGCAATATCAGCAATGCTGATTTCATTGCCAGCCAAGAATTTAGTTTTTTTCAACTGGGCATCAACAATTTTTAATACATCGAGGAAGTCTTTCTTTCCAGCTTCGTATTGCTCCTTAGTGACAGTCATATAGCCTAAGGAACCATAGATGGTTCGCATGTTGTTAGGGTTAAATTGGGTGTTGATGAACTCTAGCCATTGGTCGATAGTGGCAGTCTCAGCAGGGGAGTTTCCGTAGTACTTGCCAGCAGTTCGAGCGAGATACCTAAGAATGGCTGCGGATTAGAAGATGCAGCCATGAGGGGTTTCCAGAGTTGGTACTTTACCCAAGGGATGTTTCTTCAAGTATTCTGGAGATTTCCATTGGTCCCAAGGAATTCTGATAAACTCAACTGGAAGATGGACAAATCTGAGGAAGAGCTCCACCTTGGCTCCAGCGGTGGCGTAGTTCTGAGGGCTATATAGCTTGAGGCTCATTGTTGAACTTAGAATATAAATTTATGATTTGTTGTAAAAGAAATCCCAAAATTAACTACTAAAAAAGTACAATTAGTTTGAATTGACATTGCATGGCTAAAATAGGATGGATTTTAAGGGACAACTCTATCTGAATGAAGAGTTTATATAAGGGGCGGAGTTCACGATCTGGTAGCTCAGCCAGTTTTATCCCATATTTTTGATTATGCGAATCACCATTGAATAAACAGGGGCCACTGCTATCACAGACGAGGTCGCCATAATCAATGACAAAATATCGGGATCTATTGTTTTATTTGCTCAATACTCTAAAATGGGAGTTTAATTTATAAACTCGCTAAGATTTGATATTAATTCTGGTTCAATGGAGCACGATCCCGAGGAAGCAAGCCCAACCGAAGTCAAGGCCGTGATACTGCTTGAGATAGAGCATGTCTTTATGCATCGTCTGCTCAAAACAGAGAAAACACTGTTCACATCAGGAACTTGTAGAGTCGCTAAACTTGATAACAGTCGCACCAGCACTGTCTACTTCCTAAACCTCAACAGCTTCTATTATGGAATACACCCCGATGTCTTCTTCATTAAAGTGCCATACCAAGACACTGTAGCTTATGTCTTTCCTCATTTCTAGAATGGACTCAGTGCTATCTCCCTACTTGCTGATGCGCCAGAAATTCATAATCTTGATGAAATTTTGTCAAATGCCGCCAAACTGATTGACTATAGCACCGCTATGGAGAGACCTGACATCCGGAAGGTCATCTAAGAGAACTACCCCTAAATGGAAAAGGAACAAATTTACTACCCGGACACCATTAAGAAAGTGATAACAGCTTCAGGCAAGTTGCTGAGCTCTGCCTTCGCGACCATGGGAGAATATCTTACTTTGGGAGTGAATAAAGTTGGAAATTACCTTAACACAAAAATTGACCAAGGTGAACCGACTCACATCGCACCGGAAACCAAATAGAAATGGTAAAAGCTTAAAACTGGAACTTCTAACTTTTTGCTTGTCAGTTCGTAGTATGTCTCTAAATACTTGGATCCTGTCGTTGAAAAAACGAAGGAGTATACTCAGGGAATTAAGGACAAGATCGATACTTCTCAAAACGAGAATGTAAAATATGCTAAGGGTAAATGATTGTTTACTGTAGAGTTGGCGTAGGTTTCTGGCAAGGCCATTGGGGAAGCATTCGGTGGGTTCGTCAAGGGAGGAACTGAAGTGACGAGGGAATTGGGAGAGCAGAGCAAGAAATTGATTACCAAGAAATACGGAGACTAGGTGATTAAAACATTTACTGGAGAGGATAAGAAGACAGACAATACTCTGGCTGAAGACAAGAAGACAGAGGAGAAGCCAGCTCCAGCGGAAAAAGAATAGACAGGCGAGAGTGCGGAAGAGACTCAAGTGCGTTTAAATGAGAGCGGGTAAAACATCTACCCCAAACTGACTTGATTTCTATTGGACTTGTTGCTGACTAGTTTCGGGGAGTAGTAATTGTGCATCATTGTGGATGATCTATTGCCAATAGTTAATTATAATTAGTTGCTTAAAATGTATAGATGATATCTTAACTAAAAGGGAAATTTTCCATTTCTTCATTCATTCGAATGGACACTTAGAATAGTTGGTCGATATCCTTAATTCTTATTAATGTAGATGCTCTTCAGATATTCTTGCAGTCATAAATCTGTTTACAATAATATAGAAATGATTAGGCCCATGATCGAAGCCATCTACGACTATCGCATGGCCTATTCGCAGGAGACAAACCCAAACGCTCGCAACAACTATAAACTTCCCTATCTCTAAGCATGCGCACTTGTTGGGGCTGATGACCTCCTAAGCCAGATTGATGACACCACCAACATATAAAGCCTTATCAGCGATTGGAATAACAAAAACAGCGATCTGAATCATGACAAAAGGGAAGGCAGCATCAGAACAGATTACAAGACTAAACTCGATGAAATCTTTAAGAACAATGGCAAAGCCTGCTACTATAATCGAGAGTACGAGAACCGAGGATTTAATCGGGATAAGAGCGAAGACTACCCCTAATTGAACCGGTCTATGAGTGGTCACAGCACTTATTCGAAAGGACGCGAGTATCTGCCAAACTATGGCTACCCCTCTCAAAAATACGATGGTTCTTATCATAAGAGTGAGTACGTCTATACCTCCAAGTACAGAACGGATAGGTACTGAATATTTGGTTGGATTATAATTATCCTTCTTGATCATTACGCATCACTAGTAATAAGACTGACTATATATCATCATTAGCAATGTGGTTCAAACAGTTGTCCATTTTTCAAGCTTGGGTCCAGCTTTCCTCTAAAACTCTCTTAAAGTTATTGCATCCCTCCTCTGCGAAATGAATGCTCAACAAAAACGAGCTGAAATCAACACTATCCAGTCGGAGTCCCATCCCCTTGGCTATTTTATAGTATTCCAGTAATCTTTTGCGATGATGACACTTGTCTAGCAAATTTTTGAAGAGGGAGTGAAATATTCTCGGCATTTCCCTATATATTTTATAGGTCTATTTTATTTTGGTGAAAAGTACCCTCCGACTGCTACCACGGTGGTATCTTCCGAGGTACTACTCGACCTATTCATCTGCTGTGGAGGTGGACAGCTATAGCTTTTGCTGGATTGAGTTGAAATGGGTGAGGTAATGGTGGTTTTGCGAGGAAGAGTACTTGCGATAAAGTGACCGCTGTAGGTGTAGAGTGGTGAGGACGGATAACTTACAGAGAGTGCATGGCATGCGTTTGGATGGGGAGGGCACACGCTTGCATTTTATAAAGGAGGGAGATTTGCTTTGTCTTCGTTGCTGCATGATTCAAATTAAACTTTTTTATAATTGGCCTGGAGGCTATTAACCCTATGAATTCACTCCAAAATACCCTTCAAATAGCATTTTCCTTGCAAATTGTTCCTTGTTCTTATGCCCCTTCCTCATTTCAAATAGTTCTGTTGTAGATGCAAGATAAATTTTAATAGAACTGGCTCGTGAGAAGAGTTTAGATCTTTAATTCTATTAATTCCGCTCAATTATTTATAGCATCAGTTGATTTATATTTGTAACTATATGGGAAACTCCAGCGCTCGACTCCTACTTATCGGACTTGATAACGCCGGAAAATCTACCATCCTCGCTCGGATTATCGATCCAGATTTCTCAGCGAACGGCATCACTCCGACCATTGGGTTCAAGAAGGATACTTTTTCACGATGCGGGGTAGATTTCGAAGTATTGGACATGTCAGGAGAAAGTAAGTACCGCGATCTGTGGCAAACAAACGCAGTGGGCAATGAGGATAACGAACGTATAGAGGGAATTATCTTTGTGGTTGATAGTAGCGACAGGATGCGTCTGCGAGTAGCACGAAGTGAACTGGACATGATTCTGGAGAACAGGACAATCTCGCACGAAATACCTTTTCTTTTTTATGCCAACAAGAGTGATGTTAAGGGAGCGTGTCCGCTGGAGGAGGTGCAGGAGTTGATGGAGCTCAAATCATTAAAAAGGGAGTACCAGATAATCAGTTGTTCAGGCTCAACGGGCAAGGGTGTGCAAGAAGGCATCGAATGGCTATGCAGAGCAATAGCTCTCAAGATGGAGAGCAGGCAGAAGTGATATTTATGTTTGCATAAAGTCAAGCATGGCAAGTATTAATCTCAGCTAATTGGGAACAACCAGATAAGACGGAATTGGTGATTGGTTCCATGCGTTGGGATTGATTGAAACTCATTGAGTTATATTATTAGGCTTTCCTTTTTAAAAACAGGGATAATATGACAAAGAGTATGATATGAAGTGATCATGTACTTTGGGATTATTCCTATTTTGCAGGGGATTCTACAGCATCTGATTCAGACGGGGGGATTTATTTGGCTGGGTTTTACTAAATATAAGGTTGTGGAATGCCCAGTAGATCTCTATAAGTTCGTTTCATCTTCTCGTCTTTTCTATTAATGTCAATCAATTTAAGCACAACACTCTGCCTGTCGACTATTCCCCGCTTCTTTATCTCACCGCAAATAACCCCTCCAATCTTTCTCCGGATCTCTCTTCTTTTAATGGGGAACAGACTATAGACGTCTACCAATTCCTCGAGTTGTTCATTGGTCATCCTCTCTGCATTTTGCTCCAGCTGAAGTTGATGCTGCTGGTAATAAAACGTTTGATACTTGCTGCATTATGATAACTGTACAATATTCTTTTGATTGAACGAGCAGTATACAATCGCTTGTTGGCGTGGTACTCCTCCATCAAGGTTTGGCATGCGAATGTTATGAATTTAATGTACTGCAACATATTGGGAGCAGAAACAGATTCGACTTACTCAAATTTGACTGTCAGCAATTCCAGCAGGTACTGGACAAACCCAAGATTCTTTGAACCGTTTTGTCGAAGCAACTCGCTTATTTCCAACAGATCATCGAACAGTATCTCCTTTTGCCCCTTTGATTTCTTGGTCAGTCTTTGACTCATCTGGACCACCCATTTCTGATGCTATTTCAATTACCCTTACTATTCTTTATCTATCTCTTGCTCTTTGTCTTAAACTTCATCCTAAAATGGTGTATGTTGTTATTGCTCATTAATTTCACCAGTTTCTTTCAGGATATTGAAATAGTCCTTGCTTTTGGCTTACAATTGAGCGTACATGGCCTTCAACTCTCCCTGAATTTTCTGATCGTACTCTTCGAGGTATTCATGATAATCTCTATGTATTCGCAGATGCAGTTCATTCTCCATATGCTCCAGAAATGGTTCGATTCTAATCTTATACTCTAAGCCCATACGCAACATAAGTAATATCTCGTCCTTTCGCAACTTTTATTGGTTTTATATCAAACGACCACATGTCCATTGGTAGAGGTCGTAACTGAAAGGAGTGATGCTACTATGCATCAACTGAATCCCATGCAATAAATGTTAGAGATCGAGGGAATTATCCTGCTTCTTAATGTAGTCCATTGACATGGCTAAGAACTGGGTAGGAGTGTAGGGTCGCTCGGCATACTTGGGCAAATAACTCCCAGAGTTATTACTACAGTACATTCGTGACCCAGCGATGAGAGTGGTCTGCGCAATTCTGCGAGTAGAAAACATAATATTAATATCCCCCACAATTAAAACTAAGATTCCACAGCAGTCAGTCTTTGCAAAACTAAACAGCGTCACAGTGAAATGCGCATAAACCATAAATGTCCTAACAGTTAGATAATAATAGTTTAGAGCGGCAATAATATGCATCGAGATAACATCGACACTGACTCAGAACGGTACGAGGAGTCACATCAACTGTCGTCTAACCATAAGCACGAGTCCAAACATCTGCAAGAGGAGGAGGAAGGATAGGCTGCAATTATAAGACTTGTCGATGCTTACAATGAAGTCTATAAGAATAAGGAGTGGATGGTCAGCCTGGGAGAGGCCTACAACAAAGTAGACGAGAAAATAGTCGGCGATACCTACATCATCAATGGACCAGCCCAGTCAGGTAAAACTTCGCTGGTGTATTGGGCGCTGCGAAACGATGGAGAAAAGACTGTAATTGCAACGATCGACTGCTCTCTCTATCGCACTGACATCCAGTTCATTCAAAAATTAACGAGGGAAGTGGGAGAGAAGTTAGGAGTACCAAACTTGGATAAACGCGCCATCGCAAGTGAAAACATCAAATTTAGTGAACTTAATGAAGTCATTCGGCAGGCTGGCAGGCACTTAGTGCTCCTCATTAGAAACGCGGAAAGATTGGTGGAATTTCGCAAACAAATTCTGCTGTATAATCTTTTGGAGTGGATCGCGACGGATATCAAAGAGTATGTGGGACTAGTCTTTACGACAAGACTCATCTACTTCGTAGATCGCTTCGAAAAAAGAGTGAGGAGCCGATTAGCCGCCAAACATCTAACGGTTTTACGACCAACGCTAGAATCATTAATAAAGCTTCTGATTCGAAGAGTGTAGTGCCTCTGTGAAGAGTAGAAATAGTGCGGCAAAAAAAAGGGAGTGGCTATGTGTATATTTTAGAAGGTGCATCGCGCGATGCGATAAAATAAGAAGATAGAGTAGGTGCTTCGAAATAATCAGTAATTTGCCTATAAGGACATCGTCTACTACCTCAATGCGATGAAGATGGTCTTTGGCAGCTTTGCTTCGGGAAAGGTGATCGTCAATATGAAGTAAAACTAACTCAGGAGTGAGCTTGCACATAAACTCGAGAACAGTTTTGAAGTGGTTTTCCCGTTCATGCCGAAGATGTTGCTTAAGAGTAAGTATTAATTTATGCAGCCTGCACCTTCCCAGAGTATATTGTGATGGCCATCATCCACTACATGGCTATCCACGAGCGCACTCCCTATCGCTTTAAGACGGTCTACGAAATCTACCTGTAGTTTAAGCAAAGACACGTGGTGTCGTAACACGCGGGCAGTTCGTTCATGTACTCCAAAAAGGTGTTGGAAAGGGCTGTGTTAAAGTTATAATAGCTAAAACTGATTGAGCTCGATAATAAGGAGGAGTCAGTATGGAACTGCGACATCATCTGCTCCATCTACCCGCAAGACATCGAAAAGGCCTTCAAGGAGATGCGAAATCTGCCGATATTCCTGCAGAACATCTTGCAATCGTGATGACAGGATATCCTTTATTTTTATCTGATTGTGCTGATATATATTTCCGGTGGAATGGATTCGTATTTGCCTATTTGATTTTAACGTATAAAGTATATGAGCCAGTATCATCAATATGCAGGTTAACTCCCCTTGAAAAATACCATTGGTATTATTATTAATAAATTAGCTCATCGATTTACAAATAAACTGTAGTGTATTCATCGATCAAGCAGGAATGTTGACATCCACGCCAGTCTTTGGAGTTTAATTCTGTTGGCAGAGCGTGGATCGACAGGCTGGACAAATCAGCTTCTTCTTTCCCCACCGATCGATGCACTCTTGATGGAAGTAATGCCTGCATGGAGTTAGTCTCACCTCTAAATCTTTAACGCTGACAAGACAAATCATGCAGTCATTCTCCTCTTCGAAATTCTCATTGGCTTTGAATTGAAAAACTGGCATTATGGCGTCGAAGTGGGAGATGTCATTATCAACCTAAACTTCATGAGTACGCAAGCGACGGCGACTCAAGCGGTCCCTAAGGATTCTTCTACCAATCAGAAAAGCGAGGATAAAGATAAAACCGCTTATTGAGGTTGTAATGAAGAGGAATTTGCCCAACTGAAAGCTCTACATCTGATAGAATTCATATTTGATAACGCTGACTTTTAGCTCATTCTTAGATTATATCGTCAATGTCCTTTCTTGCTAGTTGGGAGAAATAGTTTGCATAGTGGGGTTGATGGTACTCGTTGTTTGAGTAGTCGATTTGAGACGCAAAATAAGTTTAGCGTACTCTCCGTTATACTTAATCGTAGCAACCAAGAATATAAATTTTACAGTACGACATTGGCCAGTTTATGGGGTGAAATCATGCACCTTTTCGGGGTTAGCCTCGAGACTTCCATCCTTCCCCTAAATTTCCATATAAATCTCAAAAACGGTATTTTGTGCAAAGCTGGCAGGGCAGAAGATAAACTGGACAAAGTAATATGTCGAACGGGTGAAATTTAAGTAGTAATAAGAGAACTCCTCGGTGAGGTTGACTACTGCTTCATTTTAATCAAGTTCATAAGCTTTTGTTTGACATTACTTATCGATGTAGTTGCTACCACAGACGCAGTAGCCTTAAGAGGCAGAGCCGGAACACTCCCCCCCGTTTAGGCAAGAACATTCCTGCATATCCTGAGTTGATTGGGCTGCGCTTTGGCTGAGCAGAACCAAAAACAGTATGACGCTAATATTATTTCTTCTAATCATTTGTATGATAGCGGAATAGCATTACATTATTGAATATTTTATTAAGTGCTATGGAGCAAGCCAAAAATATTTAGCTTTCATATTTGTAGAGTCTGAAGTGGAGGGAATACTATTTATTGGGAATCAATTCTGTCAGATTCAACTTATTTATATTCGCTAATTAACAATTGCGGGATGAATTACATCACTAAAGAGGGAGAGGAAGCCATCAGGCAGTTCAAGTACAAAGGTGGAGACCTCTCCATCTCGTATAAATATATCTGGTCACATCTTGCTGAGAAGGTGCTCTTGGTCATCCCCGATACTTGGGCTCCCAATACCATCACCCTGATTGGCTTTTTCACCCATGTTATTGGCACAATTATACTCGCGAGCTTTACACCCTTTAACAAACCAGCGCCTTCTTGGGCCCTCTTTCTATATGGTCTATCAGTATTCATCTACCAAACCCTGGACAATGTCGATGGCAAACAGGCTCGTAAACTACATAACTCCACTCCACTCGGCATGATAATGGATCATGGTTGTGATGCCCTCGGTCTTCTCTTCCTTTCAGTCGGTCTCTGCCGAGTCCTCTGCTACGATAACTTCGAAATGGTTTTAACGATATTTACAATTGGAGTTTCATTTAGCTTCTACATTTCAGCCTGGTGCCAATATTATTCCGATGGCCTCATGATTTTAGGAAAATTCAACGCAGTCGACGACGGCATCCCTGTTGTTTGGATGTGCGCCATCGTGACCTCTGTGCTCGGGCAAAAAATGTGGCTGACGCCCGTACATCTGTTCGGATCAACCTGGCTCTTAAATGACCTCTTTGCCAGGAGTATAATTGGAATGGGTATGGGTAAAAATTTAGTCACGTAGTTCAAATATACTCGATTATTTATCAGGCAGGACATAACTTTAAAAATATCGGACGAGCACTTCTGGATCTTCTCCATCTCGCAGCTCTCAGCTTCACCGTTTTCTTAATCGTAACACGGACGTAACTGTGCGATAACCATCTTCCAGGAATTATTGTCGCAATGGGCTTCACTATGGCTCGCACCATCTCCTACACCCTTTTATGCTCGGTGACTCAAATGAAATTTCAGCAATTTCAGCCTTCAGTCCTGGTGTTCACCTTGACTTTCTCAGGTAATAATGCATTGATGCAGCGTATATCTTGTGGGGTCAGAAACATCTAAATTCCTATCTTGTCGTGTATGGAGTGGCTGCTTTTGTGGTGATAGAATATTCTGTCTTCGTGGTCAGCGTATCGCAGCACATCGCTCGGGTGCTTGGCATAAGAATTCTTCACGTGTTCAAGCCTAAGTCATAGAGATTGTAGTGATGATTTGATAGCTCATGCTTATTAAATTATAGTTTACAAATTAAGTATCAGAAGGACATCCAAATAATTACAATTTGTTAAGTTTAGTAGAATTTATGGAAAAACACCTCTTAGAGGAAGTAACTTTGCAGAGGAGAATGATAGGATTTTTTATCGATGAAAAACGCATATATCTTTACTTCCTATCGGAGCTCTATTGTTAGTTCCGTTCAGCAAACAACCCCATAGCTTGGAAATGTTGTAGATTTATAATATTCGTTAGATAATCAAACAAACTGCAAGCCTCCTTCTTGATATGAGTATTTTTCATTTATAGAGCTGATCGATAGTTTTATCATTTCACCCTCATTCTGCTCAAATGCTCATTCCCTATTTTAAAAATATCATAATTTGATCATCTCTAATTTTATCGATTTTCTCAAAAATATCTTTTTCTCAACAATGGATCTCCACCAAAACTCTCTTCATAAAATCATAACATCCGAGTTGTCATCCTCACCATGATCATTCAGCCCTACCTAAATCCTCAACTCTTCCCACTCCTCCCTGTGATGACCCCACAAAAAAGATATTTTAACATGATGATGCGATAACGAATTATAATTAATAAATAATCTCCATATGAGGAAGCTGTTGATCGTTCTCCTATTGGTTGCCATGATACAGGCACTCACTGACAAAGAAATTTTACAGCAGGGTCTTAACGGACTCTTTGAACAGAACAAGCTGCCCGACCCCACCACCATCGTCTCATGCTTTGATGATGACACTGCCCACAAGGTTGTTGTTTTCGCAGGAGAAGTCTTGGAGAAGGCTGCCAAGGGATCAATTACCGACCTCGTCCAGCTCATCAGCTTGATCAAAGGCTTCGGAGACCAGATTCCCAAAAGTGTGTCTGACTGCCTCGACGGAAGCGCTGAACTCAAGACTCTAGGCCTTAAGTACGGTATTGACGACAGCACTGACACGTCAGTCATTGAAAAGAAAGTCATCACCTACGTCACCCTCCACTACCTCGAAGTTCACGGATGGTTCGGAAGCCTCAACACTCTATGGAAAGCCGCCAAGTTCTATCAAGTTGGATTCGACGGTGCCGGCTACGGTCACAAGGTTTTGGGAGCAAGCACCATGCCTTAAGCAACTGATAAAGAGATCCTTCAACAAGCTCTTAACGGACTTTTTGAAGAAAACAAGCTTGCTGACCCCACCACCATTGTTCCATGCATTGATGATGCCACAGCACATAAGCTTGTTGTCTTCATCGGAGAAGTTTTGCAAAAGGCTGCTAAGGGATCAGTTACTGACCTCGTTCAACTTGTCAACTTGATCAAAAGCTTTGGAGATCAGATTCCTCAAAGCGTGAAGGATTGTCTCGACGGAAATGCTGAATTCAAGACTTTGGGTCTTAAATATGGCATTGACGATAAAACTGATACATCAGCCATTGAGAAGAAAGTTATTACCTATGTGACTCTTCATTATCTAGAAGTTCACAAGTGGTTCGGAGATCTTAACAACAACTGGAAAGCAGGAAAAGCCTACCAAACTGGATTTGACGGTGCTAGCTATGGTCATAAAATTTTGGGTGCAAGTGAAAGTATGCCAGAGATTTCAGATAAGGAAACCATTCAACAGGGTCTTAACGGACTCTTTGAACAGAACAAACTCGCCGACCCCACCACCATCGTCCCCTGCATCGATGATGCCACTGCCCACAAAATTGTTGTCTTTGCAGGAGAAGTCTTGGAGAAGGCTGCCAAGGGATCAATCACCGATCTCGTCCAGCTTATTAGTTTGATCAAAGGCTTCGGAGATCAGATTCCTCAAAGTGTGAAAGACTGCCTCGACGGAAACGCTGAGCTTAAGGCTTTGGGTCTTAAGTACGGTATTGATGATAAAACTGATACATCAGTCATTGAGAAGAAGGTCATCACCTACGTCACCCTTCACTA
>Ga0302188_10000750_pt1 | contig 26655 bp, 23 predicted proteins | sample II_Bog_E2_1_FD_198783 | JGI IMG/M metagenome (GOLD analysis project Ga0302188, IMG submission 198783) | Peat permafrost microbial communities from Stordalen Mire near Abisko, Sweden - II_Bog_E2_1 | ecosystem: Environmental > Terrestrial > Soil > Wetlands > Peat | place: Sweden: Abisko...
CATTTCAGCACGCAACAGACGCTCAAAGAACTTATCGCGAGATCGAGATACTTAAACAGTTAGATCATGCAAATATCATCAAACTATACGATACTATTCGCGCTGATAACAACAAAGACGTGTACCTGCTTTTTGAGTTCATGGAAGCCGATTTACACAACGTCATATCTGAGGGCATACTTAAGGAAGTACACATCCGTTTTATCATCTACCAGATGGCTAAAGCTTTGAAGTACATGCACAGTGGGTCGATCATCCACAGAGACCTGAAACCCTCTAATATTTTGGTTAATTCAAACTGCACAATAAAACTATGTGACTTTGGATTGGTTCGATCCTTGAAACCAACCAAGTAAAGTACTCCAGTGTTGACAGAGGGAGTTGCTACTAGATGGTATAGAGCTCCTGAAGTATTGCTCGGATCTAAGTCTTATTCTACGCCAGCTGATATATGGAGTTTCGGATGCATAGTGTATGAAATTTTGGCACAAAAACCTCTCTTTCCTGGAAATTCTACCATCGATCAAGTATAAAAAATTTGTCAGTTTACAGGATATCCGAGTGAAGAGGACATCAATTCTTTGGAGTCGTAGGTGTCAAAATCGATGATAAAATAAATCAAAATTTCAACCAATGCAAAGCCAAGCAACTATTTAAAGGATATCTCGCCTGCCTTCGTAGACTTTCTATAAAAAATAATGGTCTTTAACCCAAGCAAACGGCTAAAGATTGATGAGATACTTCGTCATGAAGTCGTCAAGGCCTTTCACAAGTCATAGGAGGAAACTGTATGCAACAAAGTGATTTCGACGTCAGTTGACGATAATAAAAAACTTGGAGTTGATTAGTATCGCAAGCTTGTTTATGGAGAATCTATTCAAAAAGCTAAATCTTTGGGTTCAAGTTCAGCCACAGTTACATCGGCAAAATATCTACCTGTTAACAATAAAACTACACTGATACCAACAGCAACCAACACACCTGCGCAAGGTCAGATGAAACCACAAATTGCCTAAAAGCCAGATTTAATTAAAAAATATTCGTCTCACTAAAAACTTCGGACGAATACAATGGTGCCCACCTATAATAAAGTAACAGAGCCTATGGATCCTAAAAAATTTGAAAGGCCTGTTTTAAAATATGTTAAATCAGTGAAATAGTTGACAAGAGATATAGAGAATATTTCTAATTCGTTTCAGTATAGAAAATTTCCAGAGCATCAAGGCCATCCTAAGGTAGAGTCAGAAATGATTGTCAAAGAAGATGCTTCGTTAAGCATGAGTGTGAAACAAGAGTTAACAAAACCACCAAGTCAAAGTGCTTATGTAAGTAGTAAGCAATTTGTGAACCAAAGATCCTTTCTGTAAAACAAGCAAGTGGCAGAAGGCAAGGAAAGTCATAGTCCGAGCCTGGTCAATTCAGGAAACTGGAAAACTTTCAAGCCAACGATAACTACAGTCACATCCCAAAAGGACATAAAGGAAAAACCAGCACTAAAGTCGCCAAAATTTATAAGTTTTAACAATAAGAGCGAAACGTCCTACAAACCGATGTTTATGAAAGGAGAGGCAATGGACAAACCCATCTGAGTGATTTCAACTTAAAATATGTATAATAGTTCTTCATTTAGCTTTAATTATTCGTCTTATCGATAACTATTACAAATATTGATATTTTAAGCCAAGAAATGGCTTAGTTATGAAAATGGATTATAAAAATATTCCAATCAAGAAAGTCTAGGTGACCTTAAAATATGGTTGTTTAAATTTAAAAAATGGTTTTACATATTATATTGCATGATCAAAAAAATTATTTTTAATTTAAACGGGTGACTCGTATAATTATTCATTTCTTCACGTAATTGGTAATCGGTAATCTCAATTAAAAAATAATGAGATTAAATTCATTATTCTGTTATTTCGTTTTCAGTCGCCATCAAAACCAAACATTACAAGATGAGAACTGTCCAAAGATGTCAAGTTGTTCAATGAAGCATAAAAATATGTTCATAATGATTAAAAATAATAATTTATCTTTTTGCCTGCAGATATCAAAAAATACAATTTTGACGAATATGGATATTGCTTTCTGTTTTTTTTTATAGAATCATCTCTAACTAACAACTTGAAGTTTGGAGATTTGAGTGTTTGACTGACATCATCGTATTTAAATAATGAACTTCTATGATTTTTTGATTAATAATTTAAACAGAAACATGAGTGCCATATAGTTCCAAGAAAAACGATAGCTATCTGTGATGAAATAACGAGTATTCTACATGACAAACCACATCAAATTCTATTCTATCAACAGCTAGCTTGGCACCATCTTCTATTTTGTCACCCAATCACTAGCATTAATGTCCACCTTTAGTGTATCACCAGTTTTTTCTAACAGTAATCCTACCATACAGCTAATAAATTAAATTAATGCAGCTTTCTTTTTTTATTCCAGTTCAGTCTATCAAAGTTTTGATTCTTCATTGGCAGTAAGTCACTGTGTGTCATTACTGCTGCTGCTGATCTTTGTTCTGATTGCATATTTCACATACACAATTAACTTCCATAATAGGATTATCGTTAGCAAGGCTGATTCAAATAAAATTCAAATTACCTAATTGCTCGTTTTCTTTCTAATAAGTCTTAATATTCCTCTAGGCTCATTCATAGCTTATTACTTTATTCAGCTGGTTGGAACAGGTATGTAGTACCTTGTACTGCTACCAGTACTCAACCTTATCTTCCTGTTTTCACTAGTCTACATTATCGAGGAGTGCTCTATTTAGACGAATTTGAAGAATTATAGTGCATTATCTCGACTCTATAATAAGAAGGAAAGTTTACAAGCAATAGTTAAAATGATGGTGAGAATGGTGGTAGCCTCTTTTAACAACCTCCCAAACAACGTGATTGTCCTGTCTGTACTGATACTATTGATCTTCGATCTTTATGAACTGCGTACTCTCTCTTTAATGTAGGCATTACAATTTTTAGTAAGAAGTACCTCAGCTCTACCACTGAAAATATCTACGGATTTAAGAATATCTGCGTTGTTATAATGGAGATCTTGATTGTTCTTTGCCTTCTTACACAAATGCCTCTCATCATAGATAATTTCTTTTTAGCCACGGTCTCGACATCTATCCTTGCCTTTAGTTCCCTCGTCAAATTCAAACACTATAATAAGCGCTAACTCACTTTTGAGGGGCTAGATGCTGTAAAGAATGAGGATGACGCTAAGATATACATGCTCGAGTCAATTGGAATGTTAGGATAAAAGAAAAATCATTAGGAGGTATTCACTCTAGGACTAATAACCATTCATATGGAGGAGTGTCCGGTGGCTGAATGTTTTTGCAAGCAATACGGAGAGGAAGGCAACAAATAATTAGTAAAAAAGGGCGATTTCCTAAAGAAATTCGTTCTGTATAAATTATAGAAGGTGGTGTAGAAGTTTCAGAAGTCCTTTCTGATCATATCGATTCTTTTCAACTACAAGCTGTCGATGATGTCATCTTTCAGCAAAATATATGACCTCCTAAAGCATTACATTCAACAAAATGAGGAAAATATCAGTTCCTTGAGCTAGCAGTACATGCTTTACCAGATGGAGGTCATCATAGAACAATAAATACATAACAACCTAATTACTACTGCCACCAAGGCTGATGCTTAAAAAATATTTCGGGAGGATACTCTCAAGCGCGAACTTACTGCTATCCTCAACAACATCAATGAGAAACTCTTAGAAAAATATAAACTGCTGTCTCAATAAATTTGCAATCTCAACCTTATCTAGGATATTTGTGCTGAGATTAGTGACTGCATCCGGAAGGTGGAACAACGATGGACTGCCTTCAAGAAGGACGACTCTTACAATATTAAAATATATGAGATGTTCTTAATATACTTCGAGTATATTATATACTTTCGCAAGCAGGTGGCAGAAGTGAAGAATACCATACTTCGCAAAACACAGTCGTTGCATCATCTAAAGGGGATAAATGAAGATAATATTGAAAGATATTTATATACCAACAGGGCATGCGTTATTGAGGCAACAGCTTCCAAATAGAAGGTAGGAATCATCACCAATGCTTCTTCATCCTGTATGGATGTTTTCAAGATGACAAAGGATCGTCTCATTAACAAAGCCATTCATGATGTTATGCCTTAATACATAGTTCAGGCTCATCGTCGTTGGTCGCGTGAGTGGATCGACCAATAGACCTTGAATGGAAAATTATTAGGTATTATAAATACTCACTATTTGGACGCCAATTCAAACTGTTTCTCAGCCAGCATCCACATGAAAATCGTTTCTGTTGGGTTCCGTCTCAAATTCTACCTGATGATGATTAGGGATAATTCCAATGACTATGTTCTCCTGAATGAGAATCTATAAATACAAGGATACGGCTACCGATTATAAAATGAACAGATCTTTAATAGATCGGCTCTTAAAACACACATAAACAAATACTGCTAGTTAAACTTAAAGGAGGAATTGGGCGAGCAGAATTCAATAAAAAGACGACTGATATTTACGAATGAAGGAAAGACAATGAAGTCAATAAATGAAGTATAAACTCATCAAAATATATCTTCCACCATTATTAATTCTTCATCTTAGCCCTAGGATCCCAAGATAATAGAGCCATCGATCCATGAGTGTGAAGTCTTGATAGAACGTAACAAAGTCAATAACTTCACTTCTTACACAATAAAATTCCTATAGATAAAGAAGTTGATAAGGAATAATACCAGCCAGTATTATTTCAAAACCATGCGTTTGTCGATAAACCTGAAAGATATAATTGCCACTCTAAATTAAAAAAATCAGGCCCTTAACATTAACAGTAACAATAACAACAATAACTATATTGAAATGGGGCAAGAAAGAGATTAAGTCGATTCGTCGAAAGGTAAAAAGACCTTAACTGATGAGGATGACTAAAATCAAAAATTTTAGGTTAATAATAATATGTCATCAATTGCAGAATCCGCAGTAGGGGAGGCTAATATCGTTTTTAGCAAATTAATCGAAGAAATCAAATAAAAAACAGTCGATTTCAGGAAGTCTCCTGACAGCAAGATAGGCTTGATCACTTGCATAATAGTAGTGCTTTCGTTAGTAGTCATCACTCTTTCTTGGATGCAGTCGTATATTTTCAGTCAAGGAATGCAGTCCTACAGTCAGATCATCACAACTGATAGCTTTCTTGGCCAGAGTACTATTCTCCTCGAATTGAACTACAACAAATAGTTAGCAATACAGCTTTACTGTTTTGATAATATAGCTTATGATGTGACCAGATGCAACTTCCTTTTGAAGAGCGGTTCTACGATGATAGGAGTTTATTACAACTACTTTTTATCAAATATGCAAAATTAACTCAAAAATAAGACTTATCTCAGTGGCATAAACTTTTACTCTTAGCAATAAACACTAATAAATCTAAAACTGGGCAATTTGACAACTTCAATTAGTACTCGAGAGTTTATGGAATATTTTTATTATGCATTAGAGTAGATAATACTGCAAGTTCAACCGAATTCTAACGGTTTGAATAGCATGATAAGCAAAAGTTATAAATTCATGATCGCCAATTGGCACTCCATGAAAGAGGCTAATAGGCAGGCACTTGCCTTCTATCAAAATGCTGGTGCCAAATAGCTGAGCATTCTTTAAACGTTAACTTTTGTGCTTAGTGGAGGGTACTTGATGTTTCTCGTCTTGCTTATGATTTGCTGCAAACTTTACTTTATGTACAAGTAGAATAAAAAATAAGAAGTCATGAAACTTTATGGCTTTTTGAATCACAGTACCTGCAACTATCTAAAGCAAATGAATTAAAGCATTCGAAATTGTTTAAAAACTTCCTACTCCGAAATAGTAATTGATGTCTAAGTGCATGGGCTGAGGGACAGCAAACAAAAAAGTCAGACTAAATATAAAAAAGATAAAAAGATTAATTACTTGCTCTTAGTCTTCCTAGCCCTACTCATCTCAATTAATGTCACTATTATCTTTAAAGCAACTGCTCTCTTTACGCCAGCCACTACAATTCTGGGAATAGTTGAAAATCTCATTCAAGCAGAAAGCGATACTTTTGAGTCATATTTATAGCTTAAAACATATTACCTCAACTATAACTTTTCGTTAACACCCATTCAATTGTATGATGAGCTCGTAGGTCTTGTAAATTCAAGTGATATTGTTTTTGCTAAATATGCCAAGCAGGCAATCTCCACTTTTTCTCAGTTGGATCCCTCTTTTCAAAGTAACTTTGAGAGCTACCTCATTGATAATATCTGCCCAGTGACCCAACCGTTTTTTGTTAATCAAGCGCAAGTTACAAGATGTTATACTGGGATGCATTTCGGTGTTATGTAAGAAGGCATTGTGGCTGCAATGGACTTCTATCAGCGAAAAACCTACAAAGCGCTTCTTGATTTAACTTTTGGAAACATAACTAACCCTTCCTCTTATTTCAAAAGCCAAGTATATGAAGATATGGATGACTATATATTCTACATGTACCTAGTTTGCTACCTTATTCAAAACAGTATGGTGTAGGGAATGATTAAAGCAACAGATACGGCGCACATTGCTATAACCAGCCTGATGGCAATAGAAATAGTATGTATTGCATTATTGCTGATAATATGGGTTGTACGTCTAGGCAATGAAAAGAAGAAAATGAGCAACCTCTACGGTGCAGTGCTGCAACTACCGCAAATATTGTTCAAATAAAACAAGGTAATAATGCGTATTCTCAAATAAAATCTGAGTCTAAAATCATGAATTATCTCTTTTAATGATGTATAATACTTTATTCCAGTTTATTACGCCGTTTATGATATTAAGTTTAATAATTAAAATTCATAACATCGGTATTATATTTATATTCTAATTGATAATCATATCATCAAGAAAAACTTCAGTTTAGATAAAAAATACAAATGAACATGCAAATTAATTTCGATTTAGATGACCATTGCAGAGTATGATGCCTTTGCACTCAGGAACTATTCCTTCGCTGTGCGCAAGACCAACAGCTTCTTCTCATTAAGCACTATTCTACTCTCCATTCTTATCCTTACACTCTCTTTTTTTCTCAACTTCTCAACCATTAAGCATCTATGGATACCCCGCTCACAACTTATTATTCAGGCTTCACAATCTTTGTCTGTCCCGACCACCCTGACATCCACTCTTGCCTGCTACAAATCAACAAACTCAACAGTCATTCCTAGCATACGTTTGATAGATCCAAATTTAAATCAAGTTCCAGTACAGATAATTTCACAACAAACAATCAACACCACAAATCCTCAGCTATATCAATATATTGGAAGTGGGTTTGCCTGCATTGATTTGGCAGGGATGACTGTAACAAATCAAACAAATCAATTTTACATTTAAGTAACAGGTACATCTGCCAGCCTATATCTAAAGGGTACCTCTTATAACGAACAGATCTATGGAATATTCTAACCCCCAATACTGATGAGTAGTAAGAATACTGTGGGCGGCTGGGCTACATATCTCATGAATTTTATGTCCATATCAATTAGTGACCAACTTTACTTGAATTATCAACCTCAAACTCAATTCACTGTCCAGTCTAGAAACAGTTCTGTTCTGTTTTCCACTTCAATTAAAGCTTATACTTCAAACAACACAGTGTTTGCTTTCATGCCTTATTATCCTGCCTATTCAGGAGCTGATGAAACACTGAGTTATAATGTTCACAATCTTTCAATTACAAGATACAGTCTTGCTTATATAATTGGTAGTTATCTCAGCTGGATCTCTATCCTCACAATGATCTTTGGATTTATAGTTGCTCCTATCATGGATGCATCTCTCAACCTTATACTTATTCAAACTTTATTTCACATTGAGCCACAAATGGAGAAACCTTCAATTATACGGTTTATTATAGCATCAGTGAAATCTAAATTATTCCTGAAGGAGGACAAATTTGTAAAACTTAATTAAATATTGGAAAAACTTAAAGATGTCGGCTTCATTTTAAAGTTACAGTTGCTTCTAGGAAGGATAACTGTCAAAAAATCAGAACACGAAGAAATAATGATTAGCGAGCATAGTTTTTAAAATGTACCAAAAGAAGATGTTGGAATGAATCTCTACTCTGAAAAAACTAACAACAATATCGATATCATGGATGGAAGTCAGGACTAACAAAAGATAGGGACTCTCAAATCCATCAGACAGAAGATTCTAAAAAGTTTAGATTCAGGATCAGACATAGTATCAATAGCTTTTGAAGGTAAGGGATATGGATCGAAGTGCAGTTTTATTCTAACTGTTGTTTTTGGTATTGGTTTTATTGCCTTTTTAATGATCTTTGGAATATTTAACCTCTCTACAACTACCATCAATCTCGACATTATAGGAGAATAAACTATTAGCTATCAGATCCCAACTACAGAAATCCTGTTTGTGACTCAATATACTCAACCAATCATTTTTTCACTGGTTGATGGAAATTATAACTTTTTGAAAGCTGCCCCAATAATCAGCACTAATTCTTGCCGGTCTTTGGTTCCTACTAGTTTGTTGAGTACAGTTATAAATAACACCATATACTGCCTATCTTCTCCCATTATTCTGCAATACTCTCAAGACCCATCTGCAACGATTATGCTTCATGCTGATATATCTCAAATATCAACGGGGGGTGCTGTATTGATATACTAAATATTCAACCTGACGCAAGGCAATAATTTAGTTCCTACTATTCAGTTTGTCACTTTTAATAGCTATTCTTCGTATATTTATCAATAATTACCTCTGCAAATAGTGAGGTATCGTAACTCAACCTTAAATGGAAACTATGCGCAGTACCTTACACCTTCCTCCGCATTAACAAACTCTCTTACGAATAATACTGTTGGAATAATAATGAAGATCTCTTTTTTACACGAGATAATTACCACTCAAGGCACTCTTTTGGATGTTGTACAAAATATATGGAGTTTTGCAGTCATCTGTTTCTCAGTTATGCTTATGAAGATGACAAAGTATATCAATCTACGATAGAAGGAAAAAGTGCTTTCGCCACAGCGATCTTAATATCGAGACAACATTTGCATCCTAATGTCTAAATTAAACGGGCTTTTGACAGGAAGAAACAAAGCGGAAATTTAGACATTCAAGTACTACATAAAGGCACCATTAAATAGGAATTAAGAATGATCACCTTCTTTATATCTGAAATTGATATATCAATACATGACTTAATTTTTAAATAACATTTACGATTTAAACTAAATGAGCGAGACTGAAAACAGGGAAATAACCGGCTTTTCCTAGAGAATAATGCAATGGATAATGGACCACATCCCAATTGAGTCAAAGAAGCGTACTATAGTGGGTATTATGATCATTTTCTTACATTACGCCATTGACTACGTAATCTTATGGCTTCTCGTTTCACTAGCTATTGTCTCAACTTCTAACTTCGTGCCTTTTGTGTGGCCTTTCTTCATTGTACGTATCATATCATCTGCGCTCTTTATCTACATCCATCATCCTATCTTCTTTCTAATTGATAAGCTCACTATAATGGCAGAACTTATCCTTGTCAACAATTTTATAGTATTTGGGGAGTGCCTCGTGATTTTAGTTGAACTGATAATGTCAGCAGTCTGGGCTTTAACTAAAGAACAGAGAATGCTTCACTTTGATTCACGTCTGGGACTCTCGGCAGCTTTCACGAAGCAGGCAGCCATATATCTAATCTTAGTCGTAAACATCGGTCTTGTAGGCAATGACAACGATATTGATCGATAATTTTCTCTACTAAGCGGACTGTTGGTATTATGTCTCATAGATTACTCTGAGCAGTTTTACGTAAAGAAAACAAAGAATATGTTCGTACGATTGGACATAGTAATGCTAGTATTGCTTCTAATCGCTCTAGCAGGCAATACCATTAACATAAGCTACTTTTAATTTCTCTTTTCTTCCTTCATTCTCATACTCATAGCAGTGTTGCATCTGGCATTTTCGTCTCTTCAGGTACAGCAGGTTCTTATCGTGCCGACCGATGATGTTGAATGTCTTCGGGAAAGAGAATTGTGGGAATATCTTGTCTAAATTAAGAGACGCCTTGTCGGAAAGAATGGAGAACCAATTGAAACTTTTTTATTCAAACTAAAAGAAGAGGCTGAAGATGAACAACTCCTTGAAAAGATCAAATTCTGCGAGGATAAAGACATCACCATGAAGAAGGAAGTCATTAGTGCATACCTATTTGATATTATGCGAAGAACTGCCAAGTAAACTCCCAATCTAAGAGATTTATCTCTCTTTCTTTGCACTCCCTCTCCTCGCCTTGCATCTTTCCTTGACCAAACAAATTGGCACCACAGGCGCGAGTACCATCGAGTAATAACCGAATAAGTTACCGATCGAGCAATGCAGTAAACCTAAGCTCACAATCAGCTCATCGCCGTTCGCAACATACTTAGCAGTTTCTCATCTCAAGCCGATTATTTCTACCAATAACTGATGAGAGAGCGTATTTTTGAAGAGAAGGTGATGTAACTGGGACTATCCCTGATTGGTTTACTACATGAATTAAAGACAATATCATCTGCCCAAAAAACTAACTATGAAGTTGGGAAATTGGTGAATCGATTCTGTTAGTTATGCCTACCAATCAGGTATCAAAGCATGCTCAGCAAAGATGCCGACGACAAATAAAAATCATAGCATAAAAGTGATGTCGGGTAAATATTGCTCGGTGGAGATGACAGCGAACTTACCGTACTTGCAGTCAATATGACCTTCATTAGACTTACCTACTACCGAAGAGAGAAATATCGAGGTCGACGTATAGGCCAACTCCTCCCTGAACCATTTGTCAATTATCTTACTCATACATTAAAAAAGGAAATTTCCAACGATAACAAGGAAAAGGAATACCAGCGCAAGAATATATATGTCTTTAATAGGTTAGGTTATTTATCAATTTGCGAGATGTAGATTCAACCTACCACGCACAATGGTAGCAGGGCCTGGCGGGTACTCTTACGAGAACAATACTCGAGCAAGTGCATTTTGGTTATTGATGCAGTGGGGCGATTCATTGGGTGCAGCGAACTCTGTCGGTACTATGGCTTCACTCCAGATCTAGCGGGCTGTATTTTAGGAGGAGAGTATATCGATCAATTGCACAGCTATACGACTATATGCCTCTATACCAAAATTCGACCCTTTAATCATAACACTTTTTCACCTTAGAAGGACATCGTACTAATTAATGTGGATAATCTTAAAATCCCCATCTCAGGGATTGAGCTTTATGTGCTTGAACTGAAGGAAAGCGATCACAATCTTAGACCAATGACAGGAGCAATTCCAAAAGAGCCAGTGAATTTTCAATTTCATTTTCATTGGTAAGGAAAAATCAGCACCAAAGAAAAACCATTCCAGATAGAGATAAGCAATGCCATAGATTCAGGTCGTAATAGACAAGCCATTAACTATGGATAGAACATTACTGAAATGCGCTATTTTATGAGCAAAATCGACTATAAATCGAACTTTGAGGAGGAACAAAGCTGTCCTTCACTGCAACTGCATCTAGAACAAGCACTGTCCTCGCTCACTCCTCATTAATACTATGAGCGTTGGGATCATAAAAAATAGTTAACACCCTCATGGTTTCGAGGTGTATGCATCCTCACGATCCTTCTCGCAATCGTGGCTGGCAGTGCTTCAATTTTTATTTTTATGCAGTTTACCACATCTTCTAGTTATAGCAGTAATAATTTAAATATTATATGCCTATTGTAGGAGAAGCTGCTATCAGTGATCCGTTTAGCTACATTAACAACATCCCCTCATCTATCGCTGAATGCATCTCAATTTATTAATGATCAAGTATCGCAAACCAACTCCATTTCTAATTCAATCTTTTTGTTAAATCAAAATATATTTGGACAATTTAACGGACAGAATATTTTAGATGAGCTGAATTCGCTAAATCTTATGATAAACTCATACCTCCTCAATTCGAACTACAACTACACCAGTGCCCTTCTTCTCATCACTACTCAACTTCAGCCTAACTTTCATACTTTTATCAACTCATTCATAGCGTCCATTAACTCAAACAACAATTCATACTCATCCATGAGTTTTACTGTATTAATTGTGGCTTCAGTCATCTCAATGGTGTTTATTGTAATATTAGCTATACTATAATGGCTTGTTCAAAGAAAGAAGAGTGAAATTGTAGAGATACTTAAGTTTATAGATCGGGATTACCTTCAAATATATAGAAATAGGCTCATTTACTTTAAAGATATGTGGCTAGACAACGGGGAAGCTGATGTGCTTGAAGAAGAGGAAGAGGATGTTGAAGAAGACAGAAAGAGTAGTCCACCCAAACATTTACTAAAAAAAATTAGTTTTGGCTGGTCCAAAGTTTATTATATCGGTTGGTTGGTGATTATCATCTTTATCCTTGCAGCTCTGTATTCGAATATTACCTCATTCATCAATATGACTTCGAACTTCATTGACTTTAATTCTCATTTGGCAAAGCAAACATCACATCTTCAAACAATTTGGACTGAGTATAACAACCCATCGCCCAATATGACTACTATTAACAGCAATATAGGCAACAGCTTGAATGAGGAGTACTTAAAAACTGTTCAACTGTGGCAATTATCAGAATCAAAGCAAATCAGCTCAGATTTTATTAACTTCTATACGAATTTTTGGCAAAATAGCCAATATTGTAGTTCAATTTCCAGAGCAGATTGTATCACTTTCATTGGTGGAGTATCACATGAGGGAGCAGAGATGATTATTAGCTTTACCAATAGGGTATACGACTCATATCTGACAAATAACTTCACTGCTAATTCGCTTTACACTCTTGCTGATTCCCAAAGTACTGGGATTATAAATTTGTTTTACTTGATGGAATTTGTAAATGCCAATAATTTGGCGATGATGAACGAGTATGCTAATGGTAGTCAAAAATACCAATCAAAAATGACTCTTATGCTCATCGGATGTCTAATTGTGAGCTCATTGATTCTAGGATTATTGATGCACTATCGGGCTGAGCGAGTAAGAGTATTGCATTTGTAGGAGTTATTAATGATGATTCCATTCGATCGGCTTAAGAGCATCCCTTCTTTCCATAGATTCTACCTCACTCATTACGCCTCTTACTGACCCATGATATTTTTATAGAAGATATCTATGATATTAAAAAAATATTACTAATGGTGTTGAGATATTAAAAATTAAGTCCTATCAGCTTTGATCAGGAAATTAGGTCTTTACATTATTTTATAGATATATATCTTTATTAATTCTTTTATTGTTGAGATAATGGAGGATGGAACTCATATTTCGGAAGACGAGGATTTGGAAGATAATCAAATACAAAAGGAAGAACAGAAGGATGACATCAGTGATCCTCAATAGTTTTTAGACTTTTCACAGCATGATAAGAAGATCAAGATCATGGATGAGTGCAATCCAATTTGGAACAATGTTTACTTAAAAGATATCTCATTACATAAGAAAGGCCCGCTTTAAGACAAAATCTATGCCAAAATCAACAAATACTATCGAAACATTCGCAGGGGCAACACTCTCTGTCAAATTTATCAGCCCATTATTCAAGGGCAAAAACAAACCTATGATCTATTTTTCTGCAGAAGAGGGATGAAAAAGTTTTATGACCTTGAACCTGAATATCTCAAAATAGGCAGCATATTGAATACTCATGATAGACTGATGAGGCAAAGAATATTCGAATAATTAGACGAGGATATTGAAAGGGGAGGAAGCTAAATTCATTTGTACCGTCTCTTTAAAGAAAATGGCTAGCATTGTCAAGTCAGTTTTGTTAAGCAGCTGGACTGTTGGCTCTTTGCATCCAAAAATGTAGCCATTTTGGCCAGGACCCTCTAAGATTTGGAGAAACACTATCATAAAGAAAGATTTTATTGGGCCAAACTAGTTGCACAGGAATTTTTCTCTTATATCGATAAATTTACAATCTAACAGCAATAAAATTTTAAAGTAGATATAGAAGGATTTACTCTTCTTGGGGAGCATTGCGGAAATGAAAATCACCAGCATATTACAAAGTATGACAAAGTTGAGATCATCTTTTATGGGTTGGTCAAGAATGTAGGCTTCGATCACTGCCAGCCAGTCGAGGAGTGCAGATCATTTTTAGCTAAGTATGGTTTGAAGATGTCTCGATGTCATGAAAGAAAGGGCCTGACTGATAAGAATAGCATATATGCCAATATGTGGTAAATGCTCAAGTAAGTAGCTGAGGGGACCATGACTGCCGAAGGAGAAGGTTCTGTTATGTATATTGTCAGTGAGCGATAGGGGAAACAAAGAACGATTGGAATGTGCAAATTAAAAACAAGCTAGTATCTCATCTATCGAAAGTTAAGAGAAATGTTAAAGCTCAACGTTGCTCGTAAGGGCTCTACAGCCAATACATTTGAAAAATACAAATTTGAAATAGAGGAACTAATTAATCACTATTTCAAGCCTCCTAAACCAATTTAATTCTATTTGAGAATTGGTAGTCGAGCCTTTAAAGAGGCTATGAGCAATAGTAGCATTAATGAGGATTATTTGAGGTATAAGTTCGTTGATTTTATAAATTGGATCGACAAATAGCTGAATAATGAAGCACTAACTAAAAAGTAAGGGAAATCTAAAAGAATATTGATTGTTGGGCTACCAAGATTAACCAATGCCTTAGAGAAATATTGCAAAAGCAAGGGATATGAGATTGATTATATGTACCGAGCTGGCAAAAATAATAATAACACAACTGTTCATATCCTTTATATGATCCCTCGGCTACCACAAACATTATAATAAAATACACACGTGCTCATCGGAAGATATCATGAAGCTGAAATTAATGCCTGTATTAAACAGCTCAACGAATGTAAAGACCTCTCTAAATCTCATCTCATAACTTTTATCAAAAGTGAGGATAAAGTAAAAAGCGTGAACATGCTGAATGATAAGATATAGATATTCCGACAAAGTTGCATTGAGCAAAAGATTCCTTTCAAATCGATAGAAACTGCCAACTAATAAGATTTAATCAATGCTGTACGAATTTTAACAGAATAGGATTCTAAATAATAAGAAAGTATAAATAATTTGCCAGAATGGCCAACTTTTAGAAAATATTTTATTCTTCCAATGATCATACCGGGAAGCGGAAAAAGCACTCTGGCTAAATAGATGATAAACTCTAAATCTGCAAATTTAAAATGGAAGGTAATTGACTCAGATGAGATCAGAAGATAGCTGATGTAATAAATTAGTGAAGTTGATCTTAATAGTTAAAGTTCTCAATAGCTCTTTATCAAAACTAAAGACTAAGCTTTGTCTAAATTTTAGCAAAATTTACAGCAGTAAATAGAGTAACCTCCCTTCAATAGCAACTAACTTGTTTACATTGATCGCATCTTTTCTCCCCTTAATATCCAAAAGACAATAACTGACATACTGGCTGCCTCCAAATCATATGTTAAGATAATAGTGTTAACGCAATCATACCAATTTGTAAAACTAAATGATAGTTCCTATCCCTACTCCCTCAATTATCTTTTGATTTGCCTAAAGAGATGTTTAGAAAGGGAACACCACCAAACAATGTCAAATAATCCTTATGATGTTGCTAAGATAGTATTAAAATTTTATCAAAAATTGGCAAATTTTAATTAAAGACTCATGCTCAAAGCATTCAATGGCAACATTTCATTTGTTCATATGCCGATGATTGAAGAAACAGAATAAAATCAATTCGTAAACCAGCACTTAAAGCGAAAGATTTAGTAGTGCCTATCCTTTATTGAACCTGGTAAATAGATAAAATAAGGCAATCATTTCCTCGAGCTTGTCTAATTGCTCTATAAATTTGGATAATTCAAAGAAAGCAGTAGTTTCGAAAGATATTCCCAACTGAAAACCGATCTCTAAAAGCAAATATTAAGTATATGAATGATATGTCGATCTCATACTTTTTACTTTATTATAATGTGCTATAACCGATAATTTACGACTGCTTTGATTATATATTAATGAAAGAGGACAGAATCGGAGTATTTGTCAGAGTTAGACCATATCAAGATCGAGAACCTCCTTCGACTTTTATCCTTTCCATGAATGATTAACAAATCAAAGTACGTGACCGAGAGCGAGATAAATAGCAAGATCTGAATTTTTCATTTGATCATATTTTTCAGATTAAGGCCACACAGAAGGATGTATACTCGAAGGTTGGACAACCCATTGTTGATGCAGCCTTTTAAGGCATCAACGGTACCATGTTTGCATATGGACAAACATCATCAGGGAAGACATATACTTGTGTGGGAGAAGATATTGATGATTCTGATGACAAAGGACTACTCCCAAGGTCTGTGTAAGCAATATTCCAACGTATTGGAGTGAGCGCCAACTACATTTAGTTCAGAATAAAAATTAGCATGGTCGAAATATACATGTAAAAGATCAGAGATTTACTTGATACTGCCAAAATGGATCTTAAATTACGGTAAAACAAGGCTAAAGGTATCTATATCCAAGATGTCACTGAGTAATATGTATCTTCTGCAGCATAGGCCATGAAAATATTTAAAAAAGGAGTCAGTAATCGCACAGTTTCTTCCACTAATATGAATGATGTGTCATCTCGTTCCCATATGGCCTTCATTTTGACGCTTCATCAAAACAATTTGAGAGATGGTAGCGCCAAATCAGGAAAGATTACTGTGGTTGATTTGGCAGGAAGTTAAAAAGTGAGTAAGACATTGGCATAGGGAAGAGTGCTTGATGAAGCCAAACAAATAAATAAATCTCTATCTTCTTTAGGTAATGTGATTAATGCTCTTACAGACTCTAAACTAACTCATATACCATACAGAGACTCGAAGTTGACCCGACTTCTTCAATAAAGCTTGGGAGGAAATAGTAAAACTAGTTTAATGATAAATATATCTCCAAGTTCCTATAATGGTTCGGAATCAATTTCGTCCTTGCGTTTCGGTTTTCGAGCAAAAGAGATCAAGAACAAGCCAAAAATAAACAAGTAGTATACTATAGCTGAATTGTTACTGTTGCTATAAAAATCATAAAAAAGGAATCAAGAGTTATAAATTCTTTTGAAGGAGTTAACTGCGAGTAAGAAAGTTAAGAAAAAAGATAGTGCGCTAGTTTAAAATTTACTTGAGAGCGATAATTTCATGTCAGCTCTCTCGGATAATGAGGAGGAAGAAATCATTACTCCGAATCGATCCGCCATTAAAACTATTAGAAAGTGTTTTGATAGTGAAATGGGGTCTGAAGACGAACCAGAAAGATAAAGAATCAAAGAATAAAAAACAAAAGCTTGGGAACAATAAGTAAAAAAGAGAAGCTAATAATCATAGACTTTAGCATCAAGATTGCTATAAAAATAGGAGGAACTCAGCATTGTTAGCGAAGAACTTGTAAGAGTTAGTGGAGAGAGAGTGTAGCTTATTAGAGAACTCGACATATGCCAGGAGAGATTGGATTGTGTATTGAAGGAAGCTAAACTCAATGCCCTCAAACTCAATTCAGAGAAGAGAGAAAGTTAGCAGCTTTTACAAAAGTATATAAAATAAAATATTGAAAATCAATAAAGATAAATAAAGATTGTCAGTCTGCAAAGCAAAATTATAACCTTCGAAGAGAAGATGGTAAAACTGAGCCAAATTCATCAAGAAGTCACAAAGAAATCCAATATATTTGGTTTAGCTAAAGATTTAAATTAATAAACCTCTAAAATTTTGGAGGAAGCACTTCAAGAAAACGACCTTCCTTCCCTACTAAAGGATTCATCGGAATAACTCCTTCAAAGATAAAGTAAGATAAGATAATTATGCAATAAAATAAAGTAGATGGAACAAGAACTAAGCCTGTATAAGCATTTAGATAAAGTTAAAGAGGATTTGATAAAAGACAAATTGAAGTTTATTCAATAACGAGACAACATTTATAAAGATCTATAGAATAGGATTGAAAAAGTGTTGGAGTTAGAATAGAAATTAGATTAATAAAAATAAAAAACGTATAGCATATATAATTTAGAGCTTATCTATCTAATGTCATCACCATGGATGATGATGAGAAAAGCCGTAAAATCATGTCCTTTCAGCGCCAAATCAACTAATTAAGCGAAAACTATTATGTTTTAAAAGGACAGCAGTCATCATGGCTTAAGAACAATAAAAAGATAGAGTAACAATATTGATATTTAGATAAAAGGCAAATTGGCAAACAACTAAAATAGTGTCACTTGAAAACTAGAAGATTTAACTAAAGGCATAGCTTGAATGCTCGAGAATCAGATGCGAATAGTTAGAGGATCTTAACGATAATAAGAGTGTGTTAGATTTTTAAATTGAAGATTATAATTAAGACACAAGAACAGGCAACATCGTCAAAGTAGTTAGATCATACATTGCTGATACGGAGCATTGATAGTTATCTTTATTTTTAAATTTGCTATTGAAGAATAATTGATGCCATTATGCTTAATAAAGAAAAATGAAAAGTAAACGAAAATGAAAGAATGATATGTAATATTCTGCAGTAGCAGAGGAGAAGTCATCTATATTGATATCTATTTATCTGTTTGTGATTTATCTATCTTTATCGACAATTAAAGAATATTTTCAGAAAAAAACCTATAACATTATTTATTTGAGTTGAGAGCCAAAAGCAAATGTAAAAAGACAAAACTGGAGATGTTTTGCTTTTAAAGTTTAGAGCCTAAAATATAGAGTCTAGAGTTTTACTTTAGAGTATAGATCTAGGAGTATAGATTTTAAAGCCTAGGATTTTGGGAGTTTAAATTCAACCCAAAGATATGAATCACCATAAATATTAAATTTGGAGATGAAAGCAGCAAAGCCTTAAGTGTTGGGTGAACAACCAGCTTCAAATAAGCAGGAGGGTAAACAAGAATTTGACCAAAAGGGAAAGCCATGTGACAAGCCATGTGACCTGAAGGATAAAAAGCCAGTTGTAGCTGTAGGTGTAGTCGTTGATCCAACTCAAGAGCATTTTGCTGATAAGCCAATTGGGGAGGCTGAGCATGAGGTTAAACAACCTGATGTGCATGACCATGGGGAAAAACATGGAGAAAAATATGGAGAAAAACAAAAACAAGGATAACAATGGGGAGACAAACAGGGATTAAAACACGGAGATAAACAAGGAGACAAACAGGGATTAAAACAAGGAGAAAAACAGGAATTTAAACAGGGAGAAAAACCAGAATTTAAACAAGGAGAAAAACCAGCAGAAAATCAAGGAGAAAGACTCGGAGAAAGAATAGGAGAAAAAGAAAAGCAAGAAGAGAAAGAAAGACAGGGGGAGAAAGCAAGGCAAGGAGAAAAATACGGAGAAAAGCAGGGATTAAAGCAAGGAGAAAAAGGATTTAACCACTGAGGAAACCACGAAGAATGCCGTCAAATCGCCAGAATCTAAGGATAAGTGATTTGACTGCATATCATTAAACAAATATTTTCTGAATAGTTTATTTAGGCTTCTAGGCTATTTGATTAGTCTAATCAGCTTATATAATGATTTTACTCTTCAAAATCAAAGTGAAGATAAAATTAAGAGGGATCAATTCTATCAATCAGTTTAAGTCGAATGCTTTCAAAGATACAAACATAACAATTTTTATAGAATATCACAATAGATTTCATAATCTGTTTCTCTGAGTCATGTGGAAAATTTTCCTAAGTTCAGATTTATTATTGTTTGCGTACTCCAGCACCTCCCTCCAAGAGGTCATCTGCAATCGCTCACGCATGCAAATCAACTCCTAAACATTTCTATTTTATCCAAGTAGCTCTTTGAATTCTGTTATATATTATTAAGATGGCTGCTTCTATGGGTGATTAGATCCGTCCCAAATTAACCATTGACCCATTGGTCGATAAGATTATTTTAGGATCGGATATTTTTACATTTTTGCTTGGTAGCGGTCTCCGATTCGAACACGAGCGTGTATGTTTGTTCGGTTTATCGCAATCAATGATTCAGGAAGAAAATCAGTGAAATCGATAATATACTGTCTAACACGCCTCTTTTTGGATTTTTCCCTTTTTATTGAATGCTCTGACTTGTTCGGAAATAGTGGAGATACATCGATTTCTATCTCGGGTTCCTTCAAACTATTAGAATTTTTGATGGCCATATCGTTGTTGGGTTCTTCATAAATTTGGATAACAGGCTCTGATTTATAGTATACTTTACAACTTGCTTGTTGTATATTGCCCTAAATACCTTCTGGGGGTGGGCTATTTACATTTTGTTATTGATCTTATAAATCCATAAATTAATTGACAAGTGATGAACTGGTATGATGCTAAAATTAATTAATTTAATCAATATTTAATGAATAATATGAGACGTAAAGGAGGAGTGGTTTCTGGGTCAAATTATTGAACTGCTGTTCAGGTTTTCTCATTTTGTATGAAGCATAGGCCAAAAAATGTAAAAATATAAAATTGAAAGCATTTAATGTTGAAAATGTTATTTCTTTATCTAAAATTATCTTTATCAATTTATATATATTTTAATTAACTTTATCATTACCTGAAAAAATAAAACTCATAGTATAATCGGAGAAATTTTAAATTTTAGCATCATCTAATAAAAAAATATGATACTGGCGAGAGCTCACCCATGAGGTGATTTCATTTTTATTACCAATCGATATTGAAAAAAATTATTAAACATAATAGAAAGAGTTGGTTTAAGGATATTTTGATATTGGCAAATTTATAAATTAAAGTTGGCAGTTAAAAAATAAAGGACGCTATCATCTTCGTTTTGAAATTATGATGATACAATAAGAAACAATGGCTACTAACGTACACGAGAATAATTGATCTTTCCTGTTATGTGTTATTTGAAAATATTCTTCATTGATCTATAATTTCTATATTTAAAGAAATATACAATGGGGTGTGTGACAGCAAATAATTCTAAATTAACAAACAATATTGATGCAGCACCAGACCATGATCGAAAGAAACCAATAAACTCTTCTAATAATGGAAATTTAGGCGCAGTCGAAGCCAACTTGGATGCAAATTCTAGAAACATTTCAAACAAAGGGGAGGCATTATCGCAACAAAATGGCAAAAATGAAAAGCCACTGACTAATATTCCAATGAGTAAAGCGTAAATACTAAAAAAGTAAGCTGGAAATTATTTAGATACAACATCAAGAATAACTTGCCAAAAATATTGAACGTTAATAGTTACCAATATGACACTCTTCTGTCCCACAATCCAAAACTGTAATAAGCAGAAAATTGTAAGTTCAACAGCAAGCCGAACACAAATACTAAATGATATGATGTACTTTGTATTTAGCATTTAAGAGAGTACGATGAATGATGTCGTAAATCATGTTTAAAAGAAGGTTCTCTATTATCCCTGCAGATATTTGTTTCTCAGCAATTATAAATTTTGATCTATTGCTCGTATAAAATCATCTGATCGGTTTATTTATTTTTATTATTAAAATAGAATGATGAGATAATACATAATTTTGTATTTAATCTTGCATTAATCAGGTCAGTGCAAATTAAAATTGATAGTGTATTTTAAAGGGGTGAATTTATTTGATTATAAAATTTGGGAAATCAAAGAAGATGGTCTTTGCGAATTGATCTTAAATAATGAAGTACTGGTTTGGGATACCATCTCTTTGGCTTTATCCCTTCAAACCAACAAAGATGGCCTCCTTTTTCTGTTACCTGGAGCGTTATATTTGAATTTTGATGAATTTAATCAAAGGGCATGGATGAATAACTAACAATTGGGTCATCCTTCGATAGGATAATTAAAGTTTTTATCTTCAACTTGTTTAACTCCTCCTTGGAAATTGAGTACTCATCAAAAATTTATTTGGCTGAAGGGTAGCCTAATATTTTTGCTGTTAAACTTGTGTGAAACTACATTAAGTTTTGAGATTTTTTTACTTACTTCATATTTACTAAGCCAATTTTTTCCCAAAACTACATTTATTTGTGACGACTAACAGTTTCTTAGATGTACCTCTTCACAAAAAATTTCTGATAGACACTTCCCATGTCTTCTACTACTTTGCCAACATTGAGAGGGGGAGCAAGAGTAACCAAGCCTTTAATATTGTATTTTGATTCTGAACGCAGTAGGTATCGCAAGAGGTAGTTTCCACCAAAGCTTGTACCCACCATATAAATATCTGAGTTGGGGTAATGGTGCGTTACTTGTTCTAAAGCAGTATTCAGTTAATTAAAACTCATTGCAGTAAAAGGAATTGGGCTAGTCATTTCGCTATTGATACCTCTGCTGTTCAGACAAACACAGCAATAGCCATCATCTGAAGCTGGTTTCATGAGTTACTTTATGTAATTCATCTCACTACCACCAGTTAAACCGTGCATCACAAAAAGGATTGGAGGATTCTTTATTTCTTCCTTAGGTGGTAGCCAATCCAAGGAAATGTGTCCTCCATCCTCAAAGTATATTTTTTCTCTTTAAAATTTAAAAGGAAAAAGTGGTTAACTGATGTTGTAAATGGATTGAAGGAAAGGATGAGCCAAGTAAGGGGTGGGAGAATAATGGTGATGATGGTTCTTTTTTGTGGTTAATAGACGAGAAATACCAGCTGCTTTGGTTCCAATAATTTTAGAAAATGTTCTTATTTTCATAAATTTTATTTGTTATATGATCAAGCTTCCAATTGTAAAGTACCTATAATGATAGCAGTTTAAAACATAAATGTATGTAATAAATCATAAGCAATTTCAAAATTAACCATTTTTTTCAAAAGAAAGATTTTAATATTTACAATTTATTTTTTACTTGATTTTAACAAATGCAAGCTTATTTACATTATCTTTATGAATTTTAACTTCATTCAAAAATTATAGGATAGGATAGGATAGGATAAAATCTTAATAAAGATCAATTTTCAAAAATTATATGATTATTTACAGATTTGTAGAAGTTTATTAATTTTAACGGTAATTTTCAGTTACAAAGAAGGACCTTACAGAAAAATTGTAAAGGATACGAGTAGTTTGGAGTCATTCAAGATATGCAAATATTGGTCCACTTATAAGATTAGAAATATTATAAACTATTTGTAGAATTATCTTATATCAATATTAAACTAATCTACCCTGTCAAAACATGTTCTCGTATCAAATAGATCAGCTTACTATTGCAGATATGAATAAATATTTCCAGTCGAGTCTAAGCAAAAGAAAGATAAGTTAAAATGATGGCAGTATAATTTGATTGGAGTTGTTTTTAAAGCTAATTTAAATTTTTATTATTGATTTAATCTTAAATATAGATATGTTAATGTTTAATTTAAATGACAAAACAGGATTTCTTATAATTATTTAGAGTTCTTCTGATTTAGAACTGTAGACCGTATAAAATTTAAGCATGGTCTAATTATTCTCAATGTCATAAACATATTGGCAAATCTCAAACTACATAAAATATAATACAACTTTAACTAACTTTGGAATACCTCCTATATACGAAGCCTAGTTTGTATTAATTAAATGCATTAAGAAAGTATCAAAGTAAACATTATTTATATATTATGTTCATATGATTCAATTAATCATACAAAAATATTTATTAAATCATCAGTTAGATTATTTAGAGAGCGAATCAAGGAAGCTTTCTACCCGCTTACTTTTGAGCATCATTTCGCTGTTCAGGAAGCTGATCATGTAAACTTAACGGTAGTATTGCTTCTTCATCCCCAGAACCATAAACACACCCACTGCCAGACAGACAATCAGCCAGCAGCATGCTACTCCCAACAGCAACAACTTTGACTGCTTGTAGTTGGCTGAAAAGGCGAGCATGTCGGCAAACTGCAAGTCCACGAGGGCGTAAGTCATGCTCTCAATCTGATGTTGTAGGCTCTGTAGATAGAACACCTTTCCTGAAAGGTTGGCGATGATACTATCGTAGACATCTGTCTGATTAGCAGCAGTGTAATTCGCGAGGTTCTGATCAGCCATGTACCTTGTTTCGAAGCCCTATTTGTATAAGGCGCCATATTCTCCCAGCAAAGTAATGTAGGAGTAACTATACTCACAGTATTTTTGAGTTGTTTCGGGACGTTGCGAAGTTTAATTGAAGGCTGTGCAGTTTGGATAAATATATTCATTTCCATATTTTGCAGAGTAGTTATAAGTGGGGTTATTTTAAACAACATTAATTACATCGCTCAATGAGTTATCTGGAGGAAAGCCAGCCATTCCACTTCTAAAATACCATTAACACCAGATAAAATGTATAGAATCCCATATATTTTGGTTGATGAGATTTGACATTAAATCTTTCCTACTTTTAACTAATACCATAAAGTTATTGTCTAAATAGGGCCCTACTCCCAGAAACACTATGAACATCAGAATTGTTACATAGAAAAACCAATGTTTTAATATGATTCTTTTTGAGGGGTCCAACTATGAGCCTCGAAAATCTAACTCACCGTCGCGCTTCCGCTGTCTCTTCTCTTCCTTTATGCTGCTTTGCTGCCTCAAAGGGCCTGAACCTTGAAGGGATTGTTTCCAAGAACGAGGCACGGAAACACTGGGATCAAACTCCAATGCTTTCTCCCTTTTTTTGATGGACTGTGATTTGCCAATCAGTTTATCCGAAGCAGAGTCTTCTACATTGTCGTATCTTTAGAGTCCCAACACCATTTCGTTTATCACTGAACTTTTGCGTTGACGGTTGCTGCTTTTGGGGTAAATGGTGTTCTACCGATAGCCCATAAAGTTGTCCTTCATTATGATGTGGGAGTCATCATAGTTCTTAAGAATGTTAGAAACATAGTTGAGAGACTGTATCTCTTTTGCCGCCATCTCCGAGTCTATTGAAGTCATCAAATCGAAGACCTTTTCATGCAAGGTAAATCTCTTGTGCAGGAGGAGGCAGACTGGGACAAGCGATATTATGACCACAACTATCATACCGACAGATATAAAAAGACTAGACTGAATGTCTTTGTCTATCTGTTGGTCGATCTTCACCAAAAGGTTTGTGACGTTCTGTGCAGGAGAGAGGTCATCATAATTAGTAACATAAACCAGCAATGAATTTGTAAATAAATTATTTTGGAGCAGATTCATATCGACAATAAAGTTTAGTTAAACTTACAAATTAGTCCAGGTTGAATTCTTGGTGCTTATCATATGCACAGGATACTCCCACATCTGCTCAATACTCTCTGCTAAAAAATCAGAGCGATTTGATAGGACATAGAGGATAAGACTTTGCATATATCGCCCAAGCTTCTGGAAGAGAGAAACTGTTTCATTTTAGAAGTTTAATGATGGACCAATATAGCTGCTGATTTGTGTCATATTTAATTTATTGCTGTTAGGATCATAAGCGTTGAGATCTTAGAGATATAGCAAATAATCAACAGAGCTATGTGATATTTTCAGCAAGTTTAAAGTATCGTTGATGGGATTGCGGTCGAGCTTTGTATTGTCCCAGGAGAGACCTGTGGTGAGATAGGTCACCAAGTTAGCGGATAGACAAATTATAAGGACTATGAAAAAGATGATAAGAATGTAGCGGTAAATCGGGACGAGGCTTCCCTCTGAAAAGGCAGAAATCGTGTTAATGGAGGCGTTGCGGCTCTTCGAACTGGAAGTCGACTCGCTATCGTGGTTGACTATAGCATTTTGCATCATTTGCTTCAGTTCTTTAGCTATCTTGGTGGTTGGGTCATAGGCAGACCTCTTACTCTTATTTCCCTACTATTTCATGATCTCAACGTGAAGGGGAGGGTTTTTGAATGTCAAGTTAGGCTTTTCAGCGAACAGAGTGAGGAAGGGGGAGCTAACAGTGACGCTATAGCTGGCCGATTTCATCATCAGACTGAACTTTTCCTCCTTGATCATCTTCCTGGCTACCCAACTGTCACGTGCATCGGCCAAATACTTCTTGAGTTAGGGATGCTGCAATATTTCGTCAAAGAAACCATCCTCCTTTTCAGTAAGCTTCCCTTCCAGAGTGAGGAGAGCACTACTTGTTTTGTCATTTGAGTGTTTCATGATTGAGATAAAGGTGAGTCCCACCTCGACATCAAGCATGTATTTGATGCTGATGTGCCCTATCAGAAGAAAAGATCCCACTCCTTTGAAGGGAATTTTAAGTTCCTTGTGAATGACTTTGGAAGGAGAGATCTTTCTCAGTTGGTCGTTGTCGAAATTCAAAAGGTCGTTGAGTCGGTATTTGTGGACCTCTTTGTAGCTGTCGGGCACAAAGAAACTCAGCTCCTCTCCAATGAGCTACCTTTTGCTGATCTTAATCATGCGGCAAAGCCCCCGACTGACTGAGTCGATGACCAGTTTGTAGTCGTTCTGCAGGCCAAAGTCTTACTGATTGCTCGAATTTTATAAACCAAATTACTGCTGATCTTTAAAATGGCTCTTTTTGTCGTTCTAAAAGCGAACACGAATGGCGAAGGTTTCGGCCGTTTTGTTTTCCGAGACTTAAACCTCCTCGAGCAGTTTA
>Ga0302188_10000754_pt1 | contig 26620 bp, 16 predicted proteins | sample II_Bog_E2_1_FD_198783 | JGI IMG/M metagenome (GOLD analysis project Ga0302188, IMG submission 198783) | Peat permafrost microbial communities from Stordalen Mire near Abisko, Sweden - II_Bog_E2_1 | ecosystem: Environmental > Terrestrial > Soil > Wetlands > Peat | place: Sweden: Abisko...
ATGAACCAATAGTAAAATGCTTCCGGATTTGTTTTTTTTAGTTTATTTAGTTTTGTATTGTTGGGTTGTTCTATTTGCCATGTTGTCATATTTGTTTTGATGCTATACCGCTCAATTGCAGCTCCGGTTTGCATTAATGAGACCAAATAAGCTGTTCTTGCAGCATGTACGATTGCTTTTTCAATGTGGTAGGTCTCTGAAAATATATAACTTGTAATCTGTTTTAATCCTGAAAGTAATACTTCGAAATTGGCATTACCGACTGGTTGTCTTAGTGATATGGTTAAACAATTCTCAATAATGTCTTCCAATACGATATTTACGTCTTCTCCCATATTTCTATATTGAAGTTCAACTAAGGCAAAATCGGAAAATACTGAACTTACAACTGCCACATCATCTATTCTATCAAATATATTCCCAATATCATACAGTTGTTTGATTATCTCCTGACCCATTGTTTTTTCTCCTTTGTAGTAAGGAATTCCAGTAGTATTTGGTGCAAATGCAGTTAACTTGTCTCCCATAATGTTATTGAAATCCGGAGTTGTTGTTTGGATAATTTCTCCTTCGTGAGTAACAAATGTAGAAAGGATTGGAGTGGAAACAAGATTGTTATAGTGAATATCTTCAAACAAAATATCTAGTAAAACGAACTCTTCATCATTAGCTTTGAGTGAGTTTGGAAAGTAAAACTTGTAATGTGCTTTTTCAATTCCACTGTATGCATTGCGGTGTTGCTCCTCTGCTCTGGTAAACTTCTTTTTTGCTGCTATTTCGGACAATTCTTCTTTAAGATTTTCAATTTGTCCGGAAATAATAATATCAATATCTATTGAAAGTCTTTTAGTACTATTAAGCAACAACATTAGTGCAGTCCCACCTTTAAATACGAACTTAAGAGTTGATTCGCTCAATCCTTCTACCAGCATTAAAGCCCTAATAAGCTTTTGAACCAGTTCTTTATCTACTTTCTTAGTTCTTGCTATTTCAGTAATCCACTCGTTTGAAGTACAACTTTCTTGTATCATATTCTTGTAGAATTCTGACAGTAAATTCACTATACTGTCATTTTATAGTTTTGATAAATTCTTCAATTTGGTCTCTCTTAGCTTTTCTACTGGCAAATCTCAAAAGTTTATTGATATTTATTGTGTATTTTGAAAATGAATTGTTGAAGATCCGTGTTAACTCGTATCCTTGTAAAAATTCGAATTCTTTATCAGCAAATAAATCAACTAATAATTTCTCGATAGTTGTAGTTGCCACATTATTCACCATTTGAACTGGAGAACCTGTAACCAATGACCTTACTACAAGTACACTTTCTCCAAAATACACATCTTTGTTTGATTTTTCTTTTAATACAAACTTAAACTTTTCTCTGAGTTGTTCGAATACAGCATCAATAGCATCTCTTTCAACTTCAATATAATAAGTGTCTTTATTTGTTAGGTGTTGCGATATGGAATTTATTTCACTTATATGCCATATTATATACTTTAAGTATGGAAAAAATTTCTTCATTATATTATTAATTCTCAATGCCTTTCCAGAAATCTGAGGTATAAATCTGGTTTCATTTCCATATTTATATTTCCCTCTTCCAATTCTTTTGATAACCTCTGTTTTGACTAAAGTGTAAATTCTCCAATTTACAGTTGATTTTGCTACAGTTGGGTCAAAAGATTGATAAAATGCAATTATATCTTCCACTTGAAAATAATCTTTATCCCCAAATACTTCCTGCAGTTTTTCGATATGTAATTCAGTCTTTCTCATTTAAGAAATTATTTCTGCAAATATAACTATATATTGACAATAAACTTATTTTACTGTCAAAATATAGATTAAATTCGAATGTTTTTAGCCTTTTGCAATTAATGAATACATTTATATATTTTACGATAAAGGAAAAAATAACTTAATGTTTTATTTTAGTTGAAAATTCAGATATAACCCGACAACTGCCTGTAATATATACCGGTGCAGGAATATAGTGTAATAGTAACTTCGTTTTGGGGCGTTCTGGAAGAACTTATTGCCCTATACAGTATAAGTCATAGCTACGTTCATAATTTTGCTGTAAACCGCCTGTAATCTGTCAAATTTGGACTAAATAAGGGTGATAATAACAGGATAGGAAATGCATCTTTTTAAAGTCCGTATTATCAATTCTCCTTTCAATACTTGGGTTGCTTATGCCAACAGTGAAAATAAAAAGAATACTCCCAAAATAATGACAATACCAATTATCTTTGCAAAGAACCATAATATGGTTACACCGAACCAATCGTCCGAATCATAGTACTCTTTCATGCCTTTAATGGGTTCATGTTCCCAATATCTCTTGTTCATGATCGTATGTTTTTAATGTGTCAGTAATTTTGTCCGTTAAACAACTAATAGTATCTTAACTTTCAATTTCGTGTATTTTTTGGCAAGATATTGCATATTTTACGGTCATACAATTTAATCTGAGCTAGTTCATGTTTGGTTCTAAAATCAAAATACGAAGTATTTTCTTATCCGTAATTTATCCGCTCAATTAGTATACATCCGCGTTCTATTCTTAATTCTGGCTTGTCCAGGTTAGGTATAAGCGCTTAGGCCGCCCAAATTAAATGATTGATTTTAAAATGTATAATAAAATATAGGACCTCTTTTAGGGGAGCTATTCATCAAATGATACAGACTATTGTTACTATTTTTCAATTGCCTCCAGCTTTAGCTATTGTTACTATTTTTCAATTGCCTCCAGCTTTAGCTATTGTTACTATTTTTCAATTGACTCCAGCTTTAGCTGGAGGATGATTATGCATTAAATATTGGCTTTAGCCGAATGTATTATTTCTCAATCCATTTAATATCAGTTGATATGAATTTGGCTAAAGCCTCAATAACCATTTAAATCAAATTCTCCAGCTAAAGCAGGAGTCAATTGATGAAGAAAAATGGGCGGTCTAAGCGCCTATACCTAACAACTTATATTACATAATTTTGCGCCCATCAGCCAACCATCTGTCCGTTCCAGCCCTTTCAAACCGTTTATACATTTCAAAAAGTTTAAAATGACTGCTTCGTGGTTCTGATACTGAGAAATCAATAGGATTCGCCCACTTAATCAGTCTCTCTTCGTATTCTTTTACGGCATTCTGTATAACAGGTAGATTATTATCAGATTGCCGGTAATCGAATTCAATGAATACATCTCCTATCATTCCTGCTTTTTCGGAAGTGATGATCAATGCCAGGAAATCAATGCCATTACAATACAATATAAAATCCTGCTTTTTTTGAACTCCTGTTTTGATAGCATTCCTCAATGAAATACCCCGTATATAAACCGATATTTCATCACGGGAATCTATATCTCCTTTAAAATCTGTTTCTATGACACCACCCCGTAATTCAGTACAGTAACATTGAAACAATTTCTTTGCTTCATAAACCAGTTGCGCTTGTGCCTTGTCCTTTTGATTTTCCGTCATTCCCCTGCGAGATGCGGAAACAAGGGCAAAAGCATGACCATTTTTTATATTCCGCCATGTAAATGAATTACAACCAAGTTTCAGGCTTTTGCAATAACAAAGATCTAAAAAGGGTTGACCTGTAGTAGTTTCCATAGTGTTAATTTTTATATTGCACTATTTGTGAATAATGAATTTTCCGTCTCTTATTTCTACTGTTTTACTTCTGGTAATTAAGGTGGCATTATCATAAGTATAAACTACCGAACAGCCCAGTCCGGTTCTGACTTTTGCTGAATCATGCGCTCTAATGATTGAATTACTCAACGTTTCAATGGTAGAGTGTTCGTATGCACTATGTGTACCTCCTATGCAGGAAACAATTGAATGTCCGAAACACTGAGATGTTGAACAACCAATGTCATTCACAACTGCATCGCCACATGCAGTAATATCCTCAAGTGTCGTGTAATGAATCCCTTCTACAAAAATACCGGCTGCACTTAATTCTTTTTCTCTGAAATATTCTTTTAGAAAATCAACTGTAATCACTTTTTCTCTCCATAAATTATCAAAATCTTTTATTATAGCTTTCAATAATAAACTCTTCAAATCGTCATTTACTTTCAGTTCGATTTCAGGGATAAAAGCTCCCTTTTCTTTCGCTCTCTGAATGATGATTTCTTGAATTTCGAATACACTTTTCATATTTTCGTATTTTAATATTGTTACTTAAAACTATCTTATTAGTTCATTAAATATTTGTTTCTCAGGGAATCTCTTTTCTCTATTTCACTGTCTAAAAAACCTGAAATATGCAAGTCCATTTCTTCCAGGTCCATTAACCGAATGTCGGTATCGTCTTTTACACCGGTGTAATAATTTGTAAATATTTGGGATATAGATACACCATCACAATACAATCTTGTCAGATAAAAATCTTTCATACTATCATAAAAGTTTATTTTATCTTCTATATCGAAATCAACAAACCCTTTTTCATTCAACTTCTTTATTTTCCAGATGCTTTCCTGAATAATCAGATTTTTAAGATTAGTTATCCGCTTGTCCATAATCTTTAAGTTTTAAATTGGTTAAATTAATTTTCATCCTGGTTATTCTTATTTATCATAACTAAACCCGTAATTCACAAAGCAATATTGACTGCTTTTCTTTAATGTGCTATCCTTCTTGTTAAACCCGGTGATAAATTGCGAATACAGTTCATAAAGTTCATCTTCTGTAAGTTTCTCAATATCTTCATTCAAAAAGATAAGACTACTTCCATTGATATGATCCCAATACCACAGTTCAAATTTTGCCGTAATACCATTCCGTTCTACAAGTTCAGTATACAAAATCTTTGTATCCGGCTCCACATTTACGTCTTTAAAATCTTCAATGCCTCTCATCTCATTTGTTTTTAGTGAATTAAGTTCTTCAAAATCCATTTACCCTGTGATACTTTTTAATCTCAATTGGAAACAAAAAACCCATAGACCGTAGAATGAAATTCAGGTGTATGGGCATTTTTTACCTGAGCAAATTATTTTATTCTTTAGCTAAAAAGCTCACATCTGCGTAAATTTATACGCCTTACCACCGTGGCTACTTTGATTTTGCTCAAATCAACATGACTCGGAAGGTTACCATTTTTAAAATGATTATCTGGATGTTATATCTTCAAATTCTCCGCTGAGAATCTGTTTGTAAAAATAATGCAAAGGCCGCTATTTCACAAATGGAATTTGTTAAATGTGATAGTTGAATAGTTAATTTGCAGTGCGGGTGCTAAAATTTAAACGTTACAGGCTTATTTGACATAATTTTTGCCCCCGGATTTGAACTTATTGGCATATTACCATCTTGTTCTCGTAATTAATTTTTTTTCTGAAGATTTCATCCAGTTCAATTATGCTTTTGGCTGAAGGTTTCTTATAATAAATACCGGTAATTCCAGAGGATCTAACCCCTCTCAAGAACACATAAATTACTCCTCCAAAATGTTTGTCATAATCAAAATTAATCATCTTCTGAGCCAGGTACCGTTTCATGGCTACAGTATAGATTAAATATTGTAAATGATAATTACTACCTGTCATGGCTTCTTCCATTCCAGCCTCGTTATAGCTTTCTATATTGTTACCAAGTTGATTCGACTTCCAGTCCAGAATGTAAAACTTCCCATTATGTTCAAAAACCAAGTCGATAAAGCCATTCATTAATCCTTCGATATCGACTTCGCCGTTCAGTTTTGCTTCTGTTGCAAGTACTTTGGCTACAGCGGTTTTATTTACATTTTCGAATGAGAATAGGAATTCTAGCTCTGGCACTTTCTGTTCATTACTAATACTTTGCAAATTAAACTTATCATCTGATGTGCCAATCTCAGTAGTCATTACTTCTTTCACCAATTGCAGAAAATGATGTATGGCGTCCTCTTTGATAATATTGGAATAATACCTTGAAGCATCAATGATGGTCTGCTCCCATGAAGCTTCATCGTTAAAGTTGAGATGTTCAAAAATACTATGTAAAGCAGTACCAACATTTGCACCTCTTCCGAGTGTCTGAAAGATAAACCCGTCGTAATCGCCATTCAGTTCTTCTTTGGTAAAAGGAGCAGTAAAATGGGCACTGCTTAACCCACTAAAACTATGGATACCAAATTTATTCTTAATCTCGATAGTTGGTGTTGGGCGAGGGGAAAATGTTTGTAGATTGACTGACTGACTGGTATATCGGCTGACAGCTGGCTCTTTCACTACGTTAAGTTCAAAGAGTTGAGATTGAGTGTCCAAAAAAGGTTGAATAGACGTATTATTTAAATGATCGTTTATACATATGTAATTTTTGTACTGAGCCCTGGTCAAAGCAACGTAGATTAAACGACGGTTTTCCTGTTCGTTCTGGGTTTTGTATAGTTCCATTTGCTCATCAGTAGGGGTTACCGTAAATTTATAAGCATCACCTTCCCTGAAATCAATGAATTCATAATCTTTTACCTTCAAATCAAGAAAAGGAGCAAACACAATTTTATAAGTTAATCCTTTAGCTCTGTGAACTGTTGATATCTGTACTGCATTATCTTCAGATTCTATGCGTTGTTCATAACCTTCAGATTTATTCTCTTTCTCTCGCTGCATCCAGATAACCAATTCTTCCGGACTATATTTTGTTTCTAAAGTCTTTTGATTTAAAAGTTCTGCTAACTGATAGAAATTGGAAAGTGTGCGTTGACCTGCTATTCCATTACTGAGGCAATTTGAACGAACATTATATTTGTCAAATACCGAGGATAACATATTGTAAATGCCGTTGTCTAGCCACTCTATTCTGAATGAACGGAATATTTCTAAATGTACCTCATCATCGAGGGAATTGATTTGTTCCAGATTAAACCCAAATGCATTATTAAATAATATTTTATTGATGGTACCATGATTGGATTGCAGCACACCATTCATCAACGTTAAAATTAGTTGTGCTTCATCAGACTGCAATATCGATGATTCATCAATAGTAATAGCTGGAACATTTATAGCAGAGAGTGCTTTTTTTATCTCTTTTGCTTGAATGTTCGTACGTGTTAGCACTGCAATATCAGCAGGTCGTATTCTACGGTTGTCTATCAGTATTTTTTCATCCGTTAGAAGTCTTAGAATTTCCTGAGAAACAAAGTGATTAATTTTATCGTTCTTGTTAAAGTGATTGATGGCCACCGGAATAACAATCTGATTATTTTCGGTCATAACACCTAAATTTGTAGCACCATTTTCAACAATCTTATAGCCAATTTCGGTATCGTAAAAAGGATCTACAATGCCAAAAAATGCATTCATTCCTTTGATCAGCTCTTCGGTTGAACGGAAATTGCGATTCATTGTAAGTATGTTTTGAACATTATTTTTCGCTTCTTTATAGGTGTTTATGTCTGCTTTCCGCCACCCGTATATTGACTGTTTGGGGTCGCCAATGTAAAACACGGTGCGATGTTCGTTGAAAAGACGGCTGAATATTTCGTATTGTTTTCGGTCAGTATCCTGAAATTCATCAATGTATGCTGCATCATATTGTTTTAATATTACCTCATTCACCCGATTGTCCTGTATAGCTTCGTGCAGTTTGGTGATTAAATCATCGAATGTAATTATTCCTTTTTCTGTTTTACGCTCTTTAATCTGAGTTATTACTTTTTCTATTAATTCAGAATAAATAATATTTACATATTTCTGAAATAAATCTGAATTAATATTAGATGCCTCCTGTATTGCATTTACCAATGCTAACTCGGTTGGAAAATGAGCGGAAAAATATACCGGTGGTTTCTTAGCAACTTCCCGAAATGTTATAGCAAAAGTATCCGGGCTATTATTTTTTTGAATGAAATTAAAAGAGTGTCCTTTATCGCCTCCCTGACCACTAATTGTATCCCAATTTGTATTGACATGGTTTATATAAGCATTTTCTGTCAATTCAATATTTCTTATTGATATAGCAATATCATTCAATACAGTTTGTTTATCAGCAGCTTCAAATACAAATTCCTTGTCATCGAGTGATTTATAAATAACATTCTTAATTTTATCCCTGGATATAATTTCAGTCAAATGCCTGAATATTTCCACATTAGACAATGTATTTAACTCCGACCTCCAATAGTTATTTACAAAATACATTATTAAATCGTCAGTGTCTGTCATTAATTCAGCTTCAAACGACTCTTTTGTTTCGAAAGGATATTGCGAAATAACCTGTTGACAAAAGCTATGAATAGTCAACACTGAAAGATTGTCAAGACTTTGTACTGCATCACGAAGTAATCTTACTTTCTCAGGATTGGTATCACCGACGACCTCTTTAATGGTGGCATCATCAATCACTGAACCGCAGGCATATTTATAGGCTTTACGAACAAACTTACGGATACGCGATTCCAATTCGGCAATAGCTGCCTTGGTAAATGTTACCATCAGTATCTTCTCAACCGGAATTTGTTTTTCCAGTATCAGGCGCAGCACCAAAATGGCGATTGAATAGGTCTTACCTGTTCCTGCACTGGCTTCTATTAAATTGGAGCCTTCGAGTTGAACTCGTTTTACATCAAACTGACTATGAGTTGGCATGGCTTAATCTATTAAATATTCAATAAACTGGCAATAACTTTTATCACTTCAAAATTTTTATCATCGAAACTATCGAAAGATCCTTCTTCATACAACCTTTGGAGATATGGATCGGGAGGTAGGTTGGAGAAAGTATTTCCATTGGCTTGATCTATCATTTTTTTCAAAACATCCTCAACGGTTTTTTTAGGATTTGAAGCTACTTCAGCAGCCTCCAACGTAAATTTCAACGGTTCTAAACGTCCGGTTTTTAAATAGTACATCAAATTATTAAGTTTGTCAATTGCTTCTTTATCAGTTAAACAGGGCAAATTGGTAACGTTACCATTTAAATCGATAAATAAAGCACTCTCAATTTTATTTTCAGCACATAATATAAGTATTTTCAGGTATGCACCCACTTTATATTTGAGAGCATTCTTTGATACTGTATAAGCTACATACTGCCTGTCATACACATTATTTATAGTACCTGTTATACGAACATTATCTATAGGAAGGTCAATAATAATATTTTGTTCGTCTTTCCCTTTCGTTAGCAACTCATACTGCACTTTTAGTTCAGAAATCTTTTCCCACTGATCCTCCACAGTAATGCGTCCCATATTTTTCAATGGAAGTTTTCCCTGTTTTATTTCCCTGTTTAGATAGATCTCAAGTTCATTTTCACGCAAAAGATCTTCCTTTACCACCCATTGCTGCAATCCATTCAACTCGAACAATTCTGTCTCAGGCAAGTTGTCATCCTGCTCATTGTAATAAATTTCAAGAACAGAATTGAAATACCATTTAATTGGATGTTCAAAGAATTTTAAAAATGAATTAAGTGGCATCTCTATCAATTCTGTTCTAACGGATTCTTTAGACTCAAAGGAAGTTGGCTTTGAAGTATAAAGGTAGGTAAACAATCGTTTGTCGTCTGCCCTATACTTTGAACCAAACCCCTGCAATGGATGCTCAACGGCTTTAATTTTGGTGTATTCCATCAACGTATCCAACACGATGGAAGGCGGAATTTCGCTATTGTCTTTGATGCTTTGTCCGATATAACTTAAATACATTTTTTCGCGGGCAGCTAATAATGTATCCAAAAACAATAACTTATCGGTATCCTTTTTCGAACGGTCACCCGGAATATAGGTCCCCATCAAATCAAAACCCATTTTTCTGTCCTGACGTGGAAATATACCGTTGTTGAGTCCTAAGAAACAAATCACTTTGTAGGGTATTCCTCGTACTGAAACGGGTGAAGTTACAGTTACCCTACCTGTATTGAGTTTTATTTCTCCCGGTTCGGTAAATAATTTGGATTTTAATTCCGACAGAAACAAGGCAAAGGGCACCTTTTCTTGCATTTCCAGCTGATCGATAAACGACAAAGCCCTATAAATGGTTGAAACTTCATCCCTGTCTTCTTTACTAAAATCGTCGGTATAAATCAGTTGCCCAATGACCTCTTCAAACAAAAACAATTTCCATTCGCCTAAGGTACGGTCAGTATTTTCAACTTCCAGAATCAGACATAAACAATCAAAAAAGCCTTTTAGCCGAAACATATCATGACTGGCAGAAGCTTCTGCATCCCTGAAAGGGTATTTGCCTTCAAACTCCTCATCGGAAAGAATAGCATATCCCAATATTATCTTCTCAAAACCATATTCCCAACTGACAAAATGGGTGTCATCGTCAGTATTGTTTGATTTCCCGAAGCGAATATTAACTTTATTGACTACAGAACGAATGTAACCGCAATCGACAACCTGAAACTGCTTTTTAATTCTTTTTTGTTCCAATAGGCTGACTACTTTTTCAGAGGTTAAATCTTCTGATGTAAAAGTTAGGATATGTTCCAGGGTAGACACAATGTTTTCACCACTGTTGTTGGCAGCCCCAGACACCTGAAAAGGAATCTTAACCGGTGCATTGCGAAATACTGCTTTCACAAAAGGAGAGTATGTGTCAATGTCGGTAGTCATAACCAATACATCCCTTGGTTGCAACGTTGAATCCTTTTCAAATAAATCCAATAAATAATTATAAAGGCATTCCACTTCGCGGACAGGGGTGTAACACGAGTTGATCTGAATTGAATCGTCTCCGATAAATTCTAATTTATCTGCACTATTTGTAAATATGCTGTTTTGTAATTGCCCTAAAAGGGTGCATCCGGTAGATGGGAGTATCTCGACTTGAATTATTCCCAGCAGTTCTATCAACTCCTTTGCTTTAGCTCCATAACTGATTAACAGGTCGTTTTTAAATATGCCCGTGTTTGTTGGCAGACATAGGTATGCTTCTACTGTTGTACATGACGCTAATGCTCTGAAAAAGTCTATATGAAAGGGAGTAAAAATTGAAATACCGAATAAGGAAATGTGCGGAAAGTTTTTCTGAATGAGCTCTTTATTTGTTTTTAATGCTACTAAAAGTTCTTCTTTTATGTTACCTTTCGACTGCACATCTAATTTCTTCCAGAGCCATTGTTGCCATTTTTCAGCTGCATTGTCGGTCATGAAGTTGATATTATCCCATGATGCTATCATTTCCGGTCGATACAACTGATACTGATCAAACAAGTCGGCTATTTTGGTAGCCAAATCGAACCGGCGCTTAGGATTCTCGTAGTAGTATTGAGCAACGTCCGTAAATTGTGCAGTAAACGCTTCGCTGTCCAATAAGCCATAGATAGTATATTTATTGTTGTCAAACTGATTAGACATGGATTTACCGAACAACAATTTGTAGATTTCTGCAAACAACCCATCCTGATTTTGAAATTGAAATTGCGCCAACACACCGTTACGTTGCGCCAATTCTGTTTTTAGCCATGCATTCATACCCGAAGTTTGAGTAACAATCACTTCTTTAGCAAATACCCCGTTTTCTGATTTCGAAATCTTATCAGCGAGCAATTGGCACAGTTGATCTAAACGATTGGAAACAATTTTTTTCATATAAATCAGCTGTTTAATAAACGTTGTTCTAATCCCGATGATCTTAATACTTCGTTCTTTATACTGCTCATTAATGTTTCTTCTGATGTTTGGAGCAACACGTTGGTTTTAGCGCGCGTAACACCGGTGTACAATAACTCACGTGTTAAAAGTTTACCTGTTGGCTTTTCAGGCAGGATGACCACCACATGTTCAAATTCAGAGCCCTGGCTCTTGTGAATGGTCATGGCAAAAACTGATTCAAAATCATTCAAATAACCGGCCTGAATCTTTTTGATCTCCCCATCAGTACTTTCAAAGTGTGCAAAAAGTGTTTCTCCAACCTTTCTTACAAGGCCTACATCGCCATTAAAAATACCAAGATCGTAATTATTCCGGGTAATTATAATGGGTTGATTATGATAAAACCCTTCTTTGGGATTAAAAACAGCTGCATTGTTTATCCTGTTTTTCAGAATCCTTTCAATACGCTTATTTGTCTCAGCTACACTGTACTTATTTTCACGGGTAACACACAAAAAACGAACCTTATTCAGTTTTTGCAATGCAGTTTCAATATCCGACTCCTTTATAAATTCCAGGTATTCCAGGGCGTATTTTTCGAACTGTTTGTCGTCGTATTGTATATCAATTGTCAACTGCTCATCATCCCGGTAATCTTCGATGCTACTGAATGTACCCTGAATCACCTCTTTACTGAATTTACCAATTCCCTTTTCCGAATCGAAACGATAACTATGCTCTTTAAATTCAATGTTATCTTTTAATAAATCAGCCTCTTTTGCCCGGCAAATATCGCCAAACACTGAGCCGGCTTCTACCGAAGCTAATTGATCTTTATCACCCAACAAAAATAGTTGAGCAGTATCAGGTATGGCATTCAGCAGTTTAGCCATCAATGCGCCGTCAATCATCGAACATTCGTCAACAATGACCGCATCATAAGGTAAACGGTTTTTTTCGTCGTATTTAAAAAAAACACTGTCTCTCTGATAGCCTAATAATCGATGGATGGTTTTCGCTTTCAGACTAACAAGAATATCTTTAATGTTGGGGTCAATATTGTTTTTAGAGTCTTCTGCAAAATTCTTTATGGACTCATTCAAACGTACTGCCGCTTTACCTGTTGGTGCAGCCAAAGCTACTTTCAGCTCCGGATTTTTGTTGAATAAATTCATCAGTTCTGTGGATACACTATAGGTCTTTCCTGTTCCAGGACCTCCGGTGATAATACGGAAGGAATTTTGTAAGCGGTTGAGATTCCTGATAATCTGCGTTTCGTAAAAAAAATAACGTTGTAGATAGGCTTTTCCCCTGTGAATTACAAAAGGCTTAAGTACTTCGGCATTCATAGTCACATACTTACTTTCCTTACATTGCACAGTAAATACTTCAGGGCTTACATGATATGGAGAATCTAAATTCTCAATGAATGACAATTCCTTTTTATAATCTTCAATATCGACACTAATATGCCCGTCAGCCAGTTTGCACGAAAGCGCATACGCCAGCGCTTCTGAACCTTTAAAATAGTCAGAAAAAATTTTGTGAACATCCATAATATTAAACTGATTATTTAAATTTTTCCCGGGTTTATTAAGCTACAACCGGGCCCTGATAGTGTGCTTATGCCACCATTGCCTTTTACTACTTCAATTTTAGCATTGATACGTTCTTTTAATGAGCCTACGTGAGAAATGACCCCAATAAGTTTACCTTCCTGATGAAGGCTGGACAAAGCATCGAGGGCTATCTCAAGAGTTTCTTCATCGAGTGTGCCAAAACCTTCATCTAAGAAAAGGGTGTCTATTCTGACATTTTTGCTTGACATGCCGGATAGCCCTAAGGCTAAGGCCAGGCTAATAATAAATGATTCGCCCCCGCTAAGGTTTTTTGTAGAACGACATTCACCGGCCTGATAATTGTCAATGATATTCAAATCTAACGGCTCATTCGTATCCCTGGTTAACAGATATCGATCGGTTAATTTGATGAGTTGTTTGTTTGCATGAGAAACCATGATCTCAAAGGTTATTCCCTGAGCAAAACGACTATATTTAGCTCCGTCCTTTTGACCGATTAAACCATTCAGCGCTTCCCATTTTTTGCTGATAACCCGCTGCTGTTCAAGTTTTTTTATTTTCTCACCCTGTTCATTTTTTGCAATCTCATTATCTTTTAATTTCTGATTAATTGCTCCTATTCTTTCTTTTATTGTTGAGATTTTTGCATCTGTTTCGTTCAGCTCTTCTTTCAATACTTCCAAAGGTTGGTCAGTAAGCATTTTACTTTGCTCTGTCAGAAGACTTTTTTCCCTATCCGATTTCCGGGTAGTCATTTCAGCTGTTTTATCGTCTAATGCTTTTGATTTGAGTGATAATGTATCACGCAATTCCTTCTCTATCCTGCCTGCAGAAAATTCGGTCTCATCGGTAAATTCTGCTTTTGACAGCGATTTCAAAAAAATCAACTCTAATTGTTCAAGTTCACTTTTTCGTTTAGAGATAGATCCATTTAACTCCTGAATACGATTTTCAAGCGTCTCCAATTCTTTTTTCAGTCCCGATAATAATGTACTGGCGATTCTTTCAGCTATGTTGGCATTTTCAATGACTTTATTTAGTCGCAACTCTTCTACTGATGGGTCTTTTAAGTCATATAGGGCTGTTTTTTTTTCTTTTAGTCCGGTCAGTTCAATGTTGATACGATCATATTTTAGTTGCTCGCCTGACAAACTGTTTTTGGCTGACAAAAGCAAGGCATCCTGAGTTGCAATATTTGCTTTATAGCCATTCATCTGAGTTTCCGAATCTGTTTTAAGCAGTTGGTTTTTATTCCAATTTGTCAAACGGGTTTGTAATGTGGAAATTAGGGTATCAGTAGTATCAACCTTGTCAATACCATAAGGCTGTAACGTTTTTATTATTTCAGTTTGAAGCGTAGATAATGATGTACTTGCAATTTTTTCTGCCTCCAGGGTTTTTGTGAGATTCGTTTGACAATTGATCAAATCATTCTTTAAAATAGTCAAACGGCTTTCTGCAGTATTTAAAGCATTTAACGAGTCCGATTCAGATTTTTCAGCCAACAACAACTCACTATCCAGTTTCTCAATATCGCCGATAAACTTTTTCAGCTTTGAAATCTGCTGTTCTGTTTCGTCCAAATCAGGTATGTTCCCCTGTGCATAAGGGTGGTGAACTGATCCACAAAGCGGGCATTCATGACCATCTTCCAACGATTTACGGTGAGTTTCAAGGCTTTTTATCTTGTTAAGTAGAACATTTTTTTCATTCAATTTTTCTAAATCTCTTCTGTATTCGGCAAGTGGCCTGTTTTCAAGAAGTGCATTTATTTCGGTCTGCTTGTTTGTAACCAGCGTCTTTGCACCGGCATGTTTGTCTTGAGCCGATTCCAGTATTAACTGTTGGCTTTCAACCTGCTTATTTGCAATATTCCAATTCTGTTGAACTAAGTTGCTTTGAATTCTACTGGTGGCATGCACTTTTCTCTGCTCGTCAAGACCAGTGATTGACAGTTTTATAACAGCAAGTTGTTGAATAAGCGATTCATCAGATATATTTTCGCTGATATAGTTTTTGGCAGCTTCAGCTTGCTTTTGTGTTGATGCAATCTTACTGTTCAAACTTGTAATTTCACTTTCGCTTTTTGCTATGCTACTTGCAAAGTTATTTAACGTGGCTTTTGAAGCAGATAAATTATTTTCCGCATTTTTCAACTCCACATCTATTTCTCTGACTTTTTTTATAGTTTCTCTTTCAATGATGGCATCGGAATTGATCTTTTTCAATGAATCTATGGCAGCAGTAGCATTGATGGCACCCGTTTCAATTTTATCTTTTAGTCCTGGAAGTTGTTGTTCTTTAGTGGCAAACTCGGTTTTTTCATTATTTTGAATTGACCGCACACTTGTCAGTTTTGCATATTCAGCTTCTATTTCGAAGGCACAATTAGCTTTGACCAATATTTCCCTGTCGGGTATAAAAGCGTGAACTGCAAATTCATGAGCTTCCTCTTCTTGCACTATGTTCTGAATCTCTTTTTTTAGTTTGTCAATCTCATTGAGCCATTTTATAAAATTTTCAACTTGTGCCTTTGAGTTGTTCAGAGTAAAGTCGCTTTCTTTTCTTTCGTTTAATTCAGTACTTAGTAACTCAACTTCCTCATTATTTAGAATATGAATGCCTTCAGTTTCTGCTTTTATTATTTCAAGTTTGTTGAATTCGGATTTATTGCGTTCAAAAACAAGTGCCGAAATTGTGCTATAGATTTCTGTACCCGTGATTTCCTCCAAAATAGGGGCACGTTCGCCGGCATTAGCTTGAAGAAACTTAGCAAAACCACCTTGAGCCAATAGCATGGATTGGGTAAAACGATTGAAGTCCATACCGGTACGTTCGATGGTGGCTGCAGCTGTTTCCTTAATTTTCGAGGCTATTATTTTTCCGGTAACGTAATCTGAAATTTCGAAATTCGCATTTTGTAATGTCAATGATCTGTTAGCCCTGGTCTGACTCCAATAGCATTTGAATTTTCCTTTGTTCGATTCAAAAACCACTTCAGCAAAACACTCTTTTGTTCTTCTGGACATGATTTCATTTGACGTAGTCGTTATTCTGTCTAAACGTGGCGTTCTTCCATATAATGCAAGACAAATAGCATCCAGAATAGTCGATTTTCCTGCACCGGTTGGACCTGATATGGCAAAAATTCCATCAGCAGTATATTGGGGATGCATAAAGTCGATTTCCCATTCACCAACTAAAGAATTAAGATTTTTGAATCTGAGTGATAATATTTTCATAGCAACAATATTTAATTTGCGTTTATATCTTTATTTTCAATCTCAGCTAAAATCTCAAGGTAACAACCTCTGAGCTCATCCATCTTTTCTGTTTCAATTTTGTTGGCCACCAAACATCTCTCAAAGACATCTTTAGGATCAAGGTCTTCCAGCTCTTCTGCATCATAAGCTCTTGTCAAAACCAAAGTCTCCATCTGCTTATTTTTAAGACGAAGGATTTTCATTTCAGTGTTTGCAATTAATTCATTCACTTGCCCGTTCAAGTCACTTTCTATGGTCATTTGGGTACATTCAATCTCGAGCCAGGCTTTACTTTTAGCCTCTTTCAATAGCTGTATTTGAATGACTATTTCATTAAGACTGCCTTCTATTCTCACTAATTGCTGAAAGATTGGAATCTTATGTTCTATAATTGTTGTTTCATTTGCAAAGCATTCTACCACAATGACCTTTTTCTCCTGATTAGCCTCATTGAATCCCATTGGAATTGGCGAGCCTGAATATCTTGTGAATGTATCATTGCCCACAGACTGGGTCATATGCAAATGTCCGAGAGCCAAATAATTAAAACACTTCGGAAATATATTTTTTTCAACCTTTACAGCTGTACCAGCATATAAATCTCTTGTCCCATCCCCTTCGGTTACTACCCCTCCACTAGTGAACAGATGCCCCATACCGATAATCGGCACATTGTTCGCCTCTATTAATTTTTCTACAACTATTTCTCCAATCTGCTGATAATGTTTGGCAATTCCATTGATGAGGTTTTGTGATTTATCCACTATGCTTTCTCCAGTTTCTACCAATCGTACATCTTTGTCTCGTAAAAATGGAACAGCACAAACAATGGCTTCTATATTGCCCTCTGCATCTTTGAGTGTAATTATTTCATCTTCAACAAGGTCGGATATTTCACCCATTACATGTACATTTAATGCCTTAAGCAAATCTTTGGGTGCGTTTAATAAAGAAGGCGAATCGTGGTTGCCACCAATTATAACGACATGACGACAAAAAGACATCATGGTGCGGGATAAAAATTGGTAATATAATTCCTGTGCCCGATTACTTGGTGTCGTTGTATCAAATATATCGCCTGCAACCAGAAGTACATCTATCTTTTGTTCTTCGATAATCACGTTAAGCCACTTTAGAAAAGCTTCAAACTCTTCGTATCTTTTTTGTCCGTAAAGCATTCTACCCAAATGCCAGTCAGATGTGTGTAAAATTTTCATGTGCTGTAACTTTATTAATTTAATTTGCATATTCCTAAATATCAACGGGAAATAAAAAACCTATAGGCCGTAGAATAAAATTTAGGTGTATTGGCAAATTTTATCTGAGTAAAACGTTGTATTTTTTAGCTAAAAAGCTCCCATCTGCGTAAATTTATACGCTTTACCATCGTGGCTACTTTGATTTTGCTCAAATAAACATGACTCGGAAGGTTACCATTTTAAAATGATTATCTGGATGTTATATCTTCAGATTCTTCTCTGAGAATCTGATACAAAGGTACTTTTTTGTGCCATTTTGACAAATGGAATTTGTTAAATATTGTATTTGTTTACCACTAATACACTTTACTTGTCGTTTAAAATGGAAAACCTTGTTTTTAATAGAAATTACTCAAGAATTGATTCATTGTATGAAAAATGAAAACAAAATTAAATGAATATCTGTATAGTTGATTCATTTTGGTATTTGAGTAGATTGTTGAGAGCCAATTTAAACCTGAATTATAAAGACAAACTAAATTCTAATACTATAATTAAACTAATCTCAAAGTAAAATTTATTATTGTTCGTGATTTATTCGAGATCTTATCAATTCTTTCTCGATAACTCACATAATTAGCTACACCTTTAAACTTACAAGTTCTATTATTGACCATTTTAAATAATAAAATATCAACACCCATTTTTACTCTCGTATTACAATTTTGACCAAAAGTTTGGCTACCATTATTTGCATTTCCTTCTCCAAATAACACCCATTCATTTCCATCCTCACTTTTTTGTTCAATACCAGAATCAGTCATAAATATAATGACCACAGGGCTTTTATAAAAATAGGAGTTGTCTATCAAATTTAAACTCGCTTTATTTATAATTGGAGCAATGTCATATAGCTCATTTAAATTATAATTTGAACCTACAGTTTTTGAATTTACTGCAACGTCTTCAACTATTTTATCAGGAAAATGTTCCGTATTATCAACATAATCAAGATTCAGTTTTTTCTTTAAACTATTTATTTTTCCTTGAAGCTCAACTAAATTAGCTTGTAATATATTCCCTTTTTTAATATATTCTTCAATGGCAATATCTACTTCGTTTGAATAGTTTTCTCTAAGCAATTCTACAATTCTATCTTTTGTAAAACAATTTGCCAATAATAAAGCATCCAAAGTATTTTGAACAGCCACATTGTTTGGGATAAAATCCAACACATGCATATTGCCTGAACTTTTATTAAATTCATCTTTGTATTTGGCATTGAGAATATTTAACTCATTGTATTTATCATCTTGTTCTTTTAATTTAAATTCTGCAACTTCATAATCTTCGGGTTCAAGCAATTTTATTGCATTGAGTATCTTTTCATTATCGTACTTTTCGAATTTTTTAAGCGTTTGATATAATATTTTAATCTCATTTTCGAAAAAATCTATAAGTTCAGATTTGTAATTCATTTGTTCCTCATAAAGTAGATTAGAACTACTTTTCGAATAAATCCGTAACAGTTCGGTGTAAAGTAAAGGAAGTAATTCATCAATTTTCAATGGTCTATCTATTGAGATTTCCTTTAATCTTATATTATTGATTACATGAGGTTTAATTCTTCTATTCGAATCAAGATTGATAATAAATTCACTAATTTTTTTGCTTAAATCAAATGTCTTTATTTCTCTGAATGGTTTATGGGATGAACTTTTAACTGCTAAGGTAACTTTTGACTCAAATACGAAATACACCAAATCATTCTCAGATAACTTATTGACACCTGTATTTTCATAATAAAAAGAACCAAGTCTTCTTTCAAACCAGTTAATATTATTTTCGCTGGCATTAATGAGATATAATGAACAATTCATAGAGATCTATTTATTTATGATTATAGACTAATATTTAACTATAAATCAATTTGCTTATATGCATAAATTGAAGATACAGTATTTTTAGGACAAACAAGCACTGGCCAATAAAAGGCAGCATCTCTCCAACCTTGATTTTCTCTATTTCCATTTTGCTTTAACAATATCAAAGTTGGTACTATATCTGCCGCTTCTCTTGACCATTTTAAATCTGTATTTCCATCGTCAGGTGCATCTTCAAAACTTACTCTATCTTCTCGTAATCTGCTCATATTTCTGTTAGTCCGATGTAAACATTTTATACTCTCTTTGTTTACTGAAAGTCGTTTTATAATTCCAATTAAACCTTCATGATTCCATTCTAATCCTTCATTATTATCAATTGGTCGGCTGTATGTATAGGTAGAAGCAATTAATTCAATAATAGCTATTGCTTTTTGCTTTTCTAAAATGAAAATCTCATCTTTCTTGTAATTAGGAGAGTTTTCAATTAAGAAATCTATTTTCTCAATTATTTTGAAAATATCTGTATTTGATTTCGTTTGAAAACCAATTGGTAGAACACGTTTACCAGCTTTCAAAGTTTCAGTTTCTGTAATTAATAAGCGTTGTGGCGAACAAGGACGTATACCACTATTAGGATCATAACAAATAAATATTGCAGAATCATCAGCTTCCGGGTTTCTAACCTTACGTTCAAATGCTTCACGTAATTCATTATCAAATTCAAACATCCTTTTCATTGCATTATAAATGCGTTGAGTTGTATAAAGTCTGGTTACAGCCATATCTTCTTTGCTACGGGCACCATACATACGAGCATGTTGTAATACTGTATCTTGCTGAAAATTATTTGGATTCCTACCATAAAAGAAAGCAATTAAGTTTTCGATGGTTAAACCTCTATCTAATACAAAACCGCCAATAAAAACATTGTATCCTGAACGCAATTTCAATTGTCCTTTGTTATCAAGTAAGTTTTCGACATCTTCAGTTGAGTTCACCATAGTTAAACTAAAGTCTTGATTTAGGATCGCCCGCCTAACTTCATTTAATACATTTTCCTTTTCAGGTAAAACACAACTTATTTCACCTTTTGCTCGTGCTTTTTCAATGGACAATTGAAAATTAAGGTAAGAATCAGATACAAGCATGTCAAAAATCTCACTCTTTGCTTCAATAGCATCTGTAAGCTTGGAAATTAGTGAATGTAATAAATCAAATTGCCACTTATGATTATCTTTAGTAATTTGAGTATGAATAATAAAGCTAGACTTGTATCGTTTGCCAATTGACTGCTGTTGAATAATACGAATAGCACCGGCCACCATATAGTTGATAAACGAAGTGCGAAAAGAATGAATATTTCGACTCGTTAACACGCCATCGATATAACGCTTGTCTCTTTGGCTTAAAACATCAAGTTCATTATCATTTACTCTCTCTAAAAGATGAGAATACATGGACTCTTTATTCTCTGAATCAACAAAATATTGTTCGCCACCAATATATTTATCATGAATTGGAACTAATACTGTAAATTCAGGTCTAATTGGAGAAATGCTACCACTTTCAAGTTGAATTTCTCCATGTGGCTGCAGATACAAAGAATAAGGTGTGGCAGTAACTTGCAGATAACGATAATCTGAAAGTTTGAGGCGAAGAGAATCAATTTGTTTTGATATTTTATTTTGGGTAGCGATGCCCTCTTTTGTAGAAAAACCAAAACTTGCAAAATCAGCTTCATCATCTACAAACAGAACCTTTTTTGATTTCATTAACGGATGAGAATTAAAAAGAGATAACAATCGTGCAAGATTGTTACTCTCCTTTTTACAAACAATAATGTGTTTTTGTGTATTTAATTCGTTCTGAGTAAAACTACTAATATTCATAATGTCATTTACTTGTACATCGCACGATTCTTCACCGACAGTATATAATTCATTATCTATAAATTCTTCAAACTCATCCTTCAAACGAATAACTGTTTGCTTTGCCAAAGCATTGGTTCCTTTGGTATAAACTATACAAATATCAAATCCTTTATCAAATGCAAGGCCTATTACACCAACAAAAGTTCGTGTTTTACCACTTTGTATCTTTCCCAACAGCATTCCTGGATTATTAACCTTTGTTGAAACTGGATTCAAAAGATGATACACCGATTTTTCAATACAACTTTGCAGTTCTGAATTGTAGCTTTTAGTTTCTTTGAATCGTTCGTATATTGATGTCAAATGTATTGGCGGGACTATTGAAGACTCAACTAATTTTAATTCCTCTAATCTAGATAATACCGCAGCATTGGGCAACATCCCAACTGACTTTAATTGTTCTATAAACTTTTGTAATTCTGCAACTGTTTGCATATTTATATTATTTATTTGTTTTTTTAGATTGTCATTAAATAACCTGTGTAAATATAAAGTGCTGCAAAATCAGTAGCATTTTTCATGTGTGATGCTTGTCCCATTTCTAGGTTTTCATCTGCAGAATTATGGGAGTAGAGATTTCTATACCAAATCAAGGTGTTTACTATTTTGGAGAACTTCAATTTTTCACAATTAATATCTTCTCTTGAAATATTTTTAGTGATTAATTTATAAGATTTTAAATCGGATAATTGTTGTATGTTATTTATTACTTCAACAAGTCCTGTTCTGTTCGATTCTAATCCGAAAGAAATTCTTAAATATGATTCAAAATTCGTCGTTAATTTTATAAGACAAGCTTCTCTATCATAATACCTTGTGTTATTGAACCAAATATTATGTATTGATTGAAGTAAAGAGTCAGCCCATTTACTTTTTCCATTTTTAGTGTATAACGTGTCAATAAAATTAGCTATGCCTTTATCAATTATATCATCAGACAATTTATATTCAAGTTTTATTTCTTCTCTGAGTTTAGAAATAAGTTCATCAGTATTATAAGTGTTAATTTTAGTAGCTGGATTTACAACAATTTTTTGTATTGAATTATTTTCATCAATTAGTTCTACCGATTCAATTTCTTCAATGACAGGAATCTCAACTTCTTCATTTGGTGCTTTGGGTTGTTCCTTTATTTTTGATAAATCAAGTTGAATTAAGCTGTTTCTTCCATTACTGATTTTTGTAAAAAACTCACAGTTGTTTATAATTTTATAGAATTGTGTGTCAGAAATATTATCAGGCATATATTCTTTAAATTCCTTCCAAAGCTCATTTATTTCACAGATAAAATTGGATTTTTTTAATAAATAGTCATATACTAAGGCACGTATATTTTTTCTATATTCAGGTTCCTTACGCTTTCCAAACTTTGAAAGATCTAAGCTGTTTGCAACTTCAAGATTAAGTGATATAATATATTTTTCTCCATTATTTACTGAAATTGCATCATAATCTTTAAGATATTCAATGTATTGGTCAAATCTCTGTATTCCTATTTTTTTTAATTCATATTTGTCCAGTTCACCATTAACGTCATTAAATAAAATTTCTTTTTCTTCGAGAGAATCTATTTTCGTTTTTAAAATTTTGATAATACTTACGAAAACTATCATCCCAATTTCTGTATTTCTTTTGACTAAAACAATATTTGGAAAAGAATAAATAAAGTCGGGGTGTACATATATTTTTTCATCATTCAATTTAGCCGGCAATATCTCTGATTTAGAAATGTATGTTTTTATAGTTGTATTATCATAATTGTATCCTATCTCAACTAACTTTGATTTAATGAACTCAAAAGTGCCAATACCCCCATTTTTACAAACTATCTTTGAAATTTCAGTCCATGCATTATCTTTATTTTTTTGTTCATTAGGGTTTTCAATATATTCCCAATACATTTTTCCAATAGGACGAAAGTGTATGTCTCCATTAAGATTGATAGATGTTTGGTTATCAATTCCAATTAATTCAGATGTTTCCCCATTTTGTTTAGATCTAATTCTGTATTCTTTGATAATTTCATTTCTTTGTAATTTTCCTCCAAGTTCATAAATAATGCGTTTAGCCTTGAGTTGAAATGAGGAAAGATATTGCCATTTTATCTGATATTTAACAAGTCCGTTTTCATCTTCTATTGATTCATAAAAATCATCTATTAATAATTCATTTATAAATTTTTTTTCGAAACAAAAATTTATATTTAGTTCATTTTTTGTATATTCATATACCAAAGTCGTTTCAAGTGGTATTACATAATTTTTTAAAGTCTGAAATAGAGCTCTATGATGATCCCTAAATGATCTCACTTCATTTTCATATATTAAATAATCTTTTTCTTCTATTTCAATTAATTCTAAATTAAATATCTCTGCAATTAGTTTTAATTTCGCTAAATCATACTCACTCTCCCTACAAATCAATTCTTTGAATTTGTCATTATACATTGACAGTTCAACAACACTTTGTAATCTTTTTAGAAAATCTGGATTAATTAAAATGTGATTTTCTGTAATACCTTTAAATAAACTCTTAACACAGATATTTTTATCAAGAACTGCACTTATACCTGACGTGGTATTTAGATCAACTTTAGGTAAAATTTCATCTAAACTATGAGCTTTACAATCAATCCCGAAATACCATTTAAGTATATTTGCATTGCGAGTAAGTATATCTGCATTACGAGCATAATCTTTTTCCCATCTGATTCCTAATCCTTTATTCATATTTACCAAATCCTCCAAACTTGAATAAATTGCGTCATAAAGAGACATTTCTTTATTGTATAATAAAGGCAATATAATTGGAGTAGGTTGAGGTGGAGTTTTATCACCATACTCTTTTTTGATCTCATCAACTAAATTTAAATAAACTGATGTAAAAGCTATTCCTTTCTGTGTCAATATTTTTTCTCTTTTTGAAATAAAATCGCGTAATGAAAAAATTTCCATATTTTCGATGTCTTTCAATACTCTTTTTTCTTCTTTTTGTTTATTTGCAAAAAAAACTGATAAATATAATAAATATTCTTCCATAACTATTATTTGTGATTGTTAATATTATTCCAGATTTACCTACAAATTATTTCTTTTTTCAATTTACTTCAAAAGTATATTTAATCCCCATAATATCTCTTTACATAACATATAACCTGTGCTGGTGGCAAATGTAAACTCCTTAATTGTAATGAATAAGGTTCTTTTAATTCTTGTAAAAGTTTTAATTTCAGTTTATAGTCTTTTTCTGTTATCAGATTGTTGTTGTACGATTTTTTTAATTCATTACGTTGAATAATGATAGGCAGCATTTCCTCCCTTATTTTGTCGCGTTCTGCTATTAATTCTGCATGGTGTTTTTTCACGTAGTCGGCATTGTTGTGTATGTAGAGGCAGAAATCATAAAGGTCATACAACAGTTTTCGTGCGGTAAGTGTGCCGTAATCTCCTATATAATCGCATGTTCCACCAATCAGATGTTCGTCGGTCGCCGATTGAAACAATCCGTTAAAAGGAGCAAGGATTTCTACCGTAATAAGATGCTTCTTACGTTCGATGATACGTCCTTTTACATTATTTCCATTCACTTATAGAATCATTTTATTTAGATTTCTATAGTTCTTGATTTTCTAACAGAACCTCTTCATTTCGTTTATATATATCGTTAAGACTTATTAGACAGATTTTTTCAAAACATTCATTTACTACGTAATTAACAGTTAGAAAATTAATTATTAGTTTTGCCCTTTGGTTATCACTATTTCTATTTTTAATACTATTAGTTGTCTTATCTATATTTGAAGCACCGTTAAATATAATTGATTTGATCTTATTTTTCAAAGCTTTGTCAAGTATTTGTGCTAATTTTATAAATAAATCATTTATTCCTATACCATGATTTTCTTTTTCATTTATGGTACAAAAAAACTTATTATTAGTGTATTGGATGAAGCTCATTTCGTTGATAAATGGATCTGAAATATCAGATATCCTTTTGTATTTTACTTTAAACTCACTCCATGCAACAGACATTTGATTAAAACCGATATGTCCAAAAACAATAATTAAGTCGAAATTTTCATTTTGCTCAAAAATATTACCTTGTGCTAAGATTAGTTTCATATTGATTTAATAATTAAATTTCAAAAAATGATTATACACATTAGAAAATGATCATTTTGCTATATGTTGCCTATAATAAAATATTATATTCATGAACACATGTTTTTCCAAAGTTTACTTTTTACCTTTACTTTATTTAATTTGTGTGATCGAACCAATTTTATATTTTGTATGTTTGCAGTCACAAAAATCAGGTTATAAGTTATGCTAAAGATATTTAATCATTATATTTTCAATTACTTATAAATTAAAAGCAATTATACTATTTAAGATTTTAAATCATTTTGCTTTCTAATGAGAGTTCATTGTCATTATCTTCAGTCAATTCCAACGTCTTGATAGATTGTACAGCATTCCCTGCAATCCCCCTGATAGAGCCTACATTCCTACAGTATTCTCAAGGACTTTATCAATTTGTTTTTGACGTTTTGCCCAGGTTTTCATCAATGCTGTCTTTTCGGAGTTTAAGTCATCCTGCATTTGTTTAAAACCGGTTACTATAGCTTCTACCTGAGAATGAAATTCGTTTCCGGTCAGAAAGTCGTAAAGCATCACCATTTTGTCTCCCTTGTTTTCCTGGGTAGCCATAGCAGAATCTACCTGTATAATTCCTTGTCGTAATACTGCACACAGTCCTTTAAACTCATCGAAAGAGCATATCCAAACGCCATCCACCATGCCCATACGTTCCATATCTCTTGGATATACCTGGGTTACCAATACACTTGCATGGGCACCGGCACGAAATGTATCTTCCTTTAGTTTAGCTATCCAGTCACCGCCGAAGTTTTTTGTCCGTTTACTTTCATAGCATATCTTACCACAATTTTGATGGGTATGGGTATGCACAATTTGGATACAGTCTGCTCCGTTCGCTCCTTTTTTTACTTCATCGATGGTATCCAGAGGAAATTGAGTACGTAACCATTCTTCAATCGCCAGTTCCTGCACTTCGCCCTGCAACTGCATGGATCCCTGTTCGGCTTTACGTTTCATTTCTTCTGCCATAATTTTCTGGTCATTGAGTTGCTTTTTAAGCTCGTCAATTTTCAGGGCATATTCGTCTTCAACATGCAGTTTGATTTTT
>Ga0302188_10000755_pt1 | contig 26613 bp, 22 predicted proteins | sample II_Bog_E2_1_FD_198783 | JGI IMG/M metagenome (GOLD analysis project Ga0302188, IMG submission 198783) | Peat permafrost microbial communities from Stordalen Mire near Abisko, Sweden - II_Bog_E2_1 | ecosystem: Environmental > Terrestrial > Soil > Wetlands > Peat | place: Sweden: Abisko...
CGAAAGTTATCCCAGATCAATACTCGGCTTCGAGGATGAGAAACGTTGTTGAGCTGATACAGAACTGCGACCTGCTGCTATTTTAAAGATATTTCTCATTTATTTTTAATTATGAGCAGATTCATACAATGTAGGTCTGCTGAGGCAGAAATAAATATCATTCCCTTTTATTGTTATGAAGCAGATAATCAAATAATGTGGTTCACAAGATCAAATATCTCACTGGCCGCTGCCTCATGTTCGATAAGCACAAATTAGTGGCCTCCTTGGATAGGTGTAATCTTCTTATAAGCAGTGCATTTATCGAAATATTTTTAGCTCTGAATGCGATACATATCTGTTTGTATAGTATTCTATGAAGGCATCACTAACAATGGCACTTTTATGTCAGGCCAGTTTAAATAGATTTGTGAGTTTGGATAGGGTTCCACAGCTTGCTCTTCTTTGGCCAAACGGGACAGCCACTCAGTAGTTTGCATGTCTTTGAGTTCAGTCGCCTGACTATCCCAGAGATGCCCAGTGCGGTAGTAGGCCTCATAATATTAATTGAAAGTTTGATTCTAAATACCATTGCTTCCGAAAAAGAAATCAAATCCAAACGGTTAAATAACTCTAAAAATGTTAGCTATGAGTTCCGTGTGGACATTTTCAACTTCTGATGCATTTGCTATGACTGCTCCTAATGTTAGATAGTCAGGGTAGCCATCCATAAAGACCATTCCCACCACCTGCTGAGGATAATAATATTGATAGATTATGGATAACTCTACTCCTGCAGACCACCCTCCCATAATGATTTTTTAATCCTCATCTAAAATTTTGCTGAAAAGAAGATGGGTTATTTAGGCTTTGTACTGCGGGTTGACATTAGGCACAATTTTAGTGGACCTTCCATAGCCCAACCTATCATAGATGCAAGTTTTAATTCCTAGCTATTTTAAATCAGACGCGAGTGGCATGAAGCCAACCATATTACCACCTCCACCATGTTCCAGAACAACTGTCGGGTATTTGCTACTCGGAACATCTGAACAATACGCATGAAACGAAATGCTTTGATTTGTCAGAGGCAATTTCAAGTTATAAATCGAGCCTAATATAGGATAGGCTGTGTGATAGTAACAGACTGCGAAGGCGTTGGCTGTGAATAGAAGGATGAGAAGACCGTTGAAGAAACATAGAATATTTTTGCAAATGTTGGTCTTTTTCTTAATAAAAAATGGAGGAGCAGATCGAAAAGAAGAAGGGGTGTCTATATTATCTTACGTAAGGCCAGTCCGCATGCTAATGTTCTTGATCTCGCCGAACTCCATCCATAACTAGTTTTGGCTTCGCTCATACTTTATTTTTTACTATCTCAGAATCTTAACTCCAGCAACCACCCAGATCAAACACCACATATATATTTTGCACATTGTAAGAGCAACACTAGTGATTAGGCCCACCATAATTATCAAAACTCCCCAGCTCACATTGATTCTCCTTTCAATGGTTTTGTTTTCAGTCTTAAACACGAGCAAGGTGGCAAAGATGCCAATTACTATTGATGCGATTTGCGTGTAAGGTGCGTTGAGGATGGGAAAATAGAGAGGAGAGTATGTGGCGTAGAGTATATAGCAAAGTTGAATGAGTGTGACAACAATCCACGCGATGACCCAGCACTGTTTGTTCCCCATCTAATAAATATATGCTTTAAATCTGATGCGCTATCATTTTTATCATAGGAATTCGTATTATTATAGGTTGAAATTATCAGCAAATATCTTGTGGAATTAATTGTAAATATGATATCTTATATTTATAGCTTTTACATTATAACAGGATCTTGAGAAGATCAAACCAATTGATGGATATTAATACCAAAAACAGAATATTTGTCCATCAATTCAGTATCCTAAACTCACAACCAATCATTTATATAAGTGTGTTTGTCTGATATGTATTCGATCCTTGATCTTAAAAATAGGCTCAATCTCAATCAACAAGATAAGAGTTAGTCCAAAACCAAAAGAAAAATTATTAAAACAACCAATTGACAAACAAAATATACTTAAAACTCAAATATTCATCTTTCCCTGCAATTCAACTGACAGACCAGCTGATTTTTATCAATTATTTCTATAATTATTTCATTTATCAAAGGAAGAACTTTAAATAACACATGAACACCAACAACTAACCCAACGCCACCCCCCACCCTCCTTCGGCGTTACCCAACTATTCTTCAGACAGCGACAGCTAATTTGAGCCCCCTTGTTTATAAAATAAATGTGCCTCCAAACAGCTGAAGCTCAAAGAGTAAAAATTGAAAAAGAATAAAAAAAAGTTCAACTGTTCGGCCTGGACCCTTAGAGAGAGTGTTATCTACAAAAATTTCTTGAAATAAAACCAGGAACTTTTTGAAACTGATAACCGCTCTCGCAGATCAATGAGAATCAACGTCATGGTCAGTCAGCGCATCAAAACGCGGTCGTCCGATCAGTGTCGTAGCCACCACCAAAAGATGATGAAACGCCATGGAAGCATGGCTCAGATTATTCGTTATATCGAAGATCAGTAAGCCCTTCTTTAATAGATATAAATGGAAAAAACAGAGCCTATAAGCTTGGAAAAAATAACTCCTTCATTAAACAGTCAGAGTGGTCAGGAACCCATTCCGAATGAACCGTTACCCAATAAAACTGAAGGAATCTGGTCCTTTGTTGAAAGTGACGTCTGGCTGGTAGCTGAGAAATGAAGATCTCAGTGATATTTATTTATTTTGGGAACGAATCATCATTCCTTAATTGTTTGAAATCATCATTATTCAATTTATAATAAGATAACCATCATTTGGTATAAACCCCGAAGTCTTATACGTACTTGAAGTAAGGAAATGCGCACTTCAGAATATTAATTTCAGGGTCGATGTCCTTAGCGATCGCTTCCAGCACCATCATGTTGGTTAGAAGAGTCGCAAATTATCCATCCAGCTTCATCTTGTTTTGCCTTATAATTGTTAGCATATCGATAAACAAGTCCATCCCTTGGAGATTATCCAGTCCTTGGTTGTTAATAACACTGAACAAGTCAGTTAGTTGCTTGTGGTACTTCTCGAAAGTGCCACCGAGTATCTTTTGGCCTTCAAAGTTAGATAGACTGTAAATGAGCTCTGCGCAAATCTCTCCTCGGCCTTCAATGATTGATTTGATGAAGTTAACAAAATTTTTCTTGTCCTTTTCGTTGAGGGTAATAACCATTCCAACATCTATCAAGTTAACGACAATCTTTTCCTTATACTTCCTCAATAGATTTCTAATATCCTGTTCCTCCTTCCTGCTCTCAACATATAACTGTTTTATCTTTTCACTACTAAAAGTCCAAGACTTCAGTTAGGTCTCGATAGAATAGTATATCTCTTTTATGCTGTCCCTTATTTAGGTCAGAAAATTATAGGACTGCTCAGTGATCTCAATAAAGATGTTGCCTCCGTGACAGTCAGCGTGGATGAAGTTATTCTTCATCAGCATTTCGAAGAAAGTGGTGGATCCCAGTCGAGCAATGACCTTGTTTAGAGGATGCTTATTATACTCATAATAGGTAACTGGTACTCCTTCAACGAAAGTCTCAATCAACACTGAGTCCTTGGTGTTTTCCTAAAACGGAAAGGGGAACTTGATATCTCCGCGTGATTCAAACATCTTATTAAAGGTATTCAGATTTTTCATCTCGAAAGTGAAATCCAATTGTTCTGTTAGAGTCTTCTTTAAGGAGTGTTCGCTCACTGGTATTTCCATTGCTGGAGAAATAAAAGAAGCTAGATAACTCAGAAAAAACAGTAAGTTCACATCTCTCTCGATGTATTTGTCAACATCCGGATGGCGGACTTTCACTGCCACTTTTTTGCCCTTGTACATTGCTTTGTACACTTGGCTTACGGATCCGGAGGCTATTGGAATTGGGTTAAACTCTTCGAAGATATCCTCTATATTGCGTCCATATGCTTATTTGAAGTTGGCTTTAGTCGTTTAAAGGGAATGAGTCGGAGCATTTTCACGGAGATACTCGAATTTAGACGCCAGGTCAGGCCCGATAATATCTCTTCTATGGCTAAGATATTGAAATGCCTTGATGAACACAACTCCGGATCTCTCAATTGCCTTAACAAAGAGATCCATCCAATAGTTTTAGGTTCGCTTGAACAGAAGCAGAGGGAGTGTGACGATAGGAGGCAAAAATATTATCAACAACTGAAAGAATCGGACCACATGTATAATGGCAAACCAGATTCTTGAGAGGAAGGATTTTTCGATAGTCATAACAGGTAATACTTTCTGGCTACTATCCTTTTGCTAATCTACTTCGGTCTCTTTCTTTTATTACTGCAGATTTATGGTTGCTGGCATGAAGGCCAGATAGGTAGTTGCGAAGAGGGAAGCCTTCGCCCCTCTGCTTAAGTGGTGGTTGTTAAAGAAGTGCCTATTTTTGCTTAAGAAGGGGAAAGCTCGAGAAGCCAGGCTGCAACTGAACAACCGGCGAAACATTATGAGGAATGTAGAATATATTTTATGGTGAGCTTATTGCTCTAGAATTTATTAATACATTCCAATCAAATCCAATCAAAGCTCGCTCTCAACTGACTACTATGAGGGCTATTCTTGGCTCTCTTGGCGATGGTTTTGAGAGTGTGGGCTCAACGATTGCTCTTCGATCTTCCCTTTCTAATAATTGTCCAAAAATTGAACTATGCTCTGAGGTGTGACTCGATTAATCTTTTGTTTGAGTATATACTTCGTCTCTAATCCTCCATTGACGATTACGACGGGTGCATTCATCGGATTAATTTGCATATAATCTACAAAATTAGGATAATGCGCATAGTCTGGCTGTATTAATTTATAATTACAGTCACAGTGATGAAAGTAATGCTAATTGCAGATCGCTCTTGGAGTTTCCATAGTTTGGCGGCCTCTTTGAATATTTAAAGTTTTTTTTTATAGTCCTCCTCAATGAAGAAGAGGATCCCAGTGCGTCCTTCTTTAAAGACAGATGTCATTGATCGACTATCAAAAGGAACAACGTCAGGACGATCGTTCTTGGCAATCCAATAATAAGTTTCCTAATCAAAAGAAGGATAGTAAAGATCTTCAGCAAATGACCTCAAGAGAAACACAGTTCCATAAGGTTCGACTTCTTACTCAATAAAATAGTAGTCTAAATATCTCAAAAGTTACCGTTGTATTGATCGTCATTGGCCAATTCAGTGAATTGATGGCCTCGAACACTATGCACAGAGCCGATGAATATGATCGATACTTTCTCACTATCTGAATTCTTTAAGATTTAGAGTTCGGCATTAGTAATTTATTTGACTGGGGACTATACCTTTTTGGCCAGCCATTTTTGTAGATAGGGTCTTGTCTTATCGCCCTAAAAATTAGTTGGGTATCCCTCTTGATAGTAGATTAGAGTAGGAATGGCTCTCAATTGACCAAATTAGAAGCTCTATGGATTCTAATCACAGTTTATGGTGGCAAGACGCACTACTTTTCAATATTCATACTCTGAGAGTTCTTCTGCTTGAATTCCTCAGCAATTTGCTCCATGATTATGGTCATTTATTGGCACGGCTTACATCTATATAATTTAAGATGATACTATGGTTCGAAGTATCCTATCAAAATATGGGGAAACTGATCAGTGATTCCTTCGAGATCGGCATCCGATAAAATGAGAACATTGTTCTTCTCGCTATAAGCGTAGGCGGTAGCGATGAGTAATATCCCGATGATTACTAATTTGTGTATCATATATCAATTATTGAAATCAAGTCACCGCAATTAATTTGTTTAATCGTATTCAATAATATCATCCCAAAAAGTCCAAAATTATCATGGCTTTTACGTTTCGGTAGCCCCGAGAGTCAATCCCACGAAAAGATGAGGAAGGTTCTATTTGAGATTTGCTTCGATTTAACCCATTTGATTCTCGATCATGATATTCTCAATATTCACTTCGTTTGGTGGATTTGGCTTTATACCTATCATGCCCTAAATCTTCATATAAGTACCATGTATTGAGTGACTTGAAAAGGCAGTTAGGCTAATAGTTACTTGGCTAAAAGCTCGGGATTGAGCTGCACTTGGCTAAAAGGCACAAACTGAACAATATCGCGAGCGGCTTTGAGTCCAGTGCTATTATATAGTCCATTGTCTCCATCGAGAGTGTTCATATTATCAAAATTGGACTTTCCTACCCCCACAATGATTATCGATAAGGGTAGATGCGAATTTGCCACAATCAGGTTTACAGTTTAGTCCATATCATGAATCTACCCATCCGTCAGAATAAGTAGAACTTGGTAAGTGGCCCCTCCTCCCTCCATGTGAGCCTTATAAGCGATGTCAATAAACTGCTTAATGATGGGTCCGAAGAAGGTTGGCCCTGAAAATGAAACATTCGTCAACGCCCGACAGTATAAGCTCATTAATCCATCCAAACCCACAGCTTCAATTTCGTTGTAATTGCCGCTGAGTGGAAAACAATGACTAACTGTAGTGGAGTTCATCGTTGGAAATTTAGTGACGGCGCCAAACCCAAATGCGGGCACTCTCTTATCATAGTCATAGTTTAGCAAGATATTGCCAATGGCCATGATGGCCTGCTGATATTGATTAGGAGAGTATGAGTTTATAAAGTGGAGAGAGGTTGGTTGGGTAGGGGTACCATTGGACCCTGTAAAATCAATAGCCACTGAAAGGTTTAGTTGCAATCCACCTCGGAGGTAGTCGATGAAACTTGGTTTTTAATAGAATGTCATTCTTTAGAGAGTCAACATTCCTGGTTTTTTGCATTTAGGGTTATGAAGAGGAATTTCTAGTGGGGTCTAAGATGAAAGCAGTTAGGGAAGCTTTATGTAGGCTTCTCCAATGAACTGATGCTTGGCTTCACCTTCTTATTCCCAATCCCAGCACTCCACCTTAAACTTCTTTTCCAGATTATCCTCACGTATAAGTTTGGCTATTGAAATTTAAATTGGGTCCCATCGCGGGTTGAGATCATTCATGACAACTGCAGTCCTGTTCACTTCGACAAAGGTGTTATCTTTCCTGATTTTAAGAAACTTAAGATAAGGATCGCTTTTGTCCCACCAGTCAAACCACGAGTCAGTGTTCATCAATTTGTTGGCTTTCCATTTCATCGTGATAAACTCTAAATATGCAATGTTATACGTTTTTGCTCATTACAAGGCTCTACTCGTAAAATAAGCTTTCCAATCCCCTCCTTTTTCTGAGGGTTGACTAATTGCAGGATGGACGTTTGATCGCGAGCTCCGGCCAATGCCCCAAGCGTGGTTTACACTTTTCCTATAAAATCATCGTTATTAGAGTTCTTTTTATCATCCTCATCCATGACTTAAAATTTGAGTTCCTGCCTGGATTAAAAAATGTAGTCCACCACAAACGATTTTTTAAAATTGGGATTGAGGGTATTATCGATGGTCTCTGTCCTGCCGATGAAAGTCCACTGATGATTGGGTCCACTCTTGAAAAAGACCTTAACGTAGGGGTCTGACTTAGAGAAGACGTCCATATCGCAAAGTCCTCTCCCCGATACGAATATTTCCAACTGAGCTATTTATGCTGTAGTTAGCAGCGTATTCTGCTGGTAGTTCTCCATCTAAATTCAATTTATTAATCCGAATATGTAATATGCTAAACTATATCATTTTGGACGTATTTATAGGTAGTGACTCTTTAAATATTTCACCATCCGCTCATATTATATTGGTCCCATGCAGAGCGAAAACGAGGAGAATGACAGAGGATACAGCTAGTCAAACGTCGAGGAGGGAGTCACTGCAGTCTTCGGCATGTACTTCTGCAACAAATGCAAAAACATGCTCACGCCGTACAAGGCCAATGGTCACAATCTATAATTTGCATGTCCGTTCTGCTAGCACCGCTTTATCGATTTTAGCAGGCGGGAGGGGAAAGACTGCATGCTCTACACCAAGGAACTGCAAGTAGGTAAATGCTTTCATATCCAGGCTCCAAAAAGTATATCCCTGATCTGTCATACATATTCGATCCTACCATGCCCAATGTGCATGTTGAATGCCCTGAATGCGGATACGATCGGGCTGTATATTTTCTCACCCCTGATGAGGGAGAGAGCAAGATAGTTGCAAAGATGATTTGCGCAAGTTCCACGGGCAACACTCCCAAATGCGGTCATGTCTGGGATTTGGATGAAAACTGCGATTTGTTGCGCACCAAAGTCGTGACTGAGGATGAAAAGCTGTTCGAAGCCCTAAAACGATGATTTACTTCAAATATGATTGTCTCATCATTTTCATATGTAGAGTCAATTTTAATTGAAATGGTTGAGGGGATATAGAAAAAAATATTATATGCTTTGACTGTATATTTAATGAAGAGAATATAGTTAATTATTATTGTCATGATAAGGGATTCAGGCTTAGTGTTCAGCGCCCAAGAAAAGAATGAACTCAAGAAGTTGTTATATGCGGTTAAAGGTGACAAGGTCATCCTGTCGAAGGAGGGGGATAGGGAAAATGAAGACTTAAAAAAGATTATATTAGACACCCTCAACTACGTGTTAAAGGAGATGGATTAAAAGACGTGGATAGTTAACAACGTCAAGCAAATCTTGGCAGACAATAACTGCTTCCCTGATAAATCATTAAAACAGTACCCCCTAAAAAGATAAGGCAGTAGCAAGAATTTAGATTTTCAGATAGCATTATAAAATCTTAATAACAAGCTAGTAGACCAAGATAAAAACTGCAAACTCTATTTTATGTTAATTGATCTGCTCGAACAACTGAAAGACCTAAGCGAGTAAAAACTATACGATTTTAAACTACGATTGATGAGCCTAAAATAAAACTTCTTTTTTAGGTAGATCTTCGAAGGCATTCTCAAAAAATTAACGGAAGCAGGTGGAGGTGAAGATTCTCACAAAATGGCTAATTTCCTATCGAAAATAATCAATAATGGTAGTGAGCAGTCTTTTGATGAGATGAAGTCCATCTCAAGTTTATAACTCAGAGAAATGTGTAATAAATTCATCGTTTTTATGCAGACTTAGTGTGTGCATCTAACAAGCAAAAATATAGTATATGAGCTTATCGCAATGATGAGTTCAAACTTATATCGAAATGACGAAATTATGCTTAAATTAAAGAGGGTGCCCGACAAGATAAGATTAGTCTTTGAGCCACTCTGCAAAGAAATTATTCGACTGAGAGAAACACGGAAACAGGCTGTAAATTCCATAGCTTCTTGCCGAATGAAATCAAAATTAATGGATTATCTTCAGAATCCTGACCTGAAGAAAGCACAAGAGGCAAGCATTGACCAACTCGTCAAAGATTTCAGCTATTCGCAGCAAAAAAACTAACAACTGTAAAGCTAACTAAACGACCTCAAGTTGTGTCTCGTGAAGTTGAACAGAATAGGCTCTTCCGCTGATATACGGAAGGAGGTAGAGTAAAGTCTCGCTCTATTCGATGAATAGACTCAACACTCCTTGGGTATAATTTACAAGCAGCTCGGAAATTATGCGGAGATGCTTTAATAGCATGAGAAGGATTCTCCGCACATCACTCCCTCTCCAAGTATATAGCGCAATAACATTTTATAGAAAATATTTGAAGAGGAGAGACTAAATAGTCCAAAGTCTAACAAATTGAGCGCTGACTTGAGTCGTTTTGAATAAAGATAAGCTGAGCTTTATGAGGAAGTGGCTCAATTAAAAGCAGAAGTGCATTGCTTGAAGGAGGAATTATAATAAAAGTTAGAAGAAAACCGGTCACTGAAAACACAAATTACCAGAATTAGACAAGCCAAATAGCCCTCATAAATGGGCATTCCTTTCAAAAACAGGATTGCTTAAAGTAGCAACTAAGTTCGAGACCGTCAGTCGAGATAATAAATTGAAGTTCTTCGTCAGCAAATTAAAGAAGAGAAGAATAAAAACACAACCCTTACTCAATCTCTCTAGGCTTATTATAAGAAACTATCTCAGTTATAAAAAGAATCTCCAAAAGATACCAGCAAGAGTTTATAATTCTAAAAGCTGCAGAAGAAGAATCAAGAGCTATAGGACTGGATACAAAAATTGATAGAATAGCATGAATCTATTAAAATATAAAACGACAAATTGAAGAAAACCATAGCAATCCTTTCTCGATAATCCAAAGCAGGGAGAGGAACCGACAAGATAGGAGGGGATCAACTTGAACTTGACTAAACCTTCAAACAACTGGCAAACGAAAATACTGGCCTTCGTCAGAGGAATGAGCAACTTGAAAGGTAAAATAACGAGCTTAGAGGTAAAATGGCCTCCTTAATATAAAAATTTAAAATCAAGGAGTCAACAATCGCTGAAATGGAATAACAGTTGAACATAGTCGAGGAAAAACTCAAGTACGTTTAGAATCATGGCGAGGAGCCCAAAAAACGATTGAATTATTCCGAAGGAAAACCTTTGAAGTTGAATAAACCGATGAGTGAAAACAAACCGCGGACGAGTGGCGACAAATCATCTAAAAAGTGATCTAAATCATTTAATTTGAATGACCATGTTGAATCGTTGTTTAAAAACAAGGAAACCCCTGCCATTATAAGGCTGTGTTGTTGATAAAAATAAATAATAGTTCTTCATTATGCAATAAAGAATAAAACGTGATAAAATAACTATGTTGGATAAAGAACTAGTTCTATTGTTTCTGTATTGGTTGCAGACAGCCAGTTGATTTTTATCATTATTTGGTCTGCATATCACCTTTAGTGTTGATCTTATTTGGCAGGATATCTTTATAATGACATATGCAATGTCAGTATTAAGAAAGACCTATATTTAATTGCTATTTATACTGGAGAATAGGCGTAACACCTTGCTTTACCAGGAACTAACAGAGGCAACATCTTTTTTTGATCATTGATGATTTTTGTTATCATTTTACAGCAACGGATCTTTTTCATAGTCCGACCATAATTATCCGCAGCCTTGGATCTCAAGCCTCTATATTAAGATTTAAAAGGAAGTTTGTTCTTCTAATAAGATGGCAATCATGCCTGATAGAATGTTGATAATTAAAAACTTAGAGAAGTATTGATATCAAATATGTGTTGAGATGTTTTTCGTTCAAAAATCGCTCATTTTCTAGAAGATCTCTTCGGAGTGTGGACCGATTCTTTGCCAGCTGAGTATGTTCTTTGGGACGGTCCTCGTGCATCTGAATAGCAACAAAGTTACCTGCGAAAGCAGTTCATTTCATTAGGAGTAAAGAAAGCGTGCTGTAGGACAGTGATGCATTGATCCGAGCAGAAGTTGATTTCTGCCTTGTTGAATGTGGTCGATATTTTTTCCATCGTTAGTAAGAATAAGATTATTAAATTCTATTCTATCGATGATTAAAGGAATAAAAGTATAGTGGGATCATAGCCAGTAACAAAATTATTTTCAGTCGTACTAAATTAGACCCTGCAATACATCAATCATCCCAACTACACTTCGTACGCAATGCCGATCTTCAGTTTACAAAGATTCAGTAATTATATTTATAAGAGATAAGTATAAACTTGGATGTAAATGGCAATATGAGTGCGATCATTAAATATAAAAATCTGCAGGTCCCTCCTTCTCTGACTTGTCGGAAGGATCATCCAGGTTCTTAAAGTAGTTTCTATTCCTCTTATTGGAAGAGAAACCCTTTTCGACTTCACTGTCATCAACTGCATACCTTCATAAATACAAAATTGTTGGTCTGATTCCATGTTTTGATTCTAAGAGTAACTCTTGAAGGAAGAACGCGAAGAGAACTTAAAACCGTTCGCGCTGGCCACATCCGAGTTATCAAACTGAAGCAATCCGGCATCCTTCAGCAAGTCTTTGATGCCCTGTTCCTCGTCTTTTACCACGATGTCATTTTTCTTTTTATGAGGTTTAACCTACACTTCGTCGTACTCTTCGCTCTAAAAGTCATGATTTTTAATCATATCTTCCTTGACCTGACCGCTGCGGAAGGATTAACCATCCTCGAAGACGGAGGAAGGATCGCTCGCGTATCCCTGTTCGGAGTTATTCGACACGACGATGACTTGTTTTTTCTTATGTCCTTTCACATTGGGTGCTTGAATGGAGTTGTTTCTGCTCTTCTTGTTCTTACGTTTATAAATTTTGCTGATACTGTATATTTCCTTAATCAAATCGTGATAGATGGTCACTCTTTATTCCGAATCCTACTCTTCCTCTTTCAACATGCTCAGATTGAGCATTTTATTCTGAATCTCTGTATACAAAACCAGATACCTCGACAGGTAGCGGAAACAAGTTCTTCACAGTTAGGTTTTTCCTTGAACTGTTCCTCGCAAGCCTCAACAACTTTATAAATAACATTAATGTTAATTTCGCGAAATACCCTTCGGAAGTGCGTGTGAATGACTGAGTTCAGTTTGCGTAGAATCTTCCGAAGTTTGGAGTAGAAGTGGTTTTTAATGCAGTTGTCAGATCTGATGTGGACATAAGTACTTGCCTGGTATTTTCTGCGCTATCTGCGACCATTTGTTACCCATCTCGTTGTGATACTGGATCAGCATCAGTTACTACTCGATGGTCCATTACATCTTCGACACCTCTGTGCTGATGTGATTTTCGTAGCTGATTCGGGAGAGGGTTACCGTTATCTACACTGCTTAGCACTCTTTCTCGGCAGACTGTAATGTGAAAGCATCTTCTTGGCGATTTAGCTCCAATTGCGCATGCCTTCCTCCTCATAGAGTCGTTTTAGAACCACATCCTAGCCCTCAGACCATATTTTTTTTTATGTCGAAATCATCAATATAATTGGTAGTGTAAATGGTGTGATCATCGTAGAATAAACAGTAATATCTGACTGCTTAATAAACGATCTCAGCCTACCTTATCTTCTTTCTATCTCATATCCCCTGATTTGCTAAGATAACTACTACTTTCTTGACCCTAAAGTCATTTTTAGATGTCCACCTGTATTAACCTTTGCTTACTCAATCAAAATATATGCTAGTGAAAGTGATTTCGTATAACCAATAACCCTTACAATAATTTTTAAATATATTAATAATCGAGATGGAGGACCTACGCAAAAAATTCCCCTATTTCTTCCTAGTAATGATATCCCTAATCCTCATATTTATCTACATCTGCTTCGTCAAATTGCTGGTAATTGATCTGCACCCCTTTGGAAATGTATTAACAGTCATCTTCATCGTTGTCTATCACATTGTACTTATTTTACTGGTCTGGTCCATCATCGAGGCCATTCGTAGAGATCCCGGAAAGGTACCAATACAGTGGGTAAATCATTTTTAAGCTAGGGCTTCGGAATTGAAAATCAAACGAGAAAATATTGTCTCATTTGTCATGTGTTTAAACCCTAACGAACACACCATTGCTCAGCCTGCAGTCGGTGCGTTTTGAACATGGACCATCATTGGTAAATTTGAGTTTATTTAGCCCATGGATCAACACCTGCATCGGTTTTCATAATCGAAAGCCTTTCATTTTGATGCTGATCTACACCACACTTGCGACCTTTATTGATATTCTCACATTTGCCTTCTCGATACCTACCCTAATACAAACTTTGGGAGAGGGTGATAGTAGTGTTATCATTAAAACCATCTTCATTACTGTTGCTTTCATTTTGAACACAGTTATCTTTGTGACCATCATACTTTTCCTCAAATTTCACTTGCAGCTCATCTTCTCTAACACTACAACTCTATAGACTTTAGAGTTAAAAAGGCAGGGTAAAAACCCATAGGATGTGGCCTCATAATATGACATCGGTACTTATCTTCCAATACAGGAAATTACTATAACTGGGTGCAAGTCTTTGGCAGAAACAGCTGTACTTGGTTCATCCCTATTTTTGTATCTAACGAAGGTCCAGCGGGCGATGGTGTTCTTTGGCCTAAAAAAAAGTGATCTTTGTATTATTAGAACGTATATTTAATCATAAACTATTCTTAAATAACCCTCAGCTTATTTTTAAAAATAATTAAATTAAGTTTGATAAATGTAAGAAACCTGCCAAGCTCGAGTCTGCAAGGTCATCACCCCCTTCCATTACCTCATCGAAGATATCAGAGATAGAAGTCTCATAAATATTTAGCTGAAAAGCACCAATAACAAGAGCTATCATCACCTGCTGCCTGCACTGTATAATGGCACTATCGAGTATACTCTATAAAAAAAGAACAACAGCAAAATTCGAGAGTAATATAAGAAGGGATCGATCTTTCTCAACAAGTAGGACATCACAGCCAAGTACCATGACAAAGAGTTAAAGTAGTACATGAGCAGTTAAATACTCTCATAAAGTGTTTTCCAGTGTTTTGTCAGCAAAGTCGAATGTTTGAAACTGGATCTCATTAACTTGAGTAACCTGAAGTACATTACTTTTTACTTTTCTGAGCTGAAACTCATTAGAGTAGGAAATATGCATCCGAAGGAAATGTGGGAGAGAGCACAGTCCTATTTTAAGGAACAGATGGAGGGATAATTTATTGAATTGACTGTCAGTGGGTCCTAAAACTACAAAGAGGAGGTTAATATCTATGGAGATATAGTTAGAATCAGAGATAGAGTCAACATAAAGGAGAGAATTATCGTTGATGGTTATGCCTAGCTGTCCAAAAATGCCTAAAAATATTTGAAACCTGATAAGATAAGCTATTATAACACTCTCAGAGAAAGAGCCATTACAAAAAACAAAGGTCTATGGTAAACCTCCAAAAACATTACTAAATCCAACAATCAAATCCAAGAGTTCAAGTACAAGCGTTGGTAGTAATGGATAAAAGAAGGTCGAAGTATCACTTCCATTAAAAACTAAGAAGAGTAGATCAAGAATATTGCTGATTAACTTGCTAAAATGAGTAACTTGCAATCAAAGCTAGAATATAACAAGGTAAAGGTGCTGCTTGATGTCCTAATGAACCTCTTCTAAAACCAAATGAACAAGAAGCATATGCGATTACTCTAAGATGTAATCAGAGCACTGTGCAATATCATCAATAACTGCCAGATAACATTTTACCAGCATTTGGATAACTTAGATCTCATCAAATCCATTAATAAAATCATGATCTTCCTAACCTTCTACCACGTCTAAATGGAAAAATTGATAGAATCGCTGAAAGGAGACAAACTTATCAAAACTGGAGGAGTCTAATTCGAAAAATGCATTAAATTCATCTTCAAACTTTGCTTCTTGGGCAATGAGACCTTCAATGATAAATTATTTGGTAAACGCAAATAAAATAACTACGAAGATTTTAATTTTTAAAATGTTACTCTGCAAGGCTTTTCTAGTCTGTCGGAATGCTCTGACTATGAGGAGGGCGACAAATTGTCAAGGGAGTAGAAAAAAGAAAGGAAAGTGTACTCCGCGCATCAGAAAGTAAGGATAAATGCGACCAATCTTCTCTCTTTTTTTTTCAAGCACTACCCCAATATTGTTTAGAATTATTGGTAAATGTGCGTCACTTCCAATATTCTGACCTCTGATTTCCTCATCCACGTCAAAAAATTAAGGCTGAAAGCGTAATAAGCCAAAATGACAGCTGACTAAAAGCGATAAGTCGTTAACTTGATGCGCAGTAATTTTGGAGACCACAGTTTGATTCTGTTATCAATCTTCGAGAAGAACAATCGAGTGAAGTCCAACTCGATTAATTGCGTCCTCAACATGATTGCCAATTTTCAAGGCAAAAAACTGATTGCCACAACGTAAAGCGCCTACATTTAAAAGTTGTTGAAGTAGACAAAATCTTCCTTTGTGCCAAAATCATTTATCATTTTCTCGGGACTGAGAAACGCCCTATATTTTCTGTTGTTTGCACTCTACTATGAAAAGAATGTGCAGATTGTGGTGTTGATATTCAAAACCCTTTGCGAGTTGTGCAACAACTGCACTCTTATTGACAAGATGTCCTTTTAGGAGGGGATTGGATTGCTTATGAGTAATTACATCGTGCCTGTCCTTGAGTTTTAGTGGAGTATAGTCGAGCTATAATAGTTAAAAATCCTCTGTATCAATTTCCTATCGGTTTTGGTCAACAACAATCGCAAATGGTCTGAAATCGAGGAGAAATATTTCAAATCAAGCACTGAGAACATAAACACCAAACTGATGTCGGTGATCACTCTGCGAAAATCAGCCAATCTATCTCTAAACGAAGACAAACTGACAATATAAATCTTAAATTACTTCACCAAACTGACCAAAAGATATTACAGCATTATCTTCTTCAAGGTCAATGGCGAAGTCTCCATCTGGAATTTCCTCTCTGATATCTTCCTGAAAAGTATCAACTATCACTACAGTGAATTCGTGGAGGAGGTATTTAAAGGGCATCTGGATTAAATGCAAATTATTACTACTCATCAAAATCATAGAAATTCAACTCTTTAGCCAAGTATCCAATCGTCTGTTTTGAATAATTTCCTCGTCCAGTACCTGAAGGTTTACACTCAAGACCTTTCTCCCACTAACTACTTGCATATAATCGCAACTCTCACATATATAGACTATGACTACTGGAGTAAACCATAGTTTGGATTTGCTAAGCATTTTTTGTTGCACTGTTTCTATTCTATCATAGGCTAAAAGAATGAGTAGAATTCTCATTAATTTTTATCCATTGATAGCATCAAAAACAATTCTCTTGTAAGAATAGCGCTGATTAAACTCGTGGGGTATCTATCGTTCTGTCCTGAGTTCCAGACCGATTAAATTACAAAGAAATCAGTCAGATTGTTGCTCGAGCTGTCAAAGCAGTACAAGTCCTTAAATTGTACGGTTAAAGTGAGCTGGGGACTATCAAATTGGTCGAAGGTTGTCAATTTTTCCACAGCTCTCACTGAAAAATAATTGAAACTCTGTTTGGACTATATGATGCATCACAGCGAAAGCGACAAGGAAAAGATTGCCTCCAACTGCACTCGTGGCATTGGTTTTTTCGTGACAAATGTTGGCAAAAAGTTTGATCTAAAAGATTGCAGGCGAAGTATAATAAAGAACCTCACGCATAGTATAGTAAAAGTTCGAACAAACAGTACTAAAACTCTGCTTTCCCTCTCCTAAGATTTGACTAGCGATGAGATAAAGGATTTGGTTCCCATTCTATAGCAAAACATTTTAAAGAATAATTACCATTTGCAGATGGAAACCCTTCAACTGCTGAGGAAACTGGACCATCCTATTAAGGGGGCGAGGCTTTTGAGGTTATTTGTGACTGTGCTTAAGAATTTGATGAACTGCACTACCATGGAGTACGAGTTCTCAGAAATCAAGACTATTAGATAGCTACGGTTTACAGTACTTTCGTAAATATTCGGAGTCAAATAACTCATCAAACAGAGTCAGGATTTAGTCAAAGAGATTCTGCCCAGTATCTTCGCCTATCTCACGAGAGATTGCCGAGAAGAGCCAAACAAAACTGAAAGTGAGGCTAAAGTCATTGATAAAGAGTTCGATAAATCAGAATAGGCCGAATATCTAATCTTCAATAAATCAAAAGAGGAGACATATAACGAGGAGAAGATTATTACGACCAAACTCATCAGCAATGGACTCATATATAAGGCAAACCCTGAGGATTTGTAGCTGATTGCAAAAATAAAGCAATTTACTATCAGCAAATAAGCAGCCATGAACGAATAGTGGCAAAAACTATCAGGCCTGAAGATCGAGGGAAATACTGTTATCCTTGACTACTCGGCCTTGCAATTGAGCGAATACGAGTAGGAATGGCTGTAATAAAAGGTCCTTTGAGATGATGTGATATTGCAAATCTATTTAATTATAATTCAGTAAATAATTATATTTCTAATGATCAAACTGTTTGCTCTCATGCAATTCAGAGTGGATTCGCTTGCTGCAATTTTGAAAGGATGCCCTAAAATTCGAACGGCAGTCAAGGCAATTATTGCAGATTTGATCTTCCCTTAAAAATTTAATAATCAGATCATTTATTAGTTGGATGTTTTGCCTTAGTGCAACAACATTACCGTTTTTTAATTTGGCAGACTGCTTATTCTTGCTCTAGATCGATGACTTGCATATTTTTCATATAAGATATAGTTTTTAAAAAATATAGAAGCAAATAAGAACGTACACCTTTAAAAATAGTCTATCTTATTCGTAAGTCTAAAGGTCCAACATTGAAACTTTATCTCCTTCCCAGTCTATTTGTGTTTCAATTTCATATCAGAGATTGATAAACTGTTAATTAACTTAAATAAACGATCATCTATAAACTAAAGCAAATATTGTATTAATATTATTACAGCCATTTAATTTCAAAAATGTTTGGTCCTTATCTTTCAAAATTGCCTTCGTCAAATTTGAGCTCAATTGAAGAGTTCCCTTAGTTCATGCCTTTCAAGTTATAAATAGTTTTATTGCACAATAATAAAATTTATTTTAAAGACTATGAACGTAATCCAGCGGAGTTCCTCTGTCAAATAAATTCAAAAGGAGATCGCCGAATCCAATAATCGCTGCATTTGCTAAATTTGTACATGTGGTAACTTATGCACTACTCAGGACGGCATAGATGTCCGCAACCTCACATTCCCTTCAAGGGAGAAACCACTAATCATCATGACTATAAACCTTACAACATCTCGTTGTAAAAATCTCACAAATGCGCTTATAAATTGAATCAAAATCACTACGACCCCGATCTACTCAAGTCGACCTATCGAGTCAACTATCAACCTAATCACTGTCCAGCCTCTCCTACACACATTAAATATGCCTACAAGCCCAACCAGCTTAAATTTTATGATTAAACAGAGTACAACAAGAATTATGTTGCTAATAAAATATCGGTTGAGGGACCTATTCATCGCCCTCAGTACAGGCCGAATACCGCACGGTTCCAAGGCACCACCACCTACAACTAGTAATTTAAAGCCAAAAGGCGGGAGCATGATGTGGGAGGTAAGCATTTCGCCTATCAGACCAATACTCTACCATTTTATGGGAATACAACCTATGGCGATAACTATCAGCCTTATCAAATCTAAGTTCATCCGCCTGCATCTCACGGGAGATATACGCCTAATACTGCCCGCTTCTAAGGAAAAAGTAGTTATCGATAGGTACTTTTTGCACTATTCAGCAATTTAATCCCCATCAGATCTAGCTAGATAGGCGATGTTTGATTGAAGAGATGCCTCCTCGTCCGAGAGAATGCTCTCCTGGTCAAAGTCACGTCCACTATCATGACAAGTAAAACAGGTGGGATTGATGGTCGACTCCTATCCATTATAACTATTATAACTGAGTTTTATCTACTAAAATTAGCCATTTCTCTTAGTCTCTCAATAGATACACATCAAAAGATAGCACAGTCGTTAGACAAGCATCCACAGTTTGACTTTTTCCCATTTCTCTTGTCAATGACAGGTATAAACTGATATCCGCTCTCCTCATAGGCTATTTTCAAATTTTCCTCCTCCCTGCCCCTGAATCGGGCGTCGACCCAAATGATTTTAATGAGCTGTTCGAAATTATAGTCTTTGGTGAGTTTTACTGAATAGTTGTAACTTTACTTTTGAAATTATAGCACATCGATAGAATTAGAAAGACGTACTCCCTTGCTGATCGAGCGGACTGTTCATACTATACGCTGTTGTAGGCCTATTTGAACATGTGGTCGAACCACAGCTATCTCTATGCGTCGTCCAGCAACTCGAATTGCTCCAAGAATAACGCATTCTATGCTTTAGTGTAGATTAATGGAAATATAGATGAAACAAAACCGATCTCTTATTTGTAGTATTTAGAAGTTACTCTAACTCGATTCATGCTTACAACTCGTAGAATTTCAGTGCTTTCGCGAGGTCAGTCATCCACTCCAAAAGTATTAAAATTATGAGATCAGCGTAAGCGCACACCCAAATTAGGTTATGATAGATTTAGACAACGCTTTGCAATTTATTACAAATCAAATGTCATTATCACTCAATGGTCGTCTTTAAAATGAAGTTCTGGTCCTTCGAGTATTTCTCGTCGAATTTGGTCATCCATTTAGTGAAGACGTTTGTGGGGATGACCAGATACTATTGACCTTGATTGTTATTCAGCAGCATTTTGTCGTTGTTAAAACTCATCATAAAGTTGTACAGGTTGTGGGCCACTAATTTCGCGTATTACTTTTGACCATCCGATGTTGGCACTAAAATTGCAATCTATTCGAAGCTTTGAGGCTTGATGCAGAATTTTACTGTGGGACAACTGTCGAATTCGGCCTTGAATGGGAAGCCTGTTGGGTAGATATCGCTCGGTTTTTAGTTGGCTACGGCTCCAAGATACTGCATTGTGCAATATGGTGGCAGAGAGAAATACAAAGCAATGGCATAGCCAGGTGGAATCTGTTCAGTGAGAAACAGGCTGACATTGGCTATTTCTTTAGGATTGGCGACATCGATATGATAGATTCCACTCTGTTGTTCGAAATTGGTGATGGGCGCTCTGGCGGGAATGATAAGTGCAAAGGGCAGGCTCATAATGATAGTATTGTATTAGATGATGAGTTATTGTATATATAGGCTACTATCTCTAGATTATTCTAGATAATACGACGATGCTTATATAAATAAATGTGAGGGCAGTTAAAGACAGGGCGAAACTGATTAAATCGATTGTGTCACCCTATTATTTAATAGAATTATTGACAGTACAACCAAATGTTAGGGTGATCGTCATTATAACAGTCAAATTTAAATGCTGAAAAATAAAAAAAATAATAAAGACAGAAATAGCAAAAGTCGCAATAAACGCATACTCACCATCTACTCCTCACAACCCTCCATCACGGAAACCTTCGCCAAAGCTGCTTCTCTTCCTCTCAAGAAGGCTACCAAACATTCAATAACTAATCCCAATCCAAAACAGAAATAAGGCGGCAAAAAGGACAAACCTAAACATCAGCCAGCAACTCTCAAAGTAAAACCCATTGAAGTATACGAACGGATTCCTATGAATTTCGTACAAAGTAGCAGCAACAGCGAAATTTAATTTTCAAATTATGATGAAGTCAGCAACGAGCCTCGACTGATGCGCAAATCCCTCTTCATCAATTGCGATCAGCAGGCGCTAATTCAATAAATATGGAGGGTTGATAAAAAGAAGAGAGGAGCCGAGCATGAAGCGGCCACGAAAATACAGAAGGTCTTTAGGGGGCACCTGACTCGTAAGCTCCTCATGAGATACATTGAAGAGTATGAAGAAAAACTACTCGCAGAACGTCAAATGCTCCAGCAAAAGCCGAACTTTAGTAGTATAAAATAAACCGATTCGTACGGTCATTCTCAAAAGAACTCTTACTTTCCGTCAAATAAAAAAGAGAGCAGTAAAGGCTAAAGTCGGAACAGTTCATAAAAATAAACCCCTCTCAATTTGGAATCAGGAATAAAGAGGACTGAAATCGAGAATTATCTATCAATCCACAAGAATGACTTAAATAAGCCTGTAGAATAAGATAGGGAAGAGAGGAGAGGATCAGAGGCCGAACCGTCCAGTATGACTCTCAATGAATCTTCGATTTCAGCACGCGTTCAGGAGATATCGCTCTCTTTTGGACAGGATGGACAGCATTCTCCTCATTTCATCCAGCAACCCCCGGCAAGCATCAGATAGATTGAAGGATAAATGTTCAGTCCAACTAAACTCAATGACAACATCATTACTCACGTTTCAAACGATAAAACAAGAGATGCCATTTCTCAAAATATCAGCAACTGTCCAAGCTACTCCAAACCTAATCGCGGAGACAGATCAGACCCCAGTCATTTTAGTAGTTTGATGAAATAAGATATTTCTTCAAGAGGGGAGGTCTAAGGAGTTCACCTCTAGAAATTGCGGTCCACTGAAAAGGCAAAGTGGTAGCAAGTGATATAATTTGTGAACCACCAGATGAAGGAGGGGCTGAATCAATAAAAGACCAAGGAACTGATGTCGACCATCCTGTAATTTTCAGTCAAGAACAGGGAGGAACTCAATAACAACTTTAAACCTAATGATATGGCATAAATCACGCCAACCACTATGACTCATCGCGAATAAGAGGTGGATCAGCCCTTTCTCCATGGTGAACATCTTCCTTTCAAGAAGAAAAAGTGGAGAGACGAGGAGCGGGAAATCAATTGCTAAAAACTAAATAAAAACCAGAACATGCCTCTTCTCAAAACGATAAAATAGCCTGACAGCATATTCTAAAGGACATCCAATCTCAAGCAGTATTTCCTGAAAACAATTAACTTCTAAGACCATCAAATCGATAAGATGATGTAACTCAGAGAGGCCGTCCTCAGGAAGAAATAAAGTCATAGTCTTGTTGAACTGCAAAGTTTACTAGAAAATAATCTAATGACTCAGGAATAGTTTTTGGAGAGGCTGTCGAAACTCACTCTCTTGTTTTCACGCCAAAAATAGGATATTGAGCAGACTAAAAATGATATATACCAAGGTTATAAGGCTCAGTTCCAGCTTTTGAAATTCACATATTTAGATGCTAAATATTTGGGATACCAACTGCCTTTCTGCCGATCAATGGAGATATTCCCCAATACTTCAAACTGGCGCTTTGATTAAGTCATGATCGATGAACTCAACCAGCTTGCACAGAGGAAAACTCATAAAGCAACCATTGATGAGGAAAAACCGCCTAAGACTCTAAGTAATTCATAGATCAATAATATCCTCCAGAGGAAAGAGGAGATAGAATATGAAGAGAGATAGAAGTTCGACTAGTCCCTGAGTCCTGAGAACTCAGTGAGCTTTTCTTATGAATAGGCCACTATCTCTCGCAAGTGCTAGCCTTTTTGCATCGATATCAGTTCATCTGAATAAAATTAGTTTGTATGCTCTCCTAGAGCCAGAAGAAACTCATTGCCTTATGTTGGATGTTCAACCATTCCCATTTATCATGAGGAATAGATTAAAAATGTGACTCCCTGTAAAAACTACCAAGAATCCTAGTGTATAAAAGAGGAGGAGTAAGGCCCTTCATAGGCTTAATCGTTTCGCAAGTAGACCTATGAAATAAGTGCCGACTCTGAATCGTAAGAATAGGTGCTGTACAAATAAGCCGAGGAGAGTTTAAACTTGAAAGTAGTCGAGATATATCTAACTAAATTGATATGGGAAGCAATGTAGGATATCTACCATTCCACTTACATTAAAAATTCCTTTGGAATCGGTCAAAACAAACCTGCCTTGCAACCAATCACCAAGGATGAAAGGCTGTCCTTTTTGGAAACAGTCATGACTAAAATGCCACTGTTTCAATCGCTGCAAGAAAGACTGAACCAAAAGATGTACCCAAATGCCAAATAACTCCTAATGAGCATGCGGTAGGTGAGTGATCTATCATCCGATGAGCCTGAATATTTTTAGATCGGCCAGTATGAGTACATACTCAACCAGTAGATTTGTTACGAAGTCATCGATAGTTACCTCGCAACTTATCGAGTAAATCGAAAGAACATTACAGAAGCAAATAAAATAAAGAATCTAGCAATCGGAGTTTAATAGGAATACGAACAGTTTGCAAGCAATCGATTAAAGAAGATGGTTAATTCTTCAACTCGGGCTGAACTCCAAAAGATCGAAGAAAATTAATAGCTGCGGGAGGAGATCATCAAAATAGAACTCCACCTTCTGCTGGATTCGTGGAACGAGGAGTTAATCAAATACAGAGAAAACAAAAATGGGTACAGCGGCATCGGCTTAAACTAACTGACTCTTTCCCTGATTGACCGCATGTGCAAGCCAATGAAAAGCTAAACCGAGCTATCGGGGATGATGCACCATACAAAACTGGTTTTGGCCTAAATCATAAGCGATGACAGACTGAATTAGAAACTTATAAAGGAGTATCAATAGACTGTCTGCGATAACGACTCGCAGTGGATACTTTATTCCCAATAGGCTCTGTAGTTTGGTTTTGAAATTGCCAGGACAATATAAATTGAGCTTATCTTCGAAATGTTGTCAGATTTGCATCTCATCAATGAAAAGATGTTCCGAATGGAGGGGGAATAGAGTTATGATGAGGATAGACAATTGGACAGTGAGAATTAGATGTCAGATGAAGATCTCCTCGAATTAAATCACGATGAGGCAGAATAACTATAAAAGAAGATGGAGGAGATGCACCGAGCCAGCAGTGACTCCGACGATTCCTTTTACGATTGAATTGGCATAATAAATACTGATCTCTATAGTTTTATATCTTATAGATCAATTATACTTTGCGTACCTCTCAATTCTCTTAGACCAACTCTTTGTTTTGCGGCTCAGGGCTGGCCTTTCCTTCCGAAATGTCATCTAATGGCCGAAGATAAGTATCCGTTTTTATGAACCAAATCGACAAGGCACCGACGATGCTCACAGCTGAAAATATTAGAAAAGGGCTGTCCTTATCTCGATTATAGCTGGCATATACGATAAACGGCATGATGGTCGATCCTATTCTGCCGGCAATAGAACTCAGAGCGAATCCAATTGATCGAACAGTAGTCGCATAGGATTAAGCCGTGAGAGGGTACAACATTTGAAAAGAAGCCTTCATAAACAGTTTTGTGAAGAACAATGAAAAGGACGAAATCGAGTAAGCTGCGAAAAGACAGAAAAGGGAGCAGAGGCTAAAGAACGCAACTAAAGATCGTCTCCTACCACAGTACTCCTTTTCAATCAAATAGAAAGTCAGCATTATGCTTGGCAATTCGCCCATAGTCATCCAAAGATACTGTATTAACCCCATTTCCTTGTGTTAATTCATCATGAAGGGTACGATAAGCATCTCTCCAAAGAAGACAAAAGCCACACAGAACCAACTCAGACATAGCAGCAGCGTCATTATTTTATAATCACTCAGTAAAATATTGATAGTGTTATTATTTTAGTACTTCTTGGCAAATGTGAGTTGCCCCCACCGAGTGAGTTCTTATCGTTAATTCTCACTGATTGCGTTCTATATTCCAGGGTGGTTCTTTGCAATCATCTAATCAATCACGACAATCGCCTACGAAAGCCTCTATTTTGATATTAGATATCGAAAGGATTACCGCACGTGCAGGAGGATTAAAATGAAAGATACGAGACTGAGAAAGAGGGAAGATACTATGTATTGTGGCCAATTGGATTATTGATCTTTAATGAAGATGAAGGCGAGACACACTCCGATTAGCTTGCCGATTGAATTCATAAAATTTATTATCAGCAAGGTTCGGCCTCTGAGTTTCACGGGCATAAATTAAGTAGCGATCAGCGTAGCCACTGCTAGGGTGGAACCAAATCCAAATCCATACAGAAATCGGAAGCAGCAAAACCAGGCATAATTGACTCTAATCGACAATAATAAGCCACTGATAATTTGAATGCAAACTCCCAGTATGAGAGCCTTCCTCCTTCCTTGAGAGTTAGCTTGTATTCCGGCCTCGAGGGCTCCAACTGCGACTCCCACATAAAAGATAGCAGTTAGAAAAGAGACTTGGCTTTAATTCAAGGACAGTTCTTACTTGAGGATGGGAGTAACGAGTGAGACTGCGTAATAATGTGTCTACCAATAATAGCCTGCATGCCATCTGCCATTTCTACCAACGCTAAGGCTATCAACGCAAAATACTGAGCCTTGCCGACCCCAATTCTTTCTTCTACAAACTGCTAAAAATCCATTTATTTATATTACTGATGCCACAGTTATTTAATCTTGAATATAAGTTTTATTTCGGTGAATTATAATAATGTTTTGTGTCAATCATTCTTAAGGAAAAGGGCCATCACTTTCATCGTCTATTGGTAGAAGGGAGTATGGTTTGACATCTTTTATGTTATTTCCGCTGCTTTGTGGGACAGCTTTTATAATATGGACAGCTTTTTATGTTTAGAAACACAATATTTTGCCAGGGTATGATCCTCATGCAAAGCGTATATATCCAACAACTGATTCAGCTTCATTTAATCATTCTACCAAACAGTCATTATCAAATTCCATACTTGCAACTTGCCTTCGAAGTTTAAAGGCTATTTCCCACAGTACTTTAATAGCTTTTCGCTTACCTTTTCCAGATAATTTCCATTTTCCGATTTGTCCTCTCCATTGCTCACTGCGGCTGTTTGTTCGCTTTTATAAAATTCAATCAATCTCTTCAAGTACAGAACTGTGTAAGGCAAGCGACTGATGAGTTGATTATCGACCACTTGCTTTAAAAATTAGTTTTTGGATAGTAGGGGAGGAAAAGCTATTAACAGATCGAAAATCTTGAAATGGATGCATCTGCGGTGCTGCGGCAAACAGCTTTCATTCAGATTCAATAACCACTTCAAATTATTTAGAAGGTACAGTTTCAGCTTTTAGATAGACTCAGAATCGGGGTTTAGCTTAATCACGCGTTCTATCTATTGTCGCATGAGGTGGCAGGCACTCATAAACTGATGCGAATTGAACTAACGATCGTACTGACTCTAGATGGTAGAGTGAATGTATTCCTCAAAGCAATCGCACACCTTTTGTTTCATCAGGCACCCTCTTAACTCCAAGA